>Ga0111538_10005876_pt1 | contig 16695 bp, 15 predicted proteins | sample SoiMethybrSBSTD1_FD_79669 | JGI IMG/M metagenome (GOLD analysis project Ga0111538, IMG submission 79669) | Bulk soil microbial communities from a Populus tree surrounding site in Tennessee, USA - Soil MetaG P. TD hybrid SBSTD1 (version 2)... | ecosystem: Environmental > Terrestrial > Soil >...
CCAGATCCTCCTCGGCCACGCCGACTGCGCGATCGCCGGCGGCGCCGAGTCCCTGTCGAACGTTCCGATCCTGCATTCGCGCGGGTTTTCGGATGCGCTCGTGGCGGCATCGCGGGCCAAGTCGATTGCTGGTCGCGCACAGGCACTGGTGCGCATTCGTCCGCGTGACCTCGTGCCGATCACGCCTGCCATCGCGGAGCCGACGACCGGCGAAACGATGGGTGAATCCGCCGAAAAGATGGCGAAGATCAACCACATCGCACGCGAGGACCAGGACCAGTTTGCGCTCCGCTCGCATCGCCTCGCGAACGCCGGCACCGCTGACGGACGACTGACCGCCGAGATGATGCCCGTGTGGCCGCCGCCGAGTTTCACGCCGCTCGCCAGCGACAACGGCATCCGCGAAGACACCACGATCGAGAAGCTTCGCGAGTTGAAGCCGGTGTTCGACCGTCGTTATGGAACCGTGTCGGCAGGAAACTCGTCGCCGCTCACTGACGGCGCTGCCGCGGTGCTGCTGATGAGCGAGGAGAAGGCGAATGCCATCGGCATGACGCCGATCGCGTTCATCAGGTCGTACGCCTACGCCGCGCTCGATCCTGGCGAGCAGTTGTTGATGGCCCCGGTGCTCGCGGCCCCGGTGGCGCTTCACCGCGCGGGCCTCTCGCTGCAGGACATCGACCTGGTGGAGATGCACGAAGCGTTCGCCGCGCAGGTGCTCTCGAACCTCAAGGGTCTCGATTCGGATGAGTGGGCGGCCCGTGCGGGTTTTCGCCATCCCGTCGGTGAGGTCGATCGGGCGCGGCTCAACGTGATGGGAGGCAGCATTGCGGTCGGCCACCCGTTTGGAGCGACGGGCGCGCGCATAACGACGACGCTGGCGAATGAGCTGGCGAGAAGGGGAGGGCAGTTTGGGTTGATGACGGTTTGTGCTGCCGGTGGGCTGGGGTTTGCGATGGTGATTGAAAGGTGACCGGGATGTCGGAGGTCGGATGTCAGAGGTCGGATAAACTGCCAAACCGGATTGCCATGGAACCACAGCGGAAATCGTCTCGCAGTCTCTCCGACATCCGACCACCGACATCCGACCACCGATGACGGCACTCTCGTTGGTCGTCGAAGACGGAATCGCCATCATCACCATCGACTCGCCCGGCGAGAGCGTCAACATCATTTCGCGCCAGGTCAAGAACGACTTCATCGCGCTCTTCCAGCAGCTCGAGTCCGACCTCTCGATCAAGGCCGCGGTCCTCATCAGCGGAAAGCCCGACACCTTCATCGCCGGCGCTGACATCGAGGAGTTCCTCGAATGGAAAACCGCCGCGCAGGCGGAATCAGCCAGCCGCGAGGGACATGCACTGCTCGACCGGCTCGAGCAGCTGCGCACGCCGGTTGTCGCCGCCATTCATGGAGCGTGCCTTGGCGGCGGCCTCGAAGCTTCGCTCGCCTGCGCGTGGCGCGTCGCGACCGATCACCCGAAGACGGTGCTCGCCGTGCCCGAGGTGCAGATCGGACTTCTTCCCGGCGCCGGCGGGTCACAGCGGCTGCCACGCACGGTCGGACTGCAGGCCGCCCTCGACATGATCCTCACGGGAAAGAACATCCGCGCGAAGAAGGCGCTGCAGATCGGCCTCGTCCACGACCTGGTGCACCCCGCCATCCTGCGCGACATCGCCATCCAGCGCGCGCGGGAGCTTGCCGCCGGCACGAAGAAGCGAAACCAGCGCAACAAGCCTAACGGCGTCAGGAGCTTCCTCCTCGACGACAACCCGTTAGGCAGGACCGTCGTCCTCCGCAAGGCGCGCGAGGAAGTCCTGAAGAAGACACGCGGCAACTATCCGGCGCCGCTCGCAGCGCTCGACGCCGTCGCCGCCTCGTTCCAGGGACGCGAGCAGGGATTCCGCGAGGAAGCGCGGCTCTTCGGTGAAATGGCGATGACGCCGGTCTGCCGCGAACTGATCTTCCTCTTCTTCGCCACCAGTGCGCTCAAGAAGGAAATGCCGGGCGGCGCCGCGCCCGGTGAGGTCAGCCGAATCGGCATACTCGGCGCGGGATTCATGGGATCCGGAATCGCGTCGGTTGCCGTGCAGAGCGGGACGATGGTTCGCCTGAAGGACGCAGACCTCGCGCGCGTGGGTAAGGGAATCGCCGCGGTACGCGACGTGCTGAAGGAGCGACTCGTTCGCAAGCAGATCACGCGTCAGGAACTGGCGGACCAGTTGTCGCTCCTCGGCGGAACGATCGACTACTCGGGCTTCGACAGCGTCGATCTCGTCATCGAAGCGGTCTTCGAGGATCTCGCCGTAAAACACGAGGTCGTCCGCGAGGTGGAGCGCGTGCTGCCGAGCCACGCGATTGTTGCCTCGAACACGAGCACAATCCCGATAGCGCGGATCGCCGAAGCCTCACAACGTCCGGACCGCGTTCTGGGCATGCACTTCTTCTCTCCGGTGCACCGCATGCCACTGCTCGAAGTCATCACCACGCCGCGCACGCGAGCCGAGGTCACCGCCACTGCGGTCGCCTTCGGGAGGTCGTTAGGCAAGACGGTGATCGTGGTGAACGACGCGCCCGGGTTCTACGTCAATCGGATCCTTGCGCCGTACCTGAATGAAGCCGGCGCGTTGCTCGACGCCGGGGCGTCCATCGAGGCGGTAGACGACGCGATGGAGCAGTTCGGCTTTCCCGTCGGTCCATTCACGCTTCTCGACGAGGTTGGGTTGGACATCGCGGCGAAATCGGGAGCGATCCTCCACCAGGCTTTTGGCGAGCGCATGGCATCATCGCAATCGATGCGCGCGGTCGTGAACGCGGGACGCTTCGGCCGTAAGGGAAAGCTCGGGTTCTACAAGTACGACGCGGACGGCAAGAAGGGCGACGTGGACGAATCGATCTACACGTTGTTGTCGAACCCGTCGCGATCGTCGTTCACCGCGGAGGAGATTCAGCAGCGTTGCGCGCTTGCCCTGGCGAACGAAGCAGTCCGCACGCTCGAGGAGGGAATTGTCCGATCTGCCCGGGACGGCGACATTGGCGCGGTATTCGGGATAGGGTTTCCCCCGTTCAGGGGTGGGCCCTTCCGCTGGATCGACGCGATGGGAGCCACGAAAGTTGTCGATGGCCTCGAGGACCTCAGCGCGCGGTTCGCACCCCGGTTCACGCCGTGCGACATGTTGGTGTCGATGGCGAGGCGCGGAGAGCGGTTTTATCCGACGGAAGGGAAGCCGGTGTAGGCCCGTTTTGTGACCTGAGGCGCGGCGCCCGTGTCGTTCGGACGGCATGGTTCGCGGCTTCGAAACGAAGCCTTTTTCCGAGGCTCTTTGCACACCGCCGGCCGGACTATTTTGGAAGCCAGCCGAGCCGTTAGAATACAGGATAAAATGTTGCTGCTACAAGAGTTACGACATAAAGCTGCTTTGCCACTGAAGGCCGACCTGTTACCTCAGGTTGACGAATGACGCAGACGCGGGGTCTACCTATCCAGAACGACAGTGATGCCGCAATCGTGGCTCGCGTCCTGGCTGGAGACACCCAGGCATTTGCCGTGATCGTGGCGCGTTACCGGACTCAGTACGGTCGTTATGCCGTGCGAATGCTCGGTAGTCGTGAGGATGCGGAGGAGGCCCTGCAGGACGCCTTTGTTCGCGCCTACCGATCGCTGGCCAAGTGCGATGAACCGGAGCGATTCGCTCCGTGGTTCTTTCGGATCCTGGCCAATCGCTGCCGGACTGCCGGAACGCGGCGGGGTCGCCGGGAGCGCACGTTCGTCAACGACGAACTCGCCCTCCTTGGTGCCTCCGAGGAGCACCCGGCTGAGCGCGCGGCCTGGCGGGAAGAGCTGGACCGCGCCTTGCAGCGCCTCGATACCGATCAGCGGGAAGCGTTCCTGCTGAAGCATGTCGAGGATCTTGGCTACGATGACATGGCGCAGATCACCGGGGTCGGTGTCTCCGCGCTGAAAATGAGGGTCAAACGAGCGTGCGAGCGGCTGCGGGTGCTGCTCGAAGAGGTGCAAGGTGCCTGAAGAAACCAGGGATCCATTCATCGAACAGATCGCGAGCGAGTTGAAGCGCCCCGTGCGCCTCGACGCGCGGTTCGACGAGCGCGTGATGGCGGCGCTCGATGCACCGGATGTGATCCCGCTGCACCCAGCTCGAGAAGCACGTCGCCCATGGATCGTTCGTCCCTGGACGGTCTCTGTTTCACCCATCTCCGCATTCGCTGTGGCTGCGGCGTTGGTTGCGGTCGTCGCGATGGGCGCGTGGCAACTTCGGACGGTGGACCAGGTTCAGGTCGCATCCAACGCGACAGAAGGGGGGAACCTGGTTCCCGTCGCCGATGTCGGCGCGGAACCACTCGTGGTGCACCAGTTCACTTTCTACGCAACCAGCGCGAAATCGCTCGCGGTGGTGGGTCAGTTCAACGGCTGGGACCAGACTGCGACACCGATGACCGAAGTGTCGAAGGGCATGTGGACGGTTTCGGTTCCGCTGCGTCTTGGCGTGTACGAATACCAGTTCATCATCGACGGCACCACGCGCGTCATCGATCCGAGCATGCCGCAGGTGCCGAGTGACTTCGGGTCGCCGAACTCCGTGGTGACCATCAGCAGGAAGGTGCCGCAATGAACCGGCGCTCGACGGTCGCTTCCCTGTTCCTGGCAGCCTCGATGGCGGCCGGGCCCATGGTGGCTTCCGACGTGCGCATCGAAAAACGCGTCGACTCGCGAATACGCGTCGCGGTCGCCGCGATCTACGACTCGCTCGACCGCGAGGGCATCAAGGCCGAGCCGCTCGTGCAGTACGCGCTCGAGGGAACGGAAAAAGGCGGCCAGCCTGACGTAATCCTGGCCGGCGTGCGGAAGTGGGCGAAAGAGCTGCGTCGTTCGCGGAAGCTACTCGGGCCTAACGCTACGCAGGCAGAGATCCAGGCCGGCGCCCAGGCGTTGCGCGCGGGCGTGGACGAGTCGCGGCTCGAGCAGCTTCGAAACGAAAAGGCGCCGCAGCGGTTCGCGTCGTCGCTCAGCACGCTGGCATACATTGTCGGCACGCTCGGCGTTCCCGCGGACACCGCGACCACCATCATGGTGAACCTGGTGGCGCGAGGCGCAACGGAAGCGCAGCTCGGCCGCCTGCAGGATGACGTCGAGCGCGACTTACTCACGGGCCGGCCGGCCGGTCTCGCGGCGGTTGCTCGAGCCAGCGGCGTGCTGGAGGAAATCGAAGCCGGCAAGAGCCGCGATGGCGTGGTCCCAGGCACCACGTTACCTTCGACGCGCGGTACGGCGCGCCCCGCTGACCCGATGGCCAACGGTTCCCTGCGTGGAACGGCGGTCGGAAGCCAGGGCGACGCGGCTCGCCCGCCCGCGCCCCGAGGCAAGGACATCAAGCGCCCGTAACCCAGCGCCGGTATCAATCGCTTCCTGATGCGCGGCGGGGTCATGCACCTCGCCGCGCCACTGTTTGTAGGCCTGCTCTTTCCGACTGGCGCTCACACTCAGGCACCAGTCAGGATTCGAGACGCCAGCTTCTCGGTGGTCCGGTAACCGGTAGGACATAACGCCGGCGCGATGACGCTCTATGACGCCGTCATCGTCGCCAATGAACGCTCCACACGCTCGGGGGTCGGGCTGGTTTCGATCTTCGGTGACGGACGCGTCAGCATGCAGGGCGGACTCGAGTTCGCGCGTCGTTCCTCCGCGATTCCGGTCGTTCCGCTGCTGCAACGCTTTCTCACCGCGGTGCGCGGCGAGATGCTGCTCGACGCGCAGACCACGATCCAGACCGGCTTCATGCCGACTGCCGCGATGACGGGCCGCGCACGCGTCCGCTTCGAGAAACGGGACGACGGCGCGCACGGTGAAGTCGCGCTCGCGCGCGCGTTCGACGGACGCTTCTGGCAAACCGTCGTGATGGCTGAGGCGAGTGTATGGACCCGGCGCGGCAGCACGTTTGCCTCGTTCCGCACGACGCCCATGCAGCTCGGCAGTGGCGACGCGCTCACCGATACCGAGGCGCAGGTGGAATGGCTGGCCGGTCGCGGCGTGGTGACGACTTCGTTAGGCGCCCGGCTCGGCGAGGCGCTGCGTGGCACGACCGGCTGGGGCGCGGCAACGGTCACGTGGCCGCTTTTGTACGACACGTGGGTTACGGCCAGCCTGGGGAGCTATCCAGCTGACCTGATCCAGAACCTGCCGTCCGGGCGGTACCTCTCGGTGGCGCTGGGGCTCCCCAATGGACGGCTGCCTGCGTTCCGCCGTCCGCCGCCGCCGCCACCGCCGCCACCGCCGCGCACTCCTGATCTTCCGGTCACCTTCCGGCTCGCGCTCGTCACGGGACCGGCATACGACTCCACGTACATCCGCGAGGTGAAGGTGTGGGCTCCGGGCGCGCGCGTCGTCGAACTGATGGCAGACTTCGTGGACTGGATCCCGGTGCCGCTCATCCGCCAGCCGAACGGCGAGTGGAAGGGCTACTACCGCATCGCTCCCGGTCTTCACCGCGTTAACCTGCGGCTGGATGGCACGGACCTCGATGCCCCGCTCAACTGGCGCGTGGAGAAGGATGAGTTCATGGGCAACGTGGCGCTCGTTTTCGTCCGGTAGCCACGCGACCCCGTATCTTCATGGAACGATTTGCGCAGGTACAGCCTTGAACGCGGATAACGCAGATGACACCGATAATCGCGGGTACTTCTTTGGTGAAAACCCGGGCACCTATCCGTAACGACCCGTGGTGCCGCACGGAAAATGGTGCCCGGGTTTTTACCAACGGTGTATCGGCGCTTACCCGCGTGCATGCCCGCGTCATCCGTGTTCAGGCTGTGCGGGCGTTAGGTATCGTTGCCGCGTCGACACTGGCCGCGGGTATCGCGGTTGCCCAGCAGGGGCCGCGAACGCAAGCCGAGCGGACGAACTACCTGGAGACGTCGTCGCAGGCGAGCGTGCTGGCGTTCATCGACACCCTGAGGATGAAGCTCGGGCTGCCCATCGTCGCGGGGGTCATGGGCAAGACGACCGAGGGCCGGGACCTGCCCTACGTCATCGTGTCGCGCCCGATCATCCGCACGCCTGACGCCGCCCGCCGGTCCGGCCGACCCATCGTCTTCGTGCAGGGCAACATCCATTCGGGCGAGGTGGAAGGGAAAGAGGCCCTCCAGATGCTGGTGCGCGACCTCCTGTTCGACCCGAAACGCAATGTGCTCGACTCGATCGTGTTGATCGCCCTGCCCAACTACAACGCCGACGGGAATGAGCGGCTCGCGCCGCAAGCCCGAAACCGCGGCGCGCAGAACGGGCCCGAGATGGTCGGCACGAGGCCTAACGCGACGGGGCTGAACCTCAACCGCGACTACATGAAGGCCGACGCGCCCGAGACGCGCGCCTCGCTCATGATGTTCAACGCGTGGGACCCGCACGTGTTCGTGGACCTGCACACCACCGACGGGAGCTATCACGGCTACAACCTGACGTATGCGCCGTCGCTGAACCCGGCGGCTGAATTGCGCGAGGCGACGTTCGGCGGTGCGTGGGCGCGCGATTCATTCCTGCCCGAACTGCGCAAGCGAGTTCGTGAACGTCATTCGGTGGAAACGTTCGATTACGGCGACTTCGTTGGTGGCGGCGGTGGCGGCGGTGGCGGCGGACGCGGCGGGCGCGGTGGCGGCGGAGGCCCACCTCCCACAGGCATCCAGCCCGTTACCCCACCCACCGCGTGGCGCACGTACGAACACACCCCGCGATTCGGCACGAACTACTACGCCCTGCGCGGCCGTGTCTCGATCCTGAGCGAGGCGTTTTCTCACGACCCGTTCGAGAAGCGCGTGAAGTCGACGTACGCGTTCACGAAAGAGCTGTTGTCGCTCGTCGCCGAGCGTCGCCAGGCGATCCTCGATCTTGCGAAAAGGTCTGACGAGGCCATGCGACGCGCTCCGCAGTCGCTGCCGCCGGTGCCGGTGCGCGCAACGTTCACCGACACGCCCGCCACCGCCGATGTTTCGTACGAGGAGATCGAGCGCATGGGTGACTCCACGCGCTACGAGGCCGGTATGCCGATCGGGGCGCGGCGCACCGGACGGTTCAAGACGACGCCGATGCAGATGATCACCCGGTTCGTGCCGACGCTGACACGTCCCGCGCCGTGGGGCTACGCCATCGCCGCCAGTGATACCGCCGCGGTGAACCTCGCGCGGCTGCACGGCCTCGAGATGTCGCGCCTTTCGCGCCCGTGGAGCGGCGACGCCGGTCCGCAGTTCACCGTCGATTCGACAGTCATCGCGCCGCAGGAGTTCGAGGGGCACAAGCTCGTTCGGCTGGCGGGGCGCTGGGAGCCCAGGGCGGTCTCGCTCGACGCGGGGACGTACATCGTGCGGGTCGCGCAGCCGTTAGGCGTCCTGGCCATGTACCTGCTCGAGCCCGAGAGCGACGACGGCATCGTCGCCTGGGACGTGGCGCTCCGGTCGTCAGGCACCGCGGGCACGGCGCCGGTGATCCGGCTGGCCTCCGCACCGCCCGTCGCGATGACGGCGGTTCCGAGAGCGAACAGTCCCTGACGGCGACGCCTGCCTGTCGAGTTGCTGATGCCCGGCCGCTTCCTTCCTCCCGATTACTCGAAGGGTGACGAGGGCACCATTGGCGGGTACATGGCCGTGCACGCGCGTCCCGCTGCATTCGAGGGAAGCGACGGGCTGTCCTACAGCGTGGCCATCGAGACGGACCGCACCGGCGAGCCAGGGCGACCCTTCGGGGCGTTCCTCCTGTTCGTCCGCTGGCGGCGCCTCGGCTCGCAGGGCGTCGAGGGGCACCTCGAGACGCCCTTCCTGGCCTGGGGCAACTCGGTGACGGAGGCGAAGGAAGCGTTAGGCAGGATGCCGCTGGGCGACGTGAAGGCCCTCCTCGACGACCTGATCCGGGAAAGCGCGCCGGCGCCGGCGCGAAAGTGGTGGGACGTCATGCGGGAGGAGAACGAGTGACTCGCGGCGTCGTGTTGCACGGCACGGGCGGCGCGTGGCACGTGCGTTGTGAGGATGGCCAGTCGGTGGTCGCCGCCCTGCGCGGGAAGGTCAAGCACGGGAGTAAGTCCAAGCTCGCCGTCGGCGACGAAGTCATGATGAAGCACGAAGCTCATGGCTCGGAATGGTCGATCAGCGAGGTGGTGCCCCGCCGGTCGCAACTGTCACGAAAGACTCCCGGGCGCCAGCGCGGTGAACGCATCATCGCCGCCAACGTGGACCAGGTCGTGGTGGTCTTCGCGCTCCGACAGCCGGAGCCGCACGTCGCGATGCTGGACCGGTTCCTGGTCATCGCCGAGGCAAACGCGCTTGCCGGCCGCGTGGTGGTCAACAAGGTGGACCTCGCCGACGAGTCGGAAGCGAATCGCCTCTTCGGTGTCTACGGGACGATCGGCTATCCGCTGCACATCACGAGCATTCGCAGCGGCAAGGGGCTGACCGGGTTGCGCGAGCAATTGCACGGCCGAACGTCGGTGGTCACCGGACCATCCGGTGTGGGGAAGTCATCGCTGATGAATGCGCTGTACCCCGGGCTCGGCCTCCGCGTGGGCGAGATCAGCGCGTCGGTGAACAAGGGCCGGCACACCACGGTTGGCGCGTTCCTGCACCCGTTGCCCGACGGCGGCTTCGTGGTCGACACGCCGGGCCTGCGCGAGATCGGCTTGTGGGGCGTTCCGTCGCGCGGCCTCGATTCGTGCTTCCCGGAGTTCAGGGCGCTACGCGACGAATGCCGGTTTGCCGACTGCAGCCATCTTGTGGAGCCAGAGTGCGCCGTGCGCGAAGCTCTCGCATGCGGGAAAGTCGACGCAACTCGGTATGCGTCGTATGCGAAGCTGGTCGAGGAGACAGAGGAGGCAGAGAAATACTGATTTCGAGGGCCCTCGAAAGGCTCGGGTTAGCATTGTGGTCCTCGGAAAGCTGTAACACGGGGACGCGGAGGACGCAGAGGAAACCGGTTCGACTCAGCCATGAGCGTCGTCGACGCAGCTCCAGCAAAAAAACCTTTTCCTGAACTGAATGAACTGCGCCGGTTGGGGACCCGTTTCGTACGATTCCGTTAGGCGCGGGTTTCCTCGGTGACCTCTGTGCTCCTCTGCGTCCTCTGTGTCAAATGCCTTTCCGAGGCTCAGAACCGCGCACCGGAGTCAGGGCGAGAGCCTGTCGATAATCCACGAATCATCCTCCCGCCGGTATTGGATCCGGTCGTGGAGTCGGCTCTGCCGTCCCTGCCAGAACTCATAGACCGCCGGTGCGAGGATGAACCCGCCCCAGTGCGGCGGCAGCGGCACATTGCCGTCAGGATGTCGCGCCTCGACTTCTCTCACCGCGGACTCGAGCCAGTCACGCCCGGGAATCACGCTGCTCTGGATCGAGGCCCACGCTCCATGACGTGAGCCTAACGGGCGCGTCCGGAAGTACGCGTCCGCCTCTTCACGCTCCATCCGCGACACGGTCCCCTCGATGCGCACCTGTCGCTCGAGGTCCAGCCAGGCAAAGACCACCGCCGCCTTCGCGTTGGCCATCAACTCGCGAGCCTTGCGGCTCCGGAAGTCGGTGAAAAACCCGAAGCCGCGCTGGTCGAACGACTTGAGGAGCACCACGCGCGCCGAGGGACGCCCGTCGGGCGTGGACGTCGCCAGCGTCATCGCGTTCGGTTCCTTGAGGCCGGCGTTCTGCGCCTCCCCGAACCACTTCCGGAACTGCTCCAGCGGATCCCGATTCACGTCCCCGACATCGAGCGCGGCCATGGCGTATTCGCGGCGAAGGTCGGAAGGCATCAGGAAATGCGAAATGCAGAAAGGAATGCAGAGTGGAGAACTCCTGCTCCTGACTCTGGTCGGCTTCGCTATATAGTACACCCGGGGAACCCAGGACCCACTTCACGGCTTGGTGAACGGATGGCAGAACGCCGCGAAGACGAGCAGGCCAAGAACGAAAGCTTCGCGCGCGACGCCCTCCCATGGATGGACGACGTCTACCGCTTCGCGTTGTCGCTCACGCGCGACCCCGCCGACGCCCAGGACATCGTTCAGGAGACGTACCTGCGTGCGTATCGCTCGTGGCACACCTTCGACCCGAACAGCGACTGCCGGCGATGGCTCTTCACCATCTGCCGGAATGCCTTCCTGCGCTCACGCCAGCAGGGCCGGCTCGAGGTCGATGTCACCGACGCGGATGCCGAAGCGATCGCCGCGGCCCGTGAGCACCGCGCCATGATCGAGGACGGCACCGACCGTTTGCTCGCTTCGGTGGACCTGGGCCCCGCGCTCGATCGCGCGCTCGCCGGCCTCGACGAACCGTTCCGCTCCGCGGTGCAGCTCGTCGACGTCGAGGATCAGTCGTACGAATCCGCAGCTGAAATACTCGGCGTGCCGATCGGCACGGTGCGATCGCGCCTGTTCCGCGGACGACGCCAGATGCAAAGGTCCCTGGGCGTGCACGCACGGGACGCGGGTCTCCGTCCTGCCTCAGGCCCGAAAGGGAGTCGGGGGAGTCAGCGCCATGCCTGACGAGATCCGTTCGATCGACTGCAATACTGCGGTGAGCAAGCTTTGGGACTTCCTCGACGCAGAACTCGACGACGAGAAGATGCGCGAGGTCCAGAAGCACCTCACTGAGTGCAGTGATTGCCTTCCGCACGCCGATTTCAATCGCCGTTTCCTCACGGCCCTGAATGAAGCGCGGCAGCGGAACATCATGCCCCCCGCGCTCCGCGAGCAGGTCCTGTCGGCACTCGCCGCCGATGGGTACTTCCCCGCCAGGTAAGCCTGATTGACATAGGGGGAGGGGGTATCTAGCTTCCATGAGCACCGCATGGAGGCTAAGTCATGAAACACCTGCAGCTTGAGGTCGCAGGAATGAGCTGCGACCACTGCGTAAAAGCGGTTCGCGACGCACTCGGCTCGGTCCCGGGCGTGAAGGTAGAGGCGGTGCAGGTCGGGTCGGCCTCGGTCTCGTACGACGAGAGCAAGGCGAAGGTCGGCGACCTGATAGACGCCGTCTACAACGCCGGTTACGAGGCCAACGAGGCGGCATAAATGGCCCGCGAAGTGAATGGCGGGACCGCCACGCTTGACTCGCGCGCGTCGACGAAGCTCAACATCCCGGTCAGCGGGATGACCTGCGCCGCGTGCCAGGCGCGCGTCCAGCGTGAACTCGAGCGGACGCCCGGCGTCGAGAAGGCGACCGTCAGCCTGCTGACCAATACGGCCGCGGTCCGCTTCGATCCGGCAATGGTCGACGCCGAGACACTGGTCGAGCGCATTCGCGGCACGGGGTACGGCGCCGAACTGCCGGTCGAAGAGCGCACGGCTGTAGACGAACAGCAGGCGCAGGATGCTGCGCGCCTGGCGGAGGTGCGCGAGCTGCGCACGAAGTCCCTCGTTTCGCTGGCGTTAGGCGTCGTGGCCATGCTGGTGTCGATGCCGTTGATGACCGCGGCGGCGCACCACGGAACCGGGACGATCGATCCGGTCATGCGGTGGACGATGCGCTGGGTCGAGCCGGCGCTCCGCGCGACGATGCCGTGGCTCTATGCGATCCCGACGCAGGTGCTGTCGTACGCGCTGCTCATGCTGACCCTGGGAGTGATGGCGTGGGCAGGCCGGCAGTTCTACGTGCGTGCCTGGAAGGCGCTGCGCCACCGGTCGGCCGACATGAACACGCTGATCGCGCTGGGAACGGGAGCTGCGTTCCTGTTGTCGGTCGTCGCAACGACTGCGCCGGGATTGTTCATCGAGCGCGGCATCGCTCCCGACGTCTACTACGAAGCGGTGATCATCATCATCGCGTTCATCCTGGGCGGGAACGCGCTCGAAGCGCGCGCGAAGGCGGGCACGTCGAACGCCATCCGGCGCCTTATCGACCTGCGGCCGCGGACCGCGCGCGTGAGGCGTGACGCGATCGAGAAGGACATTGCGGTCGCCGAGGTCCATCGTGGAGATGAGATCGTCGTGCGGCCAGGTGAACGACTCCCGGTCGACGGAATCGTTAGGAGCGGGACCAGCGCGATCGACGAGTCGATGCTGACTGGCGAGCCGCTGCCGGTCGCGAAGGCCGCTGGTGATCGAGTCATCGGCGGCACCATCAACCGCACCGGCAGCATTGCCTATCGAGCGACGACCATCGGCGCGGACAGCGTGTTGTCGCAGATCGTCCGCCTGATGCGCGATGCACAGGGCTCGCGCGCGCCAATCCAGCGTCTCGCCGATCGCGTGAGCGCGGTGTTCGTGCCCACGATCATCGGCATCGCCGTCGTCACGTTCACAACCTGGTACTTCCTTGCCGACTCGGCGCCACTCCTCAGGGCGTTCACGGCATCGATCTCGGTGCTGATCATCGCCTGTCCCTGCGCGATGGGACTCGCCGTGCCGACTGCAGTCATGGTTGCCACGGGAAAAGGCGCTGAGCTGGGCATCCTGATCAAGGGCGGGGAAGCGCTCGAACGCGCCGGTAGCGCCGACACGGTGGTGCTCGACAAGACCGGCACCATCACCGAGGGACGGCCGTCAGTCGTTGCGACGACGGTGCGCGGCGCCTGGACCGAAAACGCGCTCCTGGCCATCGCGGCATCGATGGAGCGCTCGTCGGAACACCCGTTAGGCGTGGCGATCGTCGACTCGGCATCGGCACGAGGCGTTTCCCTGTCCCCGACGGAAGGATTCACGTCGGTATCGGGCAAGGGCATAACGGGCATGGTGAACGAGCACGCCGTCGCCGTCGGAAACGCAGCGCTGATGTCTGACTGGGGGATCGATGTCGCGCCGGTTCGTGAGTGGGCGGATGAACGTTCGCGTCGCGCCGAGACCGTCGTGTACGTGAACATCGATGGCGAACTGGCTGGGGCTGTATCGATCGCCGATTGCGTTCGCCCGACGTCCGCCGCTGCGGTGCGTCGCCTGCGGGATTCCGGCCTCGACGTTGTCCTGCTCACGGGGGACGTCGAGACGACGGCACGCTCAGTCGCGCGCGACACGGGGATTGAACGCGTGATCGCGGGAGTACTTCCCGAAGGCAAAGTCGAGGCGGTCTCGCGTCTTCAGGAGCAAGGTCACTGCGTGATCATGGTTGGCGACGGCATCAACGACGCGCCGGCCCTGGCGCGCGCGGACGTCGGCGTTGCGATGGGTGGCGGCACCGACATCGCGCTCGAAGCGGGTGACATCGCGCTCCTGCGCGCGGACCTGGGCGGAGTGGCTGACGCAATTGTGCTATCTCGCCGCACCATGCGAACGATGCGCCAGAATCTCTTCTGGGCATTCATCTACAACGTGATCGGCGTGCCGATTGCGGCCGGCGTGTTGTATCCGGCGACCGGGATCCTTCTCAGTCCGATTCTCGCGAGTGCCGCGATGGCGATGAGCTCAGTGAGCGTGGTTACGAACAGTCTTCGGTTGGGCAGATAAGGATGGTGGATGGGGGATGTGGGATGTGAGACAACTGCAACTGACGATCACTTCGGAGTCGATCGGATATGCAACAGCACAATGACGCAACAAATGGACATGGCGAGTGCGCGTGCGGTTGCGCCGTGAGCCAGTCCACCGGCGAGCGGAAAGCCATCGGTGTCGATCCCGAGATCCGCGACCGGAACCTGAAGCGCTTGCGCCGGATCGAGGGCCAGGTGCGCGGGTTGCAGAAGATGATCGAGGAGGATCGCTACTGCGCCGACATCCTCACCCAGATCTCATCGGTGCACGAAGCATTGCGCGGCGTTGGCCGGGAGCTGATGCGGAACCACCTGAAACACTGCGCCACCTCTGCGATCAAGGCTGGTCCCGAACAGGCTGAGCCGATGTATGATGAGCTGATCGACCTGATGTATCGGAATCTTCGATGAGCGGGAATCGGGTATCGGGAATCGTGAACGCCTGAAACCTCGTTAGTTTGACTTCATGCGCCGCCTGATCGCCGTCCTCAGCCTGTTCAGCCTCGCGAACCTCGCGTTCGTGCAGGCGAACCGGGATTGCCCATTGTCGGGTGGATCGCGGCATGTCCCATGGGCCGGTGCGTCGCACTCGGGGCACGCCGCCCACGGCGGACACCTGGCGAATCCACCGGCCGATCAGGGCAGCTTCCAGTCGATGCCGGATGGCGATTCGCCGAAGGCCCCTGTCTGCCTGACGATGGGGCCATGCGCGCTGACGATGAACGTGAGCGCGATCCACGTCACCTCGGTCCCAGCCTGGCATCCGGGGCGAGTTGAACCGGTCTCCGACCACGTGCCGGCGTCGCTGACGCTGGTCCCCGAACCGCCTCCGCCGAGAGCCTGACGAGTCCTGTTCGATCGCGGCCGTCGGCTGCGATCGCAGGTCGTTTCGAACGCGGCGCCTCGACGCCGCGTCGTCGTCACTCACCTCCCAGGGGAGTCTGGTGGTTCATGCTGATACGGAATGTCGCGCTCATCGCGGCCGTGGCCTTCGTGCCGGCTGCCGCTCTCGCGCAAACTGACTACTTCAACACCGATCGCGGTCGTCCGCTGCAGGTCCAGGATGCGATCCCGATCGAGCGTTATGCCTTCGAGCTGCAGGCGGCGCCGCTTCGCTGGTCGCGAACCGCCGGAGCGAGTGCCGTGTGGTCCGTGGAGCCCGAGCTGGCGTACGGGATCCTTCCCCGCACCCAGCTCGAGCTCGGGGTGCCACTGTTTCACGTCGCCGGTTCATTGACCGGCGCCGGCGCGTTGCACGTATCGGTCGTGCACGCGCTCAACGTCGAGACACTCGGGATTCCCGCCCTGGCCGTGAGCGCAGGGTATTCGGCTCCGACGGGGCCGTTCGGTCCACCGGACGGGTATGCCACGTTCGGACTTCTCGCCACTCGCACGAACTCGTTAGGCCGTCTTCACGTCAATGCCGACGCCTCGCTGGTTGATGAGATCGCGGCGACTGACGAAGTGTGGAACACGCCTCGAGCGGCCGGCCTGGATCACGTGTCGCGCTGGCTGGTCGGGGTGGCTGGCGATCGAACGTTCCCCCTCCGTTCAATGCTCGTTGGCGTAGAGCTCGTTGCTCGCCACCCAATCCTCGCTGGCAGCGCGGTGGAGTGGACGGCCGGAGCGGGCCTGCGCTGGCAGCTCGATCCCTGGTGGGCGCTGGACGCAGGGCTCGGGCGATCGTTTGGCGACGAACGCGAGTGGTCGCTGACCTTCGGCGCTGCTCGTTCGTTCGGAATCCTCAAACTCTTTCCCCTCGGCCGATGAAAGCGCTATCGAGAAGCCTGAGCGGGCTGCTGTTGCTGGCGGCCGCGAACACCGGCCTGGCGCAGTGGTCGACGGTCAGCGAGCAGTATCACCTGCCGGCGTCGCACAACTGGGCTTTCCGCAAGGCACATCGTGACGCTGACCGCCTGTTCAACGCCTTCGACTACGGCCACGCGATCCTGTACGAATTGCTGTGGCGCAAGCCGGGCAAGGCGACGCAGGCGCTCGAGGTCGAGCGCTACGAGTTCATCACGCGCTCGCTGCTGGTGAATCCCCCGAACCTTCCCCTCGAGGAGGCAGCGATTGCCCCCGCCTACAGCCGCCTCGTGCCGGAAGCGAAGGCGACGTTCGAGTGGGCCCATTTGCTCCATCGGCAGATCTATGATGTCCTCGCCGACAATCGTCTCAGCGAATCGGATCAGGATCTTCTTGTCGCTCGACTGGTCGCTTATTACCGCTCGCGTCCGGACCTGGCATTCAGTACGAAG
>Ga0111538_10005877_pt1 | contig 16694 bp, 16 predicted proteins | sample SoiMethybrSBSTD1_FD_79669 | JGI IMG/M metagenome (GOLD analysis project Ga0111538, IMG submission 79669) | Bulk soil microbial communities from a Populus tree surrounding site in Tennessee, USA - Soil MetaG P. TD hybrid SBSTD1 (version 2)... | ecosystem: Environmental > Terrestrial > Soil >...
CCCGGCAGGGGCGGGCTGAAGCCCGCCCCTCCTTCTGAGTTCTGAAACGCTCTCTAAGGAATCCGTGTTCTCCGGGTTGTCCGTGCGCTCCGTGTTCTGGATCGAAGACTGCGGCCGCGCGGGAAGTTGGTCACACTTTGTGTCACAGTGCGCCCGCGCGCCACATGAATCCCCCGGCCTCCGCCTGGTCACCGGAAGTGCGGGCGATGTTCCGTCCCGCCCGCGTGTTTCGCGAGCTCGCGAGCCGGCCGGCCAGGGTGTCGGGCTGGTGGCACAAGCCCGTCTTCCTCCTGGCGGTCCTCGCCTTCGCGATGTCGGTGACGGCCACGGGCCGGTTCAGCCTGAGGCTTCTCTTCGACGCCGTCGTGTCCTTCGCGTTCATTCCACTGCTCGGAATCGCGGGGCTGGCCGCGGTGACGTCTCGCCGGCCCCGCACACGATCGTTCCGCGAGATCATCGACCTCTTCTTCACCGGCTATGGTCCCTGGCTCGTGTGGCTCGTCATCGTCGCGGCGTTCACGGCGATCGTCCCGTCGCGTGAGCTCGGAGACTGGATCGTCGCCCTCGATCTGTCGCTGCTCGTGCCGGTGGTGTGGGCGATCTACGTGGACTTCCACTTCTTTCGCGAGGTAATGGAGCGGACCACGGGCGGCGCGATTAAGGCGATTGTCCTCCACCGGTTGATCGGGTGGATCGGACTGGTCGCGTATTTCGACGGGCGCGCCGCGTGGTCGGAAGTGGCGCCGCGCGTCGCGTCATGGCTGGGCCTGTGATGCGGAACCGAGTGCGGCGCCTTTCGCTGCTCCTGCTCGTCACAGCCACGGTGGTGGGCACGGCGACGGATCGCTCGACGCGGAGACCGCCGCTGGTGCTCGGCGGCCTGCAAGTGATCGCGGCCGACTTTCACGTACACAGCTCGATGTGGAGCGCCAACGGCGTGACGCCCTGGGGATTGGTGCTCGAAGCGGAGCGGCAGGGACTCGACGCGCTCGCGGTCACCGGGCACAACCAGGTACTCGACAGCAAGATCGCGCGCTGGTTCTCGCGCGCGATTGGCGGTCCCACCGTGCTGACTGGTGAGGAGATTCACGCGCTCCATCACCACATCATCGCCCTCGGCATCGAGCGGATGGTGGACTGGCGGCAGCCCGCTGCCGCGCAACTCGATGAGGTCCACGATCAAGGCGGCATTGCCATCGCGGCCCATCCGCTGAAGAGCTTCTGGCCCGGCTTCGACGCGGCCGCCCGCGCCCGCCTCGACGGCACGGAAGTCTGTCATCCGATGATTTACATGGGCGACCGTTATCAGCAAGAGCTCGAGCAGTTTGCGGCGCAAGTGCCGGTCGCCGCGATCGGATCGTCCGACTTTCACGGTCTCGGCCGGCTCGGGATGTGCCGGACGTACGTGTTCGCGCGCGCGAACACCGCGGAGGCGATCCTCGACGCGATTCGCGCGAAGCGCACGGTCGTCTACGGCCGCCATGGCGCGGCGTACGGCGATGCGACACTCGTTGCGCTGGCCGAAACGCGGCCGGAACTGCGGGAATACGCCACGCGCGACCGCGCCCGGAGCGCGCTCGACTGGATCGCGATTGCCGCGGGTCTGGCCGGGCTCGTGGGGCTTGTCGTGACGCGCCCGATCGCTTACCCTGCGGCTTCTCCGGAGGTGCCATCATGATCGACGCTCGTCCCTGGCGCGCCCTCGGCGTGGTCGCCGTTGCGATGGTTTTCGTTGCCGGCGGCGCGCGACTGGCGGCGCAGAGCGCGAAGAGCCCGCTCGAGGCGTACGCCGCGTATCTGACCGCGGCCAGCAAAGCCACGACGGCCGAAGCGCTCTTCCCGTTCATCTCCAACGAGTACAAGACCTTGCTGCAAAAGGCGCCCAAGGCCGAAGTCGAGAAGATGCTCAAGGCCAGCATCGCCAAAGAGAAGCTCACCGACATCAAGGTCACTAACCAGCAGGTGGATGCAAACAAGGCCGTGCTGGAACTGACGGCGAAGACCGGCGACGGCCGCGCGACCTCCGGCAAGGTGACGATGGTCAAGGAAGCCGGCGAGTGGAAGGTCGACGAGGACGCGTGGGCGACCCCCATCAAGAAGTAATCGCGGTACCCGCCGCCGCGCGGGCGCGGGAGGAGGACCTGCGCGTCAGGCGCACGGCGATCTCCGACCTCGACTTCGTCCTGGCGCTCGAACAGCATCCCGACACGCGCGCCTTCATCGGACAGTGGCCGCGCGAGGAGCATGCGCTCACGCTGACCCGGCCGGACCGGGAGCACTGGATTGTCGAGCGCGGACCCCATCACGAGCCGGTCGGCTACGTCATCCTGTACGACGTCATCGCCGCGGGATACGGCGTGTACGTCAAGCGGATCGCGATCGCCGACAAGTCGCGCGGCGTCGGGCGCCGCGCGCTCGCCGCGCTCGTCGATCACGCGTTCGAAGAGCTGGCCTCGCCGTCGGTCTGCCTGGCGGTCTACCCGCAGAACCTGCGCGCCCGACGATCGTACGCGGCGATCGGCTTCTCGGAGATCACGCTCTTCCCCGCCGAGCGCCGCGACATGCAGCAGCGCGTCGATCCGTTCCTCGACGAGTGCCTGATCCTGCTCGTGACGGCCGACACGTTCCGACGGCCCGGCGCAGGCGCGACGACGGTCTGACGCCACCGCGGTGCGCTATTCGACGCGAAGAATCTGCAACGGATCGGTGGCGGCCGCGCGTCGCGCCGGAAGCCACGACGCAACCAGCGACACGACCGCCATGCCGCCGGCCACCGCCAGGAACGTGGCCAGATCCGTCACCGTGATGCCGAACACCATTCCGGCGAGCGCGCGTGAGGCGGCCAGCGCCGCGGCCGCGCCCAGCGCGATGCCGATGGCCGCCAACCGCATCCCGCGGCCGATGATCAGCCGGTGCACGTCGCCGGAGGACGCTCCGAGTGCCATGCGCACACCGAGCTCGCGCCGCCGCGTCCGGACGATCCACGCCAGCGTGCCGTAAAGCCCGACCAGCGCGAGCACGGTGGCGATCGCGCTGAAGATCGACAGGGCGAGCGCGCGGAATCGCGGTTCGCCGATCGACGCGCGCACGTGCGCCGCCATCGTGCCGCTGCGATCGAGCGGAAGCGCGGCATCGATCCGCCAGACCGCCTGCCGCAGATCGCGCAGGATCGTCGCAGACGGCGCCCGCCCGTCGTGGCGCACCACCAGACCGAGACGGTTACGCGGCACCTGTGCGACCGGACGATATGCGACCGGCTGCGCCGGCGCGCCGAGCCCGTACTGCAGCACGTCCTCGACGACGCCGACGACCTGGGTGAGCGGCGCGTCGCCGCCGACGCGGCCCATCCAGAATCGCTGTCCGACCGCGCGCTCGGTCGGCCAGAACCGATCGGCGAACGCGCGGCTGACGATGGCCACGCGCGGAGCGGTCGCGACGTCGTCGGAACCGAAGTCTCGGCCGTCGAGGCGCCGAATGCCGAGCGCCTCGAAGTAGCCCGGCGTGATGCCGTGGTACGGCAGGCGCGGCGCCTCCTCGCCGGTAGCGGGCGGCCGGCGCTCGGGCGCCATTGTCGCGACGGCGTTCCCGGACTCGAGCGGACGTCCCTGGATCCCTCCGGCCTGCTGCACGCCGGGCACGCCGCGCAAGTGCGTCAGCACGTCGTCGAAAAACGCGAGCTTCGTCGCCGCGCCTGGATACGTGCGGTCCGGCAAGGCGATGTCCATCCAGACCACGTTCGCCGCATTGAACCCGGGATCGACGCGCGACAGACGAACGACGCTCTGCGCCATCAGGCCCGCGCCGACGAGCAGCACGAATGCGATGGCCGTCTGCGTCACGACGAGCATCTGGCGGAGACGGACACGTGGTCGCGCGGTCGTCGCCGTCGATGTCTGCTGGCGAAGCCAATTTGAGGACGACGGCCGCAAAAGATCCAGCGCCGGCACGAGGCCGAACGCGGCGCCGGCGATGGCCGACACGCCCAGCGCAAACGCCAGCACGCGCACGTTGATGGCGACGTCGCTCATCCGCGGCAGATCGGCCGGGCCCAGGGCCTGAAACAGCACGACTCCCATGTACGCGAGCGCCACGCCCAGCGCGCCGCCCGCCAGGGCGAAGAGAGCGCTTTCGGTCAGCAATTGCCGCGCGATGCGTGCGCGGCCGGCCCCGAGCGCGGCGCGGATCGCCATTTCGCGCGTACGCTCGGTCGCGCGGACCAGGAACAGGTTCGCGACGTTCGCGCACGCGATCAGCAGCACCAGCGTGACCGCGCCAAAGAGCAGCCACAACAACTGTCCCGCCGTGCCGACCGTCCGTTCGTGGAGCGCGCTCACCCAGAGGCGGCGGCCGTCACGTCCCGGCTCTTCGAGCGCAAGCGCCTGCGCCAGGCTGTCGAGCTCCGCGCGTGCGGTCGTGAGCGCGGCGCCGCCGGCCAGACGTGCGATGGTTGACACCGACGCATCGTCACGGTTGCGCAACAGGTCGCCCAGCCGGCCGAGCGGCAGCCAGAGATCGACCTCGTGGAGATCAATCGCCGCGGGCCCGGCGAAGCCGGCCGGCATGACGCCGATGATGGTGTGCGGCGCGCCATTGAGCACGACCTGGCGGCTGACCGCGGCGCGATCACTGCCAAACCGGCGCTGCCAGAGCCGGTGCGACAGGACGACGACGGCGTCGGTGCCGGGTCGATCGTGATCGGGCGAGAGCGCGCGGCCGAGATCGGCAGGGACGCCCAGGACGTCGAAGAACGACGCGGACACCGACGCAGCCGTCAGCCGCTCCGGCTCGCCTCCGCCCGTGAGATCGACCGGCTGCGCGCGCGCGATGGCGACACCAGCCATCGTCTTGACGCGCGCGGCGATGGCGAGCGCGTCAGGCGCTGACGTCGCCGCGACCTGGACGCTCCCGAACGTGGATCCGATCTGGACGAGCCGCTGCGAGTCGGGATAGGGCAGCGGCCGGAGCAGGACGCCGTCGACGACGCTGAAAATCGTCGTCGTCGCCGCGACGCCGAGACCGAACGTGATGATGACGGCGGTGGCGAACGCCGGCCGCTTCCGCAGCTCCCGCGCGGCGAAGCGAACGTCCTGGGCGGCGCGCTCGATGGCGCCGACGCCGCGTTCGTCCCGGCAGGCTTCCTTCACCGGTTCGACGCCGCCGAGATCGAGGCGCGCGCGCCGCCGCGCCTCCCCGACCGGCACGCCGGCGCGCCGGTAGCGCTCGGTCTGGCGATCGACGTGGAACTGCAACTCCTCCTCGAGCTCGCGCTCGACGACTCGGCGGCGGAGCAGCGATCGCAGACGGACACGAAGATTGGACAGCATCCCGATCCTTTGAGATCAGACCTGGTTACGCCATGTCCAGAATCTGACCGACCGCGCCGGCGAGCTTGCGCCAGGCGGCGGACTCGGCGTCGAGCTGCTTCCGCCCGGCGCGAGTCAGCTCGTAGTACTTCGCGCGCCGGTTGTTGTCGGAGGCACCCCAGCGCGCCTTGATCCAGCCGCGCCGCTCGAGGCGGTGCAGCGCCGGATAGAGCGAGCCCTGCTGCACCTGCAGCAGCTCGCTCGACACCTGCCGGATCCGTTCGGAGATCGCCCAGCCGTGCTGCGGCTCGAGGGCGAGCGTCTTGAGAATCAGCAGGTCCAGTGTGCCCTGTGGCAAATCGAGGCGACCGTCGGCCATCACCCGCTCCCCTTCTGCTTCGACAGGAAGAGTATCCGGCTTCCTGTCGAAGTGCAAGGGGAAGCCTTCCTCCACCGTCGTGAGCCGTCCGCCATCCGGCCTGCGCATTCCTTCGTAGGATCGATCAGCTGTCAGCGCGGATCGCGGTCGTCGGATCGATCCGCGCCGCGCGCCGCGCGGGTCCGGCGATGGCGGCCAGCGCCACGAGGGCCAACGTCATCGTCACGAGGACGAGCGTCAGCGGATCGTACGGCGTGATGCCAAACAGCAGGGTCGTCACGAGACGGCCCGCCAGCAGTGTCATGCCGACCCCCGCCCCCAGGCCGATGACGAGCACGCCACCGGCCGCCGTCAGGACCTGACGCGTCACGCGCGCCGGCGTCGCGCCGAGCGCGAGGCGGACACCGATCTCCCGGGTGCGCTCACGCACCATGAGCATGAACAGGCTGTAGAGCCCGACGGCGGCGAGCGCGAGCGCACCGGCAGAAAACACCGCGAGCAACCCCGCCTGCAGCCGCGGCCGCTCGACGGCGGCGTCGAGCACTGTCTCGAGCGGCGTCACGCCGAACACCGCGCGGGCGGGGTCGAGCGTCCGCACGACCTGACGGATCCGCGCCCCGATCACGGCCGGGTTGTCGGCGCGCACCACGTAGTTCGGATCGGGCCAGCTGCCGGCGGTATCGCACACGTAGACGTAGGGCACTGGACGCGAGGCCGGTCCGTCTTCGCCGATGTCGGCGACGACGCCGCCGATCACGCTCGGCCCGCCAGCCTGGATGATGGTGACGTCCCGGCCGATGATCGCGGCCGGCGCCCCGAACGCGTCCACGAACCGCCGGTTCACCACCGCCGATCGGCGGGCCTTGAAATCCCCGCCGAGCGCGGGACACGCGGCGCCCTGCTCGATTCGCGCCCCAATGGCGGCGAAGTACGCCCCGCCGACGGATCGGACGCCGACGGCGAGCGCGCCGCCGGCATCGGGCCCGGTGAGCCCGCTCACGGTCACGCGATATCGCAAGGTCGCCTGACTGAACGGCAGGAAGCTCGTGAAGCCGACGGCCCTGATGCCGGGCTCCTCGCCCAGGCGCGTGACCAGCGACTGCTGCAACTGGCCGATCCGCGCGCGATCCTCATCCCACCGGGCGCCGACGCGAAACGTCACGACATCCTGGCCGCTGAATCCCGCGTCCACCTGCGTGAGATTGACGTAGGAGCGCAACAGCAAGACCGCCGATCCGACGAGGACGACGCTCATCGCCACCTGCGCGATGACGAGCGCGCGCTGGAGCCCGTGAGATCGCCTCGAGGCGCCCCGCCCGCCGGACGCCAGCCGCGCCGCGACGTCCGCACGCGTCGCGGCGAGCGCGGGCAGAACGCCGCACACGGCCGCCGCCGCGGCGGTGCCGACCGATGCGAATACGACGGCGCGCCAGTCCAGTCCAATTTCGGCGACGCGCGGCAGCGAGGGCACGAGCGCCGGCACGATCCGGAGCAGCCACGCCGCGACGCCGGCGCCAACGGCACCGCCGGCGACGGCGATCACCACCATGTCGCTCGCGGCGCTGGCGACGACCTCCGCCCGCGACGCGCCAATCGCCGTCCGAATCGCCAGCTCGCGCGACCGGCGTGCCATCTGCACGAGCATCAATCCGGCGACGTTCGCGACGGCGATCAGCCACAGCAGGACCACCGCGGCAAAGACGAGCCAGACGCCCTGCGCCTGCGTACCTACGCGCGCGGCCTTGAGCGGCGTCAGGACCACCGACCAGTCCTTGTCAGTCGCAGGAAACTCCTCGCCCAGTTGTCGCTGCACGGCCGCCAGGTCAGCCGCCGCCTGGTCGAGGCTGACGCCAGGCTTCACCCGCCCGACACCGTTGAAGAATCGCGCATCACGGATCGTGAGCATCCCCGCCGGTGTCTGCGCCGGCAGCCAGACGTCGGTGCCGGCGCCGGCAAACGCCCGCGCCATTACGCCGACGATGGTGAACTGGCGGCCGCCGACGAGCAGCGACCGGCCGATGGCGGCCGGATCGGCGGCGAATCGACGCGTCCAGAACGCCTCGCTGAGGACGGCGGCCCCCGGCCCTCCGGGCTGCTCTTCTTCAGCGACGAAGACGCGGCCGGCGAGCGGCACGCTGCCGTACACCGCAAAGAAGCCGGGCGACACACGGCGCGCCTCCAACCGCTCCGGGTCGGCGCCACTCGTGTCGGTCACGCTCTCGCCGTACGAACCGGCCAGGTTCGAGAACGTGGTCACTCGCCGCCGCCAGTCCTCGAGCCGGCCCGGCGCGACGAGACTGGTCGCCTCCCGGCGCAACGGGCTCCTCTCGTAGACGGTCACGAGCCGATCGGCGTCGGGATACGGCAGCGGCCGCAGAATCACGGCATCGACGATCCCGAAGAGCGTCGTCGTGATCGCGGTGCCCGCGCCCATCGTCAACAGCGCGACGAGCGCGAAGCCCGGCCGGCGGACGAGCCCTTTCCACGTCCGCCACGGCGCGGCCGATCGGGCCACGCGCCGGAACCCCGACACGCGCGGCTCGAACGCGAGGATCGGGCGGGCCGCGTCGTCCTGCGGCGAGCGGCGCGCTGAGCGGACGAGATCGAGCAGTTCCCGGCCGAGGAGCCGCGCGAGCGCCCATGTGCCGCGGCGGCCGGCCTCGGCGGAGAGCTGCTCGAAGGTCTCGAGCATGTCGGCGCGCAGCGCGGTCCGCCCCTCGCGCGGTGCCAACGACAACGCCCGTCGATAGATCGCCCGCGCGAGCGCCAGGCGCCAGTCCGGTACAGGCGGGATCGCCGGGGGGCTCATGAGCGACCCCGCGCCGGCTGCACGCCGCCGTCGCGAGCGAGACGCACCAGCGCCTCGAGCCGCGCGGTTTCCGCGACCAAAACCGCCCGGCCGAGGGGCGTGATCCGGTAGTAGCGCCGCCGATCGTGCTCGCGATCCGAGTCGGCGACGAGCTCGAGCGCGAGCAGACGCGCGATGGCGGTGTACAGCGTGCCGGTCCCCATCCGCATCTCGCCCCCGGTGCGATCGGCGACATCCAGGATGACGCCGTAGCCGTGCCGGGGCTGATCGACCAGCGCGAGGAGGATGTGGAACTGCTGCGGCGAGAGCGGGAGGAAGCGGCGTGCGTCAGACATAGATGCATCGAACCTCGATGCAATGAGCTTGGACGGCCGCGGCCGCCACCAGGTTGGCGTGCCGGCAGGCGGCCCGCCATGCGCCTGCCCGGCTCAAGGCCGAACCGCCCGCCTTTCCCGGTGCCCCCTGGGTCAAGCCTTCGCACCTCAGGCCGATTCTCCTGACAGCGCAGACCGTGACTGTCCTCGGTGGCGGGCCAGGGGGTGTCAGGTTGGCGGATGCCCGAGGAGTCAACCTGTCGTGACCACATCGACCGTTCCCCATTCGAGCGTGCGCGTGTCCACCCCCGACCTGATCGCGGCCATGCTCCACGGCCGCGACAAGGTGAGCGATCTGGTGTTCTCGCCGGGACGCGCGCCGCAAGTCGAGATCCGAGGCGAGCTGGTGGAGCTGCCATTCGAAGGGCTCGAGCGGCTGTCGCCCCAGCAGACGATCGAGATCGCGGAGGACCTGATCGGGACCAACCCGATTGCCGCCGAACAGCTCAAGAAGAACGGGTCGGCCGACCTGTCGTACTCGCTCACCGGCGTCGCCCGCTTCCGCGTCAACGTCTTCCGTCAGCGCTCGTCCTGCGCGATCGTCATGCGCGTCGTGCCGAACCGGATTCCCACGTTCCAGGAGCTTGGCCTGCCGAAAGCGCTCGAGGCGATCATCCATCTGCGCAACGGCATTGTGCTCGTCACCGGCCCGACCGGATCCGGCAAGTCGTCCACGCTCGCCGCGATCGTCGATCGGATGAACGAGGCGCGGCCGATTCACATCCTCACGATCGAAGATCCGATCGAGTTCCTGCACGACCACAAACAGGCGACGATCCACCAGCGCGAACTGCACAGCGACATCCCGACGTTCAGCGTGGCCCTGCGCGCGGCGCTGCGCCAGGCGCCGAAGGTCATCCTGGTCGGTGAGATGCGCGATCGCGAGACGATCGAGATCGCGCTCGAGGCCTCGGAGACCGGACACCTCGTGATGTCCACGCTCCACACGATTGACGCCGCCAAGACCGTCGAGCGCATCGTCGGCGCGTTTCCGCTGGGCGACCAGGTGGCGATCCGTGGCCGGCTCGCCAAGGCGTTTCAGTACATCGTCTCGCAGCGATTGCTGCCGAAAGCCGACGCCTCGGGCCGCGTCGCCGTCCTCGAGATTCTCAAGTCCACGCTCCGCACCCGCGACTACATCGAGCAGGGTGAGGTCAGCGGCAAGACACTGCTTGACGCCATGCGCGACGGCAAGGAAGACGGGATGCAGCACTTCGACGGCGAGCTCGAGCGGCTGATCCGCGCCGAGATCGTCACGATTGACATCGGCATGAGCTACGCGACCAACCCGAACAATCTCCGGCTCGCCATCACCGACTTCATCGAAGACAGGCGCCAGACCGAAAAGGCCGCCGCCGCGGCCGCCGCCAGGGGCTAGAGCCGCCGGCGAAGAGCGGTCTTGACTCCGTGCTGCCGCCGGCGACAATGGCCCATGCTCAAACTCCTCTGGACGCGCAAGTGGCTGGTGCTCGTGCCGGTCCTCACCTCGACCGCTGTCACCTTCGCGATCACTTCCCGGCTGCCTGTCAGGTACCAGTCCGGGAGTCACATCCTGGTGATGCCGCCCAAAGTGCCCGACAGCTATGTCAAACGTTCGGTGACGAGTGATGTGAACGACCGCCTTCGAACGATCAGTCAGCAGGTCCTGAGCCGGACGCGGCTGGAAAAGGTCATTCAGGAGTTTGGGCTCTACGCCGAGCTGCGCAAACACCAGATTATGGAGGAGGTCGTCCAGCAGATGCGGGACGACATTGAGGTGACGATTGACGGCGGAGATCAATCTGGCGGCACCGCCACTGGATTCCGTGTGAGCTTCGTCAGTGCGGAGGAGCCGCGGCTGGTCCAGAGGGTGGCGGAGCGTCTGTCAGGACTCTTCGTCGAGGCAAACGTCATCGAGCGTTCGACAGCGGCCGACATGGTCAACCGGTTTCTCGAATCGACCGTCGAGGAAACGCGACGGAAGCTGCTCGAGTACGAAACCAAGCTCGCCGGCTCAGCCACGCGCTCGCGTGTGCCCGTCATCGAGTACGAAGCGCTGCAGGAAACCTATCGAAGCCTTCTGCTGAAAGTACAGGACGCGAGGATCACGGCCGACCTCGAGCGGCGGCAGGGCGGAGAACAGTTCAGGGCGATCGACATGCCGAGAATTCCGGACGCGCCGGTCGGACCGAGCCGGGGGCTGGTCAACACGATCGGATCGTTGTCGGGACTGGCCGTCGGCCTGGCGCTCGCCGGCGTGTCGGCCGCGACGCGGCGCAAGCGCGCGCAGCCTGCTGACGCTCCGCCGGCCGATCACTAAAGCGTTTTCGCCAACCGTGTAGCTTGCTGCTGGCCTCAGCGCACGCGCCCGCGCTCGCGTCAGCGCCTCGTCAGCACAATCCTCTGCGTGATCCGGCCGCCTTCGATGGGCCGGACCGAGAACGCCTCGTTCCGGCGCATGTCGGCCGTGACGAACGGGTCGCCTTCGAAGACGATTTCGAAAAACCGCGGCGCGTAGCCCTGTGCTGAAACTTCGAAATGAATGTGCGCCGGCGCCCGGCTCGACGGGTACGAGCCCGGCCGAATCGTGTCGAACGCCCAAGCGCCGTTCGCATCCGATCGGAGAACGATCTTGAGCCGCGGGTTCCCGTTGTCGCTCGCCGGTTTCACGCCGTAGTAGCCCTCCGCATCCGTCTGATACGCGTAAATCGAGGCGCCGGCGATCGGCTTGCCGTCCCCGGTAACGACGACGCCGCTCACGTTCAGCGGAGGGCCCGGTTCGCCCGCCGGGGTGATCCGCCCAGTGGACGGCGCGCCGGCGGGCGCCTGTTTTGGCGTCTGAGCGCCACTGCTGACGGCGAAGACCGTGACGGCGGCGAGCACGGCAAGAGCGGCGCGCGCGAACGCGCGGGTACGGCTCGCGAGCTTCATGGCAAGTCTCCTCCAGGCGATCGTGGCGCAAATCGATCATTGTCGCCACCTGGCTTGTGACCGGATGTGCAGCGGCAGGGACAAATGTAGCGGACTCGAGGTCCACCGCCGGCCGACGCGTCATCGCGATTGTGGTCCTGCTCGGAGTATTGTCACCGGACGAGGCCCGTGTTCTGCCGATCGTCCGTTCCGCAGCCGACATCCACGCCAAGATCGACGAGCTCACGCGCCTGCTCGAACGGCATCGCGTATTGACGACGTGGCGGCCGTCGTCCTGAATCTCCTCGTGGCGGCGCTGGAGGGATCGCCGTGCCGCTGGCGCTCCACGGCGCGGGGCGCGATCCCGGGCACGGATCCAGCGTCGTACTCACGTTCAACACCGACGGGATGGGGTTCCTGCCGTTCCTCGGCCTGGCGCGGCTGCTGCTGGTCAAGGGCTGAGGCGGCGGGCCGGCGGCCGCCGCCGGCGCCGGCGCGTGCGATACGGCTCGAGCAGCGTCTTCAGATCGCGCCGGATCCACTCGACGAGCGTGTGCTCGCGATGCACGGCCCAATTGAGCAAAGAGCCGTTCAGCGTCGCGTGGATCGCCGAGGCCAGCCGCCCGGCCTCGGTCCGCCGCAGCTCGCCCGTGGCGATCGCGTCCTTCACGAGCGCGCGAATGCCGTCCCGCGTGCTCTGTGAGGCCGACACGGCGTGTCGGTGGAAATCCGGGTCGGTCAGGTCGATCTGCAGAAACGCCAGCGTGTTGGCGATCGCCTCCGGCGTCGAGCCCATCATCACCATGCAGTCGGCGAGGGCCAGGAGCGCCGCGAACGGCGAGCGATGGCGCGCGCGCAGGTCGGCGAGCCAGAGGTCGTTCCCGCCCGATCCGGACGACACCGCGGCGAGCAGCAGGCCGCGCTTCGACCCGAAGCGCTGCACCAGGGCCGCGGCCGACAAGCCGGCCTCGCGGGCGACGTCGGCCAGCGTCAGCCGGACCGGGCCGACGCGCGAGACGGCCCGGAACGCCGCCTGGAAGATCTGGTCGTCGCTCGCCTGCCGCGGCCTCGGGCTCATGGCCGATGATTATAAACCGTCATTAAGTTTCAACTTGATATCTTAACGCCCATTCACTTATCCTGCGGGCAGGAGGTGCGCATGCGGCGCGTGCGGTACTCGGTCGCCATGAGCCTGGACGGCTACCTCGCCGGCCCGAACGGCGAGGCGGACTGGATTCTGATGGACCCCGACATCGACTTCGGTGCGATCTTCAAGCAGTTCGACACGCTGCTGATGGGCCGCCGGACGTTCGAGGCGGCGGGCGCGATGGGCGGCACCAGCAGCGGGCCGTTCGCGGGCATGACGGTCGTCGTCGCCTCCCGCACGCTGCGGCAGGCCGATCACCCGAAAGTGACCGTCATCGGCGCCGACCTCGCCCGGGAGGTCGGCGCGCTCAAAGCGCGGGACGGCAAGGACATCTGGCTCTTCGGCGGCGGCGATCTTTTTCGCAGCCTGCTCGACGCGAACCTCGTCGATCGCGTCGACGTCGCCGTGATCCCGGTCCTGCTCGGCCAGGGAATTCCCTTCCTGCCCGCGCGCACCACTCGGGCGTCGCTCACGCTCAGCGCGCATCGGGTGTACGCGAAGACGGGAACGGTCTCACTGGAGTACGCCGTCGCGCCGGCCGCGGCCAGACGGGCGAAGCCGCGGCGCGGAGCGGGAGCGCGCTGACCGCGCGGTTCCCGGTAGTGAGCTCCTTTGAAACCCTGACGGCATAACGCTACTGTCAGTCCGCGTGCTGACGGCCATCATTGTCGCGATCCGGATCTTCGCCAATCCGATTGCGAACGTCTTTCAGAAGCGGCTCACGCAGCGTTCGGCGCATCCTCTCGTGGTCATCGGCGCGACACACGCGCTGATGACCCTGGCCGTGCTGCCGTTTGCGGTGAGGCTGCCCTGGTCGAGTTTTGGCGGCTGGTTCTGGGGAAACCTGGCCGTCTCGGCGGTGCTCGCGGTCACGGGCAATGTCCTGCTTGTCGCGGCGCTTCGGTCCACGGACCTTTCCATTCTCGGACCGATCAACTCCTACAAGGCGGTCGTAAGCCTGGCGCCTGGCGTTGTCCTGCTCGGAGAGATTCCGAACGCCTGGGGAGCGGCGGGCGTCCTGTTGACCGTGGCCGGCAGTGCCCTGGTCGTCGACCGGGAGCCTGAACAAGGTCGGCGAAATGCGTTCGGACGCTTCGTTCATGATCCTGGCGTTCGGCTTCGTTTCGCCGCGCTCGTGTGTTCGGCGACCGAGGCGGTGTTTCTCAAGCGCGCGATCGTGGGCAGCTCGCCGGTCGCCACGTTCTGCGGATGGGTCGTCCTCGGTGCACTGCTGGCGGCTCTCGCTTCTGCTGCGCTGTTGCGTGCCTCGGTTACGCCGCAGCTTCGACTGGCCAGGCGTGATTGGCTCACGTACGTGTGGCTCGCGCTGGCAACTGGCGTGATGCAGCTTGCGACGCTCTTCGCGTTCGGCGTGCTTCAGGTCGGCTACTCGCTCGCCCTGTTCCAATTGTCGACCGTGGTCAGCGTGGCGCTGGGCGCGCATTTCTTCGCTGAGCAGAACATCCGCCGCCGGCTCATTGGCTCGGCCGTGATGATGGTCGGGGCGGTGCTAATCGTCACGATCGGACGCTGACGGCCTTTCGTTCGCCGCCCGGAATCCTGGCGGAGGAGCGGCCCGGAGCGGTAAGCTACGGGTTTCCGTATCGATCGCCGCGCGATGCCGATCCCCAGTCCCCTGCCCCGTCTTCCGTACGAGCTCGTTGTCCCCGGATCGATCAGCAATCTGGGGCCGGCGTTCGACACGCTCTCGGTGGCGGTGGATCTCTACCTGCGCGTGCGCGTCGTCGAGATCCTGCCGGACGCGCCGGACACGATCGCGACCGCGTTCTCGGGGTCGGCGCCCGCCGGCGACAACCGAATCGAAACGGCGTACCGGCAGGCACGCGAGCGATTCGGACAGCCGGCGCCGGGCGTGCGGCTGGAAGTCCAGAGCGACATTCCGGTGCGGGCCGGACTGGGCAGCAGCGGCGCGGCGACGATTGCGGGCCTGCGCCTGTACGAGCTCTTGACGGGCCCGCGGACCAGCGACGAGTGGCTGCCCCTCGCACGCGACGTCGAAGGCCATCCGGACAACGTGGCTGCCGCCCTGCTCGGTGGCATGACGCTCAGCTGCCAGGACGACGACGGACGGGTCACGGCGCGGTCGTGGCGGTGGCCCGACGACGTGCAGTTCGTCGTCGTGACGCCCGAGGTGGCGCTCGAAACCGCATTCGCGCGGCGCATCCTGCCATCAACATTGCCTATGCGCGACGCCGTGTTCAACCTGCAGCGGGCGGTGTTGCTGGTGCGCGCGCTCGACACGGCGCGATACGATGATCTGCGCGAAGCGCTTCGCGACCGCTGGCATCAGCCCTACCGGGCTCCGCACGTGCCCGGTCTGGTCGAGGCGCTGGCGCTCGAGGACGCGGCGCTCCTCGGCGTCTGCCTGAGCGGTGCCGGCCCATCGGTGGTCGGCCTGGCGCGGCGGAGCCGGAGCCGCGAGGTGGCAGATCTGATGAGGGGCCTGTACGACCGGCTCGGGGTGCCGCACCGCGTGCGCGTGCTCTCCGCGCATCAAGCCCGACCGCCCGAAGGCGAACGTAGTGAGCTGTGAGGCGCCACGCGTGGGATGTCGGTACGGATGACCGCCCGAAGGCGAACGTAGTGAGCCGTGAGGGCGCCACGCGTGGGATGTCGGTACGGATGACCGCCCGAAGGCGAACGTAGTGAGCCGTGAGGGCGCACGCGTGGGGGTGGGGCCCCACGCGTGATTAAGAAAGTAGCGCGGCCTGGGTTTGAGGCCGCGGAAACCCAGGATGTGAACCATCATGACCTTCAGCCTCCGATGCCACCTCTGCCAGGCCGCGTTTCCCGCGGAGGCGCTGTGGGTCTGTTCGAAGTGCCTCGGGCCGCTCGAAGTGACATACGACTACGAGACGATTGCGAAGACGATGACGCGTGAGGCGATCGAGCGGCGGCCGCGAAATCTGTGGCGCTACCGCGAGCTGCTTCCGATCGCCGGCAAGCCGCGCACCGGACTCTTCTCTGGGTTCACTCCGCTCGTCCGCGCCGATCGTCTGGCGGCACGTCTCGGCGTGCGTGAGTTGTACGTGAAGGATGATTCCGTCAACCATCCGACTTGCTCGTACAAGGATCGCGTGGTGTCGATTGCCGCGACCCGCGCGGTGGAGCTCGGGTTCAGCGTGTTCGCGTGCGCCTCGACCGGCAACCTCGCGGGCAGTGTCGCGTCACACGCCGCCCGCCTCGGGCTCTCGTGCGTCGTCTTCATCCCGGATGACCTCGAAGCCGGGAAGGTCGCCGGCGCCAGCGTGTATCGGCCGCGCATCCTCGCAGTGCGCGGCAACTACGACGATGTGAACCGGTTGTGCACGCAGGTCGCCGACAACTACGGCTGGGGCTTCGCGAACATCAACCTGCGTGCGTACTACGCCGAAGGCGCGAAGACCTACGGGTTCGAGATCGCCGAACAGCTCGGCTGGCGGTTGCCCGGCCATGTCGTCTCGCCCGTGGCCGGCGGCACCCTGCTGCCGCGCATACTCAAGGGCTTCGAGGAACTGCGCCGCATCGGCCTCGTGGACGACGCCGTGCCGTCGATTCACGCGGCACAAGCGGCCGGCTGCGCGCCGGTCGTGCGCGCGCTCGACGCCGGGCTCGAGTTCCCCGACCCGGTCAAGCCGAAGACCCTCGCGAAGTCGATTGCGATCGGCAATCCGGCCGATGGCTTCCAGGTGCTCCGCGCCGTCCGATCGACAGGAGGCGCCGGCGCGATGGTCGAGGACGACGAGATCATCGAGGGGATCCAGTTGCTCGCCGAGACCGAAGGCATCTTCAC
>Ga0111538_10005878_pt1 | contig 16694 bp, 10 predicted proteins | sample SoiMethybrSBSTD1_FD_79669 | JGI IMG/M metagenome (GOLD analysis project Ga0111538, IMG submission 79669) | Bulk soil microbial communities from a Populus tree surrounding site in Tennessee, USA - Soil MetaG P. TD hybrid SBSTD1 (version 2)... | ecosystem: Environmental > Terrestrial > Soil >...
TCCACAGATCGCGCCGCTCCGTCTGGAATCCGAGCGGCGTGAGCGTCCGGTTGTAGGCGCCGTCACCGGCGATGCCCGCCTTGAAGAACGGCGTGTTGACCATCGCGTTCACCGTCGAGAACGCGCCGTAGCTGTGGCCGCCGATAGCCAGGCGCGTCCGATCGATGATTCCGCGCTTGTCGAGCTCGTCGATCGTCGCCGACAGGTTGTTGCGCAGGTCGTTGACGTAGTTGTTGTTCATCATCCCCTGTGGGCCGACAATCGGCGACTGGTTCTCGATCACGGCGTACCCGAGCCGCACGAGGAACTGCTTCGACAGGTTGCCGAAGGTGGGGAAGCTGTCAGGCGGCCTGAGCGAAAACGCGGGCGCCGCCCCGCCGTTGCGCGCGCCATTGAACTCGTCCTGCGAAGTGAACTCGTACGGGTAGAACCAGAAGAACCCCGGCAGTCGGGTACCAGGCTGGTAGTTCGACGGGAGGTACGCCACCGTCCGGAATTCGAACCCATCCGCGCGTGTGACGCTGAACCGCTGCACGACCATTCGGGTCATGTCCGGGAAAAGATCCTCGTTGTTGGTGATCTGCTTGCGGCTGCCGTTATCGTAGAGCACCTGCTGTGGAACGGCGGTCGCCGATTGTCGCATCAGGACGAGCCGCTTCGTGTCGGCGTCGAGGACCGCCGAAATCGTCTCCGTAATGTTCGTGTTCTCGCCCTCGAAGATGCGCGTCTTCTCGCCGGTCTTGATGTTGACCTTGTCGATGAAGGCCTTCGCCGGCGGCGCGTTCGTGCCGCGGCCGCCGCTGATCGAGCCCTGGAGGTAGACGCTGGATCCGTCCGGCGAGAGGAGCACCGGACCGCCGCCGCCGGGCGCGGCGCCGCCACGGCCGCCGCCACCACCGCCACCGCGTCCGCCACCACCGCCACCCGTTCCGGTGACGCCGACGAGCGTGCCCGGACCGTCGCCGCCGCGGCCGCCGCCCTGGCCGCCGCCGGGCGCCGCGCCGCCCGGCGCGTTCTGATCGGCGCCGCGGCCGCCGCCCGTCGCGCGCGCGATCGTGTACTTCTGCGTCGTGTCGGCGAGGTAGAGCGCGACGGTCGCGTTGTTCTCGGTGAAGAACGCGATCTGGCCGTCGGGCGAGAAGCGCACGCCGGTCATGCGCGTCGGGTTCTCGTACAGCAGCTTGGTGTCGGTCTCACCGAACGGCGGAAGCCACTGAATCAGCCGATCCTTGCGCGGCGGGCCCTGCTGGCCGCCGCCCTGACCGCGGCCGCCGCCGCCCTGCACGCCGGCCCGGCCGCCGCCACCCGTCGCGGCAGTGCTACTGCCGCCGCCGTCGCCGCCGCGCGCGTTGCCGGCCGCGGGCGGCGCTGGTTCGAGTAGCAGGTAGGTCAGGCCCTGACCGTCAGCCCGCCACGTGAGCTCGCGCTTGCCGTTGTCGTTCTGCGCGTTGCCGCGCCCGCCGCCGCCGGCTGCCGGCTGCTGCGCCGGCTGCGTGCCCGGCTGCGTCGGATCCGGAACCGGATCGGGCGTGTCGTCCTGCACGCCGAGATTGAGCTCGCGCTCCGTGATCTTTGCGAGCGCCTTGCCGCTGCTGTCCCAGATTTCCTCGATCGATCCGAAGCTGCTCACCGGGACGATGTAGGAGAAGGGCTGCTTCATCCGCGTCACGCGGGCGTACTTCGCGGTCGGGTTCAGGTCCACCGCGGTGATCATCGCCGGCTGACCGAACTTCGTCACGGCGCCGCTGCCGACGTCGATGAGGCCGATCTGGCCGGTCGCGTGCCACTCGAGTAACTTGAAGTCGTAGGGCGTCGACATCAGGCTCGGATAGGTCCGCAGCCGGTTCTTGTCGTCGCTCATCGAGGTCATCACCTCGGGGCCGGCCGGAATCGCCGGCGGCGCCGGCCGCGCCGCGCGCCCGTCGGGCGGGACCACGGCGACGATCGTCTTGCCGTTGTTCACGAAATCGAAGTTGGTCACGAACGTCGCGAGGATCGGCGTTTTCGTAATCTGCCGCGGCTTGTTCGTCGCCAGATCCGTGATCCAGATGTGCGTGGCGTCGTCGCCGAGCGTCATGTAGGCGATCGCCGACCCGTCCGGCGTCCACCGCGCGTTGGTGACGCGCACGCCTGCCGGCGTGTTCACCGTCTTGCGCGTGCCGTCGGTCGCCGAGATGATCTGGAAGCCAATCGTGTTGCGGCGCGTCACCGCCCGCTGCCGGTTGGCGCGCGTGTCGATGAAGACGCCGCCGAGCTCGTCGAACGGCTTCGAAAAGATGGTCATCGGCACCGGGCCGTCGCCGATGTCGTCGAGGAACCACTTCTTGTCCGGGCTCAGGTTGCCGAGCGTGATGTTCATCTCACGCGGCGCGAGCACGGCGTCGGCGAGTTCTTTCGGCGGCACCACGTAGCCTTCGTGCGTCAGCACCTTGTCCTGCCAGCCGGCGCCTTCGAAGGGCACGACCACAGCCGACCCTGGCGGCAGCGTCGAGACCCTCACGCCCTGCCAGGCAGTGAGCGACAACGGGATGAGCGCCAGCGCGGTGACCAATGCGATGCGGCGCGCACGGTCGCTTCCCCAACGAGACAGACGAGCCTTCATAGAGCCTCCGGGCCGAAAAGGCGGGACTGAGACGTTGGGAAGATACCTTATGCGGGAGGGACTGTCGATACAGGCGTGGGGCACCGGTGCACTGTGCACGACGGCACGTGCACCGAGCACCGCGGCACCCAGCACCAGCAACCTGCACTGTGCACAGTGCAGCGTGCACCGTGCATCGGTGTCAGAAATACTTCGCCCCGATAATCGCGCCGGCGACGGCGCCGATCGGGGCGCCGATGAGGAAGCCCTTGAAGCCAGGATCGTCGCAGTTGCAGTCGGGTTCGAGCGCCGCGCCGAGGAAGCCGCCGCCGAAGAATCCGCCGACGCCCCCGGCGATGCCGCCCAGCACCTTGCGGGTCGTCGAGCGGGTTCGCCGCGGCGGCTTGGGAGCGCCCTGCTCGAACGTCGCCACGGAGGCGACGCGATCGCTTGGGATCGGCAGCGCCCGGCTCTGGGCGTAGAGCGACGGCCGGCGTGGGCCGGCGGATTGGGCAAGTGCCGGGCTCGAGAGCATCAGCACGGACAGAACAATCGCTACGGTTCGCATTCGTTTCTCCTGATCATCAATGCGAAACCAGCGTTCGGCCCGGCTTATTCCGTCGCGACGCCCGCCGGAGCGGAAGCCCCCGGCCGGCAATTCCTCACGTCTTCTGCCGGCCGGCCCGACGCTTGCGCTGCCGCGTGCGGGCCTGCTGACGGGGGCGGCCTCCCCCGGGGGCTGGTCCCTTTTTCTTCGCTGCTGTGTCTTTGGACTTCCGACGCGAAGTTCGTACCCGCCCCCGCGCGCTCGGGGTCGCACCCTCCTTGCCGACGCCAATCGACGTGGTGACCAACCGCTCGAAGCGCTCCGGCGCGCCCTTCGCCAGGCGTTCTGGGGCGGCTTGGGCGGCGTGGCCGTGCGTATGCCCCGGGGAGGCTGCCGCCCCCGGGTCGTAGACGCCCTCGATCCAGAGGCCGGCGTAGTAGACACCGGGGATGCGCGTCTTTTTCGCATGCGCGTGCAGCGCGCCGGCGCCGTGCGAGACGACCGGCAATTCTTCGTCGCGAATTTTCGCGATCGTCGGGTCCTCGGACTCGAGCTTCGCCAGGACGCGGGTGGCGTCGAATTTGGGATCGTCCTGCCCGTCGAGCCGCATCGCCCGGGGAAGCGTGCCGCTCGCCGTCTGCCGTTTCACCAGCGTCGAGAGATCGCGCGTCGGTCCCGCCAGGCGCGCGAACGAGCGGACGCTGGCCGTGGCGCCGCGCAGCAGGTTGGCCGCGAGCGTGAAGCTGATCCCGTCGGCCTCACGTTCTGCACGCAGATCCATCGCCAGCCGCGTCCGGGCGTAGACATTGACCACCACCGAGCAGGCCGCCTCGGTGCCAACGTTGGTCGACGTCGGCCGCACGTCGAGACGATGGCGGGGCTTCGCGCGAACGCTGCGGGCCGCGATCCGCCGGCCCGGCTTCAGCAGCAGGCGCGCGTAGCGCGCGCCACGGACCGGCCCGGCCGCGACGGGAAACATGAGCTCGCCGTTGTCGAGCATTACCATCCGATCGAGCGTGCGCGCGCGCCACGCGACGAGCAGCCGCCACGTGCCGATCCATGCCGACGCGTCGGCATTGTCGCGCCGCAGGAACAACGACAGGCGCCCGCGGCGTCGCCGGACGGTCACGAGTGGCCGACGGCCGCCGTGAGCCGCCCCGCCGCCGTGCGAGTGACCCGGCAGCGATCCGTCGCTCCAGGCGATCTCGCCGTCGGCCGCGATCAGCTGAAACGACCACGCGCTGTCCTCGAAGTCCATGCCCTGCGCCGTGACGAAGAACACATCGTCGGCCGACGTCGCGGTGAACTCGAAGTGCTCGTGCTCGCCGGCGTGGAGCTCCGTGACCGGATCCATCACCGGCGTGAACCCGAGGGCCGCGGCGAGCGCCTGCGAATAGAACTTGTCGATCGCGCCGGTGTTCTCGCCGTGGAAGACCTGCGTCGGGCCGAGCGTGATGCCTTTGGCGACGAGCGCATCGAGCGTCGCGTAATCGACGTCGGCGCCGGTGCCGAAGCCCATCGCGAACACCGCCGTGTTCGCCAGGCTGCCGTCAGGAATCATCGCGACCGGAGTACCGGACGTGAGCATGCCATCGGTAAAGAGCGCCAGATACCGTCGTTCGTCGGCGGGCAGCCAGCCGAACGGTGGCGTCACGATCGTGGCGTGCACGTCGACGAGCGCATCGGCGAGCGGCGTGCCGCCGCCGGGCGCGAGCGGCGCGATCGCCGCGTCGAACGCCGTCGAGCTGTAGGCCCCGCCCGGCTTGATCAGGCCGTACGGATCGCCGGCGAAGACGGGCGTGAACTCGTTCGCGAACAGCGATCGGAACGTCTTCACGCCGCTCACGACGTACGCTTCAGCCGCGTCGTACGCGGCCTCGCAGTCCACGAGGAACGCCGAGACGCCCTGTTTGGCCGCCTCCCACTTGGTGACGTCCGGCGCGGGCGACGTCATCGGGTCAGGCGTCAGTCCCGTCATGCTGCCGGTTCGATCGAGGGCGACGCCTACGACCGCCTGGACGTCGTAACTGTAGCCGAGCGCGCGGTGATCCAGCACATCGGCAGGGGTGATCACCCCAAGGGCAGAGAAGTCGGGCATGACGATCGGCGGGAACGCGTAGTTCGTCGAATAGCCGGCCAGCGCGCCCACCCATGGGTACATCGGATCGTTCCGGTGATGCTCCGGATCGCCGCCGGCCAGCGGGTACTCGTCCGCATGTCCGTCCATCTGCCACATCGCCCAGAGGCGGTCGCAGTTGCAGTGGTGCAGGTAGAACACCGGGTCGAACGGCGAAACCGCGACGCTGCCCATGTGCCCGCCGCCGCCGAACCAGCCGTGCAGGCCGTTGTGCAACTGGTGGAACGGCGCCGTGCCGGCGCCGGACTCGATCGCGTTCTGAAACGCCGAGTACGTGCCCATGTCCAGCGCCGATCGCAGCGTCGCGTTCGACGGCAGTCCGGCCGGCGGCTGAATGTTGCGCCGCAGCGCGCCCGCCCAGACGCCGAACGTCGCGTGCAGGTTCCAGCCAGTCAAGCCCGCTGGCCACCACGGCGGCACCGGCGTCGTGTTCGCGCCCATCCCCGGCGCCTCGGCTGCGAAGTAGCCGAGGCGCACCTGGTTGCTCGACAGCGGGTCGCCGTTCGGTCCAAGGAAATCCTCGACGACGATGGTGCCGACCGGATCGGTCCAGTCCCAGTAGGGCAGCATCACCCCGGGCACGTAGGTCTGGAGCTGCTGCTCCAGGCTGTACAGAAAATAGCGATGCCACGACAGAAACCCGTACGCGCCGAGCCCGCCGTGCCCGAAGTTCACGTTGTTGGTGGCCGGCGTGTTCGCGTTCTGGATGAACCGGTGGATCGCGACGTACTGATCCCACCGGCTGTATTGATCCGCCGGCGGATCGCCCAGGTTGACGATGTCGGCTTTCATCAGGACGCAGGCCTGCACGAACGCTTCGCGCTCGGCGGCCGTCAGGAACTTCGCGTTCTTGCGGACACCCATGGGACCTCCGGCGCTCACGCGCGGTCGGTTGTCGACTGATGTTTTCGGGAGCGAAGGCATGCTAGCACGAGGCCCGCAACACGGAACACACGGAACACACCGAGAACACGCGGTGTTGGCCAGCACGGATCCGTGGCCTCCGTGCGATCCGGGTCCTCCGTGTTATGAGATGGAGAACTACTCGCTGAGCAGCTTCAGGCCGAACGCTTTTTCGATCTGTTCGAGGTCGTGACGATCGCCGGGCTCGGCGAGGGTGAGGGCGTGGCCGGACGCGTCGTAGCGGCCGGTGCGGCCGACGCGGTGGACGTAGGTGTCGAGCGTGTGCGGGACTTCGTAGTTGACGATCAGCGCGATCGCGTCGATGTCGAGCCCGCGCGCCGCGACGTCGGTGGCGACGAGGATCTTCGTGCGCCCCGCTCTGAAACTCTCGATCGCGGCCGTCCGATCCTTTTGCGAACGATCGGCATGGATGGCTGCCGCGCGTAAGCCTGCCGCCACGAGCTGCCGCGCCAGGCGGTCGGCGCCGATCTTCGTGTTGACGAAGACGATCGCCGAGTCGTGCGAGCGGCGCAGGTACTTCGCCAGGAACGCGCCCTTCTCACGGCCGGGCAGGATGCGGGCTTCGTGCGAGATGTTCTGCGCCGGACCGCGCCGGGATCCCACCTGGATGAAGACGGCGTTGGGCGCGAGGGCGTCCGCGAAGCGCATGACCTCTTCCGGCATCGTCGCCGAGAAGAGCATGGTCTGGCGCGACGCCGTCGGCGGCAGCATTTCCGCGATCTTCCGGACGTCGGGCCAGAAGCCCATGTCCATCATCCGGTCGGCTTCGTCGAGGACGAAGATCTCGAGCTTCGTGTAATTCCCGACGTGGCTGCGCATATGGTCCAGCAGCCGGCCCGGCGTCGCGACGACGATGTCGACGCCGGCTTTGAGCGATCGCTCCTGCGGCCCCATCGGGACGCCCCCGTAGACGGCGGCGCTCGCGACCGGCGCGTGATAGGCGAAGCCCTGAATCTCGTCGTCGATTTGCGTGGCGAGCTCGCGCGTCGGGGCGAGGATGAGCGCGCGCGTCGAGTGATGGGAAGCGCGCGGGCCGAGCTCCCGGTCTTCTCTGATGAGGCGTGACAGCACCGGCAGCACGTACGCGGCGGTCTTGCCGGTGCCGGTTTCCGCGCAGCCGATGACGTCTTTGCCCGCCAGCGCGTACGGCAGCACGGCGCTCTGGATCGGCGTCGTCTGCAGGTAGCCGCGCTGTTCGAGCGCGTCGAGAAGCGCGGGTTCGGTCACGATCGATCGGAACGGTACGGGCGCCGGATCGAACGGCGCGGACTCGCGTCCGTTCGGTGCAGCGGCGGCCTGGAGCGGCCGCTTGTGGCCGCGGCTGCCGCCCGGCGGGCCGCCGCGTCGGCGCCGCCCTCGGTGAGGCTGGCGAGGCGATTGGGTCTCAGCTGTCAAGCTTGTCGAAGCTAACGAGCGCGGAAGGTGATGATGCCGCGCACCGGATCGTAGGGCGAGACGCCCACGGTCACGCGGTCTCCCGGAACGACTTTGATGCGGAAGCGGCGCATCCGGCCGCTGAGCTGCGCGAGCACTTCGTGGCCCGCGTCGACTTGCACGCGATAGAGGCCGCCGCTGTGCACGGCCACCACGGTGCCTTGAACATCAATCAGGTCGTCCTTGCTCAAATTTGCTGTCCTTTCAACCCTACAAGCATAGCAGGCACTAGGCATTCGGCACTAGGCACTAGGAAACACCATCTCTCCGCCACCTTGCTCAGTGCCCAGCGCCCGAGTGCCGAGCGCCGAGTGCCGAGTGCCGAGTGCTGATGCCCAGTGCCGAGCGCCCAGTGCCGAGGGCCCAGTGCCCAATGCCGATTTAGAGGCCTTTGACCGCGTCCTCGACTTGCTGGGCGAGCGCCGGGTAGTCGTCGCCCGAGAGGCGCAAGGGGGCGCCGAAGGCCACCCGGACCGGGCCGCGCTTCGGCCACTTCCAGTGAGGGTCCAGGACCTGGTCGAGGCCCTGGAGCCGCACCGGCACCACCGGGACGTCGAGCCGGGAGGCGATCATGCCGACGCCCGGACGAAAAGGGGACATCCGGCCCTCCGGGTTGCGCTTGCCTTCCGGGAAGATCAGGACGGAGTAGCCGCCAGCCGTGACCTCGCCGATGTAGCGCAGCGTCTGCCGCGTCCCAGCCTCGCGCTGCGGCAGCGGGAAGGCGTTGAAGAAGATGGTCGACCCCAGGTAGTTCAGCGTGTTCGTGAACCACGCCTTGCGGCCGAATTCCTTCGGGTAGAAGTGCGCGCGGAAGAACTCCTTGGCCATGGCCGGCGCCAGCCAGTACCGCCACCGCGGCGGAAGCGCGCGCATGATGGCCGGCGTGTCCATGTGGCTCTGGTGGTTGCTCGCGAAGATCACGGGGCCTTCGATCTTCGCCAGGTGCTCGAGCCCGTCGACGGTCATCTTCATGAACGGCCGCCCGAGCGGCAGGATCCACGTCGGCAGGCTCAGACGGCGAAGCCACCAGATCGGCCGCGATCGATTCCAGGACGGGAAGTTGATGACCTCGCGTTCGCGCTCACGCTCGCGCGAACTTCGAACTTCGAGGTTCGAACTTCGACCTTCAGAACCCTGAACCTCGGAACTCCGGAACTCCGGAACCCCGGAACCCACGAGTGCTTTCAACTCCCCAACCGTCTTCGCACTCGCCATCGCCGTCTCGTCGAGCGTCGTGTGGAACACCTCTTCGAGGGCCATCATCAGCTCGACGCGCACGAGCGAGCTCAGCCCGAGCTCGTCGAGCGTCGTCTCCGGCGTCAGCGCACGCCCGGCGACGAAGCGCGCCACGACGTCTTCGACCGTCGCGCTGCCTCCGGCCGGCACTGCGGCCGCGGCCTGCTCGCCGCTCGCCCAGCGCTGCAGCTCGCGGCGCTTGAGCTTCTGCGTGCCCTCGGTGCGCGGCAGCGCGTCGCCCGGCCAGATCGAGCTGCTCCAGACGCGCTGGTGATCTTCGAGCGCCGCGTTGGCGCTGCGAATCGCGGCCTGAATATCAGCGCCCGGTTTGGGAACGATGACCGCGTGGATGCGTTCCTCTCCGTCCACTTGCAGGCCGACGACGCCCGCGTCGGCGACGCCGGGTTGCGCGACGAGCGCCCGCTCGACGTCTTCGGGAAAGACGTTGAGCCCCTGCGGCGTGACGATCATTTCCTTCTTGCGGCCCTTGATGAGGAGGTGACCGTTCTTGTCGAGCTCGCCGATGTCGCCGGTGTGGAACCAGCCGTCGCGGAAGGCCGCCGTCTGTTCCGCGACAGCCTCGGCGTCGGTGCCGGCGGCGCGGTAGTAGCCGGACGTCACGTTGTCCCCGCGGACGAGGATCTCGCCGTCGCCGGCGATCTTCACTTCCACGCCGCCGATCGGCGCGCCGACGGTGCCGCGCGCCGCTTTGAACGGGTGGTTGAGGGTCACGATCGGCGCCGTTTCGGTGAGCCCGTACCCCTGCACGACGAGAAACCCGAGCTTGCGCCAGAACGCTTCGAGCGCCGGCTCGAGCGGCGCGGCGCCGCAGATCACGCACCAGAACTTCCAGCCGAACAGCCGATGGACGGCGCGATAGCGCCACCAGCGCCTGAGAAAGTGCTTGCCGGCGAGCACGTCCGGCTCGGCCGCGATCGGCACGACCCGCTCGACGTGCTCGCGCAGCACGTCGAGCACCTTCGGCACGCAGACGAGCACCGAGATCCGCCGCGTCCGGATCTGCCGGAGAATCTCGACCGGGCTGTAGCCGTGCGAGAACACCACGGTCGCGCCGAGCATCGGCGGCACGAACGTCGCCATCGACTGCCCGAACATGTGGCTCAACGGCAGGAGATTCAGGAACCGGATCGGGTGGAAGGGTTTCTCGTAGCGCCGGTACTTCGCGATCTCCCGTTCAATCGGGATGATGTTCGCGAGCACGTTGCGATGCGTGATCGTCACGCCTTTCGGATCGGAGGTCGCGCCGGAGGTGAAGATGATTTCGGCGAGGGTGGACGAGGACACTGCCGGTTCCGGAGTTCCGGGGTTCCGGGGTTCCGAGGTTCCACCGCCGAGTGCCGAGTGCCCAGTGCCTGGTCCGGCGCCCCGAGTGCCGAGTGCCGAGTCCCGAGTGCCGGAGATGTCAATGTCCCTGAGCTGCCAGACACTTCCGGTCAGCGTCTGTGGCGGCTCCACCTCGGTGCCAACCAGTACCGCCTTCGCCTCGACGATCTGGCTGATGCGCGTCACCAGAACCGCCGAAGCGCGATAGTCCACAGGCACGAGGACGACGCGGGCCAGCAGGCATCCCCAGAGCGCGACGAGCCACTCGGGCCGGTTTTCGGACCAGATGACCACCTTGTCGTCAGGGCCGATGCCCCGGGCGGCAAGAGACGCGGCGAACGCGCGCGACGCGTCCGCGAGCTCACGGTACGTGATCTCACGCACGCGGTAACCGTCGTCGTGGACGACAAACGGCTCGTCGAGCCGGGCAAAGTCGTCGAAGAAGTCGATCAGTGTGTTGCGCGCCACTCGGAGGACATAATACAAACTGCTCTTCGGGGGAGTCGTGAGGAACCCCTGAGGATGGAGTGAGGAGGAGCAATGAAGCCCCTGATTTGTGTCGCCGCGGCGCTACTGCTGGCCCCCGCGGTCTCGGCCCAGCAGCCCCAGCCGCCGCAACAACCGCCGGTCACGCTGGAATGGAATGACAAGATCCCGCCGGGCAATGCCGATCATGCCGCCCGTGCGCTCAAGGAATCGCCGCGCCACGGCGAATGGGTGGATATCAAGCTGCCCGACGGCGTCGCGCTCAAGACCTGGGTCGTCTACCCCGAGCGCAAGGACAAGGGTGGCGTCGTGCTCGTGATCCACGACATCAACGGCATGCGCGATTGGCCGCGGGCCCTGGGCGATCAGCTCGCGCAGGACGGGTTCATCGCGATCGTGCCGGATTTTCTGTCCGGCAAAGGACCCAACGGCGGCGGCACGGAGTCGCTGGGCAATCAGGTCGGCCAGACGATTCGGATGCTCACCGACGCCGAGGTCAACGGCCGGCTGAACGCGGCGATGGAGTACGGCAAGAAGCTGCCGTCATCGAACGGCAAGACCGGCGTGGTCGGCTTCTGCTGGGGCGGCGCGCGGAGCTTCGCGTACGCCGCGGCGCAGCCTTCGCTGAATGCGGCCGTCGTCTATTACGGCCAGGCACCGCTCTCGGACGCAACGCCGCCCGTCGACACCGAAATCGCCAAGATCAAGGCGCCGGTGATCGGGTTCTACGGCGGCACCGACATGCGCATCAACGCGACGCTGCCGTGGACAGTCGAGAACATGAAGCGGCTCGGGAAGAGCTACGAGACGCACACGTTCGACGGCGCGGGCCACGGGTTTCTCGGCAGCCAGGCGGGACAGGGCGGCGCGAACCTCAAAGCGGCCGAACAGGCATGGCCGCTGACGGTCGCGTTTTTTCAAAAGCACTTGCGTTGATTCTCGATCCGTAACACGGAGCTCACTGAGGCGCGGAGGACACGGACTCTGGGTAGGCAAAACCGAGCCCGCCGATCCGTGGGCTCCGTGAATCCGGGGCTCCGTGTTGTGGATCGAAGTTTCTGACTTACTTGATCGAAACGCCGGCTGAAAGCATCAGCAGGCGCGCGCGCGCGCGGCCTGGAATCTCGCCGGTGATGTCGGCGGGGCGCGTGAGATACCAGCGGACGTCGAAACAGAACGCGAGGTGGTTCGAGAAAAACCATCTCGCGCCCGCACCCATGTTGATCGTGGCTTTGCTTGGCGGATCGTCGGCGGGCGGCTCCTCGCCGGCGAACGTCATGTACACCATCGGGCCCATGCCGGCCGAGAGATAGCTCCACCCGTCGCGTCCGCCGAAGTTCAGGGAGATCTGCGGCGACAGGCTGTGGAGCCGGCGATGGATCGGTTGTCCGATCGGCATGCCGTCTTCGTCCTTCTCCTGTCGCTTCCCGCGCGCGATCATGAGCTCGCCGCCGATCCCCAGCGCGATCTTCTGCCCCCGCATGGGATAGAAGTGCACGCCGCCGACCAGTCCGAGCGCCCGGTTGGGCAGCTCGTCCACGGTGATGTCGAGGGCGCCCGCCGTCGTCGAGTCGTCGTTCAGCCTCGAGAAAAACGCGCGCGCATCCACCGCGGCGACAGGAATCCGACGATCGACTTGCGCGAAAACTGGTGTTGCGGAAAGCACGCCCAGGAGCAGGGCGGAGACGGCCGCTCGCATCCAGACGAGCGTACACCAGTACAATGTCACTGCGCCGCGCGTCCGCGGCGCGCCGATGCCCACACGCAACGCCTGGCTGACCGCCGGACTCTTCTTCGTCGCTCTCGCCACCCTGATGCTCGAAGTCCTCGACACGAGACTGCTCTCGGTGGTGACCTGGTATCACCTCACGTTCTTCGCGGTGTCGATGGCCATGCTCGGCATGGCTGCCGGAGCCGTGATCGTCTTTCTCGCGGGCGACGTCTTCGGCCCCGGCCGGGTCCGGCAGGTCCTGCCTCGCGCCGCACTGTGGTTCGCGATCGCGCTGGCGGTCTGTCACGTCGGCAATCTCGTCATTCCGTTCACGGCCGTCACCGACTGGCCCGCCGCGCAAGTCGCGGCGATGGCGGTGTCCACGGTCGTGCTGGCGGCGCCGTTCGTCGCGTCAGGCATCGCCATCACGCTCGCGCTGACCAGGACGGCCGGCCCGATGGGCCGGCTCTACGGCGCGGATCTGCTCGGCGCGGCGACCGGCTGCCTGGCGATCATCCTGGTCCTCGAGCACACCGACATCACGTCAACGGCGTTTGTCGCCGCCGCCTGCGCGGCGATCGGCGCCGCGTGTTTTGCGCGGTGGGCCGGCGCGAGCGTCCGGCCGGCCGCGCTGGTGGCGCTGGTGCTGGTCGCCGGCGCCGTCGCGAACGCCTCGGCACAGCAGCCCCTCGGCGCGATCTATCCCAAGAGCCGCAATCTCTGGTTCCTGCGATCGATCGTGGACTATTCGGGTTGGAACGCGCACTCGAACGTGATCGTGCAGGTGCCGACCGAGAGCCACGTGTTTCTCTGGGGCGGATCGGACAAGGCGCCGGAGTTTCCCGCACGTGTGGCGTGGGCGTCGATCGACGGGATGGCCGGGACGCCCATCACGGAGTGGAAGGGCCGGCCGGAAGAGCTCGCGTGGGTGCAATACGACGTGACGTCGCTCGCCTACCGGCTCCGTAACGGCCGCGCCGGCGTCATCGGCGTGGGCGGAGGCCGCGACGTCCTGACCGGCCTCGCGTTTCGCAACGCGTCCGTCACGGGGATCGAGATCAACCGTGTCCTGCTCGACGCCGTCACGAAGCGTTACCGCACGTTCGCGGGCATTGCCGACGCGCCGGGCGTGCGGCTCGTCCACGACGAAGCCCGCTCCTATCTCACGCGCGCCGGCGAGCAGTTCGACGTGTTGCAGATGTCGCTGATCGACACCTGGGCGGCGACCGGCGCGGGCGCGTTCACACTCTCCGAGAACGGCCTGTACACGCGGGAAGGCTGGCGCGTGTTTCTCAAATCGCTGACGCCTACGGGCGTGTTCACCGTCTCACGCTGGTTCGAGCCGCAGGCGGTTTCCGAGACGACGCGGCTGCTGTCGCTCGGCGTGGCGTCCCTGCTCGACGCCGGCGTCGTGGAGCCGCGCGCCAACCTGATGCTGATCACGCAGGGCCGGGTCGCCACGCTCCTCGTCTCCCGATCGCCGTTCACGGAAGCGGACGCCGACATCATTCAGCGCGCGGTCGCCGAGATGGGGTTCACCGTGCAGGTCTCGCCCTGGACCGAGCCGTCCGACGCCCGGCTCGGACAGATTGCGAGGGCGCGGACCCAGGCGGATATCTCGGCCGTGGCCGCGGCCGATCGCGACTTCGACTTCTCGGCGCCCACCGACGCGCGGCCGTACTTCTTCAACATGCTCAAGCCGGGCGCCGTGTTCCGCCATGGCGTCTTCCGCGACGGCGGCATCGTCGCCGGCAACCTGCGCGCGACGACGACGCTCCTCGGGCTGCTGGCGTTCGCCCTCGTGCTGGTGGGCGCCATCATCGTCTGGCCGCTCGTCCAGTCGGGCCGGCCCGATCTGCCGCCGAGCGTGTTCTCCTCGGCCGTCGCGTACTTCGCCATCATCGGTCTCGGATTCATGTTGATTCAGATCCCGATGCTGCAGCGGTTTTCGCTGTATCTCGGGCATCCGACGTACACGTTTTCAATCGTGCTCTTCCTGATGATTCTCGCGGCCGGGCTCGGCAGCCTCCTCTCGGACCGGCTGAGCCTCACCGGCGGCGGGCCCGTCCGTCTGCCGCTCGCGATCGGCGCGCTCGTGCTGGTCGAGACGCTGCTCCTGCAACCGGCGATCGATGCCACCATGGGCTGGCAGCTGCCGGGCCGGACGCTGGTCGTCGCCGCGTTCCTCGTGCCGCTCGCGATTGCGCTCGGCATGTGCTTTCCGATCGGCATGCGCCTCGTCGGCCGCCATTCCGATAGGATTACGGCCTGGATGTGGGGCGTGAACGGCGCCACCGGGGTCATCGCGTCGATCCTCGCAGTCATGGGCTCGATGTGGCTCGGGATCAACTCGAGCCTCTTTACTGCGGCGGCGCTGTATGCGCTCCTGACGCTGCCGATGTTGCGGTTGTCCCGGATCTCGAGCGCCACCTCGTGACGAAGATGACGACGCTGGTTTCCCTCGATGAGATTCGTGCGGCGGCGTCGCGGATCGCGGCGATCGCCCGGCGGACGCCGGTCCTCGACGTGTCGGACCTCGCGGGCCGGCCGCTCGTGCTCAAATGCGAGCCGCAGCAGCCCGGCGGCGCGTTCAAGATTCGCGGCGCCACGAACATGCTGATGCGTCTTCCGCCGGACTCGCTGCGCCGGGGCGTCGTCACGTACTCATCGGGCAATCACGGCCAGGCGGTCGCGCTCGCCGCATCAAGGCTCGGCGCGCATGCGGTCATCGTCATGCCCACGACGGCGCCCGCGGTCAAGGTCGCCGGCGTGAAGCGCTGGGGCGGTGAGGTGATTCTCGAGGGCACGACGTCCGCTCACCGGCTCGTGCGCGCGCAGGCGGAGGCGGCGGCGCGCGGCCTCACCATGGTGCCGCCGTTCGATCACGAGTGGATCATCGAAGGCCAGGGCACATGCGGGCTCGAGATTCTCGACCAGGTCCCTGACATGGACATCGTCGTCGTCCCCGTCGGCGGCGGCGGGCTCGTGTCGGGCGTATCGGCCGCGATCCGCCAGGCGCGTCCCGCGGTCGGGATCGTCGGGGTCGAGCCGGCCGGCGCGCCAAAGATGACCGCGTCGCTCGCGGCCGGGCACCCGGTCACGCTGGACCGCACGGCGTCGATTGCCGACGGCTTGATGCCCGTGCGGCCCGGCGACCTGACGTTCGCCCACGTGCGTGCGTTCGTGGACCGCATGGTCACCGTCGATGACGCGGCTATCGCTCGCGCGGCGCTTTGGCTGTTTGCCGAACCGAAGCAGGTGGTCGAGCCGAGCGGGGCCGCGACGGTGGCGGCCGTCCTCTGGCCGTCCGACGACAGTCCGCTGGCGGATAAATCGAAAAAGGTGGTGGCGATTCTGAGCGGTGGCAACGTCGCGCCTGAAACGCTCGCGTCGTTGCAGACAGAAAACGGGGCCGGCTGACGCCGGCCCCGAACGGATTGACGGTTGAGCTCCGGCTCGACGTCAGAAGTACTTCTTGTAGCCGCCGGCGATGGTCCAGAAGCTCGGCTTGTACAGCATCAGCGGGCTTCGCACTTCGTCGTCGGTAATGGCGTGATAAATCGCCTCGCCCGTAAGGCTGTCGCGACGGCTGATAAACCATTCGACGCCGCCGCCGAAGTTGAGCCCGAACTTGTTCGCGCTGTCTTCAAACTGCGCCTCCTCGAACCGATAGTGGTACCAGCCGACGCCAGCTGTCACGTACGGGTGGACCTTCCCACCTTCCCAGTTGTAGACCACGTTGCCGTTCAGCATGATCGGCCTGGCGGTTCCGGTGAAGCCCTGGCCGGTGACGTCGTTCCACGACCCGCCGAACAGCCCGCGCACGGACACGCGAGGCGTGACATAACGCTCACCCTTGACGATCAGGGTCGGGCCCGTCTCCAGTGAATCGTCGCGCGGTATCGTGACGCCCGTCGAAAAACTGACGCCAGTCATCCCGGTATCCGGCACGCGTCCGCGCAGGTCCTGCGCGGCGGCAGAGCCTGCGCCCGCCAGCGTTCCGGCCAGAGCGAGCGCTGCGATCGTCGCGAAGTGTCGTCGCATGAACCCTCCTCGGTGTGGCCCTCCTGTTTGGTCCGACTCCGGCAGGGGAGATTTGGCCGGGGCCGAGGCGAAGAACAGACGAAAGTATGATTTCAGCGCCTGCGGGCGCTGAGTCCGCCCACGGCGCCGAGGATCATGCGATTGAGGGCCGCGATCGACAGGCCGCCCTCGTCACGCGCAGGAATCGTCGCGAATCCGATCGCGGCGGCCGTGGGATAGCGGCTGAAAATCATCTCGAACAGGCGCGCGA
>Ga0111538_10005881_pt1 | contig 16691 bp, 14 predicted proteins | sample SoiMethybrSBSTD1_FD_79669 | JGI IMG/M metagenome (GOLD analysis project Ga0111538, IMG submission 79669) | Bulk soil microbial communities from a Populus tree surrounding site in Tennessee, USA - Soil MetaG P. TD hybrid SBSTD1 (version 2)... | ecosystem: Environmental > Terrestrial > Soil >...
AGCGAGGGTGATGCTGCGCCTCTTCGTGCTGCCGACGGACAACGTGCGCCTCAGCGGCAGCTACGATACGCTGAACAGCGCAAGTAGCGTCTCTGCCTACCACGGTATTGCCAACGGCACGCAACGCTGGGAAGCCGATCTCCACGCGCAAACGGATGGGAGGGCGGAGCAGAAGCTGGTCAACGGCTCGGTCCTCTACGCGGGCAACCGAGGCGAGATGCGATTGGCTCAAAGCGCGAGCTTCGACGAGCTTCAGGGGGACGGACCGGCGACCGCCCGCAGTTCGGCCCGGTTCAGCACGGCGCTTGCCTTTGCGGACGGCCGCTTTGGCATAGGGTCGCCGGTTCGGGGCAACGGCTTTGCACTCGTCTTTCCTCATGAAAGCCTGGCCGGCAAGCCGATAACCGTCGGGGACGCTGCTGCACCGAGAGCCTACGCGGACGGACTTGGGCCGGGGGTTGTTACCGACCTACCCGCCTACGCGCCGAACAGCATTTCTGTGGACGTGAAGGACCTGCCGCCGGGCTATAGCCTCGGCAACGGTGCATTCGACGTCGTAGCCCCTTATCGCGCCGGCTATGCGCTGCAGGTAGGGTCGGCGCACTCGGTATCAGCCTTCGGGACCCTGTTGGGTCGCGATGAGCGGCCTCTCGCGCTTACCACCGGTGTGGCCCGTCCGCTGCAGAGCGGTAATGGGGAGGCGGTAGTGACTGTTTTCACAAATCAGGCCGGCCGCTTTGTTGCGGAAGGCCTGGCACCGGGGACCTGGGTCATCGAGATGGCCGCGGATGGCCAGCCGACCACCTACACGATCGAGGTGCCCCAGGGCACGCAGGGTCTGCTGCAAGTGGGCGTGCTGTTTCCGACAACAAAAATGTAGAGGCGGGATGCGCGTTGCCGACTCCATCGTACTCGCTGTGCTCGCCGCGGCCGCTGGTCCTGCCCAAGCTCAGGTTGGCGCATGCTCGGCAAGCGACATCACCGCCATCACTTACGCGGGCACATCCCTGCCACCGTACAACCCGTTCACACCGTTCGCTCCTAAGCTCGTGACAGTGACAGTATCTGCAACGCGCACGTGCGCGCTCGAGCTGGCATTCCTTTCGCTGAGTACTCCCCCCAGGCTGACCGGCTTCGGCTCCCTGAGCTACGATATCCAGCTGCCCTCGACGGCTGCGTCCTTGGTCTATGCGGGAGGCGCGCCGCCGACCACCGCGCACATCGACATCGGGCCCGGCCTGACCGGCTCTGCCAACGTCCAGGTCAGCATTCCCGCCGGGCAGGTCGTTGGAGACGGCGTCTATGGCGATGCGAGCGTGGTGACGCAAATCTTCGACAAGTCAGGCGCGATTCTGACGCTCCTCAAGAGTGCAAACCTGCCGCTCTCCGCTTCCGTCGTGCGGGCCTGCCAATTCACATCGCCCACGAGCCCGACCTTGAATTTCACGCCGGCTATCTCGAACGGCGTGCCTCAGCCCGGCTACACGCAGTCGGTCACGTTCCAGAATGTCAGCTGCACAGCGCCGAGCCTCGTTCGCTTGTCGGGCAATGCGATGCTGCCGGCCCAGCCTGCGAGCCCAACACCCGTGTTCGACACTCTCATCAACTATCGGGCCAGTGCCACTTTTTCGGGGGCGAATGCCGTTCTCGATACGAGTCTGGGGTCTGATGCCGCATCCGGCTCTCGCAACACCGCCGCGGGCGCAGTGACAAGCGGGGTCGTACGCGTCGATGTCAACCTGATCGCGGGCAAACCTCTCCTCCCCGGGACCTATTCTTCCGTCCTGACGGTGTCGATCGATCCCAATCCGTAATCTGCGGAACGCTGGACTCCCGCATGCTGTGGTCGGGAGAGCCGGACCGATCATTCCTCGGGCAGGCCAGCACGGCGCAAGCCCTCCAAGTGAGCTTCGAGCGCCTGCGGGCAGCGCTGCAGCGGCTTCTCCCAATAGACCCTTTGCAGCGCGACGGTGACACCGGGGTTCACAGTCAGGAGGCGCCGCACGTAGACCTGGGCCTCGGCGATGCGGCCGAGCATGCCGCAGCTCGACACCTTCATCCGCAAGCCGGGCGGGTAGGTCGGCATTTCCTTGAGGGTGTTGTCGGCCGCTGTTGATGCTTCCTCGTATCGCCCAGCCACGAAGTACGCCTCGCCGGCTGCAGTCCAGTGGATATGATGCATCGAATCCAGCGGATTGAGGCGCTGCGCTCGGTCGAAATGCGCAAGTGCGGTTTCCATCTCGCCCGGCAGATAGGAGCGAACAAAGCTGCTTGATATCCACGCGCTGGCGGAACTCGGGTTGAGGGTGAGCGACTTGTCGATCAATGCCAAGCCATGGTCGAGCTCTCCGGTGACATAGGCAAGCACATGCCCGGCCATCCACAGCGCTTCCGAATCCGCTTTGCCGATGTCGATTGCCAGCCTGGCGAGCCGCGGCCCCTCTGCCAAGAGTTCGGCATCGTTTGGCGGCAGCCATCCAAACACTTTTTGCATCTGGTAGCAGCGGGCAGCCAGCCCATAGGCGGCGCCATATCCTGGGTCGAGGTCGATGGCTTTGCGCAGAAGTCTGAGGGCCTCCCGGTTCTCGCCCAGATTCGTTCGGAACCGGCGCAAAGCCTGCAAATATAGGTCGTAGACCGTCAGGCGCTCCGACGGCTTGCGCCGGGCGCGCTCCATTTCCACCGCATACACGGCCGGCGCAATCATGGCGGCGACCTGGGCGGTGACGCGATCCTGGATGTCGAACACGTTGTCGATATTGCCCTCGAAGCGGTCCGCCCAGATATGCGCGCCACTCATTGCATCGGTGAGCTGCGCCACGATGCGCATGCGTCCGTCGGCTCTGCGAATGCTGCCTCTGAGCACGTAGCGCACGCCAAGCTCGGCGCCGACCTGCCGCACATCGAGCGTGCGCCCTCTATAGAGAGATGTGGCGCTGCTCGCGATCACGAAGAGCCAAGGTATGCGTCCCAGAGCAATCGACATGTCTTCCACAATGCCGTCGGCGAAATAGTCCTGGCCGGTATCGTCACTGAGGTTGCCGAACGGTAGGACCGCAATGGATGGCTTATCTGGAAGGTCCAGAACCACCGACCGTGCTTTGTCCGTGCCTGCCGCAGCGACGCGATCTCGCATGATCTGCGCAGGCTCCGCAGCCGACCCGCGCACCGCCGGCATTGCCACGCCTCTGCCGCCGCGGCGAATGGCGTCCGCCAACTGCGTCGTCTCGGCTTCCGGCTCGACGCCAAGGTCGCGCCGGAGGACGTCGACGCAGGCTTCAAATTGCTTGAGCGCGGCGCCACGCCGACCTGCGGTTGCCAGCAGCTGCATGAGCAGACGATGAGCATCCTCGCGCAGCGGATCAAGATCGATCAGCCGTCCGGCAGTTTTGATCGCGAGCTCGATGCTGTCCGCCCCGGCTTCTGCGACGGCGAGGCGATAGAGCACGTCGGACATCATTGCGGAAAGGCGTCGGCGCTCCACCTCGATCCAGTCTGCGAATGGTTCGGCGGCGATCTGCATGCCGGCGAGAAATTCGTCGCGATACAGCTCGCTCGCCGCCCGGAGCTCGTCTCGCTTGCCGGAGCCACCGAGCGCACTGAAACGCGTGACATCGACGTCAACACTATCGTCGCCCGGTAGCATGACCTGGTCGCCATTGATGATCAGCACGTCGCCGACGGGAGTGACGAGCGCCGACCGAACCGACATGAGGCATTGCCGCAGGCTGCGTCGGGCCTGCTCGCTCCCCCTGTCGCCCCAAAGCAGGTTGGCAAGGTGTCCTCTTGAGAAGGAGCGACCGCGATGCAGCGCGAGGTAGGCCAGGAGCGCCTGGGCTTTCCTGGGCAGCGAACCGATCGGCTGGAGGCCGCGCCGCAGCGAAAACGGGCCGAGAAGGAGGAGTTGGAGGGGCTCTCTGCCTGCCATTTCGAGCTTTCGGACTTCCCGCTTCCCGCGTGCCCCGGGCGGAGAAAAGAATAGCGTCTTTTTGCTGGCTTCGACGGTTTTTCGACGGTTCTTCGACGACCTGGCGCATACGACTGTGGCGACCGCCTCTCTATGCTGCGAGCCATTGGCCGGGTCGGGCCGGTGCCCATCTGTGCCGACGGCGCGGTGTGTCTGCCCCAACACCAGGAGGACGACCATGGGACCGAAGAAGCTGAAGCGGGCCACGAGATGGCTCTTGCTTGCCGGTTTTGCATTCGCGGCACCCGGCATGCAAGCAAAGGCGGAGACCTACCCGACCCGCCCTGTGATCATCGTGGTGCCGTTCGCCGCCGGCGGTCCGACCGACGTCATTGCTCGCATTCTGGCCGATCGCATGGGTACATCGCTGGGTCAGAGCGTGATCATCGAGAATGTGGCCGGGGCCGCGGGGTCGGTCGGCGTCGGCCGCGTCGCGCGGTCACAGGCCGACGGCCACGCGCTCAGCATCGGTCATTGGGGGACGCATGTCGTCAACGGCGCCGTCTACAAACTCCAGTACGATGTGCTGGGTGACTTTGAACCCGTGGCATTGCTGCCGAGCAACCCTTATCTGATCTTGACGAAGATAGACTTGCCGGCAACGGATTTGCAGAGCCTGATCGCTTGGCTGAAGGTCAATCCCGAGAAGGCGACCACCGCTACCGGCGGGATGGCGAGCGCCGGACATCTCATCGGCCTCAGCTTTCAGAAGGCGACCGGCACCAAATTCGCCTTCGTGCCCTATCGCGGCGGTGTCGGGCCGGCCTTGCAGGACCAGATCGCGGGGCACATCGACCTCCGGTTCGATCAGGCTGCCAGCTCGTTGTCACCCGTTGCGGGCGGGCAGATCAGAGCCCTCGCCGTGACAGCAAAGAGCCGCTTGGCCGCTGCACCGGACATACCCACGGTCGACGAAGCGGGACTGCCCGGCTTCCATGTTGCCACTTGGCACGGCCTGTGGGCGCCAAAGGGCACGCCGAAGGAGATCATTGCCAAGCTCAACGCAGCGGTCATTGAAGCCTTCGCAGATCCCGCCGTGCGCAAGCGCCTCGCCGATCTCGGGCAGGAGATTCCGTCGCCCGACCAGTTGACCCCGGACGCCCTGCGCGCCCATCACAGCGCCGAGATCGAGAAATGGTGGCCCATAATCAAGGCCGAGAACATCAAGGTGGAATGACGATGCCGGAAGACCGATCCCGGGGCGGGCCGACGACCGACGCGGTCAGGCGGCCAGAACGAGGACGGGCGTCATTGTGGCTTGGACGCTTTACGTCGGGTCGGCCGCGCGGCACCGGCACAGACAAATCGCGCACTCGAGCCAGCAGCGCGCTAGATCAGGACATTCCCTGCAGACTCCCACCCCCGCAATATCAGGGTAACCCCTGATATTAACGCACATACTTTCCGTGCCTAACGACACTAGGGCACTTTGTCAGCCAGGCGCACCGCGGTCGGCATCCAACCCGCTCGTCATGCGGGTGCACCTGTTGAGTGTTGGGGGATGGATCAGAAGCAGAGCCAACGGCACCATACTGGAGGCGCGTCTGCCTCTACCCGGTGGCCGTCACTCCTTGGTCCAATCTGGCTCGCCGTCGGCGTCGGCGTGACCTATTTTCTCGCGGCGCAGCTCAGCTTGGCGCTGCTGACAAAGCCCGATGGCGTGGCCGTCTTCTGGCCCGCTGCGGGCATCGCCTCGGGAACACTTATTGCACTCGGGTCCAGGGCTCGGCTGCCGGTCGCCGTTGGAGTGGCGATCGCCACCATCGCAGCAAATCTCCTGGGAGACCGCAATCTTGCCGCCGGCGTCGTCTTCGCCCTCTGCAATATCGCGGAAGCTCTATTGGTGGCGTGGCTGATCCGACGCCACTTCGGCCCGGACTTCAGGCTTGAAAGCTTGCGCGCCGTGCTCGGCTTCTTTGGGGCAGCCGCGGCCGCGCCCGCGCTCTCGGGGCTCGCCGCTACGGCAGGGTTCATAAAATTCTACGGCTCGGATGCATCGGTTCTGGCGATCTGGCTGAACTGGTTCGCCTCCGATGCTCTGGGCATCGTCATGGTGGCGCCGCTGCTGATCGGACTTGCCGAGCTGCAACACGATCTGCCGCAGAGATGGGAGCTGTCGGTCGGCACGCTGACGCTTGCCGCCCTCGTCATTGTAAGTGCGGTCGCTTTCGGCTCGCCGGCGCACCACTGGTATACCGCTCTCCCTCTCGGCCTGCTTCTGCCGGTGGTGCTGGCTGCCTATTGCCGCCCGGTGTTTGCCGCAGGTGCCGCGCTCGTTCTTGCTTTTGCCGTCGTCTGGACAACGACGTTCGGGATCGGCGAGCTAGGGGAGCTTCCGAGCCTGCACGACCGCGCGTATGCCGGGCGGGCGACATTGCTGGCGATCTCGACCTACACGCTGGTGCTCGCTGCTTTGTTCGCCGAAAGGCGGCACAAGGAATCAGCGCTCGAGGAAAGCAATGGCCGGCTGCAACTGGCCCTCGATTGTGCCGAGCTCGGGACCTGGCGCCTGAACCTGAGAAGCGGCCAGTTTGAGAATGACATGCGCGACCGGCGCAATCACGGGCATGAGCCAAGTGCGCCACCGCAAACCCTCGCTCAGATGCGGTCACAGATCCATCCAGGCGATCTTGCCAATCTGGACGGCGTGTTCGCGGGAGCAGGGAGCGCGGGCGGCAGTTGCAGGATCGAGTACCGCCTCGCACCTTGCACCGAACAGGAGCGCGCCGGTCGAGAGCGCTGGGTTGCGGTCGAAGGTGCGGTCGTGCGCGACGGGGGTGGACGACCCGTGCAGCTGCTCGGCGTCACCCGCGACATCACCGAGCGCAAGCATACTGAAGCACGGCTGCAGGAAAGCGAGCGTGCGTTGCGCGACCTGCTGGGGGCGCTGCCTGCCGCCATCTTTGTCACGGACGCCGCCGGTCGCATCACGTTTTGCAACGAACGTGCGGTCGATCTCTGGGGAGCCAGGCCCAAGCTGGGAGAGGATAGATGGTCTGACATGGGGCGCTTCTATCACGCTGACGGCGCACCGATGGGCCTGGAAGATTGCCCGACCGAGATTGCCTTGAAGCAGGGACGGGCCGTGCGTGGCAGTGAGGCAATTCTCGAGCGTGCAGATGGCACGCGCATTCCGGTTGCTCCCTACCCGACGCCGCTCCGTGATCGCACGGGAACTCTGATCGGCGTGGTCAACATGACCGTGGACATCAGCGAGCGCAAGCAGGCGGAGCAGGTGCTTGCGGAGCGCAATGCGCAGCTTGCCCTCGCCGGCAAGTTCGCCAGGGTTGGAACTTTCACCTTCAATGTCGACCAGGAGAGGATGCAGGTTTCGCCTGGCTATGCGGCCATTCACGGCTTGCGGGAGGGGATCGAGGAAATCAAACGCGACGATTGGCGAAGAGCAGTCCATCCGGAAGACCTTCCCGGCGTGGAGGCCCGCTTCAGGCAAACCATGGCCGACCGGCGACGCGAGCACTATTGCGAGTATCGCATCGTGCGATCCGGCGGCGAGATCCGCTGGATCGACTCGCGCAGCTTGATATCCTACGACGGCGATGGAGCGGCTCGCGTCATCGGTGCCAACATCGACGTCACGCAGCGCAAGCAAACGGAGGCCGTGCTCGAGGAGCACGAGGCCATCCTGGCGGATGCGCTCGCGGCCGGCCAGGTGATGGCCTTCGATTGGGATGCGGTCACGGGGCGGTCGCGCCGCAGCGACAACGCGGCTCTGATGCTTGGCATCGAGGATGAGCCGAGGGGCGGGCCGTTGCGCAACGAGTTTCTCACACGGATACATCCGGACGACCGACCGAGCGTGAAGAAACAGGTGCGCGGACTCAGCCGCAGCAATCCCTCCTATGCCCTGGTTTTCCGCTTCTGCCGTCCGAATGGCGAGCATGTCTGGCTGGAGGAAACGGCCAAAGGCGAATTTGACCCAGCGGGCAGGCTCTTGCGCATCAAGGGGCTCACACGAAACATCACCGCGCGCAAGAATGCCGAGCTGGTGCTGGAAGAACGCAACGTTCTGCTCGCCCTTGCGGGAAAGGCCGCCGGCGTCGGCAGCTACGCATACGACCTCGACGCGGATGCAATGCAGATCTCGGAGGGCTACGCGGCCTTGCACGGCTTGCCGGAAGGCAGAACGGAGACCACGCGCAGCGAATGGTTGGTGAGGGTGCACCCAGAGGACGCCGCACGCGTCGTGGAAACGCGGCGCCGGGCGTTTCGCCAGCGTCTCCGGGAATATGGCGTGGAGTATCGCATCTCTCCTTCCGGAGACGAGGTGCGATGGATCGAGTCGCGCAGCTTCATCTCGTACGGAGCCGACGGCCATCCGCTGCGGGTCCTCGGCGTCAACATCGATGTCACCGACCGCAGGCGGGCCGAGGATCATCAGCGCCTCCTGGTCGCCGAACTCGACCATCGCGTCAAGAACATGCTGGCCACAGTTGCCGCCATCATCGCCCAGACGCAGGAGGGCAATACCTCGCTGGCAGACTTCATAGCCGCGCTCCATCTCCGGGTAAGATCCTTGTCGAGAACCCATGAGCTGCTGAGCCAGAGCCGCTGGAGTGGTGTGTCGCTGAGGGACATCGCGCGACGGGAGTTCGCACCCTATGGGGTGGGCAACGTTGAGATCGGCGGTCCCAACGTGACGTTGAAGGCGGAAGCGGCCCAGGCCCTGGCCATGGTTCTCCACGAGCTGACGACCAACGCCGCAAAATATGGGGCCTTCTCCGGCCGGAGCGGCCGCGTGCTGCTGCGGTGGCGCTGGCTGCGCAACGGCTCGCGCGGCCGGCTGGCCATCGAGTGGCAGGAGGTGGGCGGTCCGCCGGTTCGGGCTCCCAGCCAGACGGGCTACGGGACGAGCGTCATCAAGGAGCTTGTTCCATTCGAGCTCGACGGCAAGGTCGATCTCGCCTTTGCCGTCGAGGGTGTCAGATGCCGAATAGAAATTCCACAGGAGTGGGTCGGCAAGGGTAACTCACGGTCCCATGATCTCGTTGCCTCGACCCAAGGTGGCGCCCGCTATACGAAGACGCCGGGTTCAACCGCCTGTTAGCGCAAATTCGGATCTGCGCTCACTGCCTTGCCGGAATTTCGCGTCAGCGAAATATCCCGGATCCATTTGGCCGCAGCGCCTGGAGAGGAGTCCTATCGTGCTGCAGCCTCTCAGCTAAATCGAAATACCGCGGCCGCGACGGCGCAGGTCCAACGGCCGCCTTCGTCACCTTCGGCATAGGCAGTGATCGACTTGCTGCCAATGATGAGATTGCTGGTCTCATAGACCCGTCGTCGCTCGTTCCATGCCGCATCGGGGTCGAACTCGATCCCGAGGGTCGACGCCAACATCGAAGCGGCGAGATCCTCGGCATAGTCGCCACTCTGGCCGCACGTCATACCGTATCCGTGATGCTCGGAAATGTAGCCATACATCGACGCATCGGATGGGCGCGCCAGGCCGATACTCGAATGAACCCGCCGCCCCGGCTCATTCGTCTCCGAGCGCGCAAGCACGGTGAAGGTGATTTCGCCAGGCTGCAGGCTGGCTTGACCCTCCTGCCGGTCGATCTCCGTGCAGCCCGGCGGCAGTATGGAGGAGATGCTCACCAGGTTCTGCTGCTCGATGTCCGCGTCGCGCAGGGCGAGCTCGAAGGCCGTCAAGCGTTCGCGATGAACGCCGATGCCGTGCGTAAGAAAGAAACGCTTCGGAACGAGCATCATGAACCTTCGCCTCTTCTATTCGGCTGTCCCTGCTCCCGTGCCTCCACACTGCGGGCGTCGCGCCAATGCCATCGGCGCGCCGCTGCTCGGCATCTCGAACACCAATGCTCGCTCAGGCCGCGTCAACAAGCGGTTTGCCGTTGACCCTCGTCTCATCCTTCAAATTGTCGACCGTCACGTGGGTGTCGTACCAGGTGAGGCGTGGCCGGGCTCCAAAGCGCTTCGTCAGCTCAGCCATCCGTTCCTCTGTAAACCAGGCTTCGGCCGACTTGCGGCTGTCCCAAAGGTAGACGCCGCCGGTGCCAACTTCGCCATTCAGATAGTCCTTGCGTATCAAGCCCTTCCCAGCAAGGCCGCGATATATCGGGGCGCTCGAGGTCGCCCCTTTCACGGCTTGCTCTTCGGTCCGCTTCGGCAGGTCAAACTGGACGATGACAATGCAATTGCCCATGGGTGCCTCCTGGCTGGGTCTCGCGGCATGCGACGTCGCGTCTGCTGGCGCAACAATCTAGTCCTCAAGGTCCCCAACCGCCAATGCCTTCACCTCGGAGGAGCCTGAGCTCGACCGCGCCAGGGCGCGCGATGAAGTGGAGGCCTGCGTCTGCCATCTCGCGAGCGTTGCTGCGGCAGAGGGGACACGCCGCGGCAACGGAGACTGACCTCCCGCACGTCGTGGCAGTGCCGCATCGGGAGCACCCTGTGACATCGGCTCTGAAGCGCGACCCCACGAGACGGCGCAGCTACAGCGAGGGAGATGCTCGATAGAGAAACGGCCCCATCCACGGGGAGGATGGGGCCGCACTCGAGGTCACGAAGGACAGGGCCGGTCCTCTTGGGAGAAGCACCTAGCCCTTGTTGTCAGGGCCAAACGGCCCCGCAGCGCCGATCATATGTGATTCGATCGCGATCGGTTGTGCAGGCACGCCTTCGCGCAGACGAGCTGCCGGCCGCAGGGCGACAGGCGGGGCCTTTTCTCTTTGGCTCCGACGCTCTGCGGAAGTAGATTGCCTCCACAACACTAAGGAGGCGTGTCCGATGCCCCAATACATACCGAGCCCCCGCGATTGGGTGCGGGAGCAGGTCGAGCTCTACGAGAGCAGCGGCGGCACCAAGGGAACGACGCTGCGCGACACCGGCTTGCCCGTGATCATCGTCACCCACTCAGGCAACAAGACAGGCGCCATCCGCAAGACACCGCTCATGCGCGTCAAAGATGGCGACAGCTACGTATTGGTCGCGTCGCAGGGCGGAGCACCGAAGGACCCCGTCTGGGTCCACAATCTTCGCGTCAATCCGCGGGTCGAGCTTCGCGACGAGACCGTCGTGCGGCCCATGCGCGTGCGCGAAGTCAAGGACGCCGCGGAGCGGACGCGCCTGTGGGCCCTGGCCGTGGCGGCATTCCCACCCTATGCGGAATACCAGACGCGCACGACACGCCAGATCCCGGTGTTTGTGGCTGAGCCCTAGGAGCGAGAGCTTGCTGCCGGCGGAATGAGCGGAGGGCAAATTGATCACGTGCAGAAATGCCGATGTCGAAGCCGTCGCGGTCAAGGCGGTCGAGGGCAAGCCGATGTACGGCGGCGACATGCTCGTCAAGCCGCTCATCAAGGGCGACGAGATGACCTTCCTCGAGATCCACTACGCGGCCGGAGTGGGCGCGCCGCTCCACACCCACACGCATGAATCGATCGCCTACGTTGTGAAGGGGAAGGTGAAATCGACCGTCGGCTCGCAGGAGTTCGTCATGGGGCCGGGCGATGTCTGCCGGCATCCCAAGGGCGTGCTGCATGGCCTCGAAGCCATCGAGGATTCCGTCGTGGTCGAGATCAAGTCGCCGGCACCCGATATCGCCGCCTTCTTCGCGATGCGGGGGTAAGGCACGGCCCACGCGCACCGCTGCTCCCGCGGCCCTGGGCCCCGGAGATGCGCCTTCGGCGAATTCCGGGGTGACAAGCGAGCGGCGCTTGATCGGAAGCTGCCCTAGAACTCGATCCGCGGTCGCTCCGTGTCGGCTGACATCGGCCATTGTCGCAACGAACCCTTGGAAAACAGCATTCTTCTTGCTCCAATCGTCTGGACGTGTCGGCACGCGTCGGCTAGCACCGAGCCTTGGACCATGGGCATGAACATGGGCAAGACGGGGAAGCAAACATGGGCCGTTCTCTTCACAGGCTTTCCGATGTCGCGGTGAAAGCAAGGAAGCGACCCGGTTATGCCGCCGACGGCGGCAACCTCTATCTGCGCGTGGCAGAGGGGGGCAGTAAGGGCTGGATCTTCCGCTTCACCATCGGCGGCAGGACTCGAGACGCGGGCCTCGGTGCCTACCCCACGGTCAGCCTCGTCAAGGCACGCGAAGAGGCGGAGAAGTGGCGTCGTCTGCTCGCCGCGGGCGTTGATCCTATCCAAGCGCGCAACGAGGAGCGCCAGGCTCGCCGCAGCAACGCCGCGAACACGAAGACCTTCGAGGAGTGCGCCAAGGCCTACATCACCAGTCACCAGGCCGGCTGGCGCAGAGCCAAAACGGCCCAACGCTGGCGCTCGGCTATGGCGATCCATGTGTATCCCGTCTTAGGCGCTCAGCCAGTCGGCGCCGTCGACACCGCCCTGGTGCTGCGGGTGCTGCAGCCGATGTGGGTCGACAAGCCGGCGATGGCGAGCCGGTTACGCGCCATGTTGGAGAGTGTACTGGCGTGGGCAAAGGTGCAGGGCTATCGCACTGGCGAGAACGCGGCGCAATGGCGTGGCCATCTTGACCAACTCCTGCCATCCAGCACGAAGGTTCGACCTGTGCGACACCACTCGGCTCTGCCTTTTGCAGAGATCCCGGTCTTCATGGTGAAGCTGCGCGTTCGAAGCCACCTAGCTGCCCGTGCGCTGGAGTTCCTCATACTGACGGCTAGCCGCAGCAGCGAGGCACGGGGCGCGCGCTGGGACGAAATCAATCTCGAGCAACGGACATGGATTATTCCGGTGGAACGTATGAAGGGTGGTCGGGAGCACCGTGTGCCGCTCGAGCCGCGGGTCGTCGCCATCCTCGAGGAGATGGCAGGGGTGCGGCTCAGCGAGTTCGTGTTTCCTGGACGGAGTAAGAACCGCCCCATTTCCGATCTCGGCCTGCGAATGCTGGTTCGCGAACTGCGCCCGGGCGTGACAATCCACGGGTTCCGCTCCTCGTTTCGCGACTGGGCGGCCGAAATGACGAGCTTCCCCAATCATGTCGTCGATGGCTTTGGCTCATGCGATCGCCGACGGTACGGAGGCCGCCTACAGGCGTGGTGACCTCTTCGAGAAGCGGCGCAAGCTTATGGAAGCGTGGGTAGGATACTGCGAGGTGGCGCCGACCAATAGGATGACAGCCGACAATGAGGACTGGATCGGCACCTCGCTGAAGCGGTCCGGCCCATGTTGAAAAGGCGCAGTCCGATTGCGACGCTTAGGCCCGTGAAGCCGAGCTTTGTGTTGAAGCCGGAGCGCTTCTGGGAATGGCGCTGTGGCGGTGAAGCGGGGAGGGAAAAGCTCGCGGAAGTTTTGAACCTTGCCGTTGCCGAACTTGTTCAGGAGTACAGGCTCGTTGAACAAAATTGCGCCAGCGAGTGCAGGCGTTGGCTTGGCTTCTGCGTTCGTAGCCATTTCCAACGCAAGGCTATTGAGGCCTCACGGATGACTGCAAAACAGGCGCGCGATCGTCTGGCCCGCATAGAGGCGGCCGGGCAGCTATTGCTTCAGGAAGTACCCATCTACTGCGGATTGTCCGCAGTTTTTGACCGTACGGACCCATCTTTCCTGAGGTTGCGTGTCGAGGAAGAGATGACCCGATTCAGGGAGACTCTGGAGTTTGTCCGCACCGTTGGCGATTTCCAAAAGGCGCTCCGCAAGCAGTCGGCAGACAATGCGGCTAAACCTGTGCTCCGAGACCTGAGTACAGCCATACGGTCATTTCGTGTCGACAAGGCAGGAGTGGTGGGAGGCAAGGAGATCGTCGCGGGCTCACCATACGTTCAGTTCGCAAGTTACATCTTTGCGTTTGTCGGGGAGCCATGTTCTGAGGCGGGAAGCATCAGGCGCCTCAAGGGAGCGGAGCGCGACGAGTCTGACCGGCGGGACAAATTTGACGCGCTACAGCCGCGGCTAGACAACTCTAAGAAAAAACCAACTCGAACCTGCGCTCGTTAATTTCTCGCCTCTGGCCGCGAAAAGCTCCAAACCTGCCGCGACGACACAGAGCGACGCGGAGGACAAGATGGCGACGCCCATCCTACAACGGGAACGACACAAGCCCGAACCCCGGCTGGCAATGAATGTCAGGCAAGCTGCAGCCCAGGCCGGCGTTGGGCATGACAGCATCTACGATGCTATCCGCGCGGGCACCTTGGACGCGCGCAAGCTTGGCCGCCGAACCATTATCACGCGCGAAGCGCTAGAGCGGTTCATCGCGGCTCTGCCGCGACTGCAATTGCCCGCCGATTCCCAGGGCGATGCCCGGTGACCCAGGCCAGCGCAATCCCAAAAGAAATGCCGCCGGAGCGAGTTCAGGCGCTCTCAGCGGCAGATGCAAATTCCAACGATGGCGAACACTACCAGTTCGCGTGTCTGCCCGCAATGTTTGCGGCCGCCATCAGCAACCTTATTGAAAGGTTTCGAGATGGCGATCTCATACAACTCCGATTCCCTACCGTCGGTCACTGAGGCTGCCCGCCTGCTCGGCGGCGAGGCTCACGGCGATCGCGTCCTGTGTCCTGGACCAGGCCATAGCCACCGCGATCGCAGCCTGTCGGTGCGCTTCGACTCGAGTGCGGCGGGCGGCTACGTCGTGCACTCGCACGCCGGCGATGACTGGCCAACGTGTCGCGACCACGTGCGCGAGCGGCTGGGCCTGCCAACGTGGTATCCATCAGCGCGGTGTAACCGCGCCGGTCCAGTCACACTGACGCGCCCTGCGCTCTCTCCATCAATAGTCGCGCATGACGATGCCGTGGGGCGCACGCTAGGAGCGCTGCGCATCTGGAGTGAGGCCGCTCCGATCGCCGGAACCCTAGCGGTGCGCTACCTCGTTGAGCACCGTAAGCTCGATACAAAGGGCCTTTCGCTAGGTCACGTCTTGCGCTGGCATCCTGGCATTCGTGCCTTGGTTGCCCTGATGACGGATCCACTCTCCGGCGAGGCCATCGGCGTCCATCGCACCTTCCTTGGCGCCGACGGGGCCAAGATCGAACGCAAGATGCTGGGCCGACAAGGCATCGTTCGCCTCAGTCCGGACGATACGATCTCGGTTGCCGTTGGGCTCACCGAGGGGCTGGAGGACGGAATTGCAGTCCTTTTGTCCGGATGGTCACCGATATGGGTCACCACCAGTGCGGGGGCGTTGGCCAAGTTCCCAGTCCTCGCGGGGATCGAAGCTCTGACCCTGTTTGCTGATGCGGACTCAGCCGGCATGCAGTCGGCTGAAGCCTGTCGAGACCGATGGATAAACGCCGGTCGTGAGGCCGTCATTGCAGCTCCGCGGGGGTCCCAATGACCTTCGGTAAGGACTGGAACGAAGCATTCGCCAACGGACACCGCCCACTAGAGGTTGCCGATTACATCTGGAGCGACACCAAGCGCGGAAAGGCTGAGGCGCGCGCAAAGCAGTGTACGTCAGCGATTGATGAAGACGACCGCATAAGGGCGTGGCCAAAGCTCCTCCCCATAGCGACCCACGGCCTGATCGGCGACATCGCTTCGGTTGCCACCCAGAAAAGCGAAGCCGATCCAGTGGCGGTCATGACGACTGCGCTGACAATGAGTTCCGCCCTGTTCGGTCGGACTCGCTACATGCGTGTGGGAGACAGCATCCACCATTCCCGACTGTTTACGGTGTGCGTGGGTTCCTCTTCGCGCGCCAGGAAAGGTACGAGCGCAGGGCCGGCGCTCCGCATACTCGGCGAGGCTGAACAAATCCTGCAGGGAAGGCCTGCGCTCCCAAAGCTGCGCGTGTCGCATGGTCCCCTGTCGAGCGGTGAAGGCCTGATAGATGCAATTAGGGACCGGCGAGACGACGAGGATGAAGGGGGAACTAAGGATAAGCGCTTGTTCGTCTTGGAGGGGGAGATGGGCGCCACCATGCGCGCCTTTCAGAGGCAAGGAAACACGCTCTCGACGATCCTCCGCACAGCGTGGGATGGGATAACTCTGGAACCGTTGACGAAGCGAGAAAAGATCAAGGCTACTGACCCCCACATCTGCATCGTCGCGCATGTAACGCGCCGCGAACTTGATGAGCTACTCACGACTTCTGATCTGTGGAATGGCTTTGCTAACCGCTTTTTGTGGAACCTTGTGCGGCGTCGTGCCGAGGTTCCGTTCCCCGAACCGATGTCGGACGACGATGTAACACGCTTGGCCACAGAGGTGGCTCGCGTGGTCGAATACGCACACAGCAAAGGCGGCACCAGCTCCGCCGAAATGAGAATGTCCAACAGTGCCGGGGATCACTGGGCGGCCGTCTATCCCGAGCTAACGCGCGACTATCCCGGAATTCTTGGTGCAGTCACGGCGCGTGCAGAGGCGCAGACCCTGCGTCTGGCCATGACGTTTGCGCTGTTAGACGGTGCCGATCTTGTCAGTCTTCAGCATATCGAGTGCGCCCTTGCCTTCTGGCGCTACGCCCACGACAGCGCCAGCTATCTGTTCGGCGAGGCTGAACTCGATCCGGTCGCGCAGGTAATTCTCAAGGCCCTTGCCACAGGTCCGAAGACCCAAACTGAGATCAGGGACCTGTTTGGTCGGCATCAGCCGTCCGATCGTTTAGTTGCCGTACTCGGCGACCTGCAGGAGCGGGGTCGCATCACCCTCAATGAGGAACAGACGGGCGGCAGACCTCGGAAAGTCTGGAGCCTGCGCACATGAACGTCTGCGCGAAAAGCGACACAAGCGACAAAACAATGATTTCAGGCTCTTACGATGCATCGAAAGTGCGCGAAAACTGCGACCAAAGTAGACTGCGGCTACGCAATCGTAC
>Ga0111538_10005882_pt1 | contig 16691 bp, 20 predicted proteins | sample SoiMethybrSBSTD1_FD_79669 | JGI IMG/M metagenome (GOLD analysis project Ga0111538, IMG submission 79669) | Bulk soil microbial communities from a Populus tree surrounding site in Tennessee, USA - Soil MetaG P. TD hybrid SBSTD1 (version 2)... | ecosystem: Environmental > Terrestrial > Soil >...
CGGTGGACCGGTTCAACTCCGCGTTCCTGTGGCGTAACAGCCAGGCCCCGGCGAACAACAAGAACTCCTACCGCCTGCCGATCGCCGACGTGCTCAACGGCAAGTTGACCATGATCCCGCATGCGGTGTTCACCGCCGCGTCGATCCTGTCCGGCGCACATGGCGGCCTGGAAAACGTTGTTCCAGAGAAGGAACGCCTGGACATCAAGCGGGTCATCACCGAGATCTATGACGTGCTGCAGAAGGCCTACGGAGACCCCAGGGTGGTGCCGCCGTGGCTTCGAGGAGGCAATAAGGAGGAACAAGTGCTCGCCTCACTCACCGCCGCTGTCAACAGCAGCGCCGCGTCCCTGCCGCTGGCCGACACCGACCGGACGTGGGATGCCGGGGCCGCCCGTTCCCGCCTCTGGAGCTGGGCGGACGGCGACTACCGCAAATACCGCAAAGGGTTCCTGTGGTGGGACTCGACCAACCCCGAGATGAAGGGGTCGTACAAGCTACCCGTCGCTGACGTCATCGACGGCAAGCTGGCGTTGGTCCCTCGCGCCGTCAACGCCGTGGCTTCCGTCCTGGGTGGCGGGCGTGGCGGTGTAGACATCCCCGACGCTGACGCCACCAGGATTCAAGGTTTGGTTAATAGGATGCAGAAACGATTCGGAGCTGAAAGGGCTGATGAAGAAAATGATTCAAGCTCTGAAGGTTCAACAACTGCATCATCCGTTGTGCCCGTTCATCCACCTACTGAATGGTTCGCTGACCCAATGCTTCAAGGACCTACGCCTCTCGCTGTCACAGCGGATGGGCAGGTCACGGGTCACCTCGCTTTGTGGAATGTATGCCACTTCGGTATCCGTGACGCCTGCCGGATGGCCCCAAAAAGCCGTTCAGGGTACAAATACTTCATGGATGGAACCGTTCTCACTGCGGACGGTTCTGAACGCCGAGTTGGCAAGATCACCGTGGGGACCGGGCACGCTAACCTTCGACTGGGATATGTACCTGCCGCTGACCACTACGACAACACCGGAAACGCAGTCGCGATCGTCGCGGCCGGCGAAGACCGGTTCGGCATCTGGGTCCACGGCGCGTTGACCGCCGACGCCTCAGAGGCTCGTGTCGCGGAGCTGCGCCGGTCCCCGCTGTCAGGGGACTGGCGGCCTACACCGGACGGGCTGGAGCTTGTCGCCGCGTTGGCGGTCAACAGCCCCGGGTTCCCGATTGTCGGGTTCACCGCCTCCGGGGACATCCAGTCTCTGGTCGCGGCCGGCATGGTGCTTTCCGAGGAGGAAGTCGCGGCGTTGGCGCCGGAGCAGATCACGGAGGCGGACGAGGTGCTGCTTCAGCGCATCAACGCCTATGACCAGAAGGTTGCTGGGCTGGAGCAGCGGCTACGCGGCACACGGCTGCGCTCTGTCCTGGCGGCGCTGCCTAAGGGAGGTAAGTAGATGGGTTGTTCATCGTGCGGCGGTCGCGCCGCTGCAGCACAGCAGTTCCCGTACGAGGCTGTGATGCCCGACGGTTCGAAGGTGATGGTGTCTTCGGCTGCTGACCTGCGGGTGCAGACGCAGAACGTGCAGGCGCGTATGCGCCGCGAGGCAGCCGAGAAGGGTTACACTGTCAGCAGGTAAGGGCTGGATCGGTCACAGGGTGTACGAAGGCCCCGGAGGTTGTGGGTTCCTCCGGGGCCTTCGTCTTACCTAGTTGATGATCATGTGAAGGGCCAGGGCGTAGAGGGCGGCGTGAGAGAAGTGGTCCGCCACCCTGATCACTACCCTGATCATTCGGGGTCTCCTTCCTCAATGGCCAGCAGGTTACGGTTGGCCAGGTAGGCGTTGAGCCCAACCAGGTTGGCTGAGTAAAGCTTGGCCTGCCGTTCATGCCAGGACCAAGCATTCATCAAGTCATTGAGTGCCCAGTTCTCATCGACGGCCTTACGGAAGGTGAAGTCGATCTTCCATCTGCGCTTGAGGCGCTCGACGATGCCGGGCTTGAGGGCCTCATATTCTTTGCTGGCAAGGATTGCCATGCGGCTGTGGTGGACCATCGAATTGAACCAGTCACGGTTGAGGGCGCGCAGCTGCTCATGGATGAAGCTCATGGGTGACCCCCGGTGAGCGCCATGAGAGTCACCGTGATGACGGTGACGGCGGCGATGAAGATCCAGTACTTCATGGCGGGAGCCCTTCCACCCTTGGCTTGTCGAGTGCAGGCGGCACAACACCCACACGCGTTGCGCTTGCGATAGGCCATCTCTCCCTGGCGCATGCCCGAATACTACCTTGCTCTGACTTACCTGTCACCTCATAGACATAGCTGAGCAACATCAGCTATCATCGGCCCTGGTGATGCGCTGTGAGCCTGCCGACACGAAATGCTTCCTACGTGCCGGAAGGACACAGCAATGGCATTCACGCCGCCAACAGCCGACCAGTTCAAAACCTTCAGCGTCGCAGGCCTACGAGACCTCGCCGCACTCGCTGAATCCGAACTGACCGCGCTGACCGCTTCAGTCTCTGAAGAGACCGTCACCGACGACCAGCTCGGACGCCTTGAGGAACTACAGACATTCGTCGCTGCGGTCGCCACCGAACTATCTGAGCGTCAGGCCCGCGCCGACCGCTTCAAGGCCGCCTCAGCCGTCCCCGTCGTACCAGCCGCCGAGGAAACCGTCGAGCCGGTCAACGAACCAATCGTCGCCTCGACTGAAGGCAACACCGCAGCCACGTTCGACGCCAACGGCAACAAGGACGTCTCAGCCACCACAACCACAGTCGGTGTCGGCGACGCTGCCACCGTCGTGGAAGCCACCATCACGGCGGCCGGGGCCACCGACAACGCCCCACGCCGCAGCGTGCAAATTGCTGACGCAGCCGTTCACGCCCCAGCAGCTGACATCGCTGAAGGCGGCGACGCGTTCACCATCGTGGCTGCAGCCGACATCGCTGACTTCCCCACAGGTTCAGTCCTGACGTGGGAATCGGTGGGTCAGGCGTTCGAAAACCGCGTCCGGGCCTACCCGACAACCACACGCGGCGCGGCAGCACGCACACGCATGCAACACCCGCTGGCCCGTATCCAGCGCAACTTCCCCGACAAGCAGGTCATCGATCAGGGTGACGGCCACGAGTCGGCGTTCGCCAAGCTGAAGGCCGTCTCCGATTCAGCTGGCAAGGAAGGCGCACTGGTCGCCGCCAACGGATGGTGCGCGCCGTCAGAGCCGGACTACTCGATCTGCTCACCAATCACCACCGACGGTCTGTTCAACGCCCCGGAAATGGTGCTGCGGCGCGGCGGTCTGCTGCACAACCAAGGCCTGGACTTCGCTGACTTCTTCGGCAACGACCTGGTTCTGCCGATCCCAGGATTCAACATCCTGACCGAGGCACAGGTCATCGCCGACACAGCCAAGACCTGCGTCGAGATCCCATGTCCTTCCTTCGTCGACGACCGGCTCAACGTCGCCGCGCTGTGCCTGACCGGCTCGCTGCTGCAAAACCGTGGCTACCCAGAGTTCGTCTCTGAGTTTGTTCGCGGTGCGACGGCAGCCATGGCACACCTGGTGTCCCGCGAGATCGTCAACGAAATCGAAACGAACTCCACCGCGATCGTCCTCTCGACACTGGACCCGTGGGTCACCGACGGTTCAGTGTGGTCCCAGCTGATGGGCGCCATTGACATGGTGGCGATGAACGTGCGTTACGCCTACCGCACCTCACGCACCCAGACCGTCGAGATGGTGTTCCCGTACTGGGTGAAGACGGCGCTGCGTTCAGACTGGCTGCGTCGCAACGCCACGCACACCGAGGAACTGACCGACCAGATGATCGACGCCGCTTTGGCCCGTCGCTACGTCTCCGTCCAGTGGATCTACAACTGGCAGGACGCGTTCGACCCAACGAACGGTGCCGGCGCCATCGACGTCAACCACCAGTTCGGTAACGCGGCAGGCCCAATCGCCGCAGCGCTGTTCAACAACCCGACAGCTGTCACGTTCCTGGTGTACTTGCCGGGCACGTGGGTCATCGGCCGCCAGGACGTTGTGCGTCTCGACACGGTTTACGACTCAACGAATTTGCAGCAGAACCTCGTGACGCAGCTGTTTGTGGAGGACGGCTTCAAGCCGATGAAGATGTGCCAGTTCTCATGGGCATACACCATCAACATCTGCGCCAACGGTTCAACCGGTGTCCAGCGTGCGGTCGCCTGCGCGGACGTGACTCCGTAAGCGAACTGACAGGGGAGCGTCGCCCTGACGCTCCCCTTCATCAAGTCGCTGAAGGAGGTGACCGATGGTAGCGACAGCACCAGCAGTACCAGTACTGAAACCGACACCGTCCATGCCGTTGCGGTATGGGCTATTCCAGGCTGCAGTCGGCCCGCTTGATCTGCCTGTGCGTTCCCGCATCGCCGGGGTGCGTTACGAGACAGCGATCTGCGGACGTGGTTTCGGCTACGAGGTGGAATGCCCACCGTCGGCGCAAGATTCCAAATCTGCGGCGTGGAACCTCAACGGTGTCACCTCGGTGGTGGGGCAGCCGTTCGTGGTTTTCGCGACTATGCAATGCGGCGCGGCCGGATACAGCTTCGAAGAGGACCGGGCCTTCGTCATCGAACGGCTCAAGAGTGTCGAACAGTCGGTTGTGGAGTCAGTGTTCTCCCAGTCGACGTTCGGCCAGTCGCCAGGTTTGGTCACAGCTGACGGCATCGAAACCTTGGCGGGCGCCGGCGACACCGTCACCGACGTCTTGTCTGAACTGGAACGCGCCCGCTACTGCGGCGGTGCCGTCAACACCAACCAGTACGGACCGCCTGGCTACCTGCATGTGGGCATCCCCGTCCTGAACTATCTGAAGCGGGAACGCCTCATCGAGTTCGACGGCACGCGTTGGCGCACCGCGATGGGGACAGTGGTGTCGGCTGGCTGCTACGTCAACCAGTCACCTGCCGCTGTCGTCCCGGCAGACGGCACGTTCTGGATGTACATCACCGGGCAGACCACGGTGTGGCGCACATCAGATGAAGGCATTTTCGTTGCCCCGGTTGAAGGCTCTTTGAACCGGGCCACCAACCAGATGTTGATGATCGCCGAACGGGACTACGTGGTCACCTACGAATGCGGCGGCTTCGCGAAGTCGGTGATCCTGTGGACATAGTGATCATCACCCCGGAGCCTGGGCGGCAGGCGGAAATCGGCCAGCGACTTCTGGCGTTGGCCGAACACCCAAGCCAGGTGCGATGGGTGACCTGGCCGCGAGCCGGCTATTCGGTGCCCGCCGAACTATTCCACAAGTTCGAGACGGACACCGACGGTGCCGACGAAGAGCCAACCGAACAAGAACCACCAAAGAGGCGTGGGCGGCCACGTAAAGCGCAACCCGTGGAACGCACGGACGACCCTGAGAAGGAGGAGTAATGCCGTCGATTTGCCACTCCGTAGTCCGTGCGCCCGCAGCACGCGTCACGAGGCTCGGCACTTGCGGTGAGCTACCCACAGGCGCATCGAACGGCTGTGACTTCGCGGTCACCGAATCGTTCGTGGACATCGCCCTGACCAAGGTGCTGCAAGAACGCCAGGATGCGCTGCAGCTCAACGCGAACGGCGACATCTGCGTCGACAAGCCGAAGGCCCCGATCCTTCGCTGGTACGAGGTGGTCATCACCTTCTGCAACGTCGACCCTGAACTGTTCAACATTGTCTCCGCAGAGCCGCTGATCTTCGACGACTCGGCAACACCGAACGCTGTCGGTTGGTGCACGCTACCCGAGTCGGCATCGGCGTCGAACTTCGCGTTGGAGTTCTGGACCAACACCGAGGATGAATGCATCGGCACCGCAGTCCAGTACGGTTACGGCGTTCTGCCGCGCATTGTCCAGGGCATGATCGGTGATGTCACCATCAACAATGGTGTCATCACCTTCACCGTCAGCGGCATCACCCGTGGCGGAAACCAGTGGGGCGAAGGCCCATACCAGGTGATCCTGAACGAGACCGGTGTCAACGCTGGCTTGCCAACGGATCTGCTGGTGGCGATGAACCCGGCGTCGCACAAGTGCTTCCAGTGGACGAAGCTTGGCCCACCGCCCGGACACTGCGGCTGCCAAGACCTGACACCAGTCTTCGCCGTGGCGCCGCTGACCGGCACCACGGCGGTAGCACGTGTGGGTACGTTCCCCACATTTGAGGGTTCACCGATCCTGCCAGGTCTCATCGACTGGGGTGACGGTACCGCCAAGCAGACAGTCACCTCGGGCACGTCGGCGAACCACTCGTACGCCGCGCCGGGCAGCTACACGGCGAAGTTCTGGGCCAAGAGCTACTCCGGCCCGACCTACACCTCAGCCACCATCACCGTCACGTAAGGAGGTTCACTGTGGCAGGCGGATCATTGACCATCACCGTCCCGACGTATGCAATGCTGCAGTCGGTTGCTCAGCGCGTCTCCTGCTGGGCGGGTGGGGTTGGCAACACGGCCAACAACGCCAAAATCCGAATCCTGTCCACCACGGCGCAGCCGTCGATTTGGATTCCGGAGGAGCTGTTCTCCATCGGCGCGTTGGCCCTGGAACCTTCAGGCACGGATCTGCTGTCCGGCTACGTCGCGGGTACGAACATCACGTTCGCCGCGAACAACGGCACTGCGGCGTTCAAAGACCCCAACACCTGCGCGGCTGACAATGCTCAGTCGCCGACGATTTCCACGGTGACCATGAACGTTGGCGGTAACCCGCTGGCGATCACGTTGAACTACGCGAACTTCGCCGGCAACGGCACCGTCAACATTTCCTGGGGCGACGGCACCTCGACCAACGGCGCCGCCGAATCGGGGGCCTCGAACCACACCTACGCGTACCGGCCAGGCGTGTTCACTGTTCGCGTCACAGACGCCTCGGTGACAACTGTCTGGACAGAACAGCAGATCTTCCTGCCTTAACGTGGACAGAGAGGCGGCAGAGCCCCGTTCCGGCTCTGCCGCCCCATTGACAGGAGTTACCTGTGACAACAACTCCCATCAACATCGTACTGAAATATAGGGCGATCCAATATGACGGCACAAATTCCGCCCAGATCGATGGGCTGATCGCCAGCTTCGACATCACCTCAGAGTCAGGTGGAGTGCTGCACGCTGATTCTGGCGGCACCTCATTCACCATCAACACCAACGACTTTGTGGTGTACAGCCAGGGCTACGTCTACGGCGTCCATCCTCCCGCCGATTTCAACACCTTCTACAGCTGCAACGCGGCATGCGAAGACACCGTCGGTTTCACCTCCGGGGTGGTCGCGCGTTCGGTGGGGGTTTCCTCGGTGCCTGCGCTGCTGCTCAACGCGTCCACCACCGTCGGGGTGACATTGAACCCGGCGATGCCTTCGTCGTCGTACACGGCTCATGCGGTGCTGTTCAACGGCGTCGTCGCGGTCGGTGTTTTGCAGGTCATCTCCACGACCATCGTTTCTGCTAGCCTGGTCAACGTAGTAATCCAAAGTGTTGGCCTGGCCACTTTGGCGGGCGCGAATGTGATGGTACTGGCGAGAGCGTAGGGAGGGGTGGCATGGCGGACCCGTGCGCGTGGACGATTCCCGACCCGCTGTGCTGCGACAGCTGGGCTGCCACCGCCCCCACGATTCAGGCTGCGGCGAAAGACTTCGCGGCGTTGACGTTGTGGGCCGCAACCGGGCGCCAGTTCGGCCTGTGCCAGATCGCGGTGCGTCCGTGTGGAATGAAGCGTTGCCAAGATGGGCTGGGTGAGTTCTGGGGTTACGACTGGTCCGGTGGGACGTGGACCCCATACATCTTCAACGGCATGTGGTTCAACTGCGCCTGCCCCGGCATCTGCTGCTGCGACCCACGGTGTCAAGTGCGGCTTATGGGGCCAGTCGACTCGATTGTGGAGGTGAGCATCGGTGGCGTCATTGTCCCCTCCTCCGCTTATCGTGTGGACGATAATCATTGGCTGGTTCGAACCGACGGGGATTGCTGGCCGATTTGCGCTGACCTGGATTCAGACGACGGTCCCAACGTTTTCGTCGTCACCTACAACCGAGGAACACCAGTGCCGGCTGGCCTTCTCGTCGCCGCTTCAACTTTGGCCTGCGAATGGGCTAAAGCGTGCACGGGTGGGGATTGCCGCCTGTCTTCTCGGGTTACATCGCTGGCACGTAACGGCATAACCATTGACATGGTTGACCCTTCCGACATGTTGGAGGCCGGGCTGACCGGACTGTGGGACGTTGACGCCATCATCAACGCTCTTAACCCGTACAGGCTCAAGCAGCGGCTGCGTATTTACGCGCCGGAACTCAACGTTCCTCGTACAGTGACGAGCCCGTAATGGCCGATGAACTGACCCTGATCCCGCGCGCCAATCTTCTGCTGACATGCCTTTGCGACGCGCTGGCCAACTATCCGAACCCGCCAGCGGAGTGTTGTCTACGCACCGGGGATCTGACGATTCACGACTTCAACGCCGAGAACGGCCTGGACACCTCGTGCTGCCCTGGTCTGGCGTATGTGCGTTTGGGAAGCATGTACCCGGCATCAAATTTTCCCGCCCCTGACACCGAGCCAGGCAAGGGGACTGGATGTTTCCCCGTGTCGTGGGCCGTGGAGTTGACGTTGGGTACGGTGCGCTGCATACCGGGCATGGGAACGCCGGCTGGGCCTTCCTGCGTGGACTGGACAGCGGCGGCGCAGACGGACGCGAATGACCTGCAGGCGATGCGTCAGGCGCTTTGTTGCTGGTCTCCGCAGCTTCCCCGTGGCACGCTGTGGTTGGCGGGAACATCAACAGTCAACCTGACGGCGGACTGCATCGAACGGCAGCTTCCGGTGACGATGCAGCTGCCGCGCTGCTGCTAAGGGAGTCACCGTGAACCGCGAACTGTACCAGGGTCGCCATCCCAGCGTCGCCTCTTTGGCAAGGTTTTTCGAGTACGCCCATCTGAGCCGCGACGATCTGCAGCGCATCTCGCGTGCATGCAGCGAGCTGGCCGCGCAGATGCTGCAGGAGCTGCCGGACGGGCCGGAGCTGACCGCTGGGCTACGTAAACTTCTAGAGGCGAAGGATTGCTTCGTGCGTGCCGCCCTTGGCGACTAGCCATGGTGGGGTGGATTTTGTCGGGCCTTGCGCTGTTCCTGTTGATGGTGTGGGGCTGGGAATGGTGTGATCGGAGGCGGCATGGGAAGGGTGATCATTGACAGGCCGTTGACGATCGCCTTCGCCCAGAAGGTTTCCTACCGGCACGTGAAGGAAACCTCCACCAAAATCCTGATCGGGGCTAGGCGTTTAGCTCCGCGTGGTTCGCATCTGTCTGGCTCGGGGGAGTTGAGCCCCGACATTCCGCTGCGCTCTGGTCTGCGCTCGGATATCAAGGTGAGCGTCAACTTCGTGGTGGGGCGTGTGGGTTCTTCGGCGAACTGGGCCGCCTCGGTGCATCAGGGTTCCAAGGCGCACCGGATCGCCGCGCACGGCAAGGTGCTCAAGTTCCGGTGGGAGCGGGGCATGATGATTCTGTCTGCTCGGGGGCGGCGTCGTCGTGGCGGTTCACGGCGTGTGACTAAGCAGTTCTGGTTCTTCGATCACGTCCGTCATCCGGGTAACAAGCGGCCGGTGCGGTATTTGACTACGCCGATGCATCAGTTCGGCCGGGCGGCTGGCTTCATCACGAACTCACTTGCTGTGACTCGCTCGCGCTTGCCGTAACATGGTCGCCATGGCTGACGAAGACATTTTTGAGACGACCATCGCCGGGCGCATAATGTGGTTTAAGAAGTCCTCGGAAGGGCAGCTGATCGCTTTGCAGCGCGTGTTGAACCGTCTCAGGACACAATTCAGCACGGCCGAGGACCCCGTGGTGCGGCGGGAGGCGGCCACGAAGCTGGGTGCCACGGTGCTGGACGTAGCAGAGTCTCGGTTTGTGGACCCAGCCGATCGGGACTGGGTGGAAGAGCAGATGCTTTTGGGGCTCGTCGACATTCCCGAGATCATGAAGATTTTCTCCAACGGCGCGGTCCGCGAAGAACCGCAACCCGACGACGCGCCACCGCCCGCGAAGAAGACGGCGGCTAAGCGTTCCCCGAAGGCGGCCCCGGCGAAGAAGACGGCGAATGCATCCCGGGCGCGGCGTTGATGTTTTCCAGTCAGTACGACCCACACAGGTACGAGTGGTCTGTTTCGACACGGAATGGACGCTCTACCCTGACAGTGCATACGACTGGCTTGGACTGCTTGCAGCCGATCTGGAGCAACTTACCGGCATCCTCCCAGGGGGTGTCTGTGCTGATCAATGCGAAGATATGCTCCGCGTGGCGTTGTCGCATGACGATCGTGACGATCGCTGGACCTACGCCGCGCGTGTGGCGCTTGGCCGAGCAGGTGGTCGAGATTGGTGGTGGGTCCGCAACCTCGCCAGACGGTGCATCCAAGGCTGGCCCTACATCAACGGGCGGCTCCTCCTAGCAGGAGTCAATGCAAAAACCCTCGGCTTTCCCGAGTGGCTAGACGCCGCGTACATGCTGCTGTGGAGCGCGCAGGAGGGCAAGGATCAGGTTTTGTTCGACCTGGAACTCAACCGCATGCCGGCAGGTGTCGCGGTGCGCCGTGACTTCAGCCAGATCCAGGCGATGGGTGAAGCGTTCGCCGCTGACTAACTAAGGCGCTCTGATCTACTATGTCCTTGTGACAACCCTGGGTGAGGCGTATATCGCCGTCAAAGCGGACATGCGTCCGTTCACCCGTGACCTCAAAAAAGAGGTCGAAAAAGTTGTCGAAGATGTAGAGAAGAATATCCATAGGGGTCTAGGTGAGTCTCTGGCCAAGGGCTCCAAGGGCGTGGGCGCTAAGGTCGGCGAGGAATTCGCCGACGAGTTCGAAGAGACAACCAAGCGGCGGTTTGGCAACAAGAATCAACGCAAGCCGTGGACGGTCCGCATTGCCGCCGCCTTGGCCGGGGCTCTCGACGACGGTATCTCCGCGTTGCCTATGCAGGCTAAGGCCGCCATCGTTTTCGGCATCATCTTGGCGTTGCCTATTATCTCCGGCGCCCTGGCGACAGCGGTAGCGGCCGGCGTCGCGGCCGGCCTGGCCGGTATAGGTGTCGCGCTGGCTTTCCAGTACGACATTGTTCGTAAGCATGCCGGCGAAGTATTCAACGATCTACGCGTTTCGCTTTCCACTTTGGCTGAGCCTTTCATCGCGGAGACGCTTAAAGGCCTTGACCTGATTACGTTGTCGTTCGCTGGATGGGAACCGAAACTTCGCAAGATCTTCGCCAACGCATCCGGTTTCGTCGAGCCTCTGACGCGTGGTCTGCTTGGCGGGCTAGACAAGATCATCGACTCGTTTGCCAATATATCGGACGACCTCGATCCATTCGTTCATGAGTTCTCCGCAGGCTTCGAAATCCTCAGCGACGCCGTTGGCGACTTCATTGAGATCCTGGTATCAACCGGCGAAGACGGGCAAGTCGCGTTTCGTGACCTGGTACAAATCACGGCAGGCCTGATCATCAACCTCGCCTACCTGATCAAAATCATGGCCGAGGTTTACGGCTGGATGCGCAAGATCTCCCAGGAGATTCCGTTCATCACAGGCGGCCTGAGCCTGTGGTTCACCGCAAACGATGAGGCGGCAGCGTCAGCGGGCAACTTCGGGGAACAACTCAACGACCTGAACTACTACCAAGACGCAAACATCGTTGCCACGCAACGGCAAGAACAAGCCATCAAAGAACTTGTCACCGCCATGAATGATGCCTACAACGCGGCGTTCAACCTTATCGACGCCGAGATCGCCTACGAGGAAGCCGTCGACCGGCTCTCCGAATCGTTGGAACGCAACGGGAACACGTTCAACATCAAGACCAAGGAGGGACGCGAGAACCTACGCGCGTTCGAGGCAGCGCTCAAAGCCATCCACGAAGAAGTCATGGGGCTGCTGGCCGAAGGAAAAATCACCGCCGAGCAAGGCAAAGCCATGCAGGACCAACTCACCGAGGCCCTGTACAAGCAAGCCGCCGCAGCCGGCGCCAACACCGACGCCCTGCACGCCATGTTCGACCAGGCAACCGCGTTCGCTGACATCCCCGTGGGAAACACTGGCTGGCTCGACCAGATCCAAGCTAAGGCCAAGGCCGCCGCTGAGGCCATCGCCAAGGCCAATGCTGAAGCCGCACGTCTACGTGGCGGTATCCCGGGTGGTGGCGCGATCTTCTCCCAGATGGCTGAAGGTGGTGTCGTCAACGGCCCAACCCCGGCAATCGTTGGCGAGGCAGGGCCAGAAGTCATCATCCCGCTGACCAAGCCGGGACGGGCGGCGCAGCTGGCGCAGGAATCAGGACTGGCATCCATGCTCGGCATGGGCTCAAGCCAACCAACCGTGTACGTCTTCATCGGCAACGACCAACTGGACTCATACATGGTGAAAGTTGTCGATAAGAACAACAAGGCGTTGAGCACCGGCATGACCTACGGCGCAAGGGGATTGTGATGGCGACGATCACGGCGACAACTTTCCCCAACGAGGCGTACGTCCGCATCGACGCCGACTGGACCGGCATGCCTTTGGTGCTGTACGCGGGCGTGCAACGCACCAACACCGTCACCGGCGAAGTGGTTACCCTACGCCCATACGTCGCCTACGACGACGAGGGGAACCTGCTCCTCAACTGCAGCAAGGGATTGTGGTACGACACCGAGCCGCCGCTGAACGTATTGCTGCAGTACTGCCTGATCGCCTCCGGGATACAGACGGTCCTGTCACAAAACCCGGATTTCGAATCGGGTGTCGCGCCCTGGACGCCTTCAGGCGGCACTCTGGTGCAGTCGGCGGCATTTTTCCACGATGGCACCAAGTCTGGGCTGTTCACCCCCGACGGGACAAGCGCCTCGGGTGGCATCGTCCACCCGTCGATCGCCGGCATCACCGCGAACATTCCGTTCACCGCGTCGGCATGGGTGATGTCGCCGCAAGGCTACAACGCAGTCCAGATCCAGGTCACACTATCCAATGCGGACGGTACCGTATCCACAATCCTTTCCACCCCAGAGATTATCGACGACAACGAGTGGCGGTACATGACCGTCACCTACACCCCGACGCAGGCTGCCACCGTCACCGACTTCCGCGTTGTCGCCCTGGGTATCGCACCGAACACCACCCTGTTCTACTACGACCAGGTTCAGCTGACCCAGGAACGCGCCTTCACCGTCAACGTGTGCACCACCGCCACAATCACCGACACCACCAACGTGCGACTCAAAGACCCCAACAGCCCCTGCAACGACCTGGTCATCGGGTTGTGCTCCCCGATCTGGGACGACTGCCCAGACGACACACGTATCTCCTATGCGGGGCAGGCGGCAGACGGCAGGCCGGCCAGCACGTTGGTTATCGACCCGGTCAACCGCGACTTCCCAATCCCGGTCAATCGTTCCCGCCGCAGCCCACGTACAGAGCTGCGGCTCATCGCACACGACTGCGCGGCCCGCGACGCGATCGTGCAAATCAACGCCTCAGGTGACCCGCTACTGCTGCAACTGCCAGCCGCCTACTGTCAGGCCGATCGCTACATCTCGGTGGGTGAAGAAACCGAAGGCCGAATCTCCATTGACCAACGCGAACCGTTCCGGCTCATGTCGTTGCCATACGTCACCGTGGAACGCCAAGACGGGCCAGCCAACGGGCCTTGCGGTCTGCGCATCCAGGATCTGTGCGAAATCTACGCTTCGTGGCAGTCGATGGTGATCGCCGGGCTGACGTGGCACGACCTGCTCACCGGGGCGGCAAGCAACCACGCCCCAGGCGACGACTTCGCCGCGCTACGCACCTGGAACGAAGTCAACACCGAATTCGCGAACTGGACAGCGGTCGCGGGCGGCGGACGCACCTGGACTCAACTGCTGAACGGGCTGTAGCAATGCTGGCCGGGGGAACCGACACGTTTTACCGCGAGGCGCTTGCGGCGGGCCACCGTCACTATGTGCGCGTTGAGGTGTGGTCCGGTAGCGGGAACATACTCACCTCGCTCATCCCAGCGCAGCGCGGTGGTGAACCGGAAGGCGGCCTGTGTTTCTACTCCGGCGCGGTCTCGGCGACGCTGACGTCCCGGGTGACACGTTCACTTCAGATATCTGTGCCGTTCGACCTGTACCCAGCTGAAGTGACGGATCTGCTGGCTCCGTTCGGAAACGAGATACGAGCCTTCCGTGGTGTGATGCTGCCTGACGGTTCAGATAGGTATGTGTGGCCTGTGTTTCGAGGACGTATTCGCGACGTGGAGCAGGTCGCAAGCCAGGGTGCTGTCACGGTGATGTGTTCCGACCGGGCGGCCGACGTCAGCGACCACGAGTTCGTCAACCCGCAGAACTCTCAGATCACCAACACGGTGTACACCGAGTTCGTGCGTCTGGTGCGTGACGCATTGGCCGACGCCGAATTTGGTGCATCTGACACATTCCTAACCCCGGTGAAGCAGTTGACGTGGGAGCTTTCCCGTTCGGCGGCATTGGATGAGATGGCCTCATCCGCATCGGCGATCTGGTATGCGCTGGCGGACGGATCGTTTGTCATGCGCAAGTTTCCATGGACACAGAAAACCAACCCCGTGCTGACGTTGACTGATGCTGCGGGTGGAACGGTGAACGACTGGGCGGTATCACGTTCGCGTAGTTCGATCTACAACGTGGTGACTGTGTCGGGTGAACGGCTCAGCGGCGATGCGCCCGTGTACGCCACACAGCAGGACAACGATCCGACGTCGCCGACATATGTGGGGGGAGGGTTTGGTATCCGCAGTTTGCTGTCTCGGCTGCAAACTCCGGCAACTCAGGTGGGAGCCCAGGGCGCCGCCGCGACGCTTCTAGCGAACTCCGTGGCTCCTACCGAGACGTGGCGGCTCTCGTTGACACCAGACGCGGCATTGGAGTTGGGCGATGTGCTGACTTTGCAGATCAACGGCCGCCAGGTTGTGCAGGTCGTTTCCTCCCTGTCCATGCCTCTGGATCTATCGGGTGAGATGCTAGTGTCGACTAGGTCGCTCGTGTTGAGCAAAGTTTAGGAGGGGCAGTGGCGGCGACTACAACGAACTTTGCCCTTCCGTATCCAGCGGCATTGGACGCGCCATGCGACTTCGACACGCAGTGGTGCGACTTCACCAACGCCGTACAAGCGGTCATCGACGGATTCCAACTCATCGCAGACCGCACCAACCCGGTAATCCCCATCGCCCGGATGGAAGTCACCACCCCAGTGACCATCTTGTCGGGTGAAGAGATTCCATTCGATGCTTTGACGTCAGACACGGCTGGCTGGGTGGACTTCGATTCCGACCGCTCCGGCGTAACAATTAACCGCGCTGGCCGGTTCGCGTTGCTAGGCTCGGCAACCGTGACATCCACGGGTGTCAACAACAACTACATCCGCCTATTTATTCTGCTCGACCAGGACGTGGTGCTGGACCGTACAAGCTTCACCAGCGTAGGGCTGAACACCGCCAATGTTGTAGTAACTACCGTGCCAGTGCGTCGCTCTCTGAAGGTGTCGCGCGACGACAGCTCGAACCTGACTCTCACGGTGCAGAAGGCGACATTTTCTGTGTTCTGGTTCGCCGACAGGGCAACGCCATGACCGAGTGCTTTGACTGCCTGGAGCCGGCGAACTACGCCGCAGTCGCGCTTAAACTGCAGTCCACTGCGCTGCAGGCCGAAGCGTGCCTGTTCGACATCGAGAAGGTGCTACGCAACGCCGCGAACCTGCCAACACTGATACGCACCTCTACCGCCACGCAGGGCATCTCCAATGGCCAGGTCGCGACCCTGGCCGGGACCGGATCGACCACAATCACCTTTGCTAACTCCAGCTACACGGCATTCAACCAAGTGCTGCCTGCCGGAGTATGGCTTGTGGGCGCATACATCAACCCAGTCGCCACAGGTGGAGTCGACGACAACACCTACAGGCAGTTGACTATCTGCACTCGTATTGCTTTCAGCCCATCAAGTACAGCGAACCTTTACACATTCACTGAGACACAATTTGAGGCCAACTCCGGCAACGGCGTCGATCTGTTGGGTTGTACGACCTTGAATTCTACTGGCACCAACGAACTTCTTACCTTCCAACTCGTCCACGCGAATGCTTCAAGCTCTTTGAATGTCCAGATCGGCGCTATCTATTGGGCGCATAGACTTTCCGATCAAGTCGCGCTGAAGACGGTGTAGCCGATGCCTAACACTCCGATCTACGCGTTCACGTACCCATGCGACACCGCCGCCATCGACCCGGCAGCGTTTAAGACGCTGGCCGACCAGATCGATGCGAAACTTCTCGACATCCAAGCAGATTCGAATCTGGCCACCGGTCGTTACAACGTCCAGCAGGACATGTCGCCAACCCAGGGCGGCATCGTGGCCGGTGTCGAAACCGCCTTGACCAACGCCGGATCGACATACGTGGCACCAATTTCAGGGATCTACGTGGTCGACGCCTACACCAGCGTTGTGGCGACAACGGTGACCTACGCCCGGCTGCGCGTACGCGTCGGCGGCACCACCCGATTCGCACGTTCAGTCAACAACGACGACGGCAGCCCGCTAAGCAAGACATGGGATCTACCTGGTGGCCCGATCATCGCGACGCTGGGCCAAACCATCGACACCACGATGACATTCATCGGGACCGGGGCGGGTACCGCC
>Ga0111538_10005883_pt1 | contig 16690 bp, 8 predicted proteins | sample SoiMethybrSBSTD1_FD_79669 | JGI IMG/M metagenome (GOLD analysis project Ga0111538, IMG submission 79669) | Bulk soil microbial communities from a Populus tree surrounding site in Tennessee, USA - Soil MetaG P. TD hybrid SBSTD1 (version 2)... | ecosystem: Environmental > Terrestrial > Soil > Tree...
CGAACTGTATTTCGGCGCGCACCGCAGACGTGAACCCGTTCAAGAGCGCGGCGCTGGAGCAGCGTTCGGTGCCGGGTTTCAACCTGCGCTTCGGCGATGGGACTGCGAGCTGCCCGGCAGCCTCGACGACCTGCGGCTACCAGGCGGGCGCAGGATTGCTTCAGCCGATCACGCTCGATCCAGGGCGCTATCGCTTCTCGTGGTACACGTACGAAGCAACGCCTGGGACGTTGGCGGTGACTAGCGCAGGAACGCTCACGGGGTCGGTGAGGACGGTGGCGGGCACCGAGCTGAAGCCGGCCACGTTCACCCTCGAGAACAACATTGTTCCCGGTACCGTCGACACCTGGCCTCGCGTCTATTTCGTGTTCGACGTGACGACCCCGACGGACGTGAAGGTCGGCTTCCGTTCACCGAACAATCAGCCGCAAACGATTTTGGTCGCTGCGCCGATGCTCGAGAAGGTGACCGACACCGGTCCGAGCGTACTTTTGACGCCGAAGGCTTTTTCCACGACCACCGACACGCGCACGATCGATCTGCCGATCTGCGAAGACACCACGGGCGACGTTTTCCGTGCCAAGGAATGGCACCGCGAGTGCGTGAAGCTCTGTCCCGACGGCTTCGCCAGCGAGTGTGCGGGTGAAGACGCGCAGACCGCGTGTTATCGCGAAACGTCGTTCAACATCAGCCAGCGCAGCATCGAAGCGGGCAATGCCTTCATCCAAGCCGGTTTTGCGCGCGGCAACTTCAACTACCGCATCGACTCGGTCGCGCTCAACTTCGTGGGTACGGGTATCCGCAACTGCGGCAACGATCCGCTGACGAGCACCTGCAACGGCGCGGGCTACGTGACGTATTCGCTCGACCATCGCGGGCCGTATTTCGTGCGAAACCACTTCGGCAAGGACTTCGAGGCAAAGCTCTTCCAGGGGCGCATCGAGCACGCGCGCGGGCTCGGCATCGAGCGCTATCTGACGAATCCGCTGGGCACTGCCGACAGCGAGTTGATTACTAGCTACCTGCGTACCGAGCTCAAGGGGCGCCCGCTCGACGGCAACTTCGTCCTGCGCGTGTGGGAGGAGCCGGGGCTCAACTTCGACGCAATCGAGGACGTGCAGATCCTGCTCAAGTATCGGTACTGGACACGCTTCCGCTGACCCCGGTGGGAGCTGCCGATGCTCGCTCCTTGGCGTAGCCGATTCGGGCGCCTCGCGCTGGCGCTTGCGTTCACCGCGATCGCGTGCGGGCACGACGAACCGATCGGTCGTCAGTTCATGCCCGACGATGGCGGCGAGCCAGACGCCGGCGACGCGAGACTGGATCACCGCGACGGCGGACCGAGCGCGGGAACGGGCGGCAGCGGTGGCCGTGCCCCGGATCGTGACGCGGACCCGCGAGACGGCGGTCCCGAGGTGGAGGCGGGCGGAACGGGTGGGGGTGAAGACGGCGGAGAAGAATGTCCCGATCCGCCAGGGCCGCCGGTCGGTCCCGGAACCTGCGGGGACGGCTTTCGCGATCCGGCGATCGAAGAGTGCGACGATGGCAACGCGAGCGACGGCGACCTCTGCTCGAGCGCCTGTCGCGTCGTCGATGCGTTGCTGGTGCCGCCGGCCGCGCTCGGTCAAGAAGAGATCCCGCGGGCACGCCGTCTGGGCGCGGGGCGTCACGTCGTGGCTCCGGCCTGCGAGGGCTTCGCTGCCGTGTTCGCGAGCGACGACTCCGTCGAGCTCGCAGCGTTCGATCGAGCGGGGCTGCTGAAGCAGCGCGTGGCGAACCTGAGCGGGGGATCCCTGCCGGCATCGGCCTTCGATCCAGTCGTCGCGGCTCTGCCCGGAGGCCGCTATGCCGTCGCGTGGAACGACTTCGGCGGCGACGGCAGCGAACGCGGGATCGCGCTCGTCGCAATCGACCCCGCGGGCCCAGCGCCGGCGGAGCCGATGTTCGCCAATTCCGGACGCGCGTTTTCGCAGTACGACCCCGATATTCTGCGCGCGGGCGGCGAAGTGGTCGTCGCGTGGACGGACGATGCGTCGATCGCCACCGGCACGGACGTGCGCTTCCGTCGCTTCAGCCGCGATCTCGTCCCGCTCGGCGATGACGAAGCGCTGGCCGAGACGGAAGCGCGCGAAAGCGCCGTCGTGCTCGCGGAGTTCGGCTCGAGTTGGGCCGCTGCGTGGCGTGCGCTCGGTACGACCGGCGAGATCACGCGGGTGCGCGCTGGTGGCGTCGAGTGGGAGGTCGGGCCGCACGCGGCGAGCCCGGCCGGCGAGAAACCGGCGCTCGTCGCGATCGACGAGCAGCGCTTGATCCTGGCCTTTTCTTCGCAAAACGCCATCGACGTCGCGGTGTTGGATACGGCCGCGCCCGGCACGAGCGCCAGCGTCGCAGTTCCGCCGCTCGTTTCAGGCTCCGCCAGTGAGCCGTTGCTGGCCCGGACCGGCGAGCACGTTTACCTCGCTTGGCGCTCCGGCGCCGTGCCGGGCGACTCCGACGCGGAGGAACTCTGGCTGAAGCAGATCACGTTCACCGTCAACGACGGGACGACGACGCTCGATCTGAGTCGCGAGGAGATCCCATTGCCTCGGACTGCCGCTCACCAGCACGGTGACCAGCGCGCCGCGGCGCTGACGGTGGTGGGAAGAGGCAGCGACACCGCGATTGCCGCACTCTGGGAGGACTACGGACGCGGGTTCGGTCCGGGACAGGCGGGTCCCGACGTTGCGATCGAGCTCGCGCCGATTCCCTTCTTGCGCTTGCCAGCGAACGGGAGCCCCCTCGAATGAAGCTCGAACGCCCCAAGAAGTTCACGCGATCGATCGCGCTGCTGACGCTTTTGACGTTCAGCGGAGCGCCGGTTCCCGTGCGCGTCGCGCACGCAAAGCCCGCAGAGCGCGAGCTTCCGAGCGGGGAAGCAGCGCCGATCGAGTCGAAGGCGAACGCCGACATCGCGCTCGACACCGAGACAGAAGAACCCGCGAAAGCCGCCGAACGCATGCCTGAAAAGTCGTCGGCGACCGACGCGGTCGGTCATCCGGAGGTACTGGAGCCCGAGGTAGCACAACCTGCCGAGCCGCGTTCGCTGCCGACCGGCGGGGACAAGAGCGGCATCACCAATCAAGCGATCTCGCTTCCCAAAGGGAGCGGAACGATCGAAGGCATGGGCGAAAGCTTCTCGACGCAGCTTTCGACGGGAGTGGCCACCTTCAACCTGCCGATCGGTCTGCTCCCAGCGCGCGGTGGCGCGCAGCCCGCGTTGTCTTTGAGCTACAGCTCGTCGTCGGGACTCGGTATCGCCGGCATGGGGTGGCAGCTCGGTGCGCCGTTCATCGCGCGCCAGACCGATCGCAAGGTGCCCGGCTACGACGATCGAGCGAACTGGCACGCGGAACAGGACCGCTTCGTCTTCAACGGCGGTCAGGAGCTCGTTCCGATCTGTGTCGTCGCCGCGGGGCTCGCGTGCACGGGGGCCTTGCGCAACATTTCGACGCCTTCCGGTCGCGTGAACGAAGCGATGCCCGCCTGGGCGACGGGCTGGCAATACTTCCGGCCGCGCGTCGAAGGCTCGTTTCTCCGGTTCTTCTGGTCGCCGGATCACAAGACCTGGCGCGTCCAGGACAAGTCCGGCTCCTCGATGGAGCTCGGAGTTCCGCTCGACGGCTCCGGCAACGACAAGGCGCTCGAGCGCAACCCGGATCGGCCGAGCGAGATTTACCGCTGGCACCTGGTGCGCCAGTACGACGCTCACGGGGACGCGAACCCTGCGACGGCGAACCCGCGGCCGGTCAACGTCGTCGTCTACAAGTACTTTCAAGACGGGGGCATGGCGTACCTGTCGGACATTTTCGACACCACGCCGGCCGCCGACCTTTTGACGCTCGATACCTCGAAGTACGCGCACCACACGCACCTCGACTACGAAACCCGCACCGACCCGACGACGTCGTTTCGCAGCGGCTGGGCGATCGAGCAGCGCCTGCGGCTCCGAAGCATCGACGTGACGAGCAAGACGTTCAGCGGCGCCATCACCACGGCGCGGCGATCGGTGCGCCGCTATCGACTCGAGTACGAGGCCGGGCAGCACGTTTCCCTGCTCGCGAGCGTCGCCGTCGAGGGTCGCTGCTCGGCGGCGGAAGGATCCACGACGGCGGAAGCGACCACCACCCAGTTGCTCCCCGACACCGACTGCGCGCGCTTGCCCGCGATGCGCTTTGGCTATCAACACGTCACTCCGCTGCTGGCCGACGGCGGGCCCGGCAATGCCGATCTCGCCGGCTACGAGGGCTTCGACGAGCGCACCCGAACGCTAGAAGGCAGTCCGCGGCATTCGATCGACGAGGAGCACACTGCGCTCTTGGACGTGAACGCCGACGGACTGCTCGACGTGTTGTTCACCGAACCTGGACGCTACGGTTCCGGACACGGCGTGTTCTTCAACGGTGCGCAAGGGCCGGACAGCTTCGGCGCCGCTACGCCGATCGCGATCGACAGTGGGATCACCTTCCGAAATCTGAACGTGGTTCCGCTCGACCTCGATGGCGACGGAACGCCGAACCTGTTGCACATGCCGTTCGCCAAGCGCTACACGGTGTACGCGCCGCGGCAGACGGCAGGCGAATGGGAGTGGTTAGGCCGCAACGTCACGATCGCTCAGGATCAGAGCCCGAAGATCGACTTCGGCAAGGACGCCGCGGAGACGCGCATCGCCGACGTGAACGGCGACGGCCTGGTCGATATCATCTTCAGCGCGGGCAAGGAGCTCCAAACGTTCTTCGCGCTCGGACGTTACCCGGGCGGTGATGGCCAGTTCGGTCACGCCAGTTTGACCAGCGCGAGCAGCGCCGATCTCTCGAACGATCCGCTGACGGGCTGCCTGCCGGTCGCCGGCAGTCCGATCCGCTTCAGCGACCCGGAAGTGAAGCTCGCCGACATGAACGGCGACGGCATGGTGGATCTGGTGCGCTTGCTGCGCGGCGACGTGCGCTACTGGCCCGGTCGCGGCAACGGCTTCTGGGGCACCGGCTCGCGCGACGATTGCCCTTCCGGGTTCATGTCCGACGTCCGCTACGTCGCGATGGCCGAAAGTCCGGCGTATTCGGACTTCTCGGGACAAACCGTGCGAGTCGAAGACGTGAACGGCGACGGTCTCGCCGATCTGGTTCAGATTCGCAGCTCGGAAGTCGACGTCTGGCTGAACGTCGACGGCAGCGGTTTTACCGATCGCCACATCATCAAAAACACTCCGGCGAATCCGGCCTATGCCAACCGCGTAGTTCTGACGGACATCAACGGTTCGGGGACCGCCGACATTCTCTGGGGCAACGCCGGCGACTATCGCTACATCGATCTCGCGGGCGGCGTGCGGCCGTGGGTGCTGACGCGAATCGAGAACGGCCTCGGCAAGGTGACGGCGCTCGAATACTCGACGTCGGCCGCGGAAATGTTGGCGGCCGAAGCCGAATCGAGCGCGGTCGAGGGCCGCGGTCCCTGGTCGAAAAAGATGCCGATGAGTGTGCACGTCGTGAAGCGCACGACGGACTACGACGGTTTGGAGGCCGTCGGTCGCGCGCGCGGCGCCTACGTGACCGAGTACCGCTACCGCGATCCGGTCTACGAAGGACGCCAGCGCGAATTCCGCGGCTTTTCTCAGGCGGAAGTTCGCCGCCTCGGCGACGCCAACAGCCCGACCGACGTCACACGCACGAACTTCCTGCTCGGCGAGTGCGTCGACCTCGACCCGGGCAGCGCGGTCGACACCTGCGACGCCGAGCACCGTTACCTCGACAACACGCGCGAGGCGCTCAAGGGCTTGCCCGCGCTGGTCGAGAGCTTCGACGAAACCGGCGTTTACCTCTCGACGGCGCACACGACGTACACGCTTCGTCACCTTTACACGGGCCTCGACGGCCGAGCCGTGCGCCACGCCTTCGAGCGCGCCAAAGACGAGTACCGCTACGACACCGCGCCGTTCGTGCCGAGGCTGACCCCCGTCACCACCATCGACGACGCGACGGTCGAAGGCGCGACCGAACCCGACGAGAACCACCCGTTCTCGCTGCGCAGCAACACCGGCAGGGTGCGCGTAAACTCCGCGGTCACGGTCGACCAGTTCGGCAACAAGACGCAGACCATCGCGCGTGGTTGCTTCCAAGGTTGCAGTCCGGGCGACGAGGTGATCACGACGTTCACCGACCCTGCGCGCCCGAGCGGTGACGGCTCGGGCTGGCTCTGGCGCACCGTCCGCAGTTACACGACCGGCAGCCAGCACACCGGCAATTGGAAGGAGTCGCGCACGACCTACAACGCTGCCGGCGATCCCGTCGACGCGTTCGTGACGCTTTCGGGATCGATCCCGCTCGATCGCACGAACGCCGCCGGAGTCGCTGGTGCGTCGGCTCCGCTCGACGCCTCCGCCGACGGCGAGATCCAGACCTCGCACAGCGACTACGACGCTGCCGGTCTCGGACTACTCGTCCACCAGAGCGGCCCGAACGGACACTGCGTCGATTTCGGTTACGACACCCAGTACCAGCAACTGACGACGAGTGAGACCGCGTCAGTCGGTGGCACTCCGCCGTTCGGATTCGGCCAGTGCGGACCACGAACACTGGTGACCGGCGCCGCTTACGACCGCGGGCTCGGCAAGCTCACCGTCATGGTCGATCCGAATCTGCAATCGACGCTGGTCGGTTACGACGCGCTCGGCCGGCAAAGCGCGATGGCACGACCCGTCGCCGACGGCACGGTACCGACGCTGAGCAAGCCGTCGGTGAAGATCTCGTACATGCTCGCCGACAAGGTCGGCAAACCGTACTCGGTGCTTAGAACGCAGACCGAAGACGGCCTCGCGGCGCCGGGCTTCATCGATCAATGGACGTTCATCGACGGCCTCGGCCGAACCTTGATGACGCTGCACGAGTCGGAGAAGGTCAATCGCTGGATCGTGTCCGGCTTCACCGTCTTCGACGCGAAGGGGGGCCAGCAACAAGCGCATCTCGAATACTTCTTCCAAGGCGCGCTCACCGAAAAGCCGGCGACCGGGAATTTCACTGGCTCTCCACCGGTGGGGTCCGCGCCGCCGCCGTACCGCAGCCAGCGCTACGACGCGTTTTCGCGCGTGATTCAGACCAAGGACCTCGACGGTACGGTCACCCTCGAAAACAAGTATCACGCCCTGGCGGCCGATCACTCCGACGCAGCGGATCTGGCGAGCGCGGAACCGACACCCGCCACCGAACGCAAGGACGGTCACGGGCGAACCAGCGTCACCATCGAGCGGATACATGTCGGTCCGATCGAAGAGCGCTCGGTCACGATCGAGTACTTGCCGACCGGCGAGCCCGAGGTGGTGACGAGGCAACGCGGCACGGACAGCGTCGTGCGCTGGATGCGTTACGACTCGCTCGGGCGGATGGTGCTCAACGTCGAGCCCAACGCGACCGCGAACTTCAACCCCGATCCGGCGGCGGTGCTGCCTGCGGTCGTCACTTACAATCCGACGGCGCTCAAAGCTTGGCGCTACAGCTACAACAACGCTGGAGATCTGGTCGGTACCAGCGAGGCGCGCGGTTGTGGCACAAACTTTTTCTACGACTCGGCAAGTCGGCTGATCGGCGAGGACTACTCGCCCTGTTCGACGGAGCACGCGCCGTACTCCGGGACGACCATTGCCACGGGAGACGGGGTCGAGGTCGCGTACTACTACGACCTCGTCCCTCTCGACAGTAACGGGATCGCCGCGCCCCCTAGCACGAACACCGGCGACGACCCGGCCTACGTTGCGAGCTACCCCAAGGGGCACCTGCTTGCCGTGAGCGATCGCGGAGCGAGCCGCTGGTCACAATTCGACGCGCGGGGACGAGTCACGCTCACGGCAACGCGCATCGCGCGGCCGGACGCGCCGCCCAATGGTTTCGCGAACCGCTACGCGCCGCGCTGGTACTACCAGAGCACGGGCTACGACGTCGCCGATCGCGAGGTCTGGGTCACGAGCGGTGCCAAGGTTCCCGAGCTGTTCGGCACCGTGTTCCCGGCTACTGCGACAAGTGTCTACAACAACAGCGCCGTCGCTACGACCTACACGACGCGCGGAACCGTGCAGGACGTCGCGGGCAGCTACGGCCCGCTGGTCACGCTCATCGACCGCGCTCCCGACGGCCTGATCAACCAGGTCAAGTATGGCGACCTCGCCACGACCACGACCGATTTCGGCTACGACTCGCGGCGGCGCCTTTCGAGCGTGATGACCAGCCGCGGACCGCCGCCAAGCTGGAGCTCGCCGCCGGCGAATTACTTGCCGGCGCCGAACCTCGATCCGGCGAGCCCCACCACTTTTCAGCTCTTACTTCGCGACGAGGACATTTTTTACGACGTCGTCAACAATCCCATTGAGATCCACGACTGGCGCACTGCCGCAGAATGGCCGGCAGGTGCCAAACCCGTCACGCGCAAGTTCAAATACGACGATCTGAATCGCCTGGCGCGAGTGGATCACCTGTATCCAAGCGCCGATGACGAGTGGACGTCGCCGTTCGATGCGGAAAACACCGGCAGCACCGATCCGCGCCGCGGTCGCCCTGCACCGCATGTCGACTTTGCCAAGCGCACGCTGTTTCAGACCTTCGAGTACGACTGGCTCGGCAACACGAGCCGGTCCGACGATGACGCCGGCGGTTTTTACGATCGCTCGCTCGGAGCGATCAACAATTCCACGACCGCTCCCTACCAGCTCGCGAGCGCGACCAACACGTCGGTTACGGGAGCGACCAGCATCGGACAGTTGACCACGTTCTACGACGCTGCCGGGAACCTCGAGCGGCTGAGCGTGGAACGCCGTGGCACTTGTCTCCCGGCGGGTGCCAAGTGCTCCCAGCGCTACGGCTATACCTGGGACGAAGTCGGCCGTCTGGTGCGGGCGCGGCGCTGGGACTTCACCGTCGCGGCGCTCCAGCCGGCGAGCGCGCCCTTGCCAGGAACGACGCCGCAGGTCGATTTGAAGTACGCGTACGACGCATCGGACGCGCGAGTCCTGAAGACGGCCACGGAGTCGGGCGCCTCGCGGAGCACGCTTTACATCTTCGACATGCTCGAGCTCCGGCGCGCGAGCTTCGCGGCGGTGGGCGGAAACCCTGCCGACTACGAACGCAGTGCGTTTACGGAAGTGCCGTATCTGCTCGCGAACGGCGTGCGGATTGGGCGATTGGTCAACGAAGATCCGACAGTGCCGTCGATCGGTGGCGCGCGTTTGCACGTGCTGCTCGAGCTGACGGACCAACTCGGATCGAACAGCATCGTCATCGACAAGGCGACTGGAGAGCTCGCCGAGCGCATGAGCTACCACGCTTACGGCGGTACCGAGAGCGACTATCGGCCGGCGAGGTGGGAAGGCTTCCGCGAAGACTATCGCTTTACCGGGAAGGAAGAGGATATCGAGGTAGGCCTTCTGTACTTTGGAAATCGGTACTACGCGCCGCCGCTGAACCGGTGGATCAGCGCAGATCCGCTAACGGTGCACGTTGCCCAGCAAGCGGATTTGAACCTCTATGCGTACGTGCGCGGGCAATCCCTTAAAGCGGTGGACCCGCTTGGGCTGGACGAAGCCCAGCAGATGTCGCTGCCCGAGGAAGATCCGGGAGCGGCGATGACCCATGCTTCCGTGCCCTCAGGCGCACCGAATTCTTCGACAACGCCACCACCTCCAAGAGCCCAGCCAAAGGTCGCACCGCGATCTGATGCAGCGGGACCTTCTCTTTTACCTACTGCCGTTGCCAGTCTCTTGGTGGAAGGTACAAGCGGCCCGCTCAATCTGTGGCACGCGGAAGCGAACTCACGCCCTGACGCAGGCGTTGCGCCAACAGAGTTACCTCCGGGTGGACTCGATTGGAGTGGGGGAGCAGAGGGTGGTTGTCTGTCTGACCCGGCATGGAGGACCGCAGCGGGTTTGACCGGTGACATGGTGTTGTCGGAAGTAGTGATGCAGGGCCTTCTCCGGCAGGCGCCTGCGCCGGCAGCAGATCCGCGTCCATTGCTCTTGCCGGCTCCGGAAATGAGAAATCCGTGGTTGCCAGGAGCGGAGTTGCAGTCGTATCCAGCCGGCCCGAACACAACAATTAATATGGCAATGTCTCCTGGGCAGGTTCGACCGGGCGGATGGGGTACGTTCGAAAAGATTCCCAACGTGGATTTTGCCCGAAACGATCTAGCGATCATTCCGGAGTTCAAGCCGGAGATCTCGCATGTCCAGCAATTTCGGGTTCCGGAGGGAACTATGATTCAGGTCGGTCCGGTTGGTCCCCAAGTTTCCGGCGGAGTGGTATACCCTGGCGGCGCGAGTCAAGTTCAAATCCTGAACCTTCCAGATCGCGCCAAGCTAGTCCCCGTCGGAGATCCAGTCCCAATTTACTGAAACAGCGCGACCATGGACCAAGTAACTGACTTTGAGTGGCCATTCGACAGTACGCAGGCGTCTTGGTCGTTCGGAGGACGACAAGTTCGGAAGTTCTATGCGGATCCCATAAGGAGCGCAGTCGTACTCTTGGACGGCACGGGCGTCGCATTGGTGGAGCCATATCAAGCTGGACGAAGCGAAAACGCGGTCGTTTTCAACGCCGATGGGAGCGAACGGTTTCGAGTCAAGTTGCCGGTGCCTGACCCGCGAGGCTACTGGTTCGAACAAATGTACTACGTTCAGGGAGTGCTAACGGCTTTTGCGACTGTTCATGGGGTGGACCGCGCTTACGCGATCGATGAGCACAGTGGTTCCATCCTACGAACTTACGAAACGCGGTAGGTTGACGACCCTTTGGGCTCTGCGAGAGCTGAGCTGCGGAGACTAAAAGCACGCCGCCACGGGGCCCCCCGAGCCGCGGCATGGTGCCAGCAGCGCTAGCGGGAACAGCCTGGGGGCTGCTCGAGGACCGGAGGCGGCGCTCAGAGGGCGCGCCAGCAGGCGGGAAAAATCGCGGGTGAGCTTCGTGTCGGACGTGCACTGGGCGCCGTTCGCGGAGGTAGTTGCCGTCGGGCTTGCCCGCGCAGCGGTGGCCCACCTCGCGTGGGCGCGCGGGAAGGATCCTTGCACCGAGCGGCGAAAGCCGTCTCGGCCGGCGGGGGAGTGGTCCGCGGAGAAGCACCTCCGCGCGAAGAAGTTCCCCCAGTGGAGGAACGCATCGGCCGATGTCCATCGAAGCGCTCGGGCGACTGGCGGAGCACGAACGGGATCCTGGGCGGGCATTGAAGCACTGGCGCACGGCCGTGGAGATCCATCGGCGGGCAGATCGAGAGGCCTGGGCACACACCGCCGAGGAGGCCGTGGCTCGGCTGGAGAAGAACGCAGTGCGCGCGCGCTCTCGCGCACACTGAACCGTCGCGATTCTCCGCATCGATTGGTTAACGCAGTGCCGGGCTAGCCATGCTCGGCTCCATGCATAGTTTTGCGGAGATGGATGCAGAGGTTCGCACGCCGTCCAGCGGCGCGCCGTACAAAGCCAGTGACAAGCCGGCGGAGGCAGCGCCTCCGAGCCCGGAAATAACATCGTTCGCTTCGCTGCTCCAGGACCTGCGTCGCGACCGCGATCGGCATGGCCGCATGTTGACGCGCAGCTTCATCGCGCTCGCCGTCTATCGCTTCGGCAACTGGGCCGCGCAGCAGCAGTCGCCGGTGCGTCGGCCAGCCCTGCGGCTCTATGGCTGGACCGACAAAGTCACGCGCGTGTTAACCGGCGTGCACATGGACAGGCAGGTCCGCGTGGGCAAGGACCTCCACATCATCCACGCCGAGGCGAACATCTCCATCCACCCGGAGGCCGTGCTCGGCGACCGCGTGGGGATCATGCACAACGTCACCATCGGCACCGAGCCGAACCAGCCGGGTGCCCCGCGCATCGGCAACGACGTGTTCATCGGGGTGGGAGCGGTCGTGCTCGGGCCGATCACCATCGGCGATCGCGTCTTGGTCGCGGCCAACAGCCTGGTCATCACGGACGTGCCGCCCGACTCGCTGGCCATCGGCGTACCGGCGCGCGTGTACCCGAAGCTGAGCGCGCCGCCCAAGAAGGCCGCGGAGCCCGGAGCGGACGACCTCGTAAAAGGCCCGGATCGCAGCGGACCTCGGCACGCCGACCCTGACCGACACGCTGCAGCGCTCGGAACGCGGCGATGACCGTCCTGGCGCTCACCACCTACGACCTGCTCGGTCTGCACGAGGGCGCGGCCCTCGAGCGCTGCGCCATCGTGGAACGCGAGCAGAGCCTGCAGTACGGCGAGCTGATCACGCTGGTAGACGTGCTCGCCGCGCGGCTCGCGGCGCTCGGAGTGGCGCGTGGGGACCGCGTGATCGTGCACCTCCCGAAGAGCGCGCACGAAGTGGTCGCGATGTTCGCGTGCTTTCGCATCGGCGCAGTGGCCGTCAACGTCAACGTCCAGTGGACGGCGGAGCAGCTGCGCTACGTCGCCAGCGACTCGGGCGCGGGCGTGGCCATCATGGATGCGCGACGCGCCGCCGAGCTTTTGGACGGCGCGCGCGAGCTGCCAGGCGCGCTCGCACGCGTGATCGTGAGGGGCGACGCGCCGGCGCGCGAGGGGTTCGAGGCTTGGCCCGAACGAGCGAACGCACAGGTCCCCGAGCGCCGGCTGCTCGACAGTGATCTCGCTGCCATCCTTTACACGTCGGGCTCCACCGGCGCCCCCAAGGGCGTGATGCTCACGCACCTGAATCTGTTGCTCGGGGCGCGCAGCGTCGCACGCTACCTGGGCATGCGCGCCGACGAGCGCGTCCTGAGCGTGTTGCCGTTCAGCTTCGACTACGGGATGAATCAGCTCTTGACCTGCTGCTTGCTCGGCGCGTGCCTGGTGCTGCAGCCGGTCACGATGCCCTCCGAGATCGTCAAGACGCTGGTCGAGCAGCGCATCACGGGGCTGGCAGCGGTGCCTCCGCTCTGGGTGCAGCTGGTCCGTTACTTGGTCGCGGTCGAGACCGAGCTTCCGGCGCTGCGCTACATCACCAACTCCGGCGGCAAGATCCCCGCGTCCGTGCTCGAAGCGCTGCCGCAGGTGTTCCCCGGCGTCCGGCTGTTCTTGATGTACGGCCTGACGGAGGCGTTCCGGTCGACCTACCTGGCGCCGGAGCGCTTCGGGCAGAAGCGCGGATCGATCGGCCAGGCCATCCCCAACGTCGAGACATTCGTCATCGTCTCTGGCCGGGGGCTAGCGCAGCCCGGCGAAGAGGGCGAGCTCGTGCATCGCGGCAGCCTGATCAGCCGCGGCTACTGGAACAAGCCCGAGGCGACCGCCGCCAAGATCAAGGCGTGCCCGGAGTTACGCTCGCTGATCGGCGACGAGCAGGTGGTCTTCAGCGGCGATCGGGTGAAGGCAGACGCCGACGGCGATCTCTGGTTCGTCGGGCGCGAAGACGGCATGATCAAGTCGATGGGCTTTCGGCTCGCGCCGAGCGAGGTCGAGGACATCGTCCACGGCAGCGGTCTGGTGCACGAGGTGGTGGCGTTCGGCGTGGAGGACGAGCTGGCCGGACAGGCGGTGCACGTCTGCGTTTCACCTGCCGGGCTCGAGCTCGACCGTCAGGCGCTGATGGCGCACTGCCGCGCCAACATGCCTCACTACATGCTGCCCAAGCAGCTGCATGCTTGGCCGGGACAGATGCCGCGCACGGCGAGCGGGAAGATCGATGTGCCGGCGGTGGTGCGCGCCGTGAAGAGCTGCCGGCACGGGGAGGTCAACGTTTGAGGCACCGGCCGACGTAGGCACATCGCCACGGCGCACTCGGCGAGACGGACGAGGAGCGAACATGGGACTCACTGCGGATCAAATCATCGGCTTTCTGACCAAGACGCGCAATGTTCCCGCGCTCGAAGAACACACTGCGCTGTTCTCGGACGGCACCATCGACTCGGTGGGCATGGTCGAGCTGATCGTCTTCCTGGAGGTCGAGGCGGGCATCGAGGTCGCGCAGGCAGACGTCACGCTGGAGAACTTCGACACGGTGGCGCGCGTCCTCGCGTTCGTACGCGCGCGGCAGGGTTGAAGGCGAGAGAGCGAACATGACCGCGCGCGACGCACGCTTGCGACAGATCGCCGCCGAGCGCGGGACGCCGTTCTACGCGTACTTCCTGGACGACGTGCGCGACCGAGCCCGCGCGCTGCGGGCTGCCTTCGAGGGCCGCTTTGCGCTCTCGTACGCGGTCAAGGCCAACCCTGCGCCGGCGCTCCTTTCGGGTCTCCTCGGCCATGTGGAGGGGCTGGACGTCTCCTCGGGTGGTGAACTGCACGCGGCCGGCGTTGCCGGCTGGCCGAGCGCGAGCCTCGGCTTCACGGGCCCCGGCAAGACGGAGCGCGAGCTTCAGGCGGCCGTGGCGTGCTTCGCGCACCGCGAGCGCGAGCCAGGCGGTGAGGTGGTGCTCGAATCGGTGGAAGAGGCGGAGCAGCTGGCCTCGGTTGCTCGCGCAGCGAGGGCCAAGCTGCGTGTGCTGGTGCGCATCGCGCCTGCGCGCGTTCCGCCGGGCTTCGGCGACAGCTTGGCCGGCAAGCCCATAGCCTTCGGCATCGACGAGGAGCTGCTAGAGCCGTCGCTGGCGGCGATCGAGGCGCAGTCGGACGCGCTTTCGCTGGTCGGCTTTCACGCCTACTCGGGCACGCAGTGCCTGCGGGCGCCGTCGATAGTGGAGAACTACGCGATCTTCGCGGACCTGTTCCGGCGCGCCGCGAAGTTGACCGGGCGCGCGCCCGAGAAGCTCGTGTTCGGCTCCGGCCTCGGCATCCCCTATCACGACGGCCAGAGCGCGCTCGATCTCGCGGAGGTCGCGCGCGGGACGCGGCCGCTGCTCGACGGCCTGCGCGCCGAGTTCCCCGGCGTGACGTTGTGGCTCGAGACGGGTCGCTTTCTGGTCGGCGAGGCCGGCGAGCTGGTCATGCGCGTGCTGCGCACCAAGGACTCGCGCGGCACGCGCATCGGCATCTGCGACGCCGGCATGAATCACCACCTGGCAGCGGCGGGCATGTTCGGGATGGCGATCCGGCGCAACTACCGGGTGCGCAACCTGAGCAGCGACGCCGAACCCCGCGGCAGTTACCAGCTCTCCGGCCCCCTCTGCACCTCGCTCGACGTGCTGGCGCGGGGCGTCGCGCTGTCGCGCCTCGAAGCGGGAGACCTGATCGCCATCGAGGCCAGCGGCGCGTACGGCCCGACCGCGAGCCCAGGCCGCTTCATCTCGCACCCGGCGGCGGCGGAGTGGATCGTGGAAGGCAGCGAAGTCCTGCCGGCGGGTGCAGCACCCGGGTGAATGCTCCGCGCGCGGCCGATCGGTCCGCGAACGCGAGCTCCAGAGGCTGGACTGTCGTCGGAGGAACGCAGTACGGCACACAGCCGGCCGTCGATCCCCCCGAACGCCAAGGGCGCTCGACCAGCAGCGCGACGAAGTCGAGGCCGATCGACGGGATTCGGCACGGCAAATCCTCGGTGCCGCTTTTTTTCCGAAACTCGGCACGGCTGCGGCACGATGGAGAGTAACGCAATGCCTCCCCGTTTCGACGAGTACCCAGCAGCGGTCGATCCCTCTCGGGTGGGGACGTACCCCGCTTTGACGAAGTCCGGGGGCGGCTACGTATGGGACGCGGTTCTGGAGTATCGAGTCTGGTGTCACCCGGAACGCGGTGCACCGGACCTCTGCGACGGCGGCGACTACTTCGAAGCTTTCGCAACTCATGCCGAAGCACTCGCCTTCTCACGTTCCACGACGGGCGCCGAGGAGCCACTCGCTCTGATTCGTCAAGACGAGTACATCGACGAACCACAGCCCGGGCACTTCGTCCACGTGCAGGAGATCCGCATCACCGAGTGGCCGGTCGAATTTCTTCGGCGTCCGAAGCGGACGAAAGACACGATTGTCAATTTTCTCTCACCCGAAGCATCTCCGAACCGCCTCGACATCTTGCGGGGCCTCAACTAGCGCGGCGCTCTGCAAGCCGTCGAGCGCGGCCCAGCGTCGTCCCGCCGACGCACACTGACGGCAGGGCTCACCCCAAACACAAAGCCTTACGCGGTCGAGCTACGGCTGCTCGACCAGTAACGCGACCGCCTCTCCGCCGCCGAGACACAGGGTCGCGAGGCCGCGCTATCTTCATCGCGCCGACCGGCGCGGTGGTGAAGTGCTGGGGCTGAAGCCGCGCGATTGATGGCTCAAAACCGGCCTAGCGACGACTAGCCCAGTAGTAGTAAGCCGCGGCAGCGGCCAGCAGCAGAAGCAGAATCAGCCATGTCCAGCTTGCAGCGCCCTTCGCTGGTGCTTCTCTCGTGGCTTGCTCTTTGTCCGATGTTTCGGCGGATCGCTTCTTCTCTGACTTGGCTTCGGCCTGGGCTTTTGTAGCCCGCTTCGACGTCGGAGCCTTCGCGTCGTCTGCCGATGGCTCATGCTCTGCCGGCTGCGCTGCTCCTGCCCTGCCGGACTGCTCCGCCGCAGCCGAACGCTGCGTGCTGACCGCTGGCTTGGGCGCCGGTGTTGGCTCTGGTCTTGCTGCGGCATCGCGCTGCGCTTGCGCTTCGGTGCGAAGCTTTGCCTCCACGTCCGCCGGACGTTTGGCATCGATCTCGGCGTGATGTTTGGCTTCGGCCTCCGCGCGAGCTCGGGTTCCTTCCTCCGCCTTGCGCCGCGCTTCGGCCTGGCGGCGCGCTTCGGCTTCGGCG
>Ga0111538_10005884_pt1 | contig 16689 bp, 18 predicted proteins | sample SoiMethybrSBSTD1_FD_79669 | JGI IMG/M metagenome (GOLD analysis project Ga0111538, IMG submission 79669) | Bulk soil microbial communities from a Populus tree surrounding site in Tennessee, USA - Soil MetaG P. TD hybrid SBSTD1 (version 2)... | ecosystem: Environmental > Terrestrial > Soil >...
AGCTCCGCGAGCAGCGTGGGACGGGCCCGGACGCGCGCATTGTTGAGCGCATAGGCCGGATCGCGACCCAGGTCGTCGAAGCCGAGCGCCCCGCAGAACGTCTGCCACTGCGCATCGCTCACCGCGGCGAGGAAGATCTGCCCGCCATCCTTCACCGTGAAGACGTCGTAGATCGCCCACGGGCTCTCGCGCGCCGGCATGGGCGCGGGCGCCTTGCCGGTCATCGCGAACTGCAGCATGTGCTGGCCCATGAGGAAGACGTTGTTCTCGAAGAGCGCGGACTGCACCTCCATGCCGCGCCCGGTGATGCCGCGCTGGACCAGGGCGCCCAGCGCGCCGATGGCGCCGAACATGCCGCCCATGATGTCGTTCACGCTCGTGCCCGCGCGAAGGGGATCGCCCGGCCGCCCGGTCATGTACGCGAGCCCGCCCATCATCTGCACCACCTCGTCCAACGCCGTGCGATGGTCGTACGGCCCGGGCAGAAACCCTTTGTGCGTCACGTAGATGAGGCGCGGGTTGGCTTTGGAAAGCGACTCGTAGTCGAGGCCGTACTTGGCCATCGTGCCCGGCTTGAAGTTCTCGGCCACGATGTCGGCGGTCCCGCACAGCCTGCGCGCCACCTCGGCGCCCTCGGGCTGGCGCAGGTCGATCGCGATGCTCTTCTTGTTGCGGTTGAACATCGGGAAGAACCCCGAGCCCGCGCCCAGCAGGTGGCGCGTGCGATCGCCTTCGATGGGCTCGACCTTGATCGCCTCGGCGCCCATGTCCGCGAGCACCATGCCGCAGGTCGGGCCCATCACCATGTGCGTGAACTCGACCACGCGCAGGCCCGCGAGCGGCTGGGGTGTCGAGGTCGTGTCCATGGGGACCTTTGCGCCCCTCACGCCGCGAGGGTCTTCGGCAGCCCGGCGCGCCACACCTGGCCGTGTAGCGCTTCGCCCTCGAGCCAGCCGGCGACTCGCGCGCGCAGCGCGATCAGCCGGTCGAAGTCCAGTCCCGTCGCGATCCCCATGCTGCGGAAGAGGTAGGCGAGGTCCTCGGTCGCGACGTTTCCGCTCGCACCGGGCGCATGCGGACAGCCGCCGATGCCGGCGATGCTCGCGTCGAAGCGCCGCACCCCCGCGCGCCAGGCCGCGAAAGCGTTCGCCATCCCAAGACCGCGCGTGTCGTGGAAGTGGGCGCACGCGAGGCGCTCGTCGGCCAGCTCGACCGCGCGCACGAAGAGCTCTTCAACCGCCAGCGGATCGGCGTAGCCCACCGTGTCCGCGAGGCCGACGCGATCGGCGCCCGCGTCGAGCGCGGCCTGCACGAGGCGCAGGACCTCTGCGGGCTCCACCGTTCCCTGGATGGTGCAGCCGAAGGCGGTCGAGATGCCGACCTCGACCAGGCAGTGCGAGCCGCTCGCGTCGCGCGCGGCGCGAATGCGGCCGATCTCGGCCACGACCTCGTCAGGCGTCTTGCGCAGGTTCGCTAGGCTGTGCGCGTGGCTCGCCGACAACGGCAGCAGCATCACGTCGGCGCCCGACTCGAGCGCACGCTCGGCGCCCTTCAGGTTCGGCACGAGAACCGAGACCACGAGGCCCGGCAGCTTCTTCGCATGCGCGACCAGCTCGGCCGTGTCGGCGAGCTGCGGCAGCAGGCGCGGCGGCACGAACGAGCCCACCTCGATCTCGCGTTCCCCCGCGGCATGCGCGGCGTCGAGCCATTCGAGCTTGGTGGCCGTGGGAATGGTGCGCGCGATGCTCTGCAGGCCGTCGCGCAGGCCGACTTCGCGGATGACGACAGTGTCTCGATCAGGCGCCCGGGACACGCACCCAGCCTTCCATCAACCGACGCGCGCTGCGGCTCATCACCGCGCGCGCCACTTTCCATTCGTTTCCGTCGCGGGTCACCTCCGCCCCAACGGCAAGCGTTCCGGACGGATGCCCGAGCGTGGTGCGCAGCGGATCGGCCCCCGGCCGGCGCGCCGCGTTCACGATCGTGCCGTCGATGGCGCTCGCGACCGCGGTGGCGATGGCCCCCGTGCCGGTGATCACGTGGTGCATCTTGCCCATCGAGAGCATGCGGATGGTGAGGTCGGTGCCGGAGGCATCGACCGCCTTGCCGCTCGAGGCCGAATAACTCTGCGGCTTGGACACCCAGGCGATCTTGGGCGTGTGCAGCCGGTTGCGCGAGGCATCCTCGGCGCTCTTCGCCAACCCCATCGCCACCGCGGCGTGGGCGCGGATCGCCTCGCACTTCTTCAGCAGCTCGGCGTCGGTGTCGACGCGCGACTGCAGCTCGTGGCCCGCGAGACCCAGCGCCGCCGCATCGACGAACACCGTCGGATTGCCGGCGGTGATGAGCGTCATGTCGACCGTGCCCACGCCGGGCACCTCCAGGCGGTCGCGCACCTTGCCGGTGGGGAACATCTCCGCGGGCGCGTCGCCCTCGTCGCCCATGCCGCCGGGCTCGAGGAACTCGATGCGGATCTCGGCGGAGGGGAAGGTCACGCCGTCGAGCACGAAGTCGCCCTCTTCCACCACCTCGCCGCCGCGAACCGGCACGTGCGAGACGATCCGCTTGGCAACGTTCTGTTGCCAGATGCGCACCTTCGCGATGCCGTCGACGGGCGCCTTCACCCAGCCTTGCGAGACCGCGAAGGGGCCTACCGCGGCCGTGAGGTTGCCGCAATTGCCCGACCAGTCGATGAACGCGCGGTCGATCGCGACCTGGCCGAAGAGGTAGTCCACATCCGAGTCGGGCCGCCTGGACGGCGCCAGGATCACGATCTTGCTGGTGCTCGACGTGGCCGCGCCCATGCCGTCGATCTGCTTGCCGTACGGATCGGGGCTGCCGATGGTGCGCAGCAGGATGCGGTCGCGCTGGGCGGGATCGGCAGGCAGGTCGGAGGCCACGAAGAAGACCCCCTTGCTCGTGCCTCCCCTCATGTAGACCGCGGGAATCCTCAATTGGGACATGGCCGGCCTCGCCTCACGCCGCCTCGATCTTCGCGTCGGCGATGATCTTCTTGTACTTCGCCAGCTCGGCGTTCCAGAACGCCTGGAACTGCTCCGGCGTGCCCGAGCTCACCTCGGCATCGAGGTCCTGCAGGCGCTTGGCGATGTCGGGTTGCGCGAGGATCGCGCGCACTTCCGCGCTCAGCCGGTCGACGATCGGCCGCGGCAGCTTGCCCGGACCCGCGAGCCCGTACCAGGTCGCGATCTCGTAGCCCTTGAGCGTCTCGGCCACGGCGGGCACGTCCGGAAACGCCGGCAACCGCTTGGGCGAGCACACCGCGAGCAGCGTGAGCTTGCCGCCACGGACCTGCGGCAGTGCCGATCCCGTGGAGCTGAACGTGAGGTCCACCTCGCCGGAGATCAGCGCCGACAGCGCTTCTCCCGTGCCCTTGAAGGGGACGTGGAGCAGGTCGACACCCGCGGCGAGCTTGAACGACTCGCCCGCGATGTGCTGGATGCTGCCCACGCCCGACGAGGCGAACGAGAGCTTGCCCGGATTCGCCTTGGCGAACCTGATGAGGTCCGGCACGTCCTTGAACTTGTGCTTCGGGTGGTGGCAGAGCATCTGCGGTGTGATGCCGATCAACGCGATGGGCGTGAAGTCCGCGATCGGGTCGAAACGTCCCTTGGCCACCAGCAGCGGCCCGATGGCGTTCGAGTTGATGTGCGCAAGCTGCAGCGTGTAGCCGTCGGGCGGCGACTTGGCGACGAGGTCGGAGGCGATGGTGCCGGTAGCGCCGGTGCGGTTGTCCACCACCACCGGCTGGCCCAGCTTCTCGGGCAGCTTGCTCGCGACCAGGCGCGCCATGGCGTCCGCGCCTCCTCCCGGGGGGAACCCCACGAGGATCTTGATCGGCTTGGTCGGCCACGTTCCCTGGGCCCACGAGGGCAGCGCGGCGGCTGCGGCGAGCGCTCCCGCGCCGGCGATGAAATCACGACGGTTGCCTTGCATCGACCTGCCTCCTTTGGTTTTCATTCGATCTTCACCTTCGCATCGGCCGCCACGCGCTTCCAGCGCTCGACGTCGCTGCGCACGACCTCCATCATCTGCTCGGGCGTGCCGCCGACCGCCGTCGTGCCCTCGGCCTCGAACTTCTCCGTGACCGCCTTGTGCCGCAGGACCTCGTTCAGCTCGCGGTTCAGGAACGCGACCACGTCCTGCGGGATGCCCCTGGGCCCCGCGACGGCCTTCCAGTCGACTACGTTGTAGTCCCTGAATCCCTGCTCCTCGAACGTCGGCACCTCGGCGAGCGTCGGCATGCGCTGCGTTCCCGCGATTCCCAGGCCGCGCACCTTGCCGCCCTTGATGTGCGGCCCGGAGAAGGTGGCGCTGGTGAGCATCATGTCGACCTGGCCTCCCAGCACGTCGGTGAAGGCCTGCGAGGATCCCTTGTACGGCACGTGCGTGAGCCTGATCCCCATGACGTGCGCGAGCTCTTCCATCCCGAGGTGCGCGATCGAGCCCACGCCGGCCGAGCCATAGGTGAGCCTTCCCGGGTTCTTCACTGCCGCCGCGTGCAGGTCCTTCGCGTCCTTGAGCGGCGAGTTGGCGTTGACCAGCAGCACCACCGGATCGCGCGACACCATGATGATCGGCTGCATGTCGCCGATCGGGTCGAACGGCAGCTTGCTCACCGCCGCCTGGATCGGATAGGTGCTCGACATGTTGAGCAGCGTGTAGCCGTCGGGCGGGGACTTGAGCACGAAGTCCGAGCCGATGTTGCCGCCGGCCCCGGTCTTGTTCTCGACCACGATGGGGTTGTTGATGCGCTCCTGCAGGCGCTGAGCCAGCATCCGGGCCACCACGTCACCCCCGCCGCCGGCGGCGAATGGCACCACGAACCTGATCGGCTTGCTGGGGTATTTCTGTTGCGCCAGGACGGCCGGTGCGGCCGATGCCGCCGCGAGCGCCAGGCCATAACGGATGAAAACGCGTCTGCGCATGTCTTCTCCTCGGGGGATGGAGCATTATGCCGCGCCTCTTGCTGCCCGCTGTAATGCAGCCCGCATCCCCGATGTCGCGTTTCACCTACAACCTCATGCTCCCCATGCCGATGGAACCAGGCAGCGACCCGGCGCATCGTGGGCGACATGTGGCTGCTCTACACAATCCTGACCATCCTGCTCCTCCCGGCCGCGGTGGTGATCGCCCTGCACATGTCGCGCATCCGGTTCGCGCGCACGATCGTGGCCAAGACCGTGCCCCACCAGTCGTCCCCCGAGGGTTACCGCAGCACCATCGTCGTGGCCGGCGACAGCACCGCCTTCGGCGTGGGAGCGCTGCCCGCCGAGTCGACCGCCGGGCGCCTGGCCGCCGCCTTCCCGCACGCACGGGTCGTGAACGTGGCCAAATCCGGGCAGCGCATCGGCCACGTGGCCGAGCAACTCGACAAGGTGGACTGTCCCACGGCCGACCTCGTCCTCATCCAGGCCTGCGCCAACGACGTGCTCGAGTTCCGTTCGGTCAGGAAGGTCGAGGCGGACCTGCGCGCGGCGATCGCCCGGGCGCGCAAGCTCTCCGCCAACATCGTCCTCATGCCCGGCCACGACTTCAGCGTGGCCCCGTTCTTCCTTCGCCCCATCTCGATCCTGATCATGCGCCACGCGGTCAAGGTGCACGCGATGGCCAAGCGCGTCGTCGCCGAGGAAGGAATCATGTTCGTGGACCTCTTCCGCGATCCGTCGACGGAGCCGTTCGTGAAGGAGCCGCACCGCTACTACTGCCCGGACTGGCTGCACCCCTCGGGCGAGGGCTACGCGATCTGGTTCGCGCTGCTCACCGCCCAGGTGCCGCTGCGCCAGTTCCTCGTGCCGCCGGGATCGGACTGAACCGAGCACCGTTCCCGCACATCTAAGAGCATTGGCCGCAATCGGCCTTGATCCGGAGGAACCAGTATGAAACTCGAACGCACGTCATATGCATTGGCTGTATGCGCCGCGCTCGCCCTCGGTGCCGGCGGTTGCGCCACGTTGAAGGGCAACCCCAGCGCGAACGGTGGCAAGCAGACGACCGACACGAGCGCCAATCCGCGCGGTGCCGTGGTGACGACGGCCGACGCGGCCATCAACGCCAAGGTCAAGGCCGCGCTCGCCCTCGACGAGATGGTGAAGGCGCACAACATCGACGCCGACACCGTACGTGGCGTGGTGACCCTCAACGGCAAGGTGAAGAGCAGCGCCGAGAAGGCCCAGGCGATCAAGATCGCGCGCGGCATCGACGGCGTGGTCGAGGTCCGGGACAACCTGAAGATCTCGGGCTAGCGCACGTCCGGTCTCAAAGGCTTGGCCCCCGAGGCCGGGAGGAGCAGGAAAGCACGCAGGTCACCCTCCCGGTTCTCGGCGGTCCCCACGATCCATCCCCGGTCGTTCATCGCAGTGGGCTCGAGCTTGCGCCAGCCCTGGGCGATGACGGCCGCTACCTCCGACAACGGTGTAAACGTCCCGCCGGAGAGGACGTAGCCGTGCACGCCCTCCCCGCTGCCGGCGATCCTGCCGCTGGCGCTGATCGCAACCGCTGACGAGTACGAGGGCCCGGGCAACGCCTGCATCGTGCCGCGGTGGATGAAAGGCGTCGGCTGCCCGAGCTCGTTCGACGACTGCCCCACGATCTCCCCGCTCGCGTTGATCGCGCGGGCAACACTCATCGCGCCGCCCAACGTGCCCAGGTCGCGCAGCGCGCCATCCTCGTAGAGAAACGCGCGCCCGTTGGCGGCGCCAACCACCTGGCCACGGGCGTTGACGGCAAGCGCCTCGCTGCGCACCGACGCGTCCGCGAGCTCGGTCACCACGCCCTCGCGATAGATGAAGGCGCGGGTGGAGGCACCGTTCTCGCGCGTACCCACGACCACGCCCGCGCCGTTCATGTCGCCGACGTCGCCACGAAAGCCCAGGCTCGTCGCGGCACCATCCTTCCAGACGACCAGCTCGCCGCTCGAGGCGCGGCCGGCCGCCCATCCGCTGTCGTTCACCGCAAGGGCACAGCTATTGCCCGCCGCGGCGGCCCCGGGACCGAGGTCGGTCATGGTGCCGCCGCGCCACACGAAGGCGTGGATGTCGCCGCTCGCCGTCTCCGCGCAACCGGCCACGAACCCGCCCTGGCTCACCGCCGCGGCATGCGCATTGCGGCCACCGAGCGTGCCGAGGTCGACCAGCGTCCAGTCGGCGGCGGACGCGTTCACCGCGCAGGCCGCGAGCATCACGGCAAGCGCGCGCAACTTTCCCTGGGGTCGTTCCATGATCTCTCCCTCGAGTCCGATCGACTCTACGGGCGGAGATTGCGGCTGCTTCGTGACCGGGACTGGTCCCGGCGGACTACATCGCGCGCGTGCGAGAGATCGCCGCCGAGAGCTCCGCGTGGGCAGCGCTTCCGGCCGGCAGCTGGATGAGCAGCTGCTCCCAGTAGAGCAGCGCCTTGGCATAGTCGCCCTGCTCGTAGGCGACGCTGCCGGCCATCTCGAGGGCGCGTGGATGATTCGGCTTCACCGCCAGGGCCTTCTGCACCAGCTCGGCCGGGCGCCCCTTGAGCGAGCCGCCCTGCGCCATGCCGAGCGCGTCGGCGAGCTCGCACCACACCAACGCGTCGGCCGCCACCTTGCGCGAAGCCGCGAGCGCATGCTCGTAGGCGCGCGCGGCCTCGCCGAAGCGGTCCGCGTCCATGTGGCGGCGCGCCTCGAGCACCCAACCGCGGCCGTCGCGCGGCTCCTCGGGCGGCGTGGCCTTGAACGCGACGGCCGCCGCGATCCCCGCGCTCGCCGCGAGGCAAAGCACGGAGATGCCGGCGACGCGCCAGGCTTCCCTCACTTGGGCGCCGTCCCCTTGATCGCCTCGTCGAGGATCTTGATGCCTTCCTGCGACAGCACCATCGACTTGTTGAGCGATTCCTTGGCCTGCTCGGGGTTGTGGAAAGCGGCGCCGTTGGCAGCGGTCCACCATTCCCAATGGACGTGCGCCTCGTAGTGCTTGTCGCGCGCGGCCTTGAGCGCGTCCTCGCCCACCCTGGCGCGGCCCGCCTCCTCGAACTTGTCCACCAGCCGCACCAGCCAGAACTCGGCCTTGCGCGTCTTGCCCTGGATGTGGGCGTTGAGGGAATCCATCACGTACTTCGCCTGCTCCTCCTTCCAGCCGGCGTGGCACGTGAGGCAGGTCTCCTTGATGTAGGCCCTGGGACTGGTCTGCCAGTGCGAGGTGTAGACCTTGCCCGCCTTGTCCTTCACCTTCGGCATGTGGCAATGCTGGCACTGAACGCCCGCCTGGTCGTGCTTCGAGTTCCAGAACGTCTCCACGTCGGGGTGCTGTCCCTTCCAGAGCAGCGCGCCCGTGATGCCGTGCTTGAAGTCGCGGAACTTGAGGTCGGTGTAGTGCTGCGCGATCGAGTTCACGTCCTTGAACGGGAAGTGGTTGGTGCGCTGGTCCCCCATCCCGATCGGCTGGCCCGTGGTCGGATCGGTGCCGGGGTTGCAGTTGTACTCGACGTGGCACTGGCCGCACTGCAGCTTGCCGTCATAGCCGGGAAGGATCGCGATCTTGCGCGTGAAGCCGCGCACTCCCAGCTCCTTCACGTCGATCTTCGTGGCCTTCGGGTCCTTGTGCCACAGCGTGTCCTTCTCCGGCCGCGTGAGCGCCTGGATGAGCCCGTCGCGCACGATGCGCGGCTGGGTCGAGTGCGGGTCGTGGCAGAAGAAGCAGTTCAACGCGTGGTTCACATCCTTCGCCATCTCGACCACCTTGGAGGTGCGGCTCCACTTGGCGCCCGGCACCGGATCGCCCATGTAGGCCCAGTCGAGGATGTGGTCCTGCGTCTTGCACGACAGGCAGACGGGGTTGGCGGCGGCGGCGTAGCCGGGCTTGAAGGCCTTGTGCTCCTTGTCGTCGGGGTACTTGTCCTCGAGCAGGTCCCAGATCTTGAAGGAGCCTGTCTGCGTGAGGTATTGCCAGCCGTTCTTCGAGCCGAAGCGCCCGCCGAAGGCGCGGTCGACCACGAGCTGGTCGAGCAGCATGAAGGTGTGCGATCGCGGCAGCGCGTGCTCCTTGGTGAAGCCGTGCGGCATCATCAGCTTGTCCCACGCGGGGTTGGGGGACACGCCCGTGAGCAGCGACTTCTCCGAGCGCGCCGGCTTGTGCATGTTCACCTGCGTGAACGACTCGTACTGGTTCTTGTGGCAGCCGCCGCAGACCTTGGGATCGGTCCGGGTCGTGGGCCGTGCCGAGGGATCGGATGCGTGCTTGTCCAGTCCGTCATGGCAGTTGGCGCAATGCACGCCGGCATGCTTGCTGCCCGCGTGGAATTCCTTGATCGGGGTGTGGCACCCGTAGCATCCGCCGACGAGAACCTGCTTGCCCGCGGGCTTCGGGGCGGCCTTGGTTTCGGACTTGGCTGGCGGCTTCGCCGGGGCCTGCGCGAGCGCAATGCCGGGCGAAGCAGCGACGGTGATCAGGGTGAGAAGCGCGGCGAGGACGGACAAGCGCATGAGTTCTCCCGGAAGTCGCGGCGTGTACCCGCCGTCCCCGAGGGTAGTGCTTTCTGACACGCAAGGGAAACATCCCCTTGGTGCCATCGGCCCACCCCGATCGGCCTTCGCGGCGAACTCCGCGCCGCGGCCGCTTCCCAACCTCTATCGAGGAGGTGAACATGACTAGAGCTGCGCCCGCGCGTGGGCGGGAACACCTCGTACTGACGCTGAAGAATTACGGCAACCGATCAGCGCAGATGCCGCAGAGGAGGCAGATGCCGCAGAGAAAGGCAAAGACGGGTTATCGAGCGAGTGCGAGCGGGATCGCAGTATTTTGAGGAGCAAGGGAGGAAGGGCAAGACCAGGTCGGTAAGCGGTAACTGTCATGAGCGCCGTGATGCACAGAATTGCCTCTTACCGGCCTGGTTTTGCGTTTCCTCCATCCCTCAAGAGAGGCGACTCCGCTCGCACTCGCTCGATAACCCGTCTTTGCCTTTCTCTGCGGCATCTGCCTCCTCTGCGACCTCTGCGCTGATCGGTTGACGTAACCACGCGCAGCGTGCAGCTACATCTGCCGGAAGAGGTGCGCGTACGAGTCGCTGACCGCGAGAGTCTCCGCGCGCTGGCGCAGCCGCAGCTGCAGGTGGCCGCGGAAATCGCGCGTCACGCCGGCGATGCAGTTCACGTTCACCAGCGTGCCGCGGTGGACCTGCCAGAAGAGCGCCGGGTCGAGGCGCTCGGCGAGCTCGCGGATCGGGATGCGGATGAGCGACTCCTGGTCCGCGGTGACGACGACGGTGTACTTGCTGTCGGAGCGGAAGTAGTGGATCTCTTCCACCGTGATGAGGCGCGTCTCGGAGCCCTGCGAGGCAGTGACCCAGCGCAGGTGTTCGGCGCGCCTGCCGTCAAGGCGTCCGGCGAGCTGCTCGAGCAGCCCCTCGAGGTTCGCCGGGCGCGTGGCGAGTCGCTCGCGCAGGCGCTGCACCGTCTGGGCGTTCCGCTCGCTGGACGGCGGCTTCATCACGTAGTCCACCGCGCCCTGCTCGAAGGCGGAGACGGCGTAGCGGTCGTAGGCGGTCACGAAAACCACGTGGCAACGGCCGCTCGCCCGGCGCGCCACCTCGAGGCCCGTGAGGCCGGGCATCTGGATGTCGAGGAACATCACGTGCGGCGTGTGCGACTCGAGCGCCCGCAGCGCCTGCTCGCCGTCCTCGGCCTCGACGATGTCGAGGCCCGGCCATTCAGCCGCCAGCGCCTCGCGCAGCTCCACGCGCAGGTTGGCCTCGTCCTCGGCCAGCACGGCGCGCGTCCTCATTCGGCGCCTCCGGGCGCAGGCTCGGGACGCCCCGCGGCCATGCGCAGGCTCGTGATGAGCTCGTCCAGCCGCGACTCGGCTTCCACGGGCGCCTCGCCGTAGCGGTCGCGGATCGCGCGCAGGGTCTCGCGCAGCCGGTCGGGATCGACGCGTGAGCGCACCGCCTCGATCTCGGACTCGACGAACTGGCGCCGCGCCTCCAGTTGCGCCGCCGAGGCCGCGTTGAGGGCGCCCGCGAGCTCCGCGTCGCGGCGCAGCGCGAACACGAAGGCCATCACCAGGCCCGCGGTGGTGAGCGGCGTGATCCACGAGCTGGGGAAGTCGACGTAGCTGCGCCAGGTCGGGAAGGCGTCGCAATACGGCAGCTTCATCGAGCCGTACACGTACACCAGCTGGTCGGGCATCGCGAGGCAGCGGATCTGCACCGCGACCAGCACGCCGATCACCGGCGAGGCGACCAGGAGCGCCGTGCGCCAACGCCCCCGCAGCGGCAAGCCATCCACGATCGCCACCGCGAGGTAGATGGGCGTGTACATGAAGGCGTTGCGTTCCAGGATGGAGAAGTAGTACTCGAGCATCTCGTGCAGCGGCACGACCTTGGTGGCGAGCAGCACGCCCGACCATGCCCACGCCGAGAGCCCCACCACGAACAGCGCGAAGATCGCGATCCCCTTCGGGCCGAGCAGCCTCGGGAACGGCAGGCGGGCGAAGAGGACGGCGCCCATCAGCGGGGGATCTCGATCGCGGCCACGACACCGCGCGGCGCGTTGGGCTCGATCACCAGGCGCGCGCCCGCGCCGAAGAGCGCGACCAGGCGCGCCCGCACGTTGGCGAGCCCCATGCCGGAACCCGCGACCTGCGAGAGGCCCGCCCCGGTGTCGCGCACCTCGATGCGCAGCCGCCGGTCGTCGGCGCGGGCCACGATGCCGATCGCCCCGCCTTCGGTCTGCGGCGCGATGCCGTGCTTGATGGCGTTCTCGACCAGCGTGAGCAGCATGAGCGGCGGAAACCGCAGTCGCGCGATGTCCTCGGGGACCTCGATGGTGAAGGCGAGCCGGCCGCCGATGCGGATCTGCTGGATGTCGAGGTAGGCGCGCGCGAGCTCGAGCTCCTGCTCGAGCGTGGTGTCGGCCTGGCGCACCTGCGGGAGCGCCGCCTCGAGGTAGTCGAGGAAACGATCCAGCATGCGCCGCCCGCGCTCCGGATCGCGCTTGTAGAGCGCGCGCACGTGGGCGAGCGTGTTGAACAGGAAGTGCGGCTCGACCTGCGCCTGCAACGCGGCGAGGCGCGCCTCGGCGGTGCTCGCGCGCAGCCGGTCGGCCGCGGCGCGGGCGGCGACCAGCTGGTCCGCCCGGTGCTCGGCCCGCTTGAGCGTGTACCAGGCGGCGCCCACGAGCGCCCACCACAGCAACGGCCCGCGCACGAAGCCCAGGTGGTAGAGGTAGCCCTTGCCCGGCGTCGTCTCGGGGCCGGCCAGCAGCTCGTAGAACTCGATGCTGAGCACCGTGGCCGACAGGCATCCCGTCGCGATGCCGAGGCCCATGACCACGGCGGCGGGCGCGCGCGCCCCGAGCGCCGCCCCGAAGAGATGGGTGAGCGCGAGGATGAGCAGAGGGGTGTAGACGGCGTTGGTGACCACGCTCGCCGCCCAGATGTAGTCCTTGAAGTAGACCGGGATGACCAGCTGGCCGGCCGCGCCGACGAAGGAGACAAGCAGGGCGTACGGGACGAGCTTCCAGGGGTCGCCGCCGGGCCGGAGCAGGCTTTGCAGGTTCACGCCCGCGAATCTACGCTGCCGGAGGCCCCCGCGCCACGCGGGTCTGGACGAAACGCCCTCCCGCGGGAATGAAACGGGCCGGGAACGGGATGGAATCCCCGCCCCGGCCGCAAGCCCTCACCTACTTGCCGCTGGCGTAGTCCAGCATCCCCTGGAAATCCACCACCACGGCCGGCTCGCTGCCGACCGTCCAGGCGTCGTGCCCCGAGGGCAGCAACGAGACGTCGCCGGGCTTGCAGTCGAATTCGGCGCCGTCGTCCATCTTCACGCGCAGCACGCCCGAGACGTGGTACTGGAAGTGCGGCGCCTCGCAGCTCTTCGTCTTCGCGAGCGGCTGCACCGAGGTGGCCCAGCGCCAGCCGGGCTCGAAGATGGCGCGGCCGATCGTGGCCCCGCCGATGTTGATGAGCTCGACGCGGCCGCGCGGGAATTCGCGGACCTCGTCGGGCTTGCCGAAGTTCTTGAGCTCCGCGGCCTCCGCGGTAGCGGCGTGCGAGTGGGCATGTCCCATGGCGGCCTCCTATTTCTTCTCGCCCGCGACGACCCAGTTCTCCTTCGGCTCCTTGCCCGGCTGCATCATCATCACGGTGGCGTCGAGCTTGCCGCCGCGGACCACGCCGTTCCAGAGGAGCTTGCCGTACTTCGCGCTCTGCGTTTCGGCCTCGAAGCGCACCGTGTCGCCTTCGGCCGAGGTCTTGTAGGCCGCGTCGGAGTAGCCGTACTTGTCGCAGGCGGACGAGCGGAAACGTCCATCCTTGAAGATCAGCGTGTCGGCGTCACCCGAGGTCTTGCCGCGCTCGAGGAAGACGCCCTGGAAGCTGCGGCCGTCGAGGTTGGCGGCGTGCGCGAGCGAGGCCGGGACCACGGTGGCGACGGCGACCAGGCCGAGAAGGGTAGCGAGTTTCATGCGGGGCTCCTTGCGGGGTTGAGGAGCCGCCATCGTCGCGCCGCGGGACGGCGCTGGAAATTCGCAGGATTGCGTACGCGAAGGTTGTAAGGGTTCGCGCTAGGCGGCGAGCGAGGCGAGCAGCCGGTCGCTCACCGCCCTGAACCGCGCCGGGTCGCCGTAGGAGCGCGCGATCATCATCGCGCCCTCGAGCGAGCCGATCAGCCCCTGCGCGGCCTCCGCGGGGGAGCCCGCGAACTTGAGCGTCTTGTCCTTCTTGCCCTGCTTCAGGACGCCCACGAGCCATTGCTCGTTGGCGTCGAAGTAGTGGCGCATCTCGACGCGCATGCCCTCCGGGAGCGTGCCGAACTCGGCGGCGAGCATGCCGCAGAGGCACATGCGGTCGTCCTGCAGCACCGAGCCGTAGATGGCGGCGTAGCGGCGCAGCTTCTCGCGCGCGTCCCGGGTGGCCCCGTCGATGCCGGCCAGGGCGGCGAGGAAGTTCTTCTCGTAGCGCTGGATGAGGGTCCTGCCCAGGTCCGCCTTGCCGCGGAAGTGATAGTGCAGGCTCGCCTTGGTGACGTTCATGGCCTCGGCGATGTCGGCGTAGCTGAAGCCGTTGAAGCCGCGCGTCTGCACGAGGCGCTCGGCGATGTCGAGGATGCGTTGCGAGGTGTCGGGGGCGTTGGCCATGGCGCGAATATACCACTTACCTACTAGTTGACAAGTGTCCTTACCTACTGGTAGATAGAGGCCAGGGAGGTAGACCCATGCTCCAGCAGGCGGACTTCAAGGCGTGCCTCGACGCGGTCCACGCGATCGCCTCGGCCGGGGCCGGCGTGGACGATTTCGCTCGGGCCGGCGTGACCAACCTCAAGCGCCTGGTGGGCGCGGAGCTCACCACCCTGTCGATCTGCGCGCTCGACGACGGCCGGCGCAACGTCGTGGCCGACGTCCCCGGGGCGATCTCGCGCCGCGACATCGCCGCCTTCGACCGCCACTTCGACGCGCATCCGCTGGTGCGCGAGCACGGCCGCAACCCGGGTGCCCGCACCCAGCGCATCAGCGACCTGGTGCCGGATGCCGAATTCCGCAACACCTCCCTCTACGACGAGTACTACCGCGCCATCGGGATCGACCACGCCATGGCAGTGCCCATCCACGTGGACCAGGAAGAGCTGGTGAGCTTCGTCTTCAACCGCAGGGGGCGAGACTTCGACGATCGCGAGCGCGACCTGATGGAGCTGATCCGCCCGCACCTGGGCGACCTCTATCGAATGACGCGCGCGGTGGACGATGCCCGCGCCGCCTGGGGCGTGCCGCCGCCGGGCCGCTCCGCCCTCGACTGCCTCACCGAGCGCGAGCGCGAGGTGCTGCGCTGGCTTGCCGGCGGCAAGACCGACCGCGACATCGGCGAGATCCTCGGCATCAGCCCGCGAACCGTTCACAAGCACCTGCAGCGCATCTACGAGAAGCTGGGCGTGGAGACGCGCACCGCGGCCGTCGTGCGTGCGCTGGCATTTATGCAGAAAAATCCCTAGTCCCGGGACCGGGGTCGGGGTATCGTTCGCCCGGCTACACCACGCGGAGCCAGGGCCCGTGACCGTCGCAGTACGAACCCAGGAAGGGTTTGCGCCCGTGGCGGGCGGGGAGCTGTATTACCGCCAGGTGGGCGACGGACGGCCGCTGGTGGTGATCCACGGCGGGCCGGACTTCGACCACACCTACCTGCTTCCCGATTTCGACCGCCTGTCCTCGGGCTTCCGGCTGGTCTACTACGACCAGCGCGGCCGCGGCCGCTGGCGCGGCAAGGTGGACCTGGACCAGATCCACATCGACACCTACGTCGCCGACCTGGAAGCGCTTCGCCGCCACCTCGGCCTCGACACGATGGCCGTGGTGGGCCACTCGTGGGGCGCGATCATCGCGCTGCACTACGCGTTGCGACACCCGGACCGGACTTCGCACGTCGTGCTGATCAACAGCGCGCCCGCCTCGCACGCGGATCTCCTGCTCATGCGCACGCAGCGCCTGCGTCGCCATTCGATGCACAAGGACCGGCTGACGGCCCTCATGCCGGGATACGCGCGCGGCGACCCGGACGCGGTCGCCGACTACTACCGCATCGACTTCGGCACCACCTTCCGCCGCATCGAGGACGTGCAAAGGCTCAACCTCAAGTGGTCGCGCAGGGACATCCAGCGCGGGCGCGCGATCGAAAAGCGCCTCTCGCAGGGCCTCATCTGGTCGGAGGGCTATTCGCTCCTGCCTGCGCTCGCCGCGGTGCGCGCGCCCACGCTCGTGATCCACGGCGACTACGACTTCATCCCGATCGAGTGCGCGGAGCACATCGTCGAGGCCATCCCCGGGGCGCGCTTCGCGGTGATCCCGGACAGCGGCCACTTCTCCTATATCGACGCGCCGGACCAGGTGCGCCACGCGCTCGACCGCTTCTTCGCGGCCAGCACTACCGCGGCGTCGCAGCCAGCCGAAGGCCACCCCGCGCCCTGAGGGTCACGCCGGCCACCAGTTCCGGCTCGGCCTCGTCCACCAGCGAGAAGCGCGCGCCGCGCACCAGCGTGGCGAGGATCGCGGCCGCCTCCATCATCGCGAACGACATGCCGATGCACACGCGCGGGCCCGCACCGAAGGGCATGTACTGGTAGCGGGCGATGCGCGCCTCGGCCCCGGAAGCGAAGCGCGCCGGGTCGAAGTCCTCGGGGCGCTCCCAGCGCCGCACGTGCCGGTGGATCACGTAGATCGGGATCAGCATCGAGGTCCCGGCCTTGATGGCATGCCCCTCGATCTCCGTGTCCGCCACCGCCTGGCGGCTCATGATCGGCACCGGCGGAAGCAGGCGCATGGACTCCTTCAGCACCTGGTGGGTGATCACGAGCTGCTCCACGTGCTCGCCGCCGACGGCGGCGCCACCGGTCACGCGGCGAACCTCCTCGTCGATCGCCTCGGCCCATTCGGGAGCGCGCGCCAGCAGGTAGAGGGTCCACGAGAGCGCCGTCGCGGTCGTCTCGTGGCCGGCGAGGTAGAAGGTGAGCAGGTTGTCCACGAGCTGCTCGTGCTCCATCGCTCGCCCGCTCTCCGGGTCGCGCGCCGCCACCAAACGCCGCATGAGGTCGTCCGCGGGGGCGCCGCCCTCGCGCAGCAGGGCGCCCACCTCGGCGCGCAGCGCGGCGACGGCGCGCAGCTTGGCGAAGTGGCCGGGCCGGGGTGTCCATCGCGGGAGCTTGAGCGCGGCATAGAGG
>Ga0111538_10005885_pt1 | contig 16688 bp, 16 predicted proteins | sample SoiMethybrSBSTD1_FD_79669 | JGI IMG/M metagenome (GOLD analysis project Ga0111538, IMG submission 79669) | Bulk soil microbial communities from a Populus tree surrounding site in Tennessee, USA - Soil MetaG P. TD hybrid SBSTD1 (version 2)... | ecosystem: Environmental > Terrestrial > Soil >...
GCAGCTTGATTGCATCGATGATGAAGGTTCCTCGCGCGGAAGGGCCGCCCTTTCGTGCGCCTAAGCGAGGTATGTCGCGCATCGTCGAGGCGCTGACCGCGCGTATCGGAACGGACCGAATTCGCCGGCAGACCGCCGCCGTGTCGCTCGCCCGTCGGACCGATTGCTGGGAGGTCGGCGTTTCGCACGGACCGCCGCTGCAAGCCGACGACGTCATCGTGGCGGCTCCGCCTTTCGCAGCGGCGCATCTCGTGCGCGCCCTCGATGCCGAGCTCGCCAACAAGCTCGACGCGATCCGATCACTATCGACGGCGGCCGTCGTTCTGGCCATGGACGCGTCGGAAGGTTTGCCGTCGGCGGGCGGTCTGCTCGTTCCGCGCGTCGAGGAGCGCTCCATCATCGCCGCGACATTTGCGTCCGTGAAATGGCCGGGTAGGGCGCCCCAAGGTCGTGTCGTGCTGCGCGCGTTCGTGGGCGGCGACCGCGCCCCCGGACTCGTGAGCTCGGCGAGCGATGACGATCTCGTCGCCACGGTCTTGGGCGATCTCGGCAAATACTTCCCGCTTCCGCCGCTGCGATCGTCTCGCGTCGTTCGTTTCGATCAGGCGACGCCGACCCCTGAAGTCGGCCACGGGCGCCGAGTTGCCGAAATCCGTGCCAGGGCTCAGCATTGGCCCGGCCTTCACTTTGCTGGAGGAGGATACGGGGCGGGTGTGGGGCTCGCGAGCTGCGCCGCGCAAGCCCGCGAAGCGGCCGTCGCCGTGGCGCGCCGATGGAGCTGATCCGCAAAATCGAAACTACGCGAATGCCTGCACGGGGAGGCCAAGCTCGGTCTCGAGAATGCGCGCGACAACCTCCAGTTCATCGCGGCTTGCGGGTGTGAGCCGCGCGGCGCGCACGGCTGCGAGATCGCCGGCCGGACGCGTCGGCGAAACGAGTTGAATCCCGTGAAACTTCGCTCCCAGCGCGAGGCCCCATGAGACGACCGCCGCGAGCTGATGCGCCAAAGTCTCGAGGCAGACCATTCCTTCGCCGCGCATGATCGTCGTCTGGATGCCGATCGGCTGCTCCTCCGCAAATCTCCAGATGCGCGCGACGTGGGCCGCGGGCGTGACCTTTCGGCGCCAGAGCTTCGCGCACATTTCGTCGCTCAGCGCGTCGAGCTTGACCCATACCTCTCCGGATTGATTCGTCCACTTCGCCAGCGCACGGCGTACGCTCCCTTTCTCGAGATGCAGGCCGTTCGTATAGATTCGCAGGGGATTGGCGAACGAGGCTTCGGCAGACGCTTCGAGAATTCGATCCAGCGCCTGCTCAAAGTTCAAAGCAAGCGTCGGCTCGCCCGATCCGGCCACGGCCAGGTCGGCCCAGCCTGAATCAGGCGGGGATCGCAGCATGATGTCGAGCTCACGTCGAAGCCGTTTGAGGTCCACTGCCGGCCGGTTGCGGGTCGGCCCTGCTCGTGCTCGCGGCACCTGACAGTAAACGCACGCCAGGCTGCATTCTTTGCCCGGAGTGAGATCGATTCCGAGCGACGCACCGCCCGCTCGGCGCGACATCGCGGCGTAGACATACGCCGCGTCGCTACCGGAGCCAAGTAGACGGGCGCCACCACCCGGTCGCGGCTGCGACACGAGCGAAGGTTCCGCTTCGACATTCTTCGTCGCGTTCCCCCCAGTCGTGCTCGGACACGTCGGATCGTCTTGCATCGCGAAGCTCCAGACGTTCACCACTGCGTGGTTTCTCCAATCAGTATGCTCTCGCGGCCCATTCGTTAAGGACAATGGAGTTCGAAACGCGCACGACGCTGACAGTTGTCATGGGCTGAGTTGACCACGACGAGCGAAGTACCTACTCAACCGATATGAATTTGAAAGTCGTTTGCACTGTTCTCTGTGCAACCGTCGGCGCTTCGCATATCGCCAACGCAACGCCGCGGAAGCTTCCATTCTCGTACCCGTACGAGACGCTTCCAGAGGGCGAGCTCGAGCTCGAGCTCTATACGGACGTCAACCCGTTGCGTGTGCCTGCCAATTCGGCCGACCCCGTTGCCGGGGAGATGTGGAGCCCGGCCGTCAGGTTGCAGAACGAAATCGAATACGGACTGACGGACCGGGTCGAGCTCGGCTTCTACCAGGTCTTCCAATCATCGCCGAAGGCGGGCGGCGGAAGCGCCTTTCAATTCGACGGCCTCATCTGGCGCGTTCGCACGCGGCTGGCCGAGAGCGGCGAGTGGCCCGTCGACGTTGGCCTCTACTTCGAGCTCGAGACCATGCATGACGAATTGGCCCTGGAAGGGAAAGTGATCCTTCAGCGCAGGATCGACCGTCTTTGTTGGATGGCCAACCTCTGGGTCGAAGAGGAGTTCGAACGGCCTTTCGACGGGAAAGCGCAGGGGCGTTCAGCTCATTTCATCATCAACCCGACGACCGGTATCGCCTGGGAGGCGACGCAAACGTTTCATCCAGGCATCGAGTACTTCGCGCGAGGTCAGATCGATCCGAGCGGCGATACGCCGGAAGCGCGCGAGCGATCGCGGGTGCACCACTTCGCCGGTCCAACCTTGCACTTCAATTGGGGGAGGTTGAGCTGGTCGGCAGGTCTTTATGCCCACCTGAACGACACGGGCGTACCGCACGTCGGGGCTGCCTACGGACCTTTTTGGTTTCGCAATTTGATCGCACTCGCATTGTGAAAAGAGCAGCCATGAAAAAGACGGTGATCCAAGTCGTCGCATGCATCACGATGGCATCGTGTGGGTCGGCCAAGAGCGAAGGGCCCGATATCTGCGCGACGCCCCTCGACATCGCCGCACCGGCCGACGTGACGGTGACGGCACGCGACGTCCGAATCTTGCCCGCCGTCGGCCGCCGCGCGTTCGATGCGTGGACGTTCGATGGCGCCGTGCCCGGTCCCGCTCTGCGGATGAAGCTCGGTGACTCCCTGAGCGTCAAGCTCGTCAACACGTCACCGAGAGCGGCAAGCCTGCACTTCATGGGCATGGAGTACGGCGTCGAGGAAGACGGTACCATGGACTTTCCTTTCAGCGTCGTTGGCCGCCAGTGCGCGCATGTCTACCCGATCACGGCGTTGACCGAAGGCGTATGGCCATTTCTCAGTCACGTCGAACCTCGGCTCGCCCTGTCGAGGGGTCAGTACGGCGCGATCGTCGTGTCCAGCGCCTACGAACCACCGGCTCAGCACGAGTTCGTGCTCTTCATGGGGCAGCTCGGTCTCGAAGGTGAAGAAGGCGGCGATGAGGATGAGGACGAGGAACAGTCACCCTTCTACATGACGCTCAACGGTCGCGCTTTTGGCGATGGGCAGGTCATCGAGCTCGAGAACGATCGTTACGTACCGCATGAGAATACGAACCCGAGCGCACGGGTCGGAGACCTCGTCCGCTGGCGCTTGATCAATACTTCGCCGGACGTCTTCCACACCTTCGGCATTCACGGCCACAACTTCTGCGACCGCGGTGGACTTGCGAGCCCGACGGAAGGATGCCCGCACGACGGCAAGCCCGTGAACATCGTCGAAGTCCCTCCTCTCATGACCGCGAGCATCGAGTACGTCGAGGACAAGGCGGGGCGCTGGATGTACCATTGCCACCTGCTCGATCACGTCGACGAAGGCATGATGGGTTATTACGAGGTCGCCCCTTGACGGCGCATCCCACGGCCGATCGCGGTTGCCGCGCGTCGATGACGTGACAACTGTCATTCCCCGCGTTTTCTCTCTTACTTATCTTTATAGGGGAGGAGAGTATGACGCGTTTCTCGCGCGAGGATCCATTGCAGCCGCCGGCCCGAAGGTCGAAAGTGCGAGTTTCGGCTCGAGAGCTCGGCGGCGTGTTGGGTCGTACGAGTGTCATGCGGCTTGGGGCACTCTTGGTTGGGTTCCTTGCTGCCGGATTGATTACGCCGACGGTAAGCATCCCTCTGGTCTGTTCGAGGGGTCCGGATGGACAGCAGCACAGGGTGTCGGTTACGGCACCTTCCGTGGCCAAGGCCGGCTCGACGTACACGCTGCGCATTGACGGAACCGACTCGGGAGCCATTTCCCATACCGGATTGAACTACATCTTCGACATCGTCGACGAATGGCCGATTCCGGCTGGAGCCCGCTATGTGGAAGGCTCCGCTCGCGTCGTTCCCAGGACGGGCAGCGCGAACGTTCGGCCGGGCGCGAGAGTCGAACGCACGGCGCGCGGCGTCGCGCTGGTGTTGCCTGCTCATGTCGACAATGGCTCGAGTTACACCCCGCCCAGCTTCGAGCTGGACTTCCAGGCGACGGCCGCGCCGGGCGCTTCGATCACCCAGACGTTCGCCCGCTTCAGCCTGAAGGCGAACGCGTTCCTCGTGGGCAATGTTTCGACGACGTGCGAGGCAACGCCGCAACCGTATCCGGTCGCCGTGACCAGAGTCGAATAGAAGGATCGCTCCGCAACGACGCTTCGCCGCGAAGCTTGCAGCGCCACCCCTGCTTTCCGATGGAAGATTGCGCCTGTCCGGGCAGTTTGCGTGGGGTCATCGCCTTATCGATGATCGATCTGGCAGCGAAAAACTGGCAGAGTAGTGCTACGCCGCGTCACGCCGGGCCAAGAGAGCGCTGCGCGCCGTATTGGCGGCGAAAAGGACGATGGCCGCCGTGCTGACGAGCCCCCCCCAAGCACGCAAGGAAGGAACGCCCGAGAGATCGCCGACGAGGCGCGCCACGATCCCAGCTTGAAGAACGGCGGCGTGCACATAGAAGAGTGGGGAATAGCGCAGCTCGATGCCTGCCACCGCCGGCAGGATGATGGGCGCATGAGCGAAGATCATCGAGAAAACGAATCCGACGAAGAGCGCATGCACGCTGGCGTCGTACAAAGGGCCTGACGCGAGGTCGCCGTCGCGCACGACGAGCGCGCCGCCGACGGCGAGCCAGACGAAGCCGGCGAGCATGTTGACGGCCATGTATCTGGTAGCGCCGGATTTGGCGATCGTCCGCCGGGCGACGTCGAAGCGTGCGAGCCAGAGGGCCAAGAGGACCATTGCCGCCCCGCGCACCTTGGGAGCCGTGTCGAGATCGGCGCGAGCACCGGCGAGCCCTGCGACGAGCAGGACGGTGCAGCCAATGAACATTGCCCGCCCGAACGCGGACGGCGGAAGCACACGCGTGAGCTCGAGCCGTTCTCCCGCGATCGTGAGGACGACGAAGGTTTCCCAAAAGGGAACGCACGCCGCGATTGGCTCACCGAGCGCCCAAGTGATACCGCCGGCCAGCAGTGCGAGCGCTCCGAGCGCGAGCACGCTGGTATGCAAAGTGGGATCACGCCGGAGTAGCGAAGCAAAAATCGCGACCAATGCGAGCGCCGAAAGAGCTGATGCCCAGGTGACGACACTGCGCGGCGCATGGGCGAGCAGCAAGACGCCCGTCGCGACGCTCGCTGCCGGAGCCGCATAGGCCCAGAGGCGACCGATTGCCACCGCCCGCTCGAGCGCGATGACCGTGCCGAGTACCCCGAGCACCATCAAAGGACCGTGTGCAACGGCCACGTGCCAAGGCGGCGCGGGAAGAGACCACCCAATGCGCGTGAGCCCTGCCCATAATGCGACTACGAGCATGGCCGCCGCGAAAGGTAGAGGCAACGCACGCAGCCGCCGCCGGGGCTCGCTCACGGATTCCAGCCGAGCTCCCGACGGGCGGCGTCCGACATTCGACTCGGCGTCCAAGGCGGGTCCCATACCAGTGCCACTTTGACGAGCGTGATGGCGGGAAAGCGTCTCTTCAGTACAACGATGGCCTGTTCGACAACGTGGTGACCGAGAGGACAGGCGGGGGACGTCATGGTCAGACCCACCGACAAGTTGGAGGGGCCATGCTCGATACTCTGCACCAGCCCGAGATCTACGACGTTGATCCCGAGCTCGGGATCCATCACCTCCCGCAACGCGTCTCGAACGTCATCGTCCGTCATGGTGCTCCCTGTGCCGGTGCAGCACAGGCAATAACATGACCGCGCCGCGCTAGCTGGTCGAATCGATAGGCGCCCAAGAGGGCGGCGCCGAGGGCGCCAGCGTGGGCAGCGCGCGCCTCGGTCCGAATGTCGAGTCGGCCGAGACCCTTCTTGCCCGACTCCGCGCGCGTCTCATCGCGCAAGACGGAAACCAGTCCCTCGTCCTCACTAAGACCACCGGTGAGAACGACAACGCCCACGGCACCCGCCGAGCGCAAGAGCCGCAAGAGGCGCCCGCTGATGCTGAGATGAATGCCTCGAAGAATCGCCGGAGCGTCGAGCCCTCGGCTCACCATATTGATGACGTCGGTTTCCGCCAGCACGGCGCAAATGCTGGAGACCTCTTCGCTGTTGGTCGATTGGAGCGACATTCGGCCGACGTCCTCCAGCGGTACGCCGAGGTAGCGGGCGATGTTCTCCAGGAATTGCCCGGTTCCGCTCGCGCATTGGCTCGTCATGCGATGACCGAGCACTTTGCCTCGGCTGTCCGTGCGGATGGCGCGCGCATGCAAAGCGCCGATGTCGAGAACGGCACGCGCTTCGGGAATCAGGTAGACCGCTCCCCGCGCGTGAGTGGTCATTCCGTAGAAATGACCGGTCGCAAAGTCGACGGCGTCCCCATCACCGGTGCTGGCGATGTAGTGAAAGGCGTCCCTCCTTACGCCCGCCTCCGCGCACACTTCGTCGAACACGGCGCGAGCGACGTCGGCTACGTTGCGACGACGGATTCTCTGCGCCGCGAGCGCGAGGATCCTCCCTTCCTTCCCGCCATCGCTCTCGGTAATGGCAGCCTTGATAGCGCTCGAACCGGCGTCGATTCCCGCGGTAAGATGCTTCATGCGACGGCCTCCGTGTGATGCATTCGGATGAAATTGGGGAGCTCGCCGACGCGCCCCGCCCGCAAGTCATCGAGCGCAAAGAGGGCCGCTCCGAGTGCGCCCATGTAGATCGAATCAGGATGGATATTGAGCGTGATGTCCGTTCCGTAGTTCTCGTCAACGAGCTCGCGGAGAATCTTCGTCGCCATGGGGTTGTTGCAGACTCCGCCCGTGAACGTGAGCTCGTCGCGTACGCCGCCGCTGCGCGCGAGAAGCGACATCGCGCGCAGCATGATCGCACGGTGAAGTCCGGCCAAGATGTCCTCGCGCTGCTGTCCAAGGGCCAGTCTTTCGCGAATTTCGGCACCGGCGAAGACCGTGCAGGTCGAGTTGACCTTGACGGGCTTCTTGGCTCGAAGGGCGAGCGGCCCTAACTCATGCAAGCCGAGGTTGAGCTCGTCGGCGATGTAACCGAGGTAGCGGCCACACCCCGCGGCGCAGCGGTCGTTCATCTGAAACGACGTGACGACGCCTTGCCCGTCCACTTGAATGGCCTTGGTGTCCTGCCCGCCGATGTCGAGCACGGTGCGCGTCCCGCCGAACGAGCGATGGGCGCCGCGGCCGTGGCACAGTATTTCGCTGCGCACGGCTTCTTTCGGGAAAGGGAGCGTCTGCCGGCCGTAGCCAGTTCCGACTACGGTTGCTTCTTCGATGCGCTGCGACGTCGCCGCGTCGATTGCCTGCACGATCGATGGTCGAAGGTGGGCGATCGTACCATCGGCCTCTAGCCACCGAAGGGCGCGCAAAAGGAGTCGCCGCGTATCGTGCGGGCGCATCCTGGTTTCGACCTCGAGGATCGCGCGGTCATAGAGAGCGACCAATGGCTCGAACCGCGCCTCGCCTTTCGTCGCCAAGTGCTCGGCCTCCGCGACGAACGCAGCGCCGGCGAGATCGCGGAAGAAGGCGCTCTTTCGCGGCGAGCCGGAGAGAAAGAGCGCGGGAGAATTTCGCTCGATGACGTCGAGTACGTGCTTTGCTGCACCCTCGAGCGCTTTTCTCTGGTGAAGCGGCGCCTGGGAGGCATGTCCGAGGAGCGTCTTTTTGAGGTCCTCGAGATCGGCGAGATAGAGCTCGAGGCGGAACGCTTCGCGCAGTCGCGGCAGCACCGTCGACGCCTCGGCACCGCCGAGGGCGCGTTCGAGCAGGTCGAGCCGTGCTGAGGTGATGGCCTCGATACGCGCGACCGAGCAGGCGACCTCGTAGTTGCTGCGGCTATTGGTAATGCCGCGGCCGAGTATTGCGCCACGGTCGTCGAGCAGGACCGCTTTGGTCGTCGTCGAGCCGAGGTCGATGCCAACGACGCACTTCATGTCCGGCCCCGGTTCTTACGGCCGGCCAACATCTGAAGAAAGCTCTGCACGCGGTTTTCGATGTTCGCCTTTCCGAAGTACCGCGGATCGACCAGATCGGACTCGATGAACCCACCAGGTACGCCCGTCCGTTCCTCGAGCTTGCGCTGTAAGAGCAGCTGTCCCACCGAGAAGGAATTGCATGACTTCACGCTGTTGATGAGAAACCCATCGGCCTCGTATTCCTTGACGTAGCGCTCGAGCAGCTCGAGCCGCTTGGGTAAGCCAAGGTTCGTGTAACAACCCATGCAGTACTCGGCCAGGCTCTCCAATGGTCGGGCAGGGTCGTGCCGGAAGCCCGTGTCGTACAACCCGCCGACGCGCGTGTACGTGCTGGCGACGACAACGGCGCCTTCGCGGCTGAACATGCGCCAGAAGTCGTAAAAGCTCGTCCAATTGGGCGGTCCCTCGACGACGAGCCGATACCGCTCTTCGGCCATCGATCCATCCGGCGTAGCGGGGCCCTGTCCGAGCGCGGCCCGCTCTTCGACTTCTTGGCGGAGCTCGGAGTAGTAGAGCGCAGCATCCTCCGTGCCTCGAAACGACGAGAAGATCGGTCCGACGTAGTAGACGCCGCCAAAGTAGCCGTCGATGGGGGAGGGCCGGTGACGCGCCGATTCCCAGACGCGTACGAGATCCGTCTCGGCTTGTGCCGACAAGGAAAGTCGACGCGAGAGCTCATCTCGGTCGAGCTTCCTACCCGCGACGCGTTCGAGCGCGGGAATGACTTCCCTCTCGATTTGCTCGACGACGTACGTGCGCATTTCCGGCGAAATGGTGCCTTCGGTCTGATAGGGGACGTGCAAAAGCACAACGGGGCATTGATATTCCTGCTTCAAAAGCTCGAACCATTTCAAAAACGTGAAGCAGCCCGTGTAGGAGAGAAGCAGCAGATCGGGGGGCGGCAGTTTCTGGCCGGTGGGGCCGATGTTGCCGCTCTTGAGCATGCCGATGTCGCATTTCACGTAGGTGCAGACATCCTCGGAATGGCCGGCCTTCTCTGCTTCGGCAATGTAGCCGGCCGAGCGACCGCGCATGCCGCTTTGAAGCGCGTTGATCTCGGGGAGCACCGGCAAGAGATCGAGTGCGCCGAGAAGCTCGGTGACGTTACCCGGGACGAAAGTGTAAACGACCTTCTTGCCCTCCTCTTTGGCGCGGGCGAGCTTGTCGAAGTGATCGGCAATCATGCGCTTTTGTCGGAGCTGGCTTCGGTCCTTGGAAGCTTCGCTCGTGGCTGTTGCAGCGAACGCTTGGGTCATGATGCGGCTCCCCACAGTTTGACGGCGTCGGAGAAAGCGCCTGCTTGCTCGCGGATGACCTGGAATTGGCCCGTGTTCTCGGAGAATTTGAAGCTGGTGTGAGGGATGCCGGCAGTGCGCAGCGCGGCCTCCAGCATCGGTTGATCGAGCAGAGCGGGATCGCAGAACGACGCCGCCGCGAAGATGACCCCATCGGCGTTGCAATCGCGCACGGTTTGCACGAGCTTGGCCCCCTTTTCCTCGTTTGCGATGTAGCGAGAGGCCGTTGCACGCCCCCTTTCGAGATAGGCGCGAGCCAGTGCGTCGACGGGGTTCTCGTCGGGGCCTACCACGATGTCGCCTTCGATCATTCTGAGACCGAGCTGAAAATCGTCGTCGACGATGTCGCACCCGGCCTTCTCCAGCGCGACGATGAGATCGAAAGGCGGTTGTTCGCAAAACGAGCCCGCCAGGACGACGCGTACGTTGTCGACGACGCGCGCCGGACGCCGCTCGACGAACGCGAGGAGCTCTTCGAGCAACTCCGTGTGCGCTGCGGCTTCCAGCGCGGCCCCAGCGCGTACGGCAAGATAGGCTTCGGTGGCGCGCAAGCGCCAGGGTTCGCGCTGTCGAACGCTATCGAGCCTGGCGAGGGCGCGTCGTCGCGCATTCTCGGTGTCGATCGCCGCGCGGAGTCGATCAGGCTCGAGCGGCAAGGCCCCGCGTTCACGAAGCTCGCGCGCGATGCGGCGAAGCTCGAGAGCAAAGAACTTTCCTCCGACCTCGCGGTCGAAGTTCTGCGGCAGATCGAGGTAGGACGTGTACAAGTCCGGAAAGAGCAGCTTGAACATGCCGCCCAAGTTGCGAATGACGTCGCAGATCGACGGAAAGAGCATCCCGTCGAGCGCTGCAAAATGGCCGCCCAGCGCGAGCTCGATCGTGCTGCGTGGAATGCGGCAGATGTACGATTGAAAGTAGGAGTCGCCGCGAATGACGTCGAGCGAGTCTCCTGCCCCGAAGATCGCGACGGGAAGACATCCGATGGCCTCGAGCAGAGGTCGCGGTGCGTAGATGGGCATATAGCCGACGGCAAGCCGGCCAGGGTTCACGCGCTTCCACCTTTCGACGCCGCGCAAGGTGACGTCTTCCGCTAGTGCGCGGGCGCGGTCGAGAACCGGGGCGGCAGGATCGATCGTCATCGTCGAACCCTTTCGGCTGCACACATGATGAGAGGCGGCCGATCCATCCGGTCGAGCTTTCGCACGGCGCCAGCCGCTCTCGCGGCGGTCTCCGGTGACGTGCCGGCGATGCCGGAGAGCGTCATGCGATGAATGGTCAAGGCGAGGTCTTCGGGAGGGCCGTGGCGCGCGGGATCGTACCAGCCGTACATCCAGTTCAGCATCCCGAAGAAGCTGTACGTCATTCGCTCGATCTCGACGCTCGAGAGTGGCGAGCTGGGACCGGAAGCGACGTCGCTCAAGAGCGCGCGCAGCACCTTTTCGGCAATCGCGTAGTAGCGCTCCTTTTCTGCGCGTATCTCGGCGCGGCGCCAGGGGGACAGTGATGCCGCCTCTTGTACGAGGACGCGCATGACGTCCGGCCGCTCGGCGAAATAGCGGACGTGATTGAGAATGAAGAGAAAGAGGCGCTCCTTGGGGTCGCTTTCGCCGGCGACCGCCCGCTCTGCCGCAGAGGTGAGCGTCGTCAACGCATGTTTCTGCAGGTGATACAGAATGTCTTCCTTGGAGCCGAAAAGCGTATAGAAACTGGCGAGCCCGCGCCCCGTCGCGCGCGCGAGATCGCGCATCGACATGCCGTGATAACCATGCTGGGCGATGGCGTGGGCCGCTCGATCCAGCACCTCGTTACGACCGCCGTCATATCTGCGTCTCATCGGTCCACCCATTGCGGTGCGCGTTTGGCCAGGAATGCCTCGATACCTTCGTTCCCATCGTGACTCGCGAGCAACCGGTCGGCGTACCGTTGCTCGGCTAGGTCGAGCGGCTTGCCGAGGCTGGCGAGCAGCCCGGAGCCGTGCCGCGCACCGACGGTCGCTTCACGCAGGGTGAACGCCGAGAGCGGCGCCAGCCACGTGCGATACCAGTCGAAGAGCCGATCGTCGGCCGCGTCACTCTTTGCAAAGACCGCACTCAAGAATCCGCTTTCGAGCAGCCGGGAGGGACCGACCTCTTCCCCTGTGAGCGTCAATCGTTCGGCGAGGGCCCCGCCCAGGCGATGATGTCCGAGCACCGTCATCACCGGAGGAACGACCCCCAGTCTGACCTCGGGCACGCCGAAGACGGCGGTCTCGGTAGCAAAGACGAAATGGCAAGCGAGCACGAGCTCGAAGGCGCCTCCCAAGCATCGGCCCTGGACCAACGCAGCGATCGGCACGGGATACGCCGCGACCTCTCGCACGAGATCGTGAAAGGTGTGCAGCATGAAGGGTGCGATCTTCGGTCGATGCTCGGCAACCGATGCCCCGAACGAGAAATCTTTGCCGGCACCGCGCAAGACGACCATCTTGAGGCGACGGTCGTCTCGGTGCGCGGTGAGGGCGGATTGCAGCTCCGTCATCAACTGCAACGTCAATACATTGCCCTTCGGCTGATCGAGCGTCAGCGATAGGACGCGACCATCCTCGACCAGCTCCACGGCGAGGCCGTCCTTTGCTTTCGGCCCGATTCTCTCCGGCATGGTTATCCCCCTTCTCGCATCCGGGTCCGCGCCGACGCGGGAAGGACGGCAGCGACGAGGTCGGAGTCGAAGCGAGCCCCCGCGGCGAGGCGTCGGCGAAGCTCGACGAAGTCGATCTCCCGTTCCCCCTTCGCGCCGTAGTGGAATGCGGGAAACCCAGCCGCGGCTTCGGTATTCATGTTGAGCGACAGCCACGAACGACTGGTCTCCGCATTCTGCAGCCAGTGCTCGAGCTTCTTCTTTCTCAAGCTCTCCAGTGTTTTTCGAGTGCAGTCGGGGAATGTGTAGAGGAACTTGGTCGCTAGTTGATCCACGGCGGCATCGAGCTTGGAAAGATCGATCGTCAGCTTCTTGGCTTCGTTCGACGCGGCCTCGAGCTCGGCGCCCGTCTTCCATTCACCATAGACGATGCGCCCCATCGCATCGGAATAGCGGTCGGTGATGACGAGTGGGTTCGGGACATAAGTTCCGTCCCCGCGCCGGTGCGTAGGTACGACGTCGTTGAGCAAACCGAGCCGCATTGCCTTGTGTGCGGACCACGGCTGACACAGGGACAGTGACTCGGCTGCATTCGAGAAGCCGACATAGAGGTGCAAAAAGTCGGTCGCACCTCCGTCGGGCGCCGAGCCGTGGATGGGGCCCGCCTGGCCGAAACGGGCATGATCGCCGGCGACCGAGAAGTCGCAAGCCATTCCGATTTCTTGTCCTCCCCCGATGCGCAGGCCGTTGACGCGGCACACGACGGGCTTGTCGCACAAGAGAATCGTCGTGACCATGTCATTGAAGAGACGCATGTATTGCAGATACTCGGCCGGGCGCCCGGCGTAGTACGTAGCGTATTCGGCGGTGTTTCCACCCGAACAAAAGGCGCGGTTGCCCACGGCGCTGACCACGACGCACACGGAGCGTCGATCGGCGCTGGCCCTTCGCAGAGCCAGAATCATCTCTTTTACGGTGGCGGTGGTGTACGAATTGAGCTGCCCTTCGTTGTCGAGAGAGATCCACGTTTGATGAAGGCCGCCGACCGTGGCGCCATCCCGGGCACGAATCGGTCGCTGCTCGTAGCGGACGTGGCGAAACTCGTAGCCGGGTACTAGGTCGTGGTTGATCAGCTGTTCGCTCATTGCCCATACTCCCTATGTTCAGATGCGGGGATCCAAAATGATTCGCTTCTCCAGCCGATGACCGGCCATGTCGCCCAAGAGCTCGTTGATGCGCGACATCGCAGCGTGTTCGACGAAGGGGCCGAGCTTCACCTTGCCGGCGTAGACGAGACCGAGCACGCTGGGGTAGGCGTCGGGGGGGCAACCCCAAGTGCCGTGCACCGTCGCGTCGAACGCCATCAAGTTGGAGAGGCGAAGCTCGAGCGGCTTTGCCGTGTATCCCACCTGAACCATGGTGGCGGCAGGGCCGAGCAGCGCGAAGGCGATGGCTTGGCCCTCGGTCGTGCCGCTGCATTCGAAGATGCGGTGATTCAGCGAAGGCGTGCTCCAGGGTCGGATGATCTCGTGGACCTCCCTTCGGACCTCCTTGGGCGCCTTTTGGCCGACAGTAAGCGTGCGGTCCACTCCGCGATGCGAGAGCGCCGCGAGCTTCGCTTCGCTCACATCGATGGCGATGACGCGCGCGCCGAGGGCATGCGCGATCTGTGCGGTGTAGCCGCCAACGCCTCCGGCACCGACGATGATGGCAAGATCATCCTTAGCGACACCGGCCCGCCGAACCGCTTGATACCCGGTCGAAACGGCGTCGGCGACCACCGAAAGTTCGCGCGGATCGACGGACGCGGGAGCGTCGTCGATGGGAACGAGGGGTGCCGCAGGTACGAGCACGTGGGAGGCAAAACCTCCGTCGATGTCGTTACCCGGCATGCGCTGCGAGGGGCAGGCGTTTCCTCGACCAGCTCGACAAAAGGGACAGGCGCCGCAAGGAAGCACGGCGGGTACGAGCACGCGCCGGCCGAGCAGTCGCTCGAAGCTTCCGCGGGCGGTCACCACGCGCCCCACGATTTCATGGCCGAGAACGAGAGGAAGCGCATGCTTGGGCGCGACGTCGCCGCGGGCAAATCCGAGATCGGTGTGACAGAGACCGCAAGCTTCCACTTCGACGACGGCATCGTCGGCCGTAACATCTCCGATGGATATCGACTTCCGTTCGAGCGGCCTGCCAGGAATCGAAAGGACGTAAGCGTCGGCGCGCATGGATTGTCCTCTGGCTCGTTTTTCGATGACCTGTCCTTCTTGATAGAAGACGAACGTTCGTCTCCAAATGACAGTTGTCAGCCGAGCCTCGAGGCGCGCGCTTAGCGGCAAACCGTCGAGAGACGTTCGACCCAAGCGTGGATCGCGTCGAACCTCCAGTCCGCTGCGCGCGGAACCGGTGCGCCTACCGGGGAGAGACCCGAGAACATAATGCGGCGCAACGAGGTACGGCGAACGCAATCAAGCGGCCGTCTGCCGACAAGCTCATGTCAAGCGGTTCGGCAAGGCCCGCCACCACGAGCTTCGGCGGACCGAGCCCATCCCAAGCCCCCGGTCGCTCTTGGCGCATCACCGCAAAGTGACGCGATGGTCGACCGGTGCGGAGTGCAAGGCGCTGGCACACCAAAGCCCTGACCGCCGCGCTGGGGTCGACATGGTCCTCGATGAAGTCAAAGCCGTGGATGGGAGACGGACACCCGATCCAGGCGATGGCATGCGCCCAGTCATCGCCGGTCAGAAGACGAAGTCGCAAGCGGAGGCGTCCCAACTTCACATGATCGAAACGGGGCGATACCACGAAGCGCGCATGGGCAAAGACGACAGCCGGGTCGAGCTTCGCGACGACCTTGTAGGCGGCTTCCTTGGCTGCAAAGAGCGCGCAAATGAGCCTCCCAGGTCGAGTGCTCGTCGCCAGAGCCGCTCGCTCATCGAAACCGCACACACGCTCGACGAAGCGTGGCCGGAGGTACGCTTGAAGACGCGATGGATCGGCGAAGTCGACGACGTCGTTGCCGATCAACGAGCGCTCGGCCGCGGGCCGTCGACGTCGCAGACTCGGCACGCTACGTTTGTGCGTGCGACGACGAGCCGCACGGCGTCTCCTAGGGTGCGAACCTTGTCGGCATCGTCATCGCTGACTTCGATTCCAAAGCGGTCTTCGATCTCGATGACTACGTCCACGAGGCGCGCTGAGTTGACTTTCAGATCCTTCATGATCGAAGTCTCCATGCCGACGCAAGAGAGTGCTTCCGTGTTTTTGACGAAGGGCCGAACGATGTCGATCACGCCGTCGAGTACTTCTTGCTCATTCATGGTTCCGACCTCCTGCTTGTCTGACCGCTGTCATCAGCGGGGAAATTTGGAGAACACGACGCATCCGTTGACGTCGCCGAATCCGAAGCTCGCCTTGGCTACGACGCGGAGATCCGGTGCATCGAACGTCTCGCGCGCGATTCGGCGCGAGTAGGGCAACAGCTTTGGATGCACGTCCGAGCAGTTCACACTGCCGTGAACGAAGCCTCGCGCGAGCTGCAGCACCGATGCCGCGCATTCGATCCCGCCCGCGGCCCCGAGCGAATGCCCGATGAGCGACTTCGTCGATTGGAGCCAGGGCATGCGAGCCGGCGCAAGCTCGAGGGCACTTGCCCAGTTGTCGATCTCGAGCGGATCGGCAAAGGTCGCGGTCAGGTGGCCGTTGATGAGATCGATTTCCTCGGGGCGAATCCCCGCCCCCGCGATGGCGCCGCGAATGCAGCGCCGGACACCATGCGGGTTCGGCGCCGTCATGCTTCCACCCATGCGATGCCCGCCACAAGTCAGATATCCGTAAAGAACCTCTGCATAGATGTGGGCGCCGCGGCGCTCTGCACTCTCGAGCGATTCGAGCAGGAGGATGCCGGCACCCGCGGCGGGCACGAATCCAGCTGCCGATGCGCTCATGGGCCGCGAAGCTCGTTCGGGCGCAGCGTTCGACGTCCGGTTCAGCACCTTCATGGCGTCGAAACCAGCCCAGATGTACTTGGAGCACCCCTCCGACCCGCCCGCCAGCATGCGTTCGGCTCTGCTCTCTCGAATTCGAAAGAAGGCTTCGATGATGGCTTCGGTGCCGGTGTTGCAGGCGCTCGACGGCGTGGAGACCTGATTGCCGAGCGCGAGAAGACCCGCGACGCGGGCGCTATTGCCGCTCGACATGATCTGCTCCACGACGGCGCTACCCATTCGAGATACCTTGCCGGCGTTGGTCATGGGGACGAGCCGCTCGGCGATAGTATCCATGCCTCCAATTCCGGTCCCGATCAGCGCTCCGGCTTCCCAGTCGACCTCGTCCGCGTCGGGCTCCGGGCGCCGTAGTCCGGCATCGATCCAAGCATCGACAGCGGCGATCGAGGCATAGACCATGTTCGTGTTCGTGGTCGCGACCTCCTCGGGCGTGAGGTAGTGGCTGCGCTTGGCCTCCAGGCCTTCCGGAATGCCGCCCACCTGGCAAGCGAAGTTCCGATCGGCCAAATGCTGGTGAAAGCGGATACCGGTGATGCCTTTTCGCA
>Ga0111538_10005886_pt1 | contig 16688 bp, 14 predicted proteins | sample SoiMethybrSBSTD1_FD_79669 | JGI IMG/M metagenome (GOLD analysis project Ga0111538, IMG submission 79669) | Bulk soil microbial communities from a Populus tree surrounding site in Tennessee, USA - Soil MetaG P. TD hybrid SBSTD1 (version 2)... | ecosystem: Environmental > Terrestrial > Soil >...
CGGTGAGCGTCCAGCTCACGGTCGAGCCCAGCTGCGGCGCAGTGCCGGTCAGGATCTCGGGGTTGATGCCCGTCCCCACGACGAACTCCACCGTCGCCTCCAGGCACTGGCGGAGCTCGAGATCGTCGAGGGCGAAGTCGTTGCCGTCCTCCGCTCCGGCCGTGTCGATGATGCGGAGGTGCATCGTCGCGGCCGTCGCGACGAACGTGAAGTACGACGAGCGCCACACTCCGTCGGCGAACGAGGGAGCGGTGACCGTGAGCATCGGCGCCCAGGCCACGCCGTTGGCGGAGGTCTGGACCTCTAGCGTCGGCGGCGTGGCGAAGCCCTGCGACACGTACATCCACCAGAACCGGAAGGCGTACGCGTCTCCCACCGAGAGGCCGCCCACGCTCTGCTGCCAGACGCGGATGCCCGGGGAGCCGTCGACCACCATCATCCACATGCCGTTGCCCGGCGTGTGGTCCGCCACGGAGAGCAGCCCGGGGTTCCAGGACTGCGGGTTCGCAACCAGGAAGTAGTCGCCCGGGTTCAGGAAGGGACCGCCGTTGAAGTTGTAGTCGCTGACGTAGCCCGCTGCGCCGCCCTCGAAGCTCGGGTTCAAGATCAGGTTCTGCGCGGATGGCGAGGCGCCGAGTCCTCCGGCGACGAACGCGGCCCAGGCCAGCGTTCTCGTGACTCGACGAGCCGACCACCACGCGCACGCGCGCTTCTCCATGATCCCCTCCTCTGATTTCCGGCCGGCGCCCGGCCGGGACTCCTACTCGCGCGGAGTCGACTGACTCCGCGCTCCCCGGAAGTCCAAGGGCGATGCGAAGTCGTGCGCTGCGCGGATTCCCGGATTCATGGCGGACGAAGGACGCCCGCGCTTCAGCGCTCGAACGTCAGCACCCAGATCGACATCCCGTACAGCGCCTTCGTCTCGTGCGGGAACTGCTTCCGGAGGTCCTTCAGCATCGGCATGTGGTCGGGGATGCTGCGCCCCATGAAGAAGACGCGCGAGTACGGCGAGAAGTCGGTGCCGGGCGGGAACGTGAAGTCGGGGAGGAAGTCGACGAGGTGCGGGAGCTCGCGACCGGGAGGCAGGAGCCGCGGCGCGTAGTAGTTCCACGCTCCCGAGTGCGGGAAGAGCCGCGGTTGCCACTCGGCGGCGACGACGGCGTCGGACGCGTTCGCGCGCGTCACGATCGAGCGCACCGCGGAGCGATTGTCCTCGCGACCCGGATCGCGCACGTTCAGGACGCACAGGTACAGTGCGGCGACGACGGCGAAGCTCGCGGCGCTGCGCCGGAGCCCGGCGAGCGGACCCGGGGCGTACGCGCCGCGCGCCGTGAGGAGCGCGAGCGGCACCACCGCTCCCGCGATGTACCGCCACTCGAAACCGGCGCGCGGGGTGATCCACGACGCGAGCGCGCTCCACGCGGGGAGCAGCACGGCGGAGGCCAGGACGACGAGCCACGTGCCGCTGGCGGAGCCCTCGGAGTCCGTCGCCCGCGCGCGCTGTCGCGCGAGGATCCGCACCGACGCGAGCAGCGCGAGCCCGAGCAAGAGCGCTCCCGCCGCGAGGAAGACGAGGCGCAGCGCGGCTCCGCCGAGCCGGACGTTGAGGTACACGAGGTGCACCATGCCCTCGAGCAAGCGCTGCGGCGATCCGTCCGAGCCGCCGGGCGGCAGCTCGTGCGCGAGCTGCGCCGGGAAGCCCCACGCGAACCACGGAGCGGAGAGGGCCGCGGCGATGCCGAGCGCCACGAAGAGCCGGCGCAGCCCGGGCCGCAGCTCCGCGTGGACGATCGCGGCCAGGATGCAGGCCGAGACGATCACCGCCAGCGCGTGGACGAAGTGATAGTGCGTGTGCAGCCCGACGACGGTCCACAGGACGCCGCGCGCGAGCCCGCGCCGTTCCTCGAGCAGGTCCAGCGCGGCGCCGAGGAACCCGGCGAGCGCCAGCGTGAGCAGCGAGTACATGCGCAGGTCCGAGCTCATCTCGAGGTTCAGCGACGAGCACGCCACGAACAGCGTCGCCGTCGCGCGCGCGGCCCGGTTCGGCAGGCGCCGCGCGATCTGCCACACCACGGGAACCGTCAGGACGCCGTAGAGGATCGCGGGGATGCGCAGGACGAGCTCGTCCTCGCCGAGCACCGCGCGCACGACGCGCAGCACGAGGAACGAGAGCGGCGGGTGGTTGTCCTGCTTCAGCCGGTGGAAGAACTCCGCCAGGTCCGGCGCGCGGATGTGGTAGAGGCTGTGGAAGTCGTCGAGCTGCAGGCTCGTGATCCACGAGCTGGCGACGCGCAGGACGAGCGCGAGCACCGTGATCGAGGCCAGCACGAGAGCGTCGCCCCCGCGCTCGCTGCGGCGCGCTCCGAGCTCGGGCGTGTCCGTCACGCGTCCCCGCAAGGAAGCGTCACGCCGACCGATCCGCCTTCTTTCGCGCGACCGCGAGCAGGTTCACGGAGGGGAAGCGCACGACGCGTCGCTGCTGCCGGGTGCGCACGAGCACCTGGCCGAGGAGGCGTCCGGCCGGGCGCCAGAGCTTCGCGCTGCGCTGGGCGATGAACTCGGCCGTGCACACCCAGGCGTGCGGCTCGACCTTCACCGGCTCGAAGCCCGCACGCTCGAGCATCCCCGTCAGGCTCTTCTCCGTGAAGTAGAAGAGGTGCTCGCTCGCCTTGTCGAAGCCCACCCAGCGCGGGCCCATGGCGCGCGCCCACCAGCTGCCGACGTTCGGCACCGTCATCAAGAGGTGGCCGTCGTCGGCGAGCAGGCGCCGCGCTGCGCGCAGGATCTCGACCGGGTCGGAGATGTGCTCGAGGAAGTCCCACATCGTGATCACGTCGAACGGGACCGGACTCTCGAGCTCCTCGAGGCGACCCGTGCGGATGTCGAGCCCGAGCCGCTCGCGCCCGAGCTGCGAGGCGTACGGCGAGAGCTCGATCCCCTTCGTCTCGTATCCCGCGCCGCGCGCCACGGTCAGGAACGCGCCCGTGCCGCACCCCACGTCGAGCACGCGGCCGACGGGGCACACCGAGCGCAGCGCGCCGAGGTAGCGGTCGAAGCGCAGCGCGACCTCGTCCGGCAGCGGGAAGCGCAGGAACTTCGCCGCGTTCTGCTCGAAGTACTGCGGGTCGTAGTACTGCTCGACGTCCGCCGACGCGGGCTGCGGATTCGCGAAGGTGAGCCCGCAGCCCAGGCACTTCACGATGCGCACGCCCCAGCGGACCGTCGATCCGGTAGCGCGCGCCGTCGGTGCACACGGGGCACGCGATGTCCCTGGTCGTGACCATGTGGCGGAGAACGAGAATGCCATGCTATCCGAGAAGACGCGGCGTGGGCTCGGCGGGCGAGCCTCCTCGTCTCAGTCCGCCGTGCCCTGCGGACCGGTGTAGCGCGCCAGCTTGCTGTAGAGCGTCTTGGGCGACACGCCCAGCTCGGCCGCGGCCGCGCGCTTGTTGCCCGCGTGCTTCTCCAGTGCCGAGAAGACGGCCAGGCGCTCGAGCTCCTCGATGTCGAGCGTGGGCAGCGGTCCCGTGGCCGAGCGCTGGCGCGTCACCACCAGGCGCTCGACGTCGGTGGCGGTCAGCGTCGGTCCGCCGCCGAGCGTGGCCAGGCGCGTGATCGCGTTCTCGAGCTCACGCACGTTGCCGGGCCAGTCGAGGCGCGCCAGCGCGGCGAGCGCCGCGGGCTCCAGCGTCAGACGCCGGCCGAGCTTGGCCGACTCGCGTTCGAGGAGCACGCGCGCCAGGAGCTGGACGTCGCCGTCGCGCACGCGCAACGGGGGCACCTCGACGACCAGCGGCGCCAGGCGGTAGTACAGGTCCTCGCGGAAGCGTCCCGCTCCGACCTCGGCGAGCAAGTCGCGGTGCGTGGCGGCGACGACGCGCACGTCCACCTGCTGCACGCGGTTGCCGCCCACGGCGCGCACCTCTCCGAACTGCAGCGCGCGCAGGAGCACGGGCTGGACGGTCAGCGGCAGCTCGCCGAGCTCGTCGAGGAACAGCGTGCCGCCGTGCGCGGCCTCGAACAGTCCGGAGCGCCGGCGATCGGCGCCGGTGAACGCGCCGCGCTCGTGGCCGAAGAGCTCGCTCTCGACCAGGTTCTCGGGGATCGCGCCGCAATGCACGATCACGAAGGGCTGCGGGGCGCGCGGGCTCCCGGCGTGGATGGCGCGCGCGACGAGCTCCTTGCCCGTGCCGCTCTCGCCCTGCACGAGCACGTGTGCGGCGCTGGGAGCGACGCGCGCGATCAGGGCGCGCAGCGCCTGGACGGGTGCCGAGGTGCCCAGGATCTCCGCGCCGCCCGCGGAGTCGGTGTCCGTCAGCCGGCGCAGCCGGCGGTTCTCCTGGAGCAGGTCGCGCTCGTTGCAAGCGCGGCGCAGCGTGCGCTCGAGCGCCTCCAGCGGGATCGGCTTGGTGAGGAAGTCGTGCGCGCCGAGGCGCATGGCCTCGACCGCCTCGCGCACGGCTCCGTGGCCGGTGAGCAGCACCACCGGAAGGGTGCCGTCGGCCTCGCGCAGCCGGCGCAGGAGCTCGAGACCGTCCATCTCCGGGAGACGCAGGTCGATCAACGCCACGTCCGCGGGTTCGCGCGCGATGTGCTCGAGCGCGGCGTGCGGCGTGGAGAACGCCGCCACAATGCAGCCGAAGCCCTCGAGCTCGCGGCGCAGGACCTCGCGCAGAGTCGGATCGTCGTCCACGAACAGGACGCGGCGCCCCTTCATCCGGCGGCTCCTTCGAGCGGCAGGCGCACGCGGAAGCGCGCGCCGCCGCTCGGGGCTCGCGAGACGACGACCGTCCCGCCATGGCTCTCGATCACCGCCGCCACGAGCGACAGTCCGAGCCCCGTCCCCTCGCCGTGCCGCTTCGTGGTGAAGAAGGGCTCGAACACGCGCTCCACGAGCTCGGGGGGCACGCCTGGACCTTCGTCGTCCACGTCGAGCACGGCGACGCCCTCCTCGCGCGAGAGCGTCACGCGCACGGTGCCGCCTCGCGGGCTGGCGTCGCGCGCGTTCAGCACGAGGTTGACGAGTGCCTGGAGGAGCTCGCCGGTGTTGCCGCGCACGGTCAGCGCCTCGGGCGCCGACGTCTCCACGCGCACCCCGCGCTGCTCCGCCGGATGCCGCGTGACGCGCTCGAGCTCGACCAGGAGCGCTCGCAGGTCGACGTCCGCGGTGGGCGGCGGATCGCTGCGCGCCAGCGCCAGCAGGCGCTGCGTGATGTCGCGCGCGCGATAGGCCTCGGAGGCGATCGTGCGCAGGTAGTCCTCCTGCTCACCGGGCGCCAGCGTCCCGCGCTCGATCCTGCGCTGCAGTCCCTCGGCGCTCGAGGCGATCGAGGCCAGCGGGTTGTTGATCTCGTGCGCCACGCCCGCGGCGAGCACGCCGAGGTCCGCGTAGCGAGCGGCGCGGGCGAGCTCGCGCGTGCGCGTCGCGACGCGCCGTTCGAGCGCCACCTGCGTCGCGGCGACGCGGCTCGCCATGGTCTCGAAGGCACTCGCCAGCGCGCCGATCTCGTCGCCGCTGTCGATGCCCGGTCCGGGACCGAACTCTCCGCGCCCGAGCGCCTCGGTGTGTCTCTGCAGCGCCTTCAAGGGCAACACGATGGCGCGCAGCGCCAGGAGCAGCGCTCCCGAGAGGCACGCCGCGACGACGACCACGGTCCAGGCCTGGATCTGTGCGGCGCGCCGTGCGCGACCGCGCAGATCGCCGGCCGCGTGCTCGGCCTCCTCGGCCGCCTCGGCGCTGAGCTGACGGCCCGTCTTGCGCATGCGCTCCACCATCGCGTGCTCGTCGGCGTCGAGGCCCTCCGGGGTGCGGACGCGCTCTCCGAGCCGGCGCAAGTCCTCGTCCACGGCGCGCGTCATGGAGAGCTCCTCCTCCTGGTGCTCGGCGCGCGAAGGATCGGCATGGCCCTCGGGGCCGGCATTCATCTCGGAGAGCAGCGCGAGCACGTCGCCGAGCTGCGTCGTGAGGAGCCCCAGGACGACCTGGTCGTCGGGATGCCGGCGGCGCATCTGCAGCAGCACCTCGATCGACTCGAAGTGCGCGTCGAGGTCGTTCGTCAGGGCCAGCTCGCGCGACTCCTCGAGCAAGCGCTGTGCATCCGTGCGGATCGAGAGCAGGTGCACCACGACCACGGTGCAGACCGCCGCCAGCAGCAGCACCACACCGAGGTACAGGACGCCCAGCTTGCGTCCCAGTGAGAAGCGCACGCGCCGGTCCAACGCGCTGCGATTGTGTCAGGTGGTCCGGCGCGGTGCACGTCGCACGTGCCGCGCGAGCCACAGCAGCGCCGCCGGGAGCCACAGGAGGTTCGCGCCCCAGGCCGCGAAGATCGTCACGCCGGCCAGCACGCCGAACTCGCGCGTCGTCGTGAGCTCGCCGGCCATCCCGGCCAGGAAGCCCAGCCCCAGGACCAGCGACGCGACGGTCAGCGCGCGGCCGCTCCGCCGCAGCACGCGGGCCATCGCGCGGCGCGCGTGGCTGGAGCGGGCGTCCTCGCGGAAGCCGTGCAGCAGGTAGATGGCCTGGTCGATCACCAGCCCGAGCACGACCGAGCCGATCATCGCCGAGGCGACGGACAGTGGCCGCCCGAGGAGCCCGAGGCCGCCGTAGAGCAGCGCGCACGGGAGGAAGTTCGCGGCGAGGCCCAGCGCCGTCAGCGGCCACGAGCGCAGCGCGAGCCACAGGCACGGCACCATCGCCAGGAACGACGCAGCGAGGCCCCAGTTCGAGCCGCGCGCGATGGCTCCCGAATCGCGCGCCATGCGCACGGCCATGCCCGTGGCGTGCGCCTCCTTCCAGCCGAGCGCGCGTGCGAGCTCTTCCGCCGCGTCGAAGGTCGCCTCGCGCGCCGTCGTCCCCGCCGGACGCAGGAGCGCCGAGACGAGCGCGCTCCCGTCCGCCGTACGCCGCGGTACTCCGGCCGGTCCGACGACGCCGTCGAGCGTGGTGAGGCGTTGTTGCAACGCGAGCAGGGCCGGAAGGCCGCCGGCCGGTGAGGGAGGCTCGAGCAGGAGGTCGAAGGTCTCCGTGCCGCCGAGACGTCGTCCGATGTGGTCGGTCGCGATCCGAAACGGGTGCCGTGCGGGCAGGATGCCGATCGGATCCGTGTCCACGGTCATGCGCCACCAGCCCCAGCCGAACAGGGCCACGAACGCGAGCGCGCCTGCGATCAAGGCCGGCGCGGCGCGCGCCAGCGAGCGCGCGAACGCGACCGATCCGCCGTGCCAGAACCCGTGACCTGCCGCGCGGCGCACGAGCCGCGGCGAGCGCGAGAAGACGCGCAACCACGCAGGCAAGAGCAGGAACGACAGCAGCACGGTGGCAGTGACACCCGCCGAGGCCAGGCCGCCGAAGCGGCGCACGGCGGGGACCGGGCTCGTGAGCAGCGCGAGGAAGCCGATGATCGTCGTCACCTCGCACCACAGCGCGGGAACGAAGATGTGGCGCAGCGCGCTGCGCGTTGCTGCCTCGGGATCCAGGCCCGCGCGCCGTTCCTCGAGGTAGGCGTCGATCACGTGCACGGAGCTCGCCACGCCCACGGCGAGCAGCACGGGCGAGAGCAGCGACGTCACCGGGTTCACGCGCAGCGCCAGCAGCTCCTGCACGGCCCCCGTGATCGCGATGCCGCCCAGTGGCGGGAACAGCGCGCCGAGCGCGAGCGACGGCACGCGATACACGAGCAGGAGCAGCACGAGCAGGACGCCGCCGACGAGCGGCACGATGCGGCTCTGCTCCGCGTCCATCGCCTCGGCGATGGCGAGCTCTCCGGCGGGCGTGCCCGACACCTGCAGCACGCGGCCAGCCGGCAGCGTGGCCACCGCGCGCGCGGTAACGGATTGCAGCCCGGTCACGACGGCGCCAGCCTCGTCCGCGTGCAACACGAGCGCGATCAGTCGCTCGCCTTCCTCGGAGGCGAGCGGCACGACGCCCGCGACCTCCGGGAGCGCGCGCAGGCCCTCGACCCAGCCGTCGATGACGTCCGTGTCATCGTCGTCGGAGGCGTCCGCACCCCGCTCGAGCAGGAGCACGAGCGTCGCGTCCTTGCCGAATAGCGCGTCGCGGCGCTCCTCGGCGCGCGCGTCGGCGCCGGTGGCCGAGCGCATGGACTCGCCCTCGACGTCGAGCACGAGGCGCTGCGCTCGACGAGCCGCGAGCAGCAGGAGCACTCCGAGGATCAGGAGCAGCCCGAGGTCGACGGTACGGCGCAAAGGTGCGGGCACGCGCGCGAGCATGCCGTGTGCCGCTCCCGGAAGCTGCTGCTCTCCCGCATCTCCGGCGTGGAGTGTCGGTAGCGTCGAAACGCGGCGTGTGGAGAAACGAAACGCCGCGGAGAGGCACGGCTGCGGCGCGAGTGTCCACGAGGAGCGGCTCGCTGTTTGCCTCGTCGCGCGGCGTGAATCGCTTCGTGCAGCTCGTCGGTGTTGCGGCGCTGATCGCGTGGACGGGACTCGGCATCGTCGCGTGGGCGATCGTCGCGCGTGCTTCAACTCCGTCACCAACACAGGCGAGTGCGCCGTCCACCGAGCTCCTGGCGCTCTCCGACGAGCTCGCGTCGCTGCACGAGGACGTGCGCGCGCTCGCGCGCGGCATGGAGTCGAACGTGCAGGCGCTGCACGCCGATCTCGACCAGCGTCAGGCCGAACGCACCGCACAGCTCGAGAGCGAGATCGCACGCTTGCGTGACGAGCTCGCCGCGCCGCGCGTCGCGCGAGGCGACAGCTCGCGTGAACTGGAAGCGAGCGAGCGCGTGGAGTCCGTGCGCGAAGACATCGGTACAGCGCACATCTCGGATTCGAAATCAGTGGACGAGCACGCGGCCGCATCGGCTGCACCCGCGGCGACCAGCGGCCGCAAGAGCTTCCTCGCCTTCGAGTTGCCCTCCGACTCGTTCCGCTTCGAGGGCCGGCGCACGTGGACCGTGCTCCCGGGCCTCTCGCGCGTGGGCTTCGACGCGAAGAGCACCCTGCACGACTTCAGCGGCACGACCTCGCGCATCGAGGGCACGCTCGACGTCGATCCGAGTCGACCGATGGACGCACCGCACGCGCGCCTGCGCGTGGAGGCCGCGAGCCTCGCGACCGGCATCGACGGACGCGACGAGGCCCTGCGCGAACACCTCGCGACCGACGAGCATCCCGAGCTCGTCTTCGAGCTCGAGGCCTTCGACGCGGCCGCCGTCGACGTCGCGGCTCAGCGTGTGACGGGCATGGCGCGCGGGAAGATGACGATCCGCGGCGTCACGCGCGAGTTCGCCATGACCGTGAAGCTCTCCGTCGACACCGCCCGGCGCCTGTGCCTCGAGGGCGAAGCGCTGGTGCACCTCCCCGACTACGGCGTTCCCGTGCCGAGCAAGCTGGGCGTCCTCTCGATGGACGAGGACGTGAAGGTGTGGATCTCGATCAAGCTCCGCGCGAGCGGACCGGCCGAACAGTGAACGCGCTCCGCTCTGCCCTCGCCGCGGCGCTCGTCGCCGGCATCGTGCCCGCCTGCATCGGCTCGAGCGTGCTCGCGGTGTCGGATCGCGCGGTCCGGCCCGAGCTCGCGGAGCGCGAGTGGCGCGCAGCGACGCCCGCCGATCTCCCGGGCCTGTGGCGCACGGTCGCGATCGAGGGCGACGTCGCCGCCGTGGTGCTCGACGTCACGTACTGGATCGCCGACGACGGGAGCTTCAGCGGCGCGGCGCTCTTCGCCGGGCCGCCGCCGAGCTACCAGGTGCTCTCCGGCGTCTGGCACCTCGAGGACGACGAGCTCGTGCTCGGCGACGGCGATCCGGCACGTGCAGAGATCAGCGCGGGAGGCTTGCGCCTGACGGGGCCGCAGGGACGCCTCGTCCTCGAGCGAGCGGAGATCCGCTGATGGGCGCGCAATCGATCGAGCACGATTCCCAGGGCAAGCCACGGCCGCTGGAGCGCAAGCTCGTGGCGCTCTCGGCGGCCCTCCTGTGCCACGGCACGTTCTTGGCGGCGGTGAGCGCCATGTTCGTCGGGCTCGACGAGGGCCTGCAGCTCGGGCGCGGCCGGCTGACCGGTGCGTCGGGCGCGTACTCGAACGGCGTCCTGGCGCTGCAGTTTCCCGTGCTGCACTCGCTCTTCCTGACGCGGCGCGGTCGCGATCTGCTCTCGCGCCTGTGGCCGCGGCGCTTCGGGCGTGACCTCGTCCCGACGAGCTACGCCTGGCTCGCTGCGCTGCAGATCCTGGCCACGTTCGTCCTGTGGTCGCCGAGCGGTCGCATGTGGTTGCGGCCGACGGGCGCGGCAGCGTGGTCGTGGAACGCCGCCTATCTCGGGGCGTGGGCATTCCTCGGCAAGGCACTGGTCGACGGAGGCCTCGGCCTCCAGACCGGATGGATCGGTTGGTCGGCAGTGTGGCGTGGTCGGGGGGTCGCTTTCCCTCCCTTGGCGACCACCGGCCTCTTCGCCCGCTGTCGCCAACCGATCTACCTCGGCTTCGCGTTGACGCTGTGGACCGGACCGGTCTGGACGCCCGACCGGTTGTTCCTGGCGCTCGTCTGGACGACCTACTGCGTCGTCGGACCGCTCCGCAAGGAGGAGCGCTACCTGCGTACGCATCCCGTCGCCTTCGCCACATACCGCGCGCGCGTGCCCTACATGGTCCCGCGTCTTCGAAGACCTTCATGAGGATCGTCGCCGTCGGCCAGGCACTTCCCGAGCACGTGCACACGCGCGAGGAGGTGCTCGAGAAGCTGGTTTCCCTGTGGGGAGACGAGCCCCGGCTGCTCGAACGCGTCGCCGCCCTGCACGCCCACACGGGGGTCCGGACGCGACACTTCGCGCTCCCGCTCGACGCCTACGCCGGTCTCGACACCTTCGGCCGGAAGAACGAGGCCTATCTGCGCTGCGCCCTGGAGCTCGGCCAGCGCGCGATCGAGGACGCGCTGTGCCGGGTCGACCTGCGCCCGGGCGACGTGGACCTGTTCCTCGCCACGACGATAACGGGCGTGGCCTGCCCCTCGATCGACGCGCGGCTGATGAATCGGCTGCCCTTCCGCACCGATTGCAAGCGCCTACCGCTCTTCGGCCTCGGGTGCGTGGCGGGCGCCGCGGGGATCGCGCGCGCGGCCGACTACCTGAGGGCGTTCCCGCGGGGCGTCGTGCTCCTGCTCGCGGTCGAGCTGTGCTCCCTGACGTTCCAGCGCCAGGACCGCTCGATGGCGCAATTCGTCGGGACGGGATTGTTCGGCGACGGCGCCGCGGCCGTCGTGATGATCGGAGCGGAGCGCGCGCGCTCCATGGGCCTCGCGGGTCCGGACGTGAGCGCGACGCGCTCGGTCTTCTATCCGGACACCGAAGGGATCATGGGCTGGGACATCACGGAGCTCGGCTTCCGGCTGCTCCTCTCACCGCGCGTTCCCGAGCTGGCGCGCGAGCGCCTGGGCCCTGACGCGAAGGCGTTCCTGAACGACCACGGCCTCGCCCCGGGCGATGTACGACGTTGGATCGCGCATCCCGGTGGCCCGAAAGTACTTGCCGCGGTCGAAGAGGCGCTCGGGCTCGCACCCACGGATCTGCGCTCGTCGCGCAGCGTGCTCGAGCGCGTCGGCAACCTGTCGAGCGCCTCCGTGCTGCTCGTCCTGCGCGAGGTCCTGACCGATCCGCCGTCTCCGGGTTCGGCCGGGCTCCTGTTCGCGATGGGGCCAGCGTTCTGCTCCGAGCTCGTCCTCTTGCGCTGGTGAGCGCGCGCTCCGCTCGAGGAGATGCTGGAGTCCGGAGGCGCTGCGTCAGGAGTTACTCGCCAACTTAACGCTGTCGCTCGCCGCGCGACGTACGTTTCGCCGGTCGACTCACGCACGGACCCAGCATCGCCTGCGTGCCACCGATGGCGGTCCGTGCTCGCCGTACCTCTCCGAGCCATGAGCACCCTCGTCGCCGGGATCCCGAGCCTCGCGTTCCAGGTGCGCGTTCGCGCCTGGACGGAGGTCCGACCTCCGGTTCGGGAGGTACGAACCTCGTGCTCACAGAAGCTTTTTCCGGACAGCCCTAAAGAACCTCTTCCGGAGGTCCGAAACGCGGGTCTGCGGGCGGCATCCGAAGCGCCGATCCGCCAACCACCGAGGAGATCCCGATGTCCGTGAACCAGAGCTGGGCCATCGTGCTCGCCGCCGGGGAGGGAACCCGGCTGCGCGAGCTCACCACCCGGGAGGGCGTGGCGACTCCCAAGCAGTTCTGCTCGCTGCGCGGCGGCCGTTCGCTGCTCGGCGACGCGCTGGCGCGGGCGACGCGCGTGGTACCGCGCAAGCGTGTCATCGTGATCGTGGCCGAGGAGCACCGCTCCTACTGGAGCACGGACCTGCGCGGCCTGCCGGCCGAGAACGTGATCGTCCAGCCCCGGAACCGCGGGACCGCGCCGGGGATCCTGCTGCCCCTGCTCACCGTGATGGAGCGCGACCCGGGCGCGCGCGTCGCGATCCTGCCTTCCGATCACTTCGTGGAGCGCGAGCCCGTTCTCGAGGGCTCGCTGCGCCTCGCGCTGGAGTCGCTGGACGAGCATCCGGACGCGCTGACCCTGCTCGGGATCACGCCCGATTCCCCGGAGACGGGCTACGGCTGGATCGTGCCGAGCGAGAGCCGCCGACTCCTGCGTCCGATCGAGCGCTTCGTCGAGAAGCCCGAGAGCGATCTCGCGAGCGAGCTGTTCGCCCGCGGCGGCGTCTGGAACAGCTTCCTGTTCGCCGCGCGCGCCGCGAGCCTCGTCGAGCGCTTCGAGCATCGCCTCCCCGGGGTGCTCGCGAGCTTCCGCTCGGCCTTCGTCACCGGCACGGCGGACCGCGAGCAGCGTCTCGACGAGCTCTACCGGTCGCTCGACACCACCGACTTCTCGCGCGACGTCATCCAGGGCGCCGAGCACGACCTCTTGCTCGAGGTCGTTCCGCCGTGCGGCTGGACCGACCTCGGCACTCCCGAGCGCGTCGAGGCTTGCCTCGCGATGCTGTGGGAGGCGCCGGAGTCACCGCGCGGCTTGTTTCCCGGCGCGGGGGCCATCCTCGACCTCTCGCACTCCGTCATGAGCCGGCGGCAGGCGACGGCCGTGATGAGCGCGTAGCTCACTCGAGCCCCAGGCTCTCGAGCGCGAACACGACGCAGTGCCGCAGCGCCTTGCCGCGGTAGACGAAGTCCTCGGCCTGCAGGCGGAGGTTCACCACGCGTCGCTCGCGAAAGTCCGCCGGCAAGGGCGCCGTCCATTCGAGCGGCGCCCCGGGCTCGATCGCGAAGGCGCCGAGCTCGGCTTCGTCCGCGAAGACGTGCACCTTCGCGCCGGCGAGCGAGCGCTCCTCGAGGAAGCGGCCGCGGATGCGCACCTGCTGCAGCGGGGCCGGCTGCGCGAGCAGGAACGACGCGTACACGGAGACGAGCCGCTCCGCGTCGAGCCCGATGAGCACCTGGCGCGCCGTGTCGCGCGTGAAGGCGCGCGCGTCGAGTGCGGGGCTCATCTCGCGCAGGCGCCGCTCCACGAGCGCGTCGTAGCCCTGCGCCTCGCGCAGGCCCTCGTCCGCGAGCGCGAGCGCCTCGCTCTCGGCCGCTGGCCACGGCGCCAGCGCGAGCTCGGGCAGGAGGCCGCGCGCGCGCACGAGACCGTAGAGGATGCGGCCCATGCTCTCGTTGCCGCGCGCGTTCCAGTGCGGGTCGGTGTGGGAGAGGCGCAGCGCGTCGTCGTCGCGGAAGCGAGCCGGTAGATAGGCGACCGCGCCGGGCGTGAGCTCGCTCCCGAGGTGCGCGTGCAGCGCGGCGTTGGCCTCGCCCCAGTGGCCGACGAGCAGGTAGCGGCCGTGCTCCGGGCGCCGGCCGAGCGCGGCCACGAGCCCCAGCACGGATGCGCGCGAATCGGCGAAGCGCGACAGGCTCTCCCAGCCCACCCCCAGCGGGAGATCGTTCTCGATGTCGAGGCCCAGCGCGTCCTGTGCCGAGGCCATGCGCACGACGTTGTCGCCGTGCGCGGGGAAGCGCGGGACGTAATTGCCCATCGCGCCGAAGCCGCGCGCGCCGGTCGTGTCGTCGAGGTCGTTGAGCGGGCTGATCTGGATCACGAGGTCGGGCTGCAGCTGGTCGAGCTGGCGGCGCACGAAGGCGCACTCGCCGATCAGGTTCCAGCTCGTGACGCCGAGGTGCAGCACCTCGGGCGTGAGGTCCTGGCGCTGGCGCCGTTCCAGGAGCGCACGCTCGAGGTGCACGCCCATGCGCTGCTCGGCCGGGAGCTCCCAGCCCCACACGAACGAGTCGCCCAGCAGGACGATGCGCACGGTGCCGGGCGGCTTGGGTAGCGCGTACTCGCGCTCGCGCACGCCGTAGGTGTTGATCTCGACCTTGCCGAACGAGCGCTCGTACGTGCCCTTCAGGTTCACGTGCCCGAGGTCGGCGTCGGGATGCGTGTCGAACTCGCCCTTGTTGTCGCGCGCCATGCGCTCGAGCAGCTCGTCGGCGAGCGCCGGCTCGCGCAGGACGTCGGCCACGGTCACGGGGCGCTCTTCGCTCGGCTTCGCGCGCTGCCACAGGCCGACGACGGTCGCGCCCAGGGCGACGACGAGCCCGGCGGCGACGGCCAGGAGCCGCGCGAGCAATCGCTCTTTCCCGGCGCTCATGCGCGGCGGGATTCTAGCGACACCCTCAGTCCGCCGCTTCCAGCGTGACGCTCAGCGGGTAGCCGCGCGGCCGCGCCATCGCGCGCACCTGGTCGCGGTAGAGCTCGCCCTCCTCGAGCGTCGTCACGAGGACGAGCGCCGTGCCGTGCTCGTGCGCCTCGCGCGTGATGCGCAGCGCGTCGACGCCCGAGAGGCGGAAGACCTTCTGCAGGACGCCGACCACGAAGTCGAAGTGCGTGATCGGATCGTCGTGCAAGAGCACCTTCCAGCGCGGCGCGAGCTTGGTGCGCTCGGCGGTCTTCTGCGCGGGCTCGAGGAGCTCGGTGGGGGGCATGGGGGAATGGTAGCCCGGCCTCCGTCAACGAGGGAGGCGAGCGTCGGGCGAGCGTGGAGGCAGGGGCTCGAAGCTCGCGACCAGGTGTTCGAACGCGGGAAGATCGCGCTCGAAGTAGTAGAGCGTGGGCGCGCAGTAGGCGAGGAGGAACTCGCGGTCTCCGTCGGTGATCCAGTACATGAGGTAGGTGTTCGACGCCTCGTCGCCGAACCAGCCGTCGTCAGGGAAGTCAAAGAGGAAGTAGGGTGGCCGTGGAGGAGCTTCCAATCGGATCTCGGTCGCCGGGCGACCACCGATCGTCACCTGTGCGCAGCTCGCGTTTGACACCTCCTCCGACCTTGCGAGCTCGTCCTCGAGATCTGCGCGCATCTTGGCGAGTTCTTCCGAGGCCCGCTGAAAGCTGATCCACTGCAAGCTGGTTCCGTCCCTCGTCAGCAAGGTGCCGCTGAGAGCCCAACCCTCGGGAAGCTCGACACGCATGGATCCGTCCGGAGCGGTGAACCGGGAGGCCTCGACGCGTTCCCACTTCGTCTGGAACGAGAAGCACGAACAGCAGAGCAGAACGAGCAGCATTGCGACCGACTTCACGATGCCTCCCGGACTGCAGCAAAGGCATCCAACCCCGGATACACGTTCCACATCTGCTCGATCATCCGCGCTTCGGAGTTGTCGTCGTCCTCGGCCGAGAAGTAGCCCGACTCCTCCAGCCACAGGAGATCGCCGCTGCACAGGTCCACGAGGCCGAAGAACACTTCACCTGTGCGATCGAAGCCGACCTCGAACACGCACAGCGCTGCATCCGCTCCGGAGCGCTCGCGTAGCCAAGCCAATCCGGGCCCCAGCGTGTAGTCGAACTCCCGCAGCTTGAAGGAAGGCGTTCCGTAGTGCTTGCCGGCGCCCGCTGCTGCCTTGGCGACCGAACGAAAGAGCCCGAGATGAGCATCGAGCGTCGCAACCTCGTCTGCGTCGAGATCAGGCAACGGCTGGAGGCGCATGGGAGCGCGTTCCGCGGTCGACGCGAGGAGTGCGTCGAGTCTCCGAGCGCGCTCCACACTGGCTTGCGGGTCGTACTCGTAGGTCGACTGGCTTCCCTGCTCGTGAAGGGTCCACGCCTTTGCTAGCGACGGGACCACGACCACCGTCGCCGGCAGCTCGCGCCTTGGCTCCTCGTAGAACGAGCGGTGTATCCACGGGCCTCGATACGAGGGCCGATGCGTCACGCAGCCTGCCGTCCAGCCGATCAGCGCGACCACGACGGCTGCGCCGGGGAAACGCGCACTCATGCGGACACCTCCTCCTGCCGTGGGGGTCCACGTTCAGCGTAGCGCTCGCTCGCGTTCCTGGCATGTGCCTTGCGCAGGCGCGCGCGGTCCGACGCCGGGAAGCGCGGGGTCACGGCGCGGGCCACGGCAGTGTCCTCGTCCCTGGTCCACCCCGCTCGGCAACTGTCCATGTCGAAGCACACTCTGCGTTCGTTCTCACCCCTGCTGCTCTGCACGGCGCTCTCCGCCGGCTGCGCGAGCTTCGCGGTTCCCGGCCGACCGGCCGATCTGTCGATCTTCACGAAGGAGGGCCAGCTCGATCCGGTGCGCGAGGTCGACGAGCGGCCGGTGGAGTCGCTCGGGATCGGCGACCTGCTCGCGCGCCAGCCGATGGCCGCCTTTCCGACCTCCATGGCCGTCGTGCGCATCCAGGCGCCCGGATACGGCGCCGATTCGACCACCCAGACCGCCGGATCCGGCCCGTTCACGGTCGTGACG
>Ga0111538_10005887_pt1 | contig 16680 bp, 9 predicted proteins | sample SoiMethybrSBSTD1_FD_79669 | JGI IMG/M metagenome (GOLD analysis project Ga0111538, IMG submission 79669) | Bulk soil microbial communities from a Populus tree surrounding site in Tennessee, USA - Soil MetaG P. TD hybrid SBSTD1 (version 2)... | ecosystem: Environmental > Terrestrial > Soil > Tree...
ATCGCCGGCGCGCAATCGCTGAGTCTGACTGAATCCGAGGCATTGGCGCGGCTGTCAGTCGACAGTCCTCGCGTCCGAGCGATCCGCGCCGGCATCGAGGTCGCCCGAGTGGAGGTCCTGGAGGCCGGGCGGTGGCCAAATCCGCGCGTCACCTTCAATCGCGAGGCGGTCGCGGGGATCACGGAGAACATGGTGATGTTCGGGCAACTGCTGCCCATCACCGGGCGGCGGGGCCTGGAGGTTGACGCCGCGACCGCGATGGTCGCCGCCACGTCAAGTCGGAGTGACGACGAGATTCGCCGCCTGCGAGCGGACGTGCGACTCGCGTTCGCCGATCTGGTGGCGGCGCAGACACGCGAACGCGAATTGACGGCCGCGCTCGGTCGCGTCCGGGAGCTGGCGAGTGTGCTTGGCAGGCGCGAAGCCGCCGGAGACGCCGCGGGATTCGATCGCCTTCGGGTCGAACGCGAGGCACTCGAGATTGACGCTGATCGAGCGGCTGCCGGCGTCGACCGCGTGCGGGCGCAAGGAATGCTCGCAAGTTTTTTCGCGGACCTACCTGACCCATCCCGCCTGATGGCAGTGGATGTCTCGACCCCACCGCTTCCGCCTCCTTCGCTCGATGCGCTGATCGAGCGCGCGGAAACAATCCGCGGGGATTTCCTGGCGCTGCGGAAGGAAATCGACGCCGCGCAATTCGCTCGGAGTGCGGCCGATCGCCGGATGATTCCCGAACCGGAGATCGTCGCCGGCACGAAGTCGTCGACCGCGAACGGCGGCGACCGCGGCAGTGTCGTGATGATACATGCCTCGATTCCGCTGTTCGATCGCGCCGGTCCTGAGCATGCACTCGCGGATGCGAAGCGGGCGCAGGCCGAAGCCAGGCTGAGTGCGTTTCGAATCACCGTGCGTGGACAGATAACCGCCCAGCGCGCAGTCGTCCTCGAGCGTCGGACCGCGGCCGACCAGTATCGCGCCGGGGCGATTCCCAGCGCCGACCAAATCGAACGCATCGCACAGATCAGCTATGACGCCGGCGAGCGCGGCATTCTGGAACTCCTCGACGCGTACCGAAGCGTGGGGATCGCCAGGATTCGGCAAGCCTCCCTCGACGCCGCCGTGCGACAGGCCGAGATCGAGCTCGAATTTGTGAGCGGTTGGGAGATGCCATGATGACGACCCGGCTCTACAACATCGTGATCGCGACGGCTCTGGCGGGCAGCGTGATGGCGTGTCGCTCGGAGACGACGCCTCCTGCTGCCGAAACGCCGACACTCGACGTGACGGACTGGACGGATAAAACCGAGCTATTCATGGAGTATCCGCCGCTTGTCGCCGGACAAACCGCGCTGTTCGCCGTGCATCTCACGCAGATGGCCGACTTCAAGCCCGTCACCGCCGGCCAGGCCACAGTGGAGTTCACGCCAGAGGCCGGCGGAGCATCAACCGCACTGGTTGGTCCGAAGCCGTCTCGCCCGGGCGCATTCAGGGTGGAAGGCGCGGCGCCAGCCGCTGGCCGCTACCGCTGGGCGCTTGTGCTCGACGCTCCTGGTCTCGCGGACCGCCACGATCTCGGGACCATCACGGTGTTCGCCGACGACAAGGCGGCGCTCGCCGAGGCGGCCAAGCAGCCAGCAGACGATGCCGCGGCGATCGCGTACTTGAAGGAACAGCAGTGGACCAACGAATTCGCCACGGCCCTCGTGCAGGCCACCGAGGTGCGAAGCTCGATCCGGGTCCCGGCGACTGTGAACGCCTTGCCTGGCGGCGAGGCGATTGTGTCCACGCCGGCGGCGGGAAGATTCCGCGCCGATTCGTTGGCAGACTTGGGCGAGCGCGTCACGGCCAATCAACCGCTAGGCCGGCTGGAGCCGCGTCTGACGGCCGGTGACGATCGCGCCACGCTCGCCGCGGAGGTCGCCGGAGGGCAAGCCGCGCTCGAGGGCGCTCGTGCGGAGCTGACCCGTGCCGAGCGCCTGCTGGCAGAACAAGCGGTTCCCGCGCGGCGTGTAGAAGAGGCGAGGCGAGCGGTGACTGTCGCCGAGGCGCAGCTCAAAGCCGCGGAGGCGCGCCTCGCTCAGCGAGACGAAACGCTGGGCACCGGTGGCGGCGCCGCCTCGGGAAACGCCTTTGTGCTCCGCGCGCCGATCGCGGGACGGATTGTCGAGGTCAACGCCACCGTGGGTGCCTCGTACGAGGAGGGCGCGGCCCTATTCAAGATCGCGCGCACCGACGCGGTTGAACTCCAGGCGCACGTCCCGGCGGCCGACGCGGCCCGCGCTCGCAGTGTGACGGCCGTCGCGCTGGAACTGCCCGGTCGTCAAGATCCATTGCCGCTGCAGTTCCGCCATGTGCACGACCCGGGCGTGCTTGATCCGGCGACCAAGGCGCTCGCGCTTCAGATGGAAGTCGCGAATCCGAACGGCGAGTTGCTGATCGGCCAGGCGGGTACCGCCATTCTCTATACGGCGGGTCGAGAACGGATGACCGCCATCCCCAAGGGTGCCGTGCTGATGGAAGCCGGCCGTCCCTATGTGTTCGTGCAAACCGGCGGCGAGCAATTTGCCCGTCGGTATGTGGAGATCGCCGCCCGTGACGGCGACGTTGTGGGTGTCAAGAGCGGCGTGACGCCAGGCGAGCGCGTGGTCGTGCGCGGATCGTACGACGTCCAGCTGGCATCGGCGGCCAAAGGCCTGCCAGCGGAAGGACACGTGCATTGATGAAGCGCCTCATTCAATGGTCGATCGACCATCACTGGATCGTCATCGCGATGTCGGCCCTGTTGGCCGTCGCCGGCCTCTGGGTCGCACGCGACATGCCGGTTGACGTCTTCCCCGACCTCACCGCGCCGACGGTCACCGTTCTCACTGAAGGGCACGGGATGGCGCCGGATGAGATGGAATCGCTCGTGACGTTTCCGATCGAAGCGTCGATCAACGGCGCGTCCGGTGTCCGTCGCGTGCGCTCGGCGACCGCGCTCGGAATCGCCGTCGTCTGGGTGGAGTTCGATTGGGGCACGGATATCTTCGGCGCGCGCCAGATTGTCGCCGAGAAGCTGGCACTCGTCAGCGGCGCGCTGCCGCCCCAGGTCGAACGCCCGGTGCTGGCGCCGATCTCTTCGATCATGGGCGAGATTCTGTTCTTTGCGATCTCGTCCGACACCGACGATCCGTTGGCCCTGCGCACCGTCGCCGACACGGTGGTTCGCCGCCGACTTCTCGCGATCGCCGGCGTCTCGCAAGTCACGCCGCTTGGCGGCGCCGAGCGGCAGTTCCAGGTCATCGCTCACCCGGATCAGCTGCGCGCCAACAGCGTGTCGGTGACCGAACTCCTCGACGCGGTGCGAGGCGCGAGCCAGAACAGCTCGGCGGGCATCTACACCGAGGGGCCGCAAGAATACGTGCTGCAGACCGTCGGCCGCGTTCGAACTCCTGCGGAGATCGGCGAGAGTCTGGTGGCCCTACGCGGCTCGCGGTCGGTCCTCATTCGTGACGTGGCCGATGTCCGCGAAGGAGGCGCCCTGAAGCGGGGCGAAGGATCTCGGAGCGGCAAGCCAGCGGTGATTGTCGGAGTGCAGAAGCAGCCAGGGGCGAACACCATCGAGCTGACCAAACTCCTCGACCGTGAACTCGACGCCTTGCAAAAGGAACTGCCGCAGGGCATGACCATCGACCGCAAGATCTTCCGGCAGTCCGACTTCATCGAGGTCGCGGTCGACAATGTCATCGCCGCTCTACGCGACGGGGGCCTGCTGGTGATCGTCATCGTCCTGTTCTTTCTGGCGAACCTGCGCGCCGCCACGATCACCTTGACCGCGATGCCGTTGTCGCTCGCCGCCGCCGTCCTCGTGTTGCGCGCCTTTGGCGCGACCATCAACACGATGACGCTCGGCGGGATGGCCATCGCCATCGGCGCTCTGGTCGACGATGCGATCATTGACGTCGAGAATGTGGTACGACGGCTGCGCGAGAACAATGCGAGACCCTCCGAGGAACGGCGACCGGCGGCGGAGGTCGTCCGCGACGCCACGCTGGAAATACGCACCTCGATTGTGTTCGCGACCGTCATCATCGTGTTGGTGTTCCTGCCGATCTTCGGATTGTCGGGCGTGGAAGGCCGACTGCTCACGCCGCTCGCCGTTGCCTACATCGTGGCGTTGATCGCGTCGCTGGCGGTGGCGGTGGTGGTCACACCGGCACTCAGCTACGCCTTTCTACCGGGCGCCAAATCGATTTTGAAGGGACACGACGGGTGGCTGACGCGCACACTCAAGGCACGCTTTGCGTCCTTTCTCCCACACGCGCTCGATCACCCCGGGGTGGTCGCGGGGGTCTCGCTGGCACTCCTGGCGGTCGCTGCGGTCGCCACCACCCGGATGGGCTCGGCATTCCTGCCGGAGTTCCATGAGGGCAGCCTCACCGTTCAGGCCAATACACTGCCCGGCACATCGCTGGCCAAGTCCGACGAGATCGGCCGCCGGGTCGAACAGATCCTCCTTTCAGCGCCCGAGGTCGTGGCCACGGCACGACGAACCGGCCGCGCGGATCTGGACGAGCACGTGCAAGGTGTGGAAGCAGCAGAAATCGATGTTGGGCTGAAGGACACGGGCCGTCCGCGCGTCGAGCTGCTCGCGGATCTGCGGCGCGGCTTTTCGACGCTGCCGGGAACCAACGTGACGATCGGTCAGCCGATCTCGCATCGAATCGACCATATGCTTTCCGGCACCCGCGCCAATATCGCGGTCAAGGTCTTCGGCGACGATCTACCCACGCTGCGACGACTCGGCGAGCGGGTGCGCGTCGCGATGAGCCGGGTACCGGGCGTCGTGGATCTGTCACTCGAGCAGCAGATCGACATCCCTTTCGTCCGCTTTGTTCTGAATCGTTCCGCCATCGCGAGATATGGGTTGCACGCGGAGGATGTGACGCAGGCCGTGGAGACGAGCTTTGCCGGTGCGACCGTCGGGCGGATCTTCGATCGGGGCACGTCGTTCGATTTGGTCGTGAAGTTCGATCCGGCGTCGTCGGCCGACTTCGAACGCCTGGCTGATCTTCCGGTGGACACTCCGAATGAGGGCCGCGTGCCGATTCGACTCCTTGCGGACGTGCGTCGCGAGGAGGGCCCCAACATGATCCTGCGCGAAAACATTCAGCGCCGGATCGTCGTCTCCTGCAATGTCGCCGGGCGCGACCTGGGCAGCGTGGTCGAGGAGATTCGATCCGAGGTTGAGCGGTCGGCGCCGATGCCGGATGGCTACCGTGTCGAGTACGGGGGGCAGTTCGAGAGCCAGCAGCGCGCGTCGCAGCGGCTCCTGGTCCTGGGCCTGGGGGTGGTCGCCGGACTGTTCATGCTGCTCGTTCTGGCCTTTGGCCATCCCCGCGATGCGTTTCTGATCATGCTCAATCTACCGCTTGCGTTGATCGGTGGGGTCGCGGGCGTGTTTTTCGCCGGAGGTGTGCTCAGCGTCGCGTCGATGATCGGCTTCATCACACTCTTCGGAATCGCCACGCGCAACGGGATCATGCTCGTCTCGCACATCCATCATCTGATGAATGAGGAGGGAGTCACTGATTTTCGCGAGGCGGTTGAACGTGGCGCTCAAGAACGGTTGGTCCCGATTTTCATGACCGCCATGGCGGCCGGACTGGCACTGATTCCTCTCGCGCTTGGCGGCGGCAAGGCCGGCAGCGAGATTCAGACGCCGATGGCGATCGTCATTCTGTGCGGCCTGATGACATCGACGCTCCTCAACATGATCGTCGTGCCGACGCTATACCTGAGATTCGGACGCCGAAGGGCCGATGCATGAGGCGGCCGCGACGTTTCTTTACGAGAATCCCGTACAATTCGCTGAATCGACATGCGGAGGGGGTCAGTATGAAAACCAGCTTGGCTGTTTTTGCTCTCACTGGAGTTGTCCTGGCAGCGCAGCAACCGGCAAATCCACGACAGCAACCTGGCGCGACCATTACGATGTTCGCGCCCGAGCAACACGACCTCTACGATGGCCATTTTGTCCTGACCGCGGGACGGATCCACATGGTGGGCGCCCTGAACGATCCGGCCGGCTGGGACCACATGGACAATGAGGCCAAGAACGTGAAGCCGGTCTCTGGCGCGGCAGAGATCGATGTGAACGACCTGACGAATACCGGCAAGTTCGAAGCACGGCTGAAGATTCCTGAAGGCGATCTCGTGCTGGCGATTGACCGCTTCAACGAATTCAGCCCCTGCCAGAACGGCGGCATCGTCGGATTCCTTCACGAACACGGGACCGATTCCGGATGCGGCGACAACAACTGGCCGAAGACCTTCGTCTATCTGGCTGGCTGGGGGTTTGGCCACGCCACGCTGAACGGAAAGCCGCTGTATCAGGACTACGAAATGCACTTCATGGTGACGCAGGGCATTCGTGATCGGCAAACCTTGCGCGTGAACTACCCGATGGCCAACAAGAAACAACCAGCCGGTGAGGTCAACCCAGCGACGCAGCAGATCGATTTCTACATCCGCAGTCCCCAGCAGAACCCGAAGAATCGCCCGAACCGCGAAGTATTTCTGCACTTCTTCGGAATGGAAGTCACGTGGCGGTAAGCCGGGCTTGAACCCCCGGCCGCAGCGTGACCTGTGACGGCTCATAGCCCTGCTCCCCGACAGTGATTCGCGCGCTCTGCAGCGCGGCGCGGGCCACGTCGTCATTCGAACCGGATCCTGACGTTGTCGGCCTAACCCGGCGTGGTCGCGGCAGGTCGCAGTCCGAGCCGTTCGCGTTCTGCCCGTACGAAGAAGCTGCCTTTCGCCGCGACCCGATCGCCCGGTTGAAGTCCAGACACGACTTCGACCTGTTCCCCTGATACGTCGCCAAGATGCACCTCGCGCTCGGTGAACGCGCCCGGCTTATCAGCATTCGCGATGTACACCACCTGCCGATCACCGACGTTCTGCACCGCGATTCGCGGGACCAGCAAAGCCTGTCTATCTGTGGTTGCGGTGACCTCAATGTCCGCGTACATCCCGAGCCGGAGCTCCTGACGCGGGTTCGGCACCTCCACTCGAACACGTGCTGTGCGGGTATCTGCCGTCACCTGCGGATCGATGTAGCTGACGCGACCTAGTCGAGCCAGGCCAGGATCGGCGGCTGTCGTCACCGATGCGGCGCTGCCGACTCGCACACGGGACAGATCACGCTCGTAGAGCGCACCGACGACCCACACCGACGAAAGATCGACGACCGTGAAGACCTTCGTCGCGGTGTCAACGTTCAAACCGACGTTGACGGCTCGCTCGGTGATGACGCCGGCAATCGGCGCCTGGATATCCGTCGTCGAGTCAATCTCTTTGCCGGGCGCCAGCGCATCGATCGCCTGTGCCGGCAATCCGAGCAGCACGAGGCGCGATCGAAGGCTCTGGACGCCGGCTAGCTTCGCGGAATGCTCAGCATGTAACCGCTCCATCTCCTGCTGACTCGCTGCACCGATCGCAACGAGCTTCGTGGTTCGAGCGAGCTCTTGCTCATGCGCCTCGAGCTCGGCCTTTGCGGACAGGTACTTCGTCTGGGCATCAGACAGCTCCGGACTGAAGATCTGCAACAGCGTCTGACCGCGCCGTACCTGGTCGCCTAGTGAAACGAGCACTTCCGTGACACGGCCCGAGACGAGCGGCGTGACAACCACCTGCTTGTACGCATTGGGCTCGACCGTGCCTGGGATCCGCACCGCCGACGATCGGGCGGCGCCCTGCGTCATCGGAACCACTTCGATGCCGGCTCGTTTCATCGCCTCCACCGTCATTGTCACGACGACGTCTGGCAGCGCGAGACGCTGCGCGCTCGAAGGAGTCGCGCCATCGCCCGACGGATTCGCCGGCCCCGGCGATGCTCCATCTGAGGAACCGACGGCACCGTTCACGGGTTGATCAGGACGGGACGATCGCTGCATCCACACATATGTGGCTCCGCCGCCTGCCGCCAGCAGCGCGATCGCCGCAGCGGCCATGGTGGGCCAACTGAGCGTGACTCGGGAATGACCGTTCATCGGACGTCTCCAAGTGCCCGGCGCAGGGCGGTGCGCGCTTCGTAGGCTTCTCGAAGCGCATTGCTGTAGCCGTGTTCGAAATCCAGATAGCGTCGCTGCTCGGTGAGCACGTCGAAGACGGTGGCTCGTCCGAGCGCGTAGGTCTGGCTCACCACCTCCAGGTTCTGCCGGGACAGATCGCGAGCCCCACCTCTGTAGACCGCGATTGCGCCGCGCGCTCGTTCATCGCGAGCCGTGGCGGCGGCAATCTCTGCCTCCGCGGTTAACTGTGTCGCACTGAGTCGTGCTGCCGCGCCTGCCCGCTCGGCTTGTGCCATAGCGACCTCGCCCTGATTGCGATTGCGCAACGGCAGCGTGAGCGCGGCTCCAACGCTGAAGTAATGAAAGAGGCCCCGAACCCGCGTGAGATCTCCCTGGGCATCGAACCCGAACTGCGGGAAACCGGCGTCCATCCGCATGTACGAGCCAGACAGGCTCAGATCGAAGCGTCCGTCCCGTCCGGCGCGATCGATCTGCGCATCGGCGATGAGGATTCGAGCTTCAGCCTCCTGAACATCCGGCCGCATCGGCACCGCGGTCGCGCCCGGCGTCAGAGCCAGGTCCAGTTCTCGCATCACGAGTTGTTCGAGCGAATCGCGTAGTTGGAGCGGAGCGTTGGCCCTCATCCCGAGGAGGCGTTTCAGCTCGAACACAGCTCGATCCACCTGCCCAGCCTGGAGGAGTCGGTCGGCCTCGAGCCTCTGAAGCTCTACCTCCACCATGTTGCGCTCGAGCGGCGGGGTACCGCCCTGATCGACGCGCGCGCGCAACAGCTCCAGCTGGCGGGTCATCGCGGCGATCAGCTCGTCGCTCACCGAAAGGTCACGGACGGCAGCAACCACCTCCCCATACTTCATACGGACGTCCGCGGCGAGCAGCCGCTCGCGGTCCGAGACGCTTTGCTGCGTGGCCTGGAGTTCGTGCTCTGCCACGGCGACGCGTCCGGTCTTGCGATACAGATCCAGTGGCCACTGCATTTCGATCCGAGTCTGGCTGTCGGTCCCGCCTGGCTCGGTCTGCTGCATGAAGGACAGGATGGGGTTGGGATGCAACCCGGCTTGAAGCCGCCCGCCATCGGCAACGCCCACTTCTGTTCGTGTTGCGCGAAGCGTCGGCTCCTCTGCCAGCGCACGCGCAATCGCCTCAGCGAGCGTGACGCCGGTCTCGGTGTCGACGTACTGCGACGCCAGGGCTTCGCGCGGGTTCGGCGCGCTCGATTGGGCACGCCCCTGCATGCCCCACGTCAGGATTCCGCACGCCGTCACAATCCAAAGTCGCTTGGTCATCGCACTGTTCCTTCAAAATCCACGGATCCGGTGCCCGCTGGGCCGTCCCATTCGATCGCCATCTTCCACGCGCCGGCCATGCCAAAATCGGCCGTCGCCTGATATCGCCCTGGCACGGTTGCCCGGCTTACTTCCACGCCTCCAGACATGACCATGCCCGGCATCGTCATGTTGGCGCTCGCCCGTACAACGCCGACGTCGATGAGCGCGCCATCGGCGCTTCGGAATTCGACGCTGTAGCTGTTTCGTCCTTGATGCAGCGTGCCAGTCGGCGACAACAGCACGATGGCCAGGTCGCCCGCGCGAATCTCCTGGACCGGTGCGCCAGCCGGGCTCTCAACGGAGCGGGATGCGCGCCAGGTCTGGGTCAGAGCAACTGCGCCCGCGATCATCGCAACTGCACCGATGCCCGCGAGGACGCGCCGCCGTGGCAGCGCCGGGCTGGCTTTCAACTCGAGTGCTTCGTTCTGCAGCCCCAAACGGCGCTCCTGCAGCCAATAGAACAGGACCGGCGTCACGATCAGCACGTGAAGAAGCGACGACACCATGCCGCCGAGCACGGGCGTGGCCAGTGGCTTCATCACCTCGGCGCCGACTCGCGTGCTCCACATGATCGGAAGCAAACCGGCGATCACAGTGGATACGGTCATCACCTTTGGGCGCAGTCGAAGCAGGGCGCCTTCGATGACCGCCTCGCGAAGCGCACTCCGAGTCAGCGTGCCTCCCATCGCCTCACGTTTTCGCACGACTGCTTCCTCGAGGTAGATGACCATGACAACGCCCGTCTGGACCGCGGTTCCAAACAGCGCGATGAACCCGACCCACACGGCCACCGAGAAGTTGTAGCCGAGCAGCCACAGGAGATACACGCCTCCCGTGAGCGCGAACGGGACCGCGAGCAGGACGTGCGCGGCTTCGAGAACGGAGTGGTAGGTGAAATACAGCAGCACGAAGATGATGACGAGCACGATCGGCAGCACCACCTGCAGACGCTGTCGCGCATGTTCCTGGTTCTCCCACCTCCCGCTCCAGCCGACGTAGTAGCCTGCTGGCAGCGACACTTCTCGCGCGACCGTCTGTCGCGCTTCCGCCACGAAGCTGCCGACATCGCGACCCTGGACGTTCATGAGCACCGTGGCGATCAGCAGGCCGTTCTCCGACGAAATCATCGCGGGCCCGTGCGTGTGCTCGATGCGTGCGACCTGGCTCAGGGGGACTTGGGCGCCGTTCGAGGCGGTCACGAGAACTCGACCCAGTGCTTCCGGATCGGACCGGTACTGCGGTGCGTACCGCACCCGCACCGGAAACCGTCGGCGGCCCTCGATCGTGGTGGTCAGGACGGTCTCCCCCACGGCGGTTTCGATGATTTGCTGAACGTCGCCGACTCGGATGCCGTACCGTGCCGCCGCGCCACGGTCGACGACGATGTTGAGATACTGCCCGCTGGTGACCTGCTCGGGATAGACGTTGCTGGCGCCGGGGACGTGTCGCACTACGTCGGCGACACGTCGCGCGGACTCTTCCAGGACAGTCAGATCGTTGCCGTAGACCTTCACACCGACCTCAGACCGAATGCCGGTCGTCAACATGTCGATGCGATTGATAATCGGCATCGTCCAGATATTCGAGACCCCTGGCAGCTGAACCGCCTGGCTCATATCGGCGCGTAGACGATCGACGGTCATGCCTGCGCGCCACCGATCCTTTGGCTTCAGGTGCACGATGGTTTCGGTCATGTTCAACGGCGCGGGATCGGTGGACGTGTCTGCGCGCGCGACCTTGGCGACCGCGTAGGCGACTTCAGGAAACGACATCAGAATCTCGTTCTGGCGCTTTGCGATCTGCGTGTTCTCTTCTAATGAGATGCTCGGATCGGCGATCGGCATGAACATCAGGTCGCCCTCATTGAGGGGCGGCATGAATTCGCTGCCGATACCGCGTGCCACAAACAGAGCGCCGACAAAGAGCAGCGCGGCAGCGAGCACGGTCGGGCCTCGATACGATAGGGCTGTCTCGAGCACCGGCCGGTAGATCCGACGCAGCGCTCGCATGATGGGGTTCTCTTCCTCAGCGTGGAACTTGCCGGCAAGAAGCAACGTGCACAGCACCGGGACCAAGGTGACCGCGATGACCGTGGCCGCGAGGACGGCAAAGGTCTTGGTAAACGCCAGGGGGTGGAAAAGCTTGCCCTCCTGCCCCGTCAGCGCAAAGACCGGGACAAATGCCAGCAGAATGATCGCCATGGAAAAAAACACCGGGCGACCAACCAGGCGTGTCGACTCGAGGACCGTATCCCACACACGCTGACGATCGCGAGGATCGACCTGTCGCTGCTCGAGGAATCGGAACGCGTTCTCGGTGACGACGATGCCGGCGTCGACGAGGACGCCGATGGCGATGGCAATGCCGGCGAGGCTCATGATGTTGGACGAAATGCCGGCGTAGTACATCCCCAGGAAGGCGCTTAGCACGGCCAGCGGTAGCGGAATGGTGACAATCAGGATCGATCGGAAATGCATCAGGAAGACGACGTGCGCCAGCGTGACCAGGAGGATTTCTTCGATTAACGCACTCCGCAGGGTGTCTGAAGCCTGCTCGATCAACTGTGACCGGTCGTAGAACGGCACGAGCTGGACGCCCGCCGGGAGGCCTGGTTGAATCTGCGCGATACGCGCCTTGACCGCGTCGATCAGCTGCTTCGTATTGACGCCGCTCCGGGCGACCACTACCCCGCCGACCGCTTCCTTGGTGCCCTTGACGAGAGAGGCCACGCGAAACGCCTCGCCCAGATGCACGTCGGCCACTTGCTCGACGTAGATCGGCACACCGCCCGACGCGCCAACCACGATCTGCTTGACGTCGTCGACCGATTGAATCAGCCCGACACCGCGCACGATCAGCCAGGCGCCGTTCGAATCCAGGACGTTGCCGCCGACGTTCAGATTGCTCTCGCGAACCGCGGCCACGACAGTACTGAGCGGCAGGTTGTAGGTGCGCAGTCGATTCGGATCGACGTCGATTTGGTACTGCTGGACGAAGCCGCCGACTGACGCCACTTCGGCGACGCCTGGAACCGCGTTGAGCTGATAGCGAATGAACCAGTCCTGCAGGCTGCGGAGGTCGCGGAGAGACAGCGTGGGGCTCTCCACCGTGTACCAAAAGACATGGCCGACGCCCGTCGCGTCTGGACCCAGCATTGGAGCGACGCCAGCCGGCAGGCTCTTGGTGACCAAACTCATGCGCTCGAGGACTCGGGCGCGCGCGAAGTACAGGTCGATCTTGTCGTCGAAGACGACGTAGATCATCGAAAAGCCGAACGCCGACTGTGAGCGGACGACGCGAACGCCAGCGAGGCCTTGCAGGTTCACGGTCAGCGGATAGCTGACCTGGTCCTCCACTTCCTGAGGGCTGTGCCCCGGCCAGTCCGTGAAGACGATGACCTGGTTGTCCGAGAGGTCCGGAATCGCATCGATGGGTGTCGCCCGTAAGGCCCACCAGCCCCAACCGGCGAGCCCGACATACAAGGCCAGCACGATGAAGCGGTTTTTCAGCGAGAGTTCGATGAGTCGATTGATCATGAAGCCTTAGAGCGCGTTCGGTAGTCAGTTCTGATCCGGTAGCGAGTCGTCCTTCGTGCTTGGTCCGTGGTCCCTCGTCCGTCCTTGGCCCTTGGTCGTCCCTGGTCCTTAGTCCTTGGCCAAGGACCAAGGACCAAGAACGACCAAGGACTAAGAACGGACCAAGAACGAAGAACGAAGGACCAAGGACGACGTATCCTCACCCCGGTGACGACACCCCGGCAGACACACGACGACTGTGAGTGGCTAAACGAGCAGGACGGAGAGCAGCAGGTATTTCGGGACGTGTGTGGGCGGCGAGGGTGTCTCCGACGGTGCGGTGAGTGGCGCCGGGGGCGTGAGGCTCAGGGCAACCGGCGGGAGCGAGTGGAGTGCGGCGAGTGTGATTGTGGAAGCGAAAGCGGTTGCTGACGGACTGGAGTCGCGCTGCGGCGATTGCGCACAACAATCATCGGCTGCGGTTTGCGTAATCTGCGTTGGTGACCCGGCGGCCTCAGCCTCGTGATGATCGAGGGGACAGGCGCCATCCTGGCAGCACGCCTTGCGCGCTTTGGCGGTGGCTTGCCAGCCGGCGCACTGCGCCACGGCGTTTTGCGACAACGCCAGTAGACAGGCGACCGACACCACGCGCCTCAGAACCGATGGCACACCTTAGGATGCGTTGTCACAGGTCGCCTGTCAAACCGGAAATTGGCTATCATGAACGCGGAGAAAGGGTCCGCTGTCATGCCGAGACTCCTAGGGATCGGTGCAATCGCCGTAGTGGCACTCGTGAGCGGCACTGCATTCGGTGGCGCGGAGACTGTTGAGCCAGCCGGCTTCCAAGGCCACGCCTCGTCGCTGCGCGCCACCGTGACATTGGCCGACGGGGGCGCCCGCATCGTGACCCTTCAGGGGACGGGATGCACGGTTGCCATCTGCTCGCGGGTCCGCGCCCTGGACATCAACGCCGAGAGTATCTGGCTCGACGATCTGATGTCCGTGCATGACGTCTTTCCCGAAGGGGACGGTGTGAGCGCGCTGTTCTCCTTCAAAGACGGCAGCCAACGCCGCTCATCGATCAGGGCTGGCAACCGCATTCTCTACATCGCGAAGCGCTTTGGACGCACGGAGCGGCTGGATCTGGCCCGCGTGACCAGAATTCAGTTCGAATAAGCCGCTGCTCCTCGCGATCGCAGTCTTCGCCCTGCTTCAGGCAGCGCCTGACTCAGCCCAGAATCCAACAGCGACCATTCGGGTTCAGGTTCGCGCCTCGGAGAAGCCAGTCGAGGATGCGGAGGTGATCGCTGCTGGCACCACACATCGCACCGACGCGTCCGGAACGACGACGATTACCACACCCCCCGGCACGGTCGAGATCACTGTCGTGAAAGCGGGATTTGTTCCCTCCACCGCGTCCGTCCAGGTCTCTGCAGGTACCGTGCGAGAAGTGGTGGTTGAGTTGCAGCCGCAGACCACACTTGAGGAAACGGTCACGGTCATCGCATCAACTCGCACCGACAAGCGCCTCGAAGATCAGCCGATGCGGGTCGAGGTGCTCGCGCGCGAAGAGATCGAAGAAAAAATGCTCATGACGCCCGGCGACATCGTCATGATGCTGAACGAAATGGGCGGCATGCGTGTGCAGGCGACGTCGCCGTCGCTTGGAGCGGCGAGTGTACGAATCCAAGGCATGCGAGGCCGGTACACGCGCGTCCTGTCAGATGGATTGCCACTCTTTGGTGACGTCGGTGGGCTGGGCTTGCTGCAAATCCCGCCGATGGACCTCGGGCAGGTAGAAGTCATCAAGGGCGTAGCCTCGGCGTTGTACGGCGCCGGCGCCATGGGCGGTGTGGTCAACCTCCTTTCGAGACGTCCCGCCCCCAAGCCGGCACAAGAGTTCCTGCTGAATCGCTCGACGCGCGGTGCGACGGACCTGGTTGGCTTTGTGTCCACGCCTCTCTCGAGCGGTTGGAGCAGTTCATTATTGGGTGGCGGGCACTGGCAAGAAACGACCGACGTCAACGATGATGCGTGGGCGGATCTGGCCGGCTACGAGCGAGCGGTGGTGCGGCCGAGGCTGTTCTGGGATGGAGGCAACGGCCGGACGTTTTTCGGCACGACCGGCTTCACCTACGAGGATCGGAACGGCGGGACGCCAGACGGCGAGGTGCTCGCGGTCACCGGTCAGCCATATGTCGAAGCGCTCGAAACGCGACGGTACGACGCCGGCGCGGTCGGCCAGTTCCTCGTGAACGGGCGATACGTAGTCACGGCTCGCGTAGCGGCCGCGCGTCAGCGCCACGATCATCAGTTTGGCGAAGTGCTGGAACGCGACCGCCACGATACCGCCTTCGGAGAAATGACGGTTCGTGGAGCTGCGGGCCGACACATGTGGGTGGCCGGGCTCGCGATCGAACGCGACGCCTACGCACCGCGCGACGAGCCGCAGTTCGCCTACACCTTCACCGTGCCAGGAGCATTCGTTCAGTACGATGTCACCGTGACGCCGGCACTGTCGGTGTCGTCGAGTGCCCGACTCGACGTCCACAGCGAGTACGGCGCATTTCTTAGTCCGCGCGTCTCGGCGTTGGCTCGCGCCGGACGTTGGACGAGCAGGCTCTCGCTGGGTACCGGCTTCTTTGGGCCGACGCCCATCACCGAAGAAACGGAAGCGGCCGGTTTGAGCCGGTTGAGGATCCAACAGCCGCTCAAAGCCGAGCGTGGTCTGGGCGGCACGTTCGACCTCTCTCGCACCGACGGCCCGCTGTCGTACACCGCGACACTGTTCGCATCCCGCATCGAGGACCCGATCCACGTGGAACGCTCACCGTCATACGTCCTCAGCACCTTGCCCGACCCGACGACGAACGTGGGCCTCGAGTTGTTGGCGACGTTGCGCCGAGCGCCGTTCTCGGTGACCGCCACCTACACGTTCGTGCGCGCACGCGAGATCGTGGACACGCTTGAGAAAGACGTGCCGCTGACGCCGAGTCACAGCGCTGGGATCGTCGGGATGTGGGAGAAGGAGGACGTCGGCCGGATCGGAATCGAGTGGTATTTCACGGGCGAGCAGAGCCTGGAAGAGAATCCGTATCGAGGTCGCAGCAAGCCCTACATGATTCTCGGGCTGCTGGCGGAACGCCAACTGGGGCACTTCCGACTGTTCATCAATGGAGAGAATCTGACCGGTGTGCGGCAAACGCGCTGGGATCCGCTCCTGCTCCCGACGCGCGCGGCGGACGGTCGTTGGACAGTCGATGCCTGGGCCCCTCTCGAGGGGCGCAACATCAACGGCGGGTTACGCATCGGATTCTAGAGAGTCGGCGATTATCGACGCGCTCACCCACGTGGCGCGCGACTCGGCCTCAGGCAGAATGCGCCATAGAGCGCCGAGATGAATTCGAGTACCGCCAGTGCCGCAGCGCTGGCGGCGAACGTCGAGTGCGCGTCGGTGCTGCCCGGCGGCAAATGAGCGACGTTGTCTGGCGACACCAGGATGTAGTGGTAATAGAGGCCGAAGAGGAGTGCGCCAAGCATCGACAGAAAGAACAGCCGCACGCCGACATGGTGGTAGCGCGTCCACACCAGGCCCGCTGCGACGACTGGCGCGATGAGGATCACGAGAAAGACGAAGACGGTCTGCCAGGCCGATAGCCCGATAGCCAGCACCGTGTGCGCGTTGCCGTGCCAGAGGTTGACGGCGAGATGGATTAGGGCGAGGACGGCAATCGCCATCCTGTTGGTCAGACGCACTTCGGTCAC
>Ga0111538_10005888_pt1 | contig 16677 bp, 8 predicted proteins | sample SoiMethybrSBSTD1_FD_79669 | JGI IMG/M metagenome (GOLD analysis project Ga0111538, IMG submission 79669) | Bulk soil microbial communities from a Populus tree surrounding site in Tennessee, USA - Soil MetaG P. TD hybrid SBSTD1 (version 2)... | ecosystem: Environmental > Terrestrial > Soil > Tree...
CACGCCCGGCGCTCACGATGCCTCGGATCGGTTGCTCGTACCGGAAACGTTGTACGGGCGCGACCGCGACATCAACGCCCTCACCGCCGCATTCGAGCAGGTCGTCACTCACGGAACGCCGGGCCTGGCGCTGGTCTCCGGCTACGCTGGCATCGGCAAGTCCTCGGTGGTGCACGAGCTGCACAAGGCCCTCGTGCCGTCGCGCGGGCTCTTCGCCGCCGGTAAGTTCGACCAGTATCAGCGTGACATTCCGTACGTCACGATCGCCCAGGCTTTTCATACCCTGATTCGCCAGATCCTCGGCGCGAGCGAGGCGGAGCTGCGAGGGTGGCGGGAGGCGCTGCTCACGGCGCTCGAGCCTAACGGTCAACTCATCGTCAACCTCATTCCCGCGCTCGAGTTCATCATCGGGCCGCAGCCACCGGTGCCGGACCTTCCGGCATCGGAGGCCAAGCACCGGTTCCAGACGGTCTTCCAGTGCTTCCTCAGCGTATTCGCCAGACCAGAACATCCGCTCGTGCTGTTCCTCGACGATTTGCAGTGGCTCGACGCCGCGACGCTCGACCTCGTCTCGCACGTCGTCACCGAGGCGAAGGTGAACCATCTCCTACTGGTCGGAGCCTATCGCGACAACGAGGTAGGCCTCTCGCATCCCCTGACGCGGACGCTGGAGACGATCCGTCGCGCCGACGCGAGAGTGTGCGAGATCGTCCTCGGACGGCTCGCGCTCGACGATGTCGAGCGGCTGGTTTCCGATGCCCTGCACTGCGAGCGGGAACGCGCGGCGCCGCTCGCGCAACTGGTGCATCAGAAAACCGACGGCAATCCATTCTTCGCGATTCAGTTCCTGACCGTCCTCGCTGACGAGGGCCTGCTCGCGTTCGATGCGACCGCGGCCGTCTGGACATGGGACTTCGCGCGCATTCAGGCCAAGGGCTACACCGACAACGTGGTCGATCTCATGGTCGGGAAGCTCAATCGGCTTCCCACCTCGACGCTGGAGGCGGTGAAAGCGCTCGCGTGTCTCGGCCGCGCCGACCTTGCGACGCTGAGCATCGTGCATGACGCCTCGAAAGAGGAGATGGGCACGGCTCTCTGGGAAGCGGTCCGTGCCGGCCTCGTCTTCCGCTCGGACGACGCGCATTCGTTCCTTCACGATCGCGTCCAGGAAGCGGCCTATTCCCTCATCCCCGCAGGCGAGCGCGCGGCGGCGCATCTGAGGATCGCCAGACTGCTTGCCGCACAGATACCGCCTGAGAGGTATGAAGAACGGAGCTTCGACATCGCGACCCAGTTCAATCACGCCGCCTCGCTGATCGATTCGCGCACAGAACGTGAACTGGTCGCCAGGCTCAATCTGATGGCCGGCCGCCGGGCCAGAGCCGCGACCGCCTACGTCTCGGCCCTTCGCTACTTCGCCGCAGGCGTGGCGCTGCTGGTCGAGGAGGACTGGGTGGAGCACTACGCACTGACGTTCGCGTTGGAGTTCCACACCGCCGAGTGCGAGTTCCTGACCGGCGACCTCGGCGCAGCGGACGTCCGGCTGTCGATGCTGTCCCGCCGCGCCGCACCGATAGTCGATCGAGCGGCAGTAACGTGCTCACGCGTGGTGCTCTACACCGCACTGGATCGCCCTGATCGCGCCATCGAAGTAGGCCTCGACTTTCTCGGCGCGCTCGGCATCGACTGGCCGGCCCACCCGACGGCTGAGGCGCTGCGAGAGGAATGCGCGCGGATCTGGCAGCAGCTCGGCGACCGACCGATCGAGTCGCTCGTCGACCTGCCGCGGATGCGCGATCCTGGCTGGCAGGCGGCGATGGATGTGCTCACCGAGCTCATCACGCCGGCGGTGTCCACCGACCCGCATCTCGTCGGCCTGATCGCCGGCCGCATGACGAATCTGAGCCTGGAGTACGGCAACACCGACGCCTCCTCCTTCGCGTACGTGTATCTCGCCCAGGTGCTCGGCTCGCATTTCGGCGACTATCGCGCGGGTTTCCGTTTCGGTACGCTGGCGCTGGATCTCGTGGACACGCGTGGCTTGGACGGTTTCAAGGCGCGCGTGTACAAGCAGTTCGGCGGCCACGTCAATCTCTGGACGCAGCACTTTCGCGCCGGCCGGATGCTGGTCCATCAGGCCTTCGACGTGGCGTTGGCCCGTGGTGATCTGACATTCGCGGCGTACAGCCGCAACAGCATGACGTCGATGATGATCGCGTGCGGCGATCCGCTCGCCGATGTCGAGCGGGAGGCCGAGCACGGCATCGCCTTCGCGCGAACCGTTGGAGTCGGTCGCATTATCGACATCCTGATGACGCTGCGCGCGCTGGCCCGCACGCTTCGCGGCGTGACGCCGCATTTCGGAACGTTCGACGAGCCGGACTTCGACGAACAGCGGTTCGCACAGCGTCTGGAGGAGGATCCGCGTCTCGTGCTCGCGTCGTGCTGGTACTGGATCCGCAAGCTGCAGGCACGCGTACTCGCCGGCGATCACCCATCCGCGCTCGACGCCGCCGCGAAGGCGCACTCGATGCTCTGGGTCACGACGCAGAACGTCGAAGCCGCCGAGTACCATTTCTACGCCGCGCTCGCACGCGCGGCGTCCTGCCACCTGCTGTCTGCCGATGAGCGGCGTTCGCACCTGGACGCATTGGCGGCACACCATCGGCAACTCGCGAACTGGGCACAACGCTGTCCTGAGAACTTCGACAATCGCGCGATGCTGGTCGCCGCCGAGATCGCGCGCCTCGACGGCCGCGAGCTCGACGCCGAGCGCCTCTACGAAGACGCCATCCGTTCCGCCCACGAGCACGGCTTCGTCCACAACGAAGGCCTCGCTAACGAGCTCGCCGCCCGCTTCTACGCGGTGCGCGGCTTCGAGACGATCGCGCTCGCCTACCTTCGCCGCGCGAGATTCTGTTATCTGCGTTGGGGTGCCGACGGGAAGGTCCGGCAACTGGAGGAGTCGTATCGCGCTCTGCGCGAGCCCGCGACGCGTGATCCCACGGCGACCATCGCCGAATCCGTCGAACGTCTGGACCTTGGCACCGTGATCAAGATGTCGCAGGCCATTTCCGAGGAGATGGTCCTTGAGAAGTTGATTCACCGGCTTCTGGTGATGGCGGTGGAGCAGGCCGGCGCCGAGCGTGGCGTGTTGCTCCTGCCCGATGGGGGCGGTCAGCGTGTTGTGGCGGAGGCGACGCCGGGCGAAGAAGGGGTGGCGGTGCGCTTCGTCGGCGAGCCGCCGACGCCCTCGGCGCTTCCTGGCTCAATCCTGAATTACGTGCTCCGCACCCATGAAATCGTGATGCTCGATGACGCATCAGTGCAGAATCTGTTCTCGGCCGACGAGTACATCGCCAAAAGGCGGATGCGATCGATTCTCTGTCTGCCGCTGTTGAAGCAGGGGAGCCTCGCCGGGGTGATCTACCTCGAAAACACCCTGACCTCGCATGTGTTCACGCCGGCGCGGATCGCGGTACTGAAGCTGTTGGCGTCGCAGGCGGCAATTTCCGTCGATAACGCCCGTCTGTATGCCGATGTCCAGGAATCCGAGGATCGACTCCGTCTCGCCATCGACACGATCCCCGCGATGGTGGGGGCCGCGCTGCCCGACGGAGGAGCAGACTTCATCAACCAGCGCTGGCAGGAGTACACCGGGATGAGCCTGCGCGAGGGGCTCGGCGACGGGTGGGCGGCGGTGATTCATCCCGACGATCTTCAGCCCTTAGTGGATGCCTGGCGCGTCGTCGTCGGGACCGGCCAACCGTTCGAGCACGAGGCCCGTACGCGCAGAGCGGATGGACAATATCGGTGGTTCCTCTATCGGGCGTTGCCGCTCCGCGACGAGCACGGCACGATCCTCCGATGGTTCGTGTCCGGCCATGACATCGACGATCAGCGCCGCGCAGAAGAACGAGTGCGGCAGGATGAGCGCGAGATGAGACTGCTCGTCGACTGCCTTCCGCATCTGGTCGGGATTAACAGCGCCGACGGGCGATCGCTCTATGTCAACCGGGCGGTGCTCGAGTATGTGGGTCTGACCTTGGATGAGTGCCTGAACTCGCCCGACGCTCGCGCCAGGCAATTCCACCCCGAGGATCTCGACGGCGTGAGGCGTGTCGTCGAGCGTGCACTCTCACAGGGGACCGCGGGTGAGGTGGAGGCGCGGATGTTGCGGCACGACGGCCAATATCGGTGGTTCCTGGTGCGCTACGAGCCGGTGTCTGACGATCACGGGCGAATCGTCCGCTGCTTTGCGACGGGAACCGACATCGACGATCGGAAGAGAGCCGTAGAGCGCATGCACGAGGAGAACCTCGCGCTGCGCGAGCACGTGGCGCAGGCGTCGATGTTCGAGGAGATCGTCGGCACCTCCGACTCGCTGCGAGCCTTGTTGTCGCACGTCTCGAAAGTGGCGCCCACCGATTCGACCGTGCTGATCACGGGTGAGACCGGCACGGGCAAAGAGCTGGTGGCGCGGGCGATTCACAGGCGATCACAGCGGGCCGGGCGGGCGTTCATCAGCATCAACTGCGCGGTGATCCCGTCCGGCCTGATCGCGTCGGAGCTCTTTGGCCACGAAAAGGGGGCCTTTACCGGCGCCCTGCAGCGGCGGCTCGGACGCTTCGAGCTGGCTGAAGGCGGCACGATTTTCCTCGACGAGATCGGCGAGCTGCCGCACGAGACGCAAGTGGCCCTGCTGCGCGTCCTGCAGGAGCGGGAGTTCGAGCGCGTCGGCGGGGGCCGTCCGATCCGGGTGGACGTGCGGGTGATCGCGGCCACTAACCGTGATCTGAAGGCGGCCGTGGCGGCCGGCAGCTTTCGCTCGGACTTGTACTATCGGCTGAATGTCTTTCCGGTGAGCGTGCCGCCGCTGCGCGCCAGACGCGACGACATCCCGCTGCTCGTCGCCTACTTCGTCGAACGTTATGCGCGCAACGCCGGCAAGAAGATCCAGGGTGTCAGCAAGGCGAGCCTCGATCTCCTGCTGTCGTACCCCTGGCCCGGTAACGTTCGCGAGCTGCAGAATGTCATCGAGCGCTCGGTGATCATCTCCGATTCAGAGATGCTATCGGTCGACCAGCGCTGGCTGCTCGGCGACGCTGCGCGAGTCGTCGAACCGCGTCAACCACTCGTCGAGACGCTCAACGTCCAAGAGAAGACGCTGATCGAGGAGGCGCTGGCAGAAACCAAGGGCCGAGTATCGGGGCCGTCGGGCGCGGCCGTACGGCTCGGCATCCGCGCCTCCACGCTCGAGTCGAAGATCAGGACCCTCGGCATCGACAAGCGCGCTTTCAAGACCGTGTACTGACAGATAGGACGCTGCCTGGCTCCAGACCGTCGGCGTCTCGCGATGAGCAGACCCGCGCAGCTGCCCGCGCAATTCCACACACCGCGTCGGTGATCGGCCGCGGCGAAACGCCGCTATTTGAGGCGCTCGGCGACGGCACGCTCCATGCGCTGAAGGCCGCGCAGGAACTGCTGTGACTCGCATCGTCCTCACGGTTGTGCTCGTCGCCTGCCTGCCACGCTGGAGCGAGGCACAGGGAACCGTCGTCAGTCCGGCAAGCCCATTTCAGGGAAGCGTCCCGAGAGGCACCCCGACGGTGGCGCCACTGATGTTGACGCTTCGGGATGCGATCGAACGGGGACTGGCCACGAACCTGGGTCTGCTCGAGAGCGCGCAGGATGTGCGAGCCTCGCGCGCGGCATGGCTGAACAGCGTCAGCAACCTTCTTCCCAACGTCACGGCGACGGTGTCGAGGACGACGGAGCAGGTGAACCTGGCGTCGCTCGGCTTCACGAACATACCGGGTGTTCCGCTGCCAACGGTGCTGGGGCCCTTCTCGTACGTGGATGCCCGCGCATTCGTCTCGCAGAGCGTGTTCAACTGGTCCGACATCAGCAGTGCGCGCTCGGCGTCCGCGTCGCGTGTCGCGTCAGACCACGCTTATAACGCGGCTCGTGAGCTCGTGGTCAACGCCGTCGCCAACGCCTATCTCGTCGCCATCGCCGATGCCGCGCTGGTCGATGCCACCCGCGCGCAGCTCGACACCGCGATCGCCCTGCACCAGAAGACGGTCGATCAGAACCAGGCGGGGGTCGTGGCGTCGATTGACGTGCTTCGTGCCCGCGTTCAACTGCAGACGGAGCGGCAGCGACTGATCGCTGCGGAGAACCAGCTCGCCACCGACAAACTGCGACTGGCTCGCGTCATCGGATTGCCCAACGGCCAGGCCGTCACGCTGACCGACGTCGTGCCGTATCGCGTGCTGTCAGCGACGACGGTCGAACAGGCGCTCGAGCGCGCCTATGCGTCGCGACCGGATTTTCAAGCCGTCCAAGCGCAGGTGCGCGCCGGGGAGCTCGCCAGGGAGGCGGCGGCCGCCGAGCGCTTGCCGTCGGTGTCGGTTGATCTGAACTACGGCGACATCGGTTCGTCGTTCGGACGATCACATGGAACGTTCACCGCTGTTGGTGCCATCAACATTCCCATCTTCCAGGGCACGACGGTGCGGTCCAAGGTCCTGCAGGCCGACGCCACGCTCACCCGAACACGTGCGGAGCTCGATGACCTCGCCGGCAAGATCGACTACGACGTGAGGACGGCGTTTCTCAATCTGGCTTCTGCGAATGAGCTGGTGGCCGTTGCCATGAGCAGCGTCGATCTGGCCATGCAGACGCTCGGCCAGGCGCAGGATCGGCTCGCCGCTGGCGTTGCCGACAACCTCGAGGTGATCCAAGCGCAGGAATCAGTGGCCGATGCGAATCAGGCCTACATCTCGAGTGTCTACGCGCACAACGCCGCCAAGGTGTCGCTGGCGCTGGCCACTGGGACGGCGGAGCAGTCCACGCTCACGAATCTGGGGGTGAAGTAACAGATGTCCACATCGTCACGCCGCCGAATGGCTTACCGAGTCGGGTTGCCCCTGTTGGTCGTTGCCGTGCTCGTCGGCGGCGTCCTCCTCTATTTTCACTACGCGCAGTGGGAGTCGACCGACGATGCGCAAGTCGATGGCTACATCTATCCGATCACCTCGCGCGTGGCCGGGTATGTGCAGCAGGTGATGGTCGACGACCACCAGTTCGTACAGGCAGGCACCGTGCTGGTGCAGCTCGACGCCAGGGACTTTCAAGTGGCGCTTGCCAACGCGCGTGCAGCAGCCGCACGCCAGAAGGCCGACGCCGCCGCCTCGTCGATGAACGTTCCGCTGACCTCGGTCAACACATCCTCGCAGCTCACGACGGCGCAGGCCGACGTGCAGAACGCTCACGCCGGCCTGATGGCGGCGCAGCAACAGCTCGCCGGGGCGCGGGCATCGTTGCGACAGGCGGAGGCCAATGATCTGAAGGCCAAGGACGATGTCGAGCGTTACGGGCAGCTGGCGTCGAAAGATGAGATTCCCCAGCGTCAGTTCACACAGGCGCTCGCGGCCGAGAAGGCGACGGCGGCGGCGGTCGAGGCCGCACGCGCATCGGCCGGAGCCGCCGAACACGCGGTCACGCAGGCGCGTGGGCGCTTCGAGCAGGCGCAGGCGAGTCTGAGCTATGCGAACACGCGCCCGCAGCAGATTTCGCTGCAGCAGGCGCATGCCGATGCGTCGCGCGCACAAGTCGAGCAGGCCGCGACCGAACTCGAGCAGGCGACCCTCAATCTCGGATATACGACCATCGTGGCCCCCGTCAGCGGCATCGTCGGACAACGGAACGTGCAGCCCGGGCAGTACCTGACCGCCGGCCAGGAGCTGATGTCGATCGTGCCGCTCGACACCGAGAACATCTGGGTCACGGCGAACTTCAAGGAAACCCAGCTCAATCAGATGCGTCCGGGCCAGGCGGTCAGCATCTCGGTCGACACCTACGGCCGTGAATACACCGGTCGAGTGGAGAGCATTGCCGCCGCCACCGGCGCGCGGTACAGCCTCCTGCCGCCGGAGAACGCGACCGGCAACTACGTCAAGGTGGTTCAACGGATCCCGGTGAAGATTCTGTTCGACAAGGGTCAGGACCGAGAGCACCTGCTCAGGATTGGCATGTCGGTGCAGCCCGCGGTCAAGGTGCGCTGACCTGGCCGCTTGATGGATCGCTCGAATCGCCGCCGCCGTGCAGTGGCACGTACATGACCGACGGCCGACCCACACCAGCCTGCGGATACAAATCCATCAGCTCGTAAATCAGTGGCGGCATCGCCGTCGACACCGGCAATCCGAGCGCACGCGCCCCTTCGACCGTAATCGGGAAGTCGTGCGTCCAGCGTCCTTCGCTGAGCGCGACGGCGAGCGCCGCGGCGCGCTCCTTCGGCAGGTGCTTGAGCAGGATGCCTTCGACGAAGGTCGCGACCTGCACGCGCGCCTTCTGCGCCATGTCGGCGAGGATCAGCATGTCGTCGCTGATCTGTGCTGGCGGTTTCACCGAGAGCAGCTTGACGATCGAGGCGGCCGGCCTGGAGTCGATCTGCGGATCGACCGGGCCGAGCACGGCGTTCGGGTCCATGACGATCTCGTCTGCTGTCAAGGCCAGCAGCGTGCCGCCGCTCATCGCGTAGTGCGGGACGAAGACCGTCACCTTGCCGCGGTGCTCGGCGAGCGCGTGGGCGATCTGCTCGGCGGCGAGTACCAGTCCGCCCGGCGTGTGGAGGACGAAGTCGATTGGCTGATCGGCGGGCGTCAGTCGAATCGCGCGGAGGACCGCTTCCGAATCTTCGATGTCGATGAAGCTCGATACCGGCACGCCAAAGAGGCTCACCGTTTCCTGCCGGTGAATCATGGCAATCACGCGCGATTGACGCTGCTGCTGCAGCGTATCGAGCAACGTCCCGCGTGCTGCCGCCACTCTGGAGCCGGCGGTGAGCTCCGGGAGCACGATGACGGCCACCGCGATCCAGAACACAGTCAGCGAGATCCACAGTGTCGTCTTCGCGGCGAGGAGCAGTCGTCCCGATGTCGAGCGTGTGTCAGTATCCATCTCATGACCTGCAGCAAGAGGCGCGCCGGCACGGTTCGCGCGAACGCGTGTCGCCGCGTTGCTCAGCGCCCACCACTGCGCAGTCGTTGCGTGACGGTGCTCGGTTGTGTGTCGCAGCGCTGGTGATGACGACTTAATCAGCGGCTCACGGTGCGCTCATGCCGCTGCCGTCGAAGAGAGAGAGATGACAGTGAGGTCATCGGATTCTACGGAGAGTGAGATGAGGAATATGCGCATGGCCGCCTTGGCGATTGGCGCGCTGCTGACACTGCCCGCGACTGGGCTCGCGTCGCCGGCCGCCAGCGTCACGCTACCGGACACCAGAGGGTTCGAGGTGTCGTCGGTGCGACACGAGCGGATAGACGAGGCGAAGGGGATCGTGAGATCCGTCGATTCGACGAGGCTGGTGATCTCGCAATGGCCCGGGAATGGGCAGCGGATGACGTTCACATTGAACCCGGCAACCGAGAGATTCGGAATCCTGAGCAGGGGGTCAATCGTTGACGTGCATTACTGGACCGAGGCAAAGGCGCGGATCGCCACAATGGTCATCGTCGAGCACGCCAAGGCGATGCCGTCGACGTCAGGATCGCATCAGTGACTGAGCACGCAGTGTCCAGTGGCACGTGCGGGCCAGAGAATGCGGCGATGTCGAGCGCGAGTGGACCGGCGAAGCTCACTGCACGTGAGCATCGCCGGAACGCGCGGCCGTGGACTCTTCGAGCGCGTGCAGATGTCGGCCAAAGCTCTCGAGGAAGTCGACGGCGGCGGCCAGGCCGCGGAGACTGTCCTTGCGGCGCGCGCGCCGAAAAAGTTTCCACAGGCCAACCGGCTCGTCGCGCTGGGCGGTCGCCTGGGCCAGACCCTCGGGGATTGCCTGAAAAATGCCTTTGAACCACTCAGGCTCGATTCTGCCGAGCACGCCCTGCCAGAACACCAGGTTACGTAACGCGCGAATGGTGGCTGGCGAATTCGCCCCATCCACCACCGAGCCGAGCAGCTCGTCGCTCGCGGCCAGGGCGCTGCGTACCACATCGAGCACGCCGCGGTCGTGCAGTTGCTGGAGTACGTCGTAGGCGGCCAGGACTGCTTCGGCGTGGTCCTCGGGTGCCCGCTCGACGCGCGCGCGCAGCTCCTCGCGCAGGTTGCGCGGTGCGACGTGCAGTGAAATTGGTTGAGCCATCGCTGCCTCTGTCCGTTTACTTCTTGTACAGCCGGATCGGCTGACTCCCAGGCGGAACATAGTCGGGCCGCCGCCACTTGCGCTCGACCTCGACGCCGCGTTGCGGCGTGGGATGACCGAAGCGGTGATTGATGCGGGGCAATGGACTGTCACCGATTTCGTCGAGGACGTCCATTCGCACGCTCGCCTCTTTGTACGCCGGGGTGTTCGTCACCGGATCCACGTGGCTGCTCGTCAAGCGATTCACGGGACTCTCGGTAGAGTTCATCGGCATGTACAGCTCCCGCCCCCGTACGCGATCGGTGACCAGTGCTCGCACCCGGACTTCGCCGTAACCGGAAATCAGCCGCACCCACGTTCCGCTTTGAATCCTGCGTTCTTCGGCGAGCTCGGGTGACACTTCCACGAACGTGTCCGGCGTCTTCTCATGGATGCCTGCGACACGGGAGGTCAGGTTGCCTTCGTGAAAGTGTTCGAGCAGCCGGCCGTTGTTCAGATGGAGATCGAACTCGCCGCGGGGCTGTTCTGACGGACCGACCCAGGAGACCGGGAAGAGTCGCGCCTTTCCGTCCGGGAACGCGAAGCGGTCCGCATAGAGCAGTGGCGTATCGGTGCCGTCGGCGGCGACCGGCCACTGCAGCGATTTGTATCCGGCCAGCCGGTCGTAGCTCACACCGGCGAAGAGCGGCGTCAGCGAGGCGATTTCGTCCATGATCTCGGAGGGATGCTGGTAGCGCCAGCCGGCGCCGAGGTGGTTCGCGACATCCTGGACGATTCTCCAATCCGGACGGCTGGACCCGAGTGGATCGAACACCTGGTAAAGCCTCTGGATTCGCCGCTCCGTGCTGGTGAAGGTCCCCTCTTTTTCGAGGCTCGGCGCGGCCGGCAGCACGACGTCCGCGTAGCGGGACGTGTGGCTGAAGAACACGTCCTGCACGACGAAAAAATCGAGCTTCTCGAACGCCGCCTCGACGTAGTTGGCGTTGGAGTCGACGATGCTCATTTCCTCGCCCATCAGATACATCGCCTTGACGTGCCCGTGGTGAATCGCGTCGACCATCTCATGGTTGTCGAGCCCTGTATTACTGGGCAGCGGCGCCTTCCACGCGGCTTCGAAGCGCGCCCGCACCTCCGGGTCGTCGACGGACTGGTACCCTGGGAGCTCGTTTGGCATCGAACCGTGATCGCTCGCCCCCTGCACATTGTTGTGTCCGCGCATCGGATACGCGCCGGTTCCGGGCCTCATGTAGTTGCCGGTCACGAGGAGGAGGTTCGAAATTGCCGTCGATGTATCCGAACCCTGGCTCTGCTGCGTCACGCCCATCGCCCAGAGGATGCACATTCGTCTGGAGGAGGCGATGTACTCGGCCACCGTGGTCAGCGTCTCCTCCGACAGGCCGGTAATGCGCGCTGCCATGTCGAAGGTGAACGGCTCGAGGCTGGCGCGGTAGGCGTCGAGGCCGTTGACCCGTCGCTCGAGAAACGCCCGGTCTGCAAGCCCGTTGTCCAGGAGATATCGGCTGATGGCGTTCAGCCAGACCAGATCGGTGCCCGGCTTCGGGTGCAAGAAGAGATCGGCGCGATGCGCCATCTCGTGCTCGCGGATATCGGACACGATCAGTCGCTGGCCGTTCAGCTTGTGGGAACTCTTGACGCGCGTGGCGACGACCGGATGGCTTTCCGCGGTGTTGCTGCCGATGATCAGCACGAGGTCGGCCTGTTCGATGTCGGTGATTGAACCCGAGTCGCCACCGTAGCCTACCGTGCGGAACAGGCCGGCGGTGGCAGGCGCCTGGCAATACCTGGAGCAGTTGTCGACGTTGTTCGTGCCGATGACGGCACGCGCCAGTTTCTGCATCAGGTAACTCTCTTCGTTGGTGCATTTCGACGAGGAAATGAAGCCGAGCGCGTCCGGCCCGTGTGCCGTTTTCACCTCTGACAAACGCCGCGCCACCAGGTCGAGCGCCTCGTCCCATGTCGCCTGGCGAAACGTCTCGCCCTCGCGAATCAGTGGCGTGGTGAGCCGGTCCGGGCTGTTGACGAAGTCCCACCCGAACTTTCCCTTCACGCAGGTCGAGATCCCGTTGGCTGGCCCATGCTCGGGCGACACCTTCAGGATGTGGCGATCCTTCGTCCAGATGTCGAAGCTGCATCCGACGCCGCAATAGGTGCAGACCGTCTTCGTGCGGCGGATGCGATGTTCCCGCATCGCCTCCTCCGCCTCCGAGACCTGGAGGATGGCTCCGTAGCCCATCTCGGGCTCCACGCCTTTGACGACGTTGATCATGCCCTTGAGCGCCGACTTCCGCAGGCCCGTGAAGAAGCCGGCGTGTCCCAGCATCGATTTCTCCATCAGCGCGTTGCACGGGCACACCGTCACGCAATGCCCACAGGACACGCAGCTCGATTCCTGAATCGTGGAGCCGCCGTCCCAGACGACCCGCGGATACGGATCCTCCCAATTGATGGAGAGCGTCTCGTTCACTTCGACGTTCTGGCAGGCCTCCACACATCGGCCGCAGAGGATGCACTGATCGGGGTCGTAGCGGTAGAAGGGATTCGTCTCGTCGATCTCGTATGGCTTCGGACGGAACGGAATTTCCTGATGCTCGACGGCTAGCAGCTTGGTGACGTTGTGCACCGTGCAGTTGCCGTTGTTGTTGTCGCAGACCGTGCAGTAGAGCAGGTGGTTGCTGAGAATGCGGTCGAACGCCTCATGCTGAGCGGAGGCGACTCGCGCTGACGATGTGCAGACGTTCATGCCGTCCGCAGCAACAGTGCCACACGCGCGAACCAGCGTACCGTTGACCTCGACCATGCATGTGTCGCACGTCAGAATCGGCCCGAGCTGTGCGTGGTAGCAGACATGCGGGATTGTTCGGCCGGCACGACCGATCACGTCGATCAGACGTTCCTCGAGTCCGGCGGCGATGGGCACGCCATCGATCACGAGGTGCGGCGCGAAGCGCTCTTCGGGAGGTTGCCGCATGGGCGAAAACGCCCCTTCAATGGATTGAGTGTTCGCCATAACAAGTGATCGAGCCTGGTCCGTTACACCCAGGCGTGCGCGCCGAGGGCCACGTTCACCGTCATGGCGTACGTGCAGTACAGCAGCCAGAGTCCCGTCACGAACTGGAACAGGCCGACCAGGCGGCCCCCGGTCTGCCAGGCGAGAAACCGGGTCGGAATTTCCATCCCGTAGACCAGCGTCAGGCCGACGAAGATCAGCATCACGGGAATGTCGCCGGCGCGGAAGAACACGCTTGCGCCGAGCACACTGATGAACAGGAAGGCAATCGCCATCCACGCATCAGGAGCGGTACTCGAGTCGATGTACCTGCGGTGAGCCATTGCAAACCAGTGGATGCCGTAAACGGTGAAGGCAAGGCCGGCCATATAGAGCGGCGCCGTATTGCCGAACACGTCGAACCACGTCAGGCCGACGATCAGATAGACGCCGGTCAGAAACTGCAAAAAGCCGGGCATCCAGAATCCCCACATCGCCATCGTCCGGTTCACGTCGGGCCCCGGCTTGGGGAAGCCGAAAAGCGCCTGCCCGCCCCAGATCAAATAGCCGGTGGCGAGCCCAAAGAATCCGATGGCGACGGGCACGAACGGAGAACTGGTCAACGAAATCGCGTCTGCGCTCATGGCTGGTGGTGCCTCCCGAAAGTTGACGCCGCGCGTCAGTGCCGAGTCGTTCGGAGCAACCGACGCGCCAAGAAGACGACCGCGGCAATCTGTGGAAATGCGCGCATACGCAGAAGTGGCTGCGCACAAACAGGCACCCTGACGCGTATCGGTGCGCGTTTCTCAGCGGTCATCCACGCGAACGGTCCGATGCGGGCCTTACGCGACGCTCGTTTCTCGCCTCACGCCTGGCGCATGGTTTGCGATGCACACGCACGACGAATGACAGGGGGAAATGGATCGTAGGTATGCATCGCGTCTTGGCGGTCTGGCCGTGGATCCTGGCTGCCATGCTCATTCTCGTCTTTGGCTACGTGGCGCTGCCGAGTCGCGCCGCGACATCGCCGTCGAATGCCGCGCGACCTGGAGCCGCCAACGCCGTGTCCGTGGTGGCATCACGCGCGCGTGCCGGCGACATGGGGGTGTATCTCAATGGCCTCGGCACCGTCACCGCGCTCAAGACAGTCACCGTTCGGACGCAGGTGGACGGTCGCCTGATCGCCGTGGCATTCGAAGAAGGGCAACTCGTCCAGGAGGGACAGCTGCTCGCGCAGATCGACCCACGGCCTTTTCAGGTCCAGCTCGAACAGGCGGAAGGGCAGCTGGCCAGGGACGAAGCTACGCTCAAGAACGCGCAGGTCGATCTGCAGCGGTATCAGGCGCTGGTCGTCACCGACGCGGTGCCGCGACAGCAGTTGGATACGCAGGTCGCGACGATCAACCAGCTCGAGGGCACGCTCAAGACTGACCGCGGCCAAATCGACGCCGCTCGCTTGAACCTGGCCTATGCGCGCATCACGTCGCCCATCACCGGCCGCATCGGGCTTCGGCTGGTCGACGTCGGCAACGTGGTCCAGACCACAGATCTGAACGGCCTTGCGGTGATCACCCAGCGGCAGCCGATCACCGTCGTGTTCACGATTCCGCAGGACAGCCTGCCGGACGTCCTGCGCCGGCTGCACGCACACGAGCGCCTGGCGGTGGACGCCTTCGACCGCACCATGACCACGAAGCTCGCCTCGGGAACGCTGTCGGCGGTGGACAGTGAAATCGATCCGACGACGGGGACGATCAAGCTGAAGGCCACATTCGCAAACCAGGATGAGGCGCTCTTTCCCAACCAGTTCGTCAATGCCCGGCTGCTGGTCAGTACCCTTCGAAACGCCGTCATCGTGCCGACCGCAGCGCTTCAGCGTGGCCCGCAGCAGACGTTTGTCTACGTCGTCAATTCGCAGAGCGTCGTCGAGATCCGCGCCGTCGAGTCGTCGATCTCCGAGGGCGACGACTCGGTGATCGCGAAAGGGCTGGCCGCCGGCGAGATGGTTGTCGTCGATGGCGTCGACCGGCTGCAGCCAGGTACCCGCGTTGCCGTCCGCGACGTGGACGCTCCGCCTCAAAAGGCCGGGCCGTGAGTCCGTCGCGCCCGTTCATTCTGCGTCCGATTGCGACCTCTCTCCTGATGGTCGGCGTGCTGCTGGCCGGCTCATTCGGGTTTCTGCATCTGCCGGTCTCGGCTCTTCCGGAAATCGACTATCCAACGATTCAAGTGGTCACGTTCTTCCCGGGTGCGAGCCCGGACGTTACGGCGACGGCGATTACGGCGCCACTCGAACGGCAGTTCGGCCAGATGCCGGGACTGAATCAAATGACGTCGACCAGCTCCGAGGGCGCGTCGCTGATCACCCTGCAGTTCGTGCTCGATCTCGACATCGACGTCGCCGAGCAGGAGGTCCAGGCCGCGATCAATGCTGCCGGCACCTTCCTGCCGATCGACCTGCCCAACCCGCCGGTCTACAGCAAGACGAATCCGGCGGACGCGCCGATTCTGACGCTGGCGCTGACGTCGAAGACGCTGCCGCTGTCGGCGGTCGAGGATCTCGTCGACACGCGGCTGGCGCTCCGGATGTCGCAGATCCCCGGCGTCGGGCTGGTGACGATCGGCGGCGGACAAAAGCCGGCGGTGAGGATTCAGGTCAATCCGACGTCGCTGGCGTCGTACGGGTTGACCCTCGAGGATGTGCGGACGGCCGTGACCGCGTCGAGTGTCAACCAGGCCAAAGGCAGCTTTGACGGTCCGCGGCAGGCGTACACGATCGGCGCCAACGATCAGTTGCTGTCGAGCAGTCACTATCGGCCGCTGGTGATTGCGTACCGCAACGGCGCTCCCGTCCAGTTGTCCGACGTGGCCAGCGTCATCGATGGCATCGAGAACGTGCGTCAATCGGCATGGATGAACGACGTCCCGGCAGTCATCGTCAACGTGCAGCGGCAGCCGGGAGCCAACATCATTTCCGTCGTCGATCGCATCAAAGCGCTCCTGCCACAACTGCAGACCGCCCTGCCCGGATCGGTGCAGATGACCATCCTCACCGATCGGACGACGACCATCCGCGCTTCGATACGTGACGTCGAGTTCGATCTCATGGTCACGATCGCCCTCGTGGTGATGGTCATCTTTCTCTTCCTCCGCACGCTGGCGGCAACCGTCATCCCCAGCGTGGCCGTTCCGCTCTCGCTCGTCGGCACGTTTGGCGCGATGTCGCTGCTCGGCTACAGCCTCAACAACCTGACGTTGATGGCGTTGACCATCTCGACCGGCTTCGTCGTGGACGACGCGATCGTCATGATCGAGAACATCTCGCGCGGCGTCGAGGAAGGCGTGCCGCCGCTCGAGGCGGCGCTGCGCGGTGCCGAGCAGATCGGCTTCACCATTCTGTCATTGACGATCTCGCTGATCGCGGTGCTGATTCCGCTGCTTTTCATGGGTGATGTCGTCGGCAGGCTGTTCCGCGAGTTCGCGGTGACACTCAGCGTGGCGATTCTGATCTCGGCAGCCG
>Ga0111538_10005890_pt1 | contig 16675 bp, 8 predicted proteins | sample SoiMethybrSBSTD1_FD_79669 | JGI IMG/M metagenome (GOLD analysis project Ga0111538, IMG submission 79669) | Bulk soil microbial communities from a Populus tree surrounding site in Tennessee, USA - Soil MetaG P. TD hybrid SBSTD1 (version 2)... | ecosystem: Environmental > Terrestrial > Soil > Tree...
CGGGCGGCGGCCTCGATCTCGAGCAAGGGCACCGTGAGCCACCGTGCGACCACCACCGACAGCGCCGCGACGACGAACGCGAGCAGCGCGCTCGCCCCGACCACGATCCGCCGCAGCCGGTGCACCGGAGCAAACGCGAGCCGCGCGTCCTGCAGCACGAGCGCCGACCAGCGCGACGCGCCGCGCGAATGATCGAAGCCGACCAGGTGCTCCTCGCCTTCGATCGCCTCGACGAGCGAGCCGCGACCGCCGGCGACCGCCTGCTTGGCCGCCTGCGAGCCCTGCTCGGCCAGGTTGCTTCCCAGGACGCGTGCTCGCCAGCGATCCGGCGCGAGCGCGACGAGCCCGTCGCGGCGGATCAGTACCAGCTCGCCGGGAGCCGTCCCGGAAGCCGGGTGGAGCTGGGGCTGCCGGAACAGGCCGGGCAGATCCCAGGCCACCTCGAGCGTCCCGATCACTCGCGTGTCGTCGAAGCTCGCGCGAATCGGAAAGCCGCAAGCCAGGAGAGGCGCGGCCGTGCCCGCGTTCCAGGGCGCGTCCTGGCAGCCGCCCGTGAAGGCCTGCGGGCTCGGGGCGCTGCGGTCTCCGACCCACTCCGGACGGCTCGCGGCGATCACCGTGCCGGCCGCGTTCCTGACGCGGGCGGCCGAGAGCAGCGGCTGCGAGCGGGACTGCTGCATCAGGAACGTCGTGACGCGGCCGTCCACGTCGTCGCTCAGCACGTCCTGCATCCACTCGAGCGCCGCCCAGGCCCGCGTCGTCTCCTGGAGCGTCTCGACCTCGCGGTCGAGCGCCTCGATCGACTGCTCCGCCTCGAGCTCGAACACGCGGCCCAGGCTGTCCTCGATCGCCCGGCGGCCGTTCGCGTACGCCAGAACGAAGACGACCACGAGCGGACCGATCGATAGCGCCAGGAACAGGAGCAGGAAGCGCGTGCCGAGCCTCATGCCGGCGCCTAGCGCGCTCCGGACAAGAGGTAGCCGGCTTGGCCCGGCAGCTTGCCGTCGATGCGGAGCACCTTGACGGAGCCGTCGACCGCCGAAGCCTCGAGAAAGCCCAGGGCCAGGGGAGCCTGGCCGACGAGCCGCCTCACCGCGACGTCGGAGTCGACCACGCGCGGGAAGGACGCGATCTCGCCGCGGTAGAGCTTGCCGAGCCAGAACTGCTTCAGCTCCAGATCGTTCATCCGGAACACCCGCCGGAGCACGACGTCGCGCGAAGGGCTTCCCGAGCTGCGGAAGACGAGGTAGATCGAGCCACCCGCCCTCCAGCGGCGCTGCTCCTGCCTCAGGATACGGCCGAGCTCGTCCGCGCGCAGGCTCGTCTCGGGGTTGTCGGGATGGACGACGATCGCGACGTCGGCGGAGGCGAGCGCCGGCAGCAGCCCCGCGCAGAGCAGCGCCGCCGCACGCGCCCCTCGTCGCATCCTAGAACGTGAACGCAGCCTGGAAGGCGACCGCGTTGAACTTCACGCCGGTCGTCGGGCTCTCTCGGTAGAGCTCGAGCTTGAGGGCCGCCCAGCTCCAGGGGTCGTGGCGCACACCCAGCGTGTGGCGCGACTGCGTGCCGTGCTGGTCGTAGTACGGGTCGCCCTCGTCGACGTCCTGGTAGTCGTAGCGGTAGTACGGCTTGAAGCGCCCCAGCCGCACCGCGCCTTGCGCGTACAGCCCCAGGGTGGTCCAGCTCGCGCCAGAGTCGCGCGCCTCGTGCCGGATGTGCAGGATCTCGGCGAGGGCTTCGCCGCGGCGCGGCGTGTAGGCCACGAAAGCGCCGGTGATGCGCTCGTCGAGGCCGGCCGACTGCGGATCGTCCTTCGCCGGCGGTATGCGGTCGAAGCGGACGACTCCACCAAATTTGAGGCTGCGCAACGCGCGCGGCACGATGCCGAGCCAGAGGTGGAGGGCCTTGTTGGAGTTCGCGTCGTTCAAATCCTGGACTTCCGTCGATTCCGGAGCGCGGCCGTTCGTCACGCTCGCGCTGTACTCGAGCGTCACGCCGGACACCGGATGCGAGCCCAGCAGCGCAAGCCCGACGTCGTGCACGGGCAGCACGCCGCCGTCGTGCTCCCAGCGGTAGACGATCGGCCGCTCGATCGTGGTCTGGAACCACGCGCCGTGGTGATAGGCCTGGTTCCAGTAGCCGAGCGGCATGTGCATGCGGCCGAGCGCGAGCTGGAAGGCGTCGCGCGGGGCCCAGCGGATCACGTAGCGCTCGAGCTCGATCTCGGCCGACGCACCCTCCTGGGGCTCGAACACGATCTCGGCCAGCACGCTGAGGTCGGACGTGAGCTCCGACGTCAGGAACAGGTCGAGCTCGCCGAGCGAGAACCCGCCCGGCGTGCCGTCGTCCTGATAGGCGAGATTGATGTCGCCGAAGGCCTTTATCACCAGGTCGGGGGCGGTCGGCTCCGGCGCCGGTGATGCGGGCGGCGCGGCCGGGTCTTGAGGGGCGCCCGGACTGTCCGCGGGCGGCTCGTCGCCCTGAGCGGCCCTCCAAGGTTCGGCCTGCGAGCGCGCGGGGACTTTCGGGCCATCGGCTGCCCAGCCCGAGCCCGCCATCGCCGGTGCGACCAGGACGACGAGTGTGAGCACGACGCGCTCGCGACACGTCACACGGAAGCCGGCTCCGCTCATCGACGTGGAAAGTATGCTCGTCCCATCCGAGCGTCAAATGCCGTCGCTCAGGCCCTTCATTGACAGCCAAGCGCCCGCGCGCCTACAGTACGTGCGGGTCAAGCCCGTACCGGCGTATCGCTGGGCGTCTCGCGCCGGACGCCGCACGGCGGGGAGGGGCGAGTTGGCAGGCCAGGGGCCGCGGGGGATCGCATTGAGCGGTCGCATCGCCTGCCTGGCGTCCGCGCCGCTGTTCAAGGGCGTTCCCGCTGCCGCTCTCGACGAGCTGGCGAGCAATGCTCGCGAGTCGCGGCTGAGCGCCAAGCATTCGCTGTTTCGGGAAGGCGAGCCGGCCCGCGAAGCGTCGCTGCTCGTCGCTGGGCGCATGAAGGTCACCCAGGTGACGTCGAGCGGTGACGTGGTGATCCAACGCCTCGTCGGACCGGGCGAGATCGTCGGCGACCCGATCCCCGGCGCGGGCAGCCTGCACTCCGCGACTCCCGTCGCACTCGAGCCGTGCGACGTGCTCGCCTGGGACGCTCGCGCATTCGAGCGACTCAGCGAACGCTTTCCGCTGCTGCAGCGCAACGCGCTGCGGATCGTGGCGGAGCGGGTGCGGGATCTCGAGCAGCGCTACTGCGAGCTCGCGACGGAGAAGGTGGCTTCCCGGCTCGCGCGTACGCTGCTTCGCCTGCTCGGGCAGCTCGGCCGCACTCGCGGAGGCGTGGTCGTGATCGAGCTCTCCCGCGAGGAGCTCGGACAGATGATCGGCGCCACGCTCTTCAGCGTCAGCAGGCTGCTCTCGCAATGGGAGGGGCAGGGCGTGGTGTCATCGGCGCGCGAGTCGATCGTCGTCAGGGATCCGGCGGAGCTCGTGAGGCTCGCCGAGGCGGCCGGCGACGACGGCTCGCCGCAGGGACTCAGCTCCCCGTTGACCGCGAGACGCTGACACACCGGCTGCCCGCGCCGCCTTCCTGACAATTACTTTCCGCTCTTTGCGCCCCCGCAAAGACAACCGCGGCCCGCGGGCCTAGATTCCCGCTCCAAAGAAACCTGGTCAGTCCAGGGGTTCTGGCAGTTGCCGCCAGGGTGGCCCCCTCCACCATCGCTCGCACTTCCCTCCACGCGAGCGCCTCACCGACTAGGTTCCTGTGTCGTGACGCGTTGGTCGGCTCGCTCGGCTTGCGAGCAGGCCTTCCGGTACGACCAAGGAGCCTCGATGAATTCGTGTCGCCAAACCGACGCCGCATCCCTCCCTCACTCCAACCGCGCCCCGGTCGGCCTGGCGGGCGCTTCAGGAGGCGCAATGGACCGACGAATCGGACGCCTGCGGTTGCTCCCTGGCCTTGCGCTGCTGGCGGCCGCCCTGAGCGTGCCGCTCCACGCCCAGCAGGCGGGCGCCGTCTACACGCAGTGCAAGGGCGACACGAACGGCGACTCCGTCCCGGACGCGCCGGCTGACGTGGATGGGGACGGCGTGAACGACCGGGTCAGGTGCGTCCACCTCTCCGGTGGCGACGGCTTCGTCACCATGGCGGACGGGCGGCCGCTCTACATCTTCGGCTTTTCCAACCTCACCGGAACGGCGCCGGCACAAGCGATGGACACGGGCGCCCTGGCAGCCAACTTCCCCGCGCCGACGATCGTCCTCGACGAGGGCGACCACTTCTTCCTGAACCTGACCAACGTGGGGATGACGCTTCGACCCGATCTCTCGGACCCCCACTCGGTTCACTTCCACGGCTTCCCCAACGCCGCGCCGGTCTTCGACGGCACGCCGGAGAACTCGATCGCCACGAACATGGGCTCGACGCTCACTTACTACTACAAGCTCGTCGAGCCCGGGACCTACATGTACCACTGCCACGTGGAGGCGACCGAGCACATGCAGATGGGCATGCTCGGCAACCTCTACGTCCGCCCGCGCCAGAACGGCACGAGCATCGGGGGCTTCCACACGTTCGCCTACAACGACGGGGACGGCTCGACCGGCTACGACGTCGAGTACCCGATCCAGATCGGCTCCTTCGATCCCGAATTCCACGACGCGAGCGAGAACGTGCAGCCGCTGCCCTTCGCCTCGATGAAGGACCGCTACGCGATGCTGAACGGCAGAGGCTATCCGGACACCGTCAATCCGGCCCCCTTGACGACCCCGACCGACCGCAACTGCAGCGGTCCCGGAAGCCCCTGCCAGCCCTCGCAGCCGGTCTCCAGCCTGATCGAGGCCGGCGTGGGCCAGAGAATCCTCCTGCGCATCTCGAACCTCAACGTCACGCGCTTCTACACGCTGGCATCCACGATTCCGATGCGCGTCGTGGGCCACAACGCCCGCCTGCATCGCGGCCCGACGGGCACGGACCTCTACTACCAGACCAACTCCGTCACGCTCGGCGGCGGCGAGTCCGTGGACGTGATCCTCGAGACGGGCGGCACCACCGGCGTGGGCGCGGGCACGTACCTGCTCTACACCACGAACCTCAATTACCTGAGCAACGACGCCGAGGACCTCGGGGGAATGATGACGGAGATACGGATCACCGGCGGCACGGGTGGCGGGGAGTAGGTCCGACGTTGCGGCCGCGCGCCGCCTTCGGGAGCGAGACATGCTGAATGGCATTGGCGTTGTCGGTTCGAGTGTTCGGATCACGATCCTGGTCGCTGCCGTGGCCCTCGTCCCCGGCGTCTGCGGGGCCGCCGTCGACGGGATCAGCAGTCGGCAGTTCACGTTGACCGCCAAGGCCGACCGGGTCTCGACGCCGGACGGCGGCAGCTTCCTGTTCTGGGGCTTCACGGACGGCGCCGGACGGCCGCAGTATCCAGGGCCGACGCTGATCCTGAGGCAGAACCAGACCGTCGAGGTGACCGTGGCCAATCCCACGGGTCTTGGCGCCGGACAGAGGGTCTCGCTCGCGTTCCCCGGCCAGCTGAACGTCGTCGCGACCTGTGCGGCAGCTCCCTGCAGTCAGGGCCCGCTCGCGCTCGAAGCGGGCGTCGGCGGGTCGGTCAAGTACACGTTCACCGCTTCTCGGCCCGGCACGTTCCTCTACAGCAGCGCCTCGCGTCCCGATCTGCAGGTGGAGATGGGCCTGCTGGGCGCGATCGTGGTGCGGCCGACCGGCTTCGACGCCGCCACGGCCGCGAATCGGCGGGCGTACGGCTCGCCCGAGTCCCGCTACGACCAGGAGTACCTGTTCCTGCTGTCGGAGATGGACTCTCGAATCCACGACGTCGTCGAGCAGCAGGGCGTGGGCGCCGTCGACAGCGCGGGCCTGTTGGCGAACGTCGTGCCCAACTACTGGTTCATCAATGGGCGCAACGCACCCGACACGATGGCGGAAGCCCGCGTCGCCACGCTGCCTACGCAACCCTACAACGCGCTTCCCGTCACTCATCCGGGCGATCGGGTCTTGATGCGCGTCGTCGGTGGCGGGAGGGACATGCACCCCTTCCACCACCACGGCAATCACGCCCGGGTGATCGCGCGGGACGGTTTCCTGCTGCAGAGCACGCCGGGCGACGCGATCGACCTGTCCCACGAGGTTTTCACGATCCAGTCGCTGCCGGGCCAGACCGTCGACGCTCTCTTCCGGTGGACGGGCAAGGAGCTGGGCTGGGACATCTACGGCGACAACCCCATCGAGGGCAACCCGCCCGAGGCGAGCTACGCACACTCGTGCGGCACGGGCGGAGTGGACGGCGAGGGGTTGGATCTCGCGACTCACGAATACTGCGCCGACCACAGGAAGCCGATCCCCGTCACGCTCCCCGACGTCATGAGCCAGACGCTCGGCGGCTTCTGGGGCGGCAGCCCGTTCCTGGGCACGCTGGCGCTCCTGCCTCCCGGCCAGGGCGGCCTCAATCCGAACGCGGGGTTCACCTACATGTGGCACTCCCACACCGAGCGCGAGATCACCAACTACGACGTCTTCCCCGGCGGAATGATGACGATGCTGATCGTCGAGCCGCTGCACGTGCCCATTCCGTAGGGCCTGCGATGAAACCAGCCATGTCTGCAGAGCTGTCTTGAGAGGTCACGCCATGCCAGTGAATCGCGACTCGGCGAGGTCAAGTTTCCGGCGCTTGTGGCCATGCGCTCTCGCGCTTGGGCTCGCGGCGCCCGCGGCCGCCCAGCACTCCGTTGCACTGGTCGCCGACAAGACCACCATCACCATCGCCCTTCCCGACAACCGGACCGTCGCGGTACCGGTGTGGGGCTTCGGTCTCGACGCCAACGGCGACGGCGACCTCGCGGACACCGAGCAGGGGGATCTGCCCGTGTCGGTTCCCGGACCACGGATCGTCGTGCCTGCGGGGGCGTCCTCGCTCCAGATCGCCCTGAAGAACAACCTCGCCGTGCCGGTTTCGCTGGTGATCCCGGGCCAGGCCTTCGACGCGGCGGTCGTGCGCCAGGGCGATCGCGTCTACTCCATGACGCCGGAAGCCGCTGCGAACGGCGGGTCGCACACATACACGTTCGCCAACCTCAAGCCGGGAACCTTCCTCTACCAGAGCGGCACGCACCAGGCCGTGCAGGTCCAGATGGGGCTCTACGGGGCCATGACTCACGACTTCGACGCCGGCGAGGCCTACGACGGGATCGCCTACGACAACGAGGCGCTGCTGCTCTACAGCGAGATCGACGTCGCGTTGCACAAGGCGGTGGACGCCGGCAACTACGGCACGCCCTCAGGCCCCACGAGCACCATCGACTACGCCCCGTCGCTCTATCTCGTCAACGGCAAGTCCTACGCGAACGACCTCGTCACGCCGCCGCTGCCCGGCGGCGTCGCGGGACAGCGCACGCTGCTCCGGCTGCTGAACGCCGGGCTCAAGTCCCACGCCCCCACCGTGCAGAACGGCGCCTTTTCGATCGTGGCCGAGGACGGCAACAAGTACCCCTACGCGCGCGGCCAGGCCGTCTTGCTGCTCGCCGCGGGCAAGACCCACGACGCGGTCTGGGTGCCGAGCGCAGCCGGCGTCTACGGCGTATACGACCGCTTTCTGAGCCTGAACGCCGCCGGCCAGGGCTCGGCCGGCATGCTCGCCAAGCTCGGCGTCGCCACCGCGGCGGTCGCGAGCGCTCCCGGCGCGCCGAACGCGGGACCCTTCACCTTCACGACGAACGAAGACGTATCGTTGAGCGTCCCCGGACCCGGCCTGTTGTCCGCTCCCAGCACGGGCACGAGCGTGGCGCTCGTGATGCCCACCGTCGGGGGAACCCTGACGGTCTTCGGCGCGAGCGGCAACTTCACATACGTCCCCGGGCCCAACTTCTCCGGTGTCGACTCGTTCACCTACGTCACCAAGAGCGGCAGCCAGACGAGCAGCCCGGCGACGGTGATGATCTCCGTGACGCCCGTACCGGATCTACCCGTCGCGCTCGGCCAGAGCGTCGGGATCAAGGCCGGAGAATCGCTGCCGATCCTGCTGAGCGGCAGTGACGCGGACGGCGAAGGGCTTTCCCTCTACGTTTCGTCGCTCCCCGCCGCGGCGCGGGGCACGTTGAACCGCGTGCATCCGGTCAGCGGGGCGCTCGTGCCGTTGACCGCGAGCGACCTCTCGGGAGCGCCGGGAGGTGGCACGCCGCTGCCGGACGGCACGGTGATCTACACGGCGCTGACGCCGGGCGCGGGTTCCGGCTTCAGCTTCGTGGCGAGGGACGCCGCCGCCACGTCCGCCGCCGCGCCTGTCACCGTTGCGATCCAGCCGCAGGAAGCCGCTGCGGCCTGCCCCGGCTGTCTGCCGCTTCAGATCGTCGTCAACGGCGGAGCGGTGAGCTCGTTCCGCTGGACGGTCGAAGAGGATCGAACCTTCGACGTTCGACCCGACAACCTCGAGATCGAGCGTACTCCCTCGGTCCAGTTCCATCGCAGCTACATGCCGCTCGTGAAGACCGGCGTGACGCCCGCCATGCCGAGCCTCGACCGGTCCAAACGGTACTTCGTCTCGGTGCTTCCCGTGGCCGGGGGCTACTCCAATGGCGGCGCACCGGTCGGCGTCGGCCAGTCCTCGGTCAACGTCACGGTGGACGGGCCGCCAGGCGCCTCGGGCACCGGCAGGATCCCCACGGCGCAGGTGCGCGTGCAGGTGTTCCGCGACGACAGCCCGCTGAATGGCGAGCTGGACGGCGACGAGGTCGGGCTCGCGGGCTTCGCCGCCACGCTCGAGGACGCCGGCGGCCGCTACGGGATGTCCGCGGCGCAGCAGCTGATGGACGCCTTCGGCAACCCGCTCGGGACCACCTACAAGGCGTGCAGCACGGGCCCGGGCACCTGCGAGAGCTACGAGGTGGCGAGCTACGGCAACGGCTTCGTGCTCACGGACGCCGAAGGCTTCGCGCTCTTCGAGAACCTGGTCCCGGGCAAGTACGGGGTGAACGTCATCCCGCCCGGCGGCCAGGCCTGGCAGCAGGTGACCACCATCGAGGGCAAGAAGGCGATCGACGCGTGGGTCAAGGCGAAAGAGCCGAGGTACTTCTCCGAGTTCGGCGGACCCTCCGGTCCGCACGCCGTGATCGGCTTCATCCAGGCCACGAACCGGCTGCCGGCTTCGGGCGGCAATTCGGTCACGGGCCAGATCACCAACCTGCGTCTGGCGCGCCCTCCCGATCCCTCGATGTACAGCGGGGCCCCTTTCGACTTCTCGCGGCCGTGGGTCGCCCTCAACACCGGCGCGGGCGTGGGTGGCAGCGTGCTCTACGCGCAGCCGACCGACGAGGACGGCAACTTCACGATCCCGCACGTGCCTTCGGGCAGCTACACGCTCGCCGTGTTCGATTCGGCGCTCAACGTGATCATCGCGAGCAAGGTCGTGAACGTGACCGGCGGCGACGTCGCGCTCGGCCCCGTGCCGGTCATGCAGTGGTTCAGCCGCCTCTACAACTACGTCTTCGAGGACGCGAACGAGGACGGGTTCCGCCAGCCGGGCGAGGCCGGCATGCAGGAGCAGGCCATCAACATCCGATTCCGCGACGGATCGGTGTACCAGTCCGCGCCCACCGACCGCACGGGATTCGTGCCCTTCGAGGAGGTGTTCCCCTTCTTCAGCTGGCTGATCGCCGAGGTGGATTTCACCCGGTTCAAGGCGACGGGCGTCACGGCCGTCGTCGACGAAGGCGGGCCGGTGTCGAAGCCTGACGGATCGCCGCTCGACGAGGACTGGCCGGGCGAGGTCGGCGCCGAGGTGGATCCCCGAGTGCTCTCGCCACAGCCGCAGTCCGACAGCGGCGGTGCGAAGTTCCGTACCGAGACGGGGCCGGTGCTGCTGGAGGCGTTCCAGGGCTTCATCGGACAGAGCAACGTGCTCCTGTGGGGCAAGGCGCCGTATGCGCCCGCCGGAAGCATCGTGACCGACGTCAACTATCCGCCCTTCGACCAGTTCCCCACGGGCTCCGACCAGGATCCCAACGGGAACGGCGCGTTCGACGGCGACCAGTTCCACGGCGGCATCAGCGGGATCATCCACTACTCGACCACACGCGCCGAGAACGACCCGCGCTGGGGCGGCGCCGAGGTCTGGGAGCCCGGCATCCCGGACGTGCGCGTGCAGCTCTGGGACGCGACGCGCACGAAGCTCCTCAACGAGGTGACGAGCGACAGCTGGGACGGAAGCCTGCCGGAAGGCTGCCAGGTGCCGGCCGGTCAGGAGTTCTCGTACCGCGGCACGATGAGGGACTGCTTCGACGGGCTCCGCAACTGGAACCAGGTGCGGCCGGGCGTGTTCGACGGCGGCTACGCGTTCTTCTCCCAGGTCGAGCCCGTCACGCCTTCTGCCGCGGCATGGCTCACGCCGGTGGCCGGCCGCGCAGCCGGCTACCGGGAGGTGCCGCTGCCCGCCGGCAAGTACGTCGTGAAGGTGATTCCGCCCGCCGGCTACAAGGTCGTGAAGGAAGAGGACAAGAACGTCGACTTCGGCATGGAGTTCATCCCGCAGCAGTTCCTGCTCACGGGCTACGCGCTCGGCGACGGCGGGCCGTCCGACGCGCCGCCGGTCCCGAGCGTCGACAACACGCCGCTCGCGGCGCCTTTCTGCGTCGGAAGCCTTCATCCAGTGCCGAACGAGCTGGCGCTCTTCCCCGGCGTCGCCGGGGCCTACGCGGGCGAGGCGCGTCCCACGTGCGATGCCAAGCTCGTGAACCTGCGCAACGGACAAAACCCCGGCGCGAACTTCTTCCTCTTCACGGAGGCGCCGGTGGCGGGCCACATCACGGGCTTCGTGCTGGACGACGCGAGCAACGAGCTCGACCCGAACTCGCCGCAGTTCGGCGAGAAGTTCGCTCCGCCGTTCCTGCCGATCTCGGTCCGCGACTGGAAGGGGCGCGAGATCACGCGCACCTACACCGACGCCTACGGCGTCTACAACGCGCTCGTGCCGAGCACCTACACCGCCAACGTCCCCGCTCCGAGCGGCATGTCGGCCCAGCTCCTGAGCGTGTGCGTCAACTCTCCCTCGAGCCCGAACGGGAGCGCGGACCCGTACTTCAACCCGAAGTACAGCCATTCCTGCTTCCCGCTCCCGTTCATGCCCGGAACCACGACCTACCTCGACACGCCCGTGGTCCCGACGGCGGCCTTCACGGGCGCCGACCAGCTGCCGCTCGACGCGGCCTTCCCGACCCAGACGCCGGTCATCAAGCAGGTGAGCAACACGGCTGCCGGCCTGAGCGGTGCGCGGGGGCCCTACGCGGTCGATTGCGGAAACGGCGCTCTCTTGCTTCCTGCGCTGTGTCCCCTGGGCCCAGGAGCCGTGCCCACGGCGACGCGGACCGCCGCGCGCCGGATCGTGATCCAGTCGCTCGGCAGCGCGCCGGTGCCGAACCCCTACTACGACGGCCTCGGCGGCACGCAGCAGAGGCTCGTGACGCGGGACTACGGCTTCGGAGGCCCCGACACGAACGGCGTCGTCCGCCTGGCGCAGCGTGACGCCGTCAGCGGCGTCACGAGCAGCGCCGCCCTCGCCGTCGAGTCCTGGAGCGACCTCTCGATCACCGCCGTCGTGCCGCCCGGAGCCCAGACCGGTCAGTTGACGGTCGAGCGCTGCCTCGCGCGCACCGGCGGTCCTACCGGACCGTGCACGAGCTGGCGAGAGTCCGTCCTGGGCGTGACGCTGACCGTAGCGACAACGCCGAGGCACCTGGCGAGAGCGCCCAGAGTGGTGGCGGCCGGCGGCAACATCCAGGCCGTGATCGACTCGTCCGCCACGCTGCCGGGCGACCTCGTGCTCGTCGCCCCGGGCGTCTACGAGCAGACCGTGGTGATGACCAAGCCCGTGCGCCTGCAGGGCTGGGGCGCCGCGGTCACCGACATCAACGTGACTCGGTCGCCGGAGGAGAGCCTCCAGAACTGGCGCGACCAGGTCGGGGGGATCCTGGCGAGCGACGCGGCGCGCACGCGCTTCCTGCTCGCGGAGCAGGTGAACATCCTCGGCACGCCGCCGTTCGTCGACGGAATCCTGTCGGCGACGCTCGGCGGCGAGGCCGGCGGGCTCCTCGTGCTGGCACGCAGCGCGTCTTTCGTGCTCCAGGGGCTCAATCCGAACGGGACGTGCAACGCCCTCGCCCTGCTCCCCGTGAACCAGACGTATTGCGTACAGGACGAGGCGCTGCTCGGAACGCCGGCTCGCCGCGCGAACGCCCGCATCGACGGCTTCTCGATCCACGGCGCTTCCGATGCCGCGGGCGTCATGGTGAACGGAAACGCCCGCTACCTCGAGATCTCGAACAACAGGATCTTCAACAACTTCAGCGCCTACGCCGGCGGCATCAAGCTCGGGCACCCGGGCGCCGAGCGGACGCTGGCCGAAGAGGACGCGAACAACGACAACGTTTACGTCCACAACAACCAGGTCACCGAGAACGCCAGCCTCGAAGGCTACTTCGCGGGAGCCGGGGGCGGCGGCATCGTCATCGGCACCGGCGCGCCCGGCTACCTCCTGCAGAACAACTGGATCGCCGGGAACTTCACCGGTGGCCAGGGCGGCGGCATCGCGCACAACGGGCTCAGCCCGAACGCCGTGATCGACCGCAACACCATCGTCTTCAACGAGTCCTTCAACCAGAGCGTCACGGTCGGTGGTGGCGGCCTGCTGATCAGCGGCCTGCCGCCGGCGGGCGTCGGCGCGTTGTCTCCCGGCGCGGGTGCGGTACAGGTCAGCAACAACCTGATCCAGGGCAATCAGGCCGCCGCGGGGGACGGAGGCGGAATCTCGTTGAGCTTCGTGAACGGCGTCGATCTCACCAACCCGACTCCGGACTACCGCGTCGACATCTTCAACAACATCATCGCTGACAACGTCGCCGCTTTCGCCGGAGGCGGCATCGCCCTGCAGGACTCGGCGAACGTGCGCATCGTCCACAACACCATCGTTCACAACGACAGCCTGGCCACGGCGGGCGGCGCGTTCGCGCCCGGCAGCCCCCAACAGTCCACGCCCCAGCCGGCGGGCATCGTCTCGCGGGAGCACGTTCAAACACTCCCCGGTTCGGCAGGCGCGTTCTCGAGCCCACTGCTGCGCAACTCCATCCTCTGGGAGAACCGGTCCTTCTATTTCGGTGAGGTCCCAGGCGGAATCCAGAACCCCGGCGACCCGGCGCACACCTACGGCTTGATCAACTCCCCCGCCGGTACGGGCCGCACCGCCTGCGAAGAGCCCGCGGGAACCGCGTGGACCTGCTGGGATCTCGGCGTCGTCGGCGCGGCCGGATCGCTCCAGCCGCAGTTCTCGGTGCTGACCAGCACGGCCGGCTATGCGGCCAGCAACGTCAGCACGCCGCCCGCGTTCGTTGCCCAGTACGTGAACGTCGCGCGCAAGGCCACGGCACTCGTGGGCGAGGCGGCTTCGGCGACGATCCTGGTTCCGGCGGCGTTCGACGAAGGCGGCAACTTCATCCGGCCGCAGTTCGGTCCGCTCAGCCTGACGCGCCGTCCGGACGATCCCCAGATCGCGACCTCGGGGCTGTTCTGGGCCAACTACCACGTCACGGCCGGCGGAGCGGGTGGTCAGAACCTCAACCTCTTGTTCGCGCCGGGGAGCGTGCCGGGCGCCGTGCAGCTGGACTTCGATGCCGAGGCGCGGCCCAACTTCGGACCGCATCGCGGTGCGGATCAGAAGGAAGCGGCCGACGCGCCCACGACGCCCGTACCGACGAGGAGGTAGTCGCCGGCCGAGCGCACGACCAGGCCCCGAGTGGAGCGATGAGCCGATCGAAACCAGCACGGAAGGGGCGCCCTTGGTTTGCAGCCATGCTCCTCGTCTTGCTCGCCGGCATTCCGGGCCGGGCGCAAGCGCAGGGCGTCGGCGTCGAGACCACGCCGCGCCCCGCGCCGACACCCGCCCCGGTCGCGATCCCGGCGACGGCGGAGGCCGCGATCCTGAAGCGCTGGGGCGTCCGCATCGAAGGCCTTCAGCTCACGGCCGCCGGCTACATGCTGGACTTCCGCTACACGGTGGTGGATGCGAGGAAAGCGAAGCCGCTTTTCGAGCGGAAGTCGAAACCCGTCCTGACCGACGAGACGACGGGCACCGTGCTCGCGGTCCCCACGCCGCCCAAGACCGGTCCCCTGCGCAACTCCTATGAGCCGAAGGCCGGGCGCTCGTATTTCATGTTCTTTGGCAACCCGGGACGGCTGATGCGGGAGAACCAGACCGCGACCGTCACGATCGGTTCGTTCAGCGTTTCTGGGGTCCGTGTGGCGGCTCGCGCCGCGCAGACCGCGCCAGCGCCTCCGGCAGAGGATCCGCACGCGGCACACCGCGCGGCGCAGGCAGCCAACAACGCCGCCCACGTGATGGCCGTCCAGCCGCTGCTGACGGACATCCCGCTCGTCGACCAGGCGGGCCGGCCGACGACCCTGCGCGACGTGATGGACACCGAGCAGGCCTTGCTGGTGAACTTCATCTTCACCACCTGCACGACGGTGTGTCCCGTCATGACCCGAGGCTTTGCCCAGCTCAACGAGGCGCTCGGCCCCGAGCGGCGGCGCGTGCGGCTGGTCTCGATCTCGATCGATCCCGAGCAGGACACGGTGGACAACCTGCGGCGGTACGGCAGCCGGTACGGGGCAGGCGACAGCTGGCTGCTGCTCACCGGCACGCGCGAAGCCTCGGTCTCGGCCCAGCGCGCGTTCGGCGCCTACCGCGGCGACAAGATGAGCCATGCCCCCGCCACTTACGTGCGCCGCACGCGCGGCGCGTCCTGGGCCGTCATCGACGGCCTCGCAAGCGGCGACACCCTCGAGAGCGCGCTGCATGAACCCGATCGGCCCGGCGACCGCTGAACTGGCGCTGCTGCTGCTGCTCGAGCTGGGCGCAGCAGCGGCGCCCGCTGCCGGCCAGACCGAGTCGGCCGCTCGCTCCGCGGGCGAGCGGTTCTTCCTGACCGGGCTGGCCGCGGACGGCAGGGCGGTGCCGGCCGTCGTCCAGGGCGACCTGCGCGTCACCAGCATCGAGATGCCCTGCGCGGGATGTCACCGCCGCAGCGGCTGGGCGGGCAACGAGGGGACGATCAACGTCGCGCCAGTGGCCGGACCGGCGCTGTTCGCGCCGGTGACGCGGGGCAGCCGGGAGATGGGAGCCCTGCGCACCAGCGGAGAGGGGACGCGGCCGGCCTACACCGAAGCGACGCTGATGCGCGCCATCCGCGAGGGCATCGATCCGAGCGGGCGCACTCTGGCCCCGACGATGCCGCGCTACGCGCTCCGGGAAGCGGACGCGACCACGCTCGTCGCGCACCTGCGGTCCCTGTCCGCGACCCCGCCGCCGGGCGTGACCGACTCGGAGATCCACCTCGCCACGGTCGTCAGCCCGGGCGTCGAGGCCGCGGATCGACAGGCCGTGCACGAGGTCATGCGCGCGTTCCTGAAGGACAAGAACGCGGGGACGCGGCACGAGACACGACGCCGCGAGCGCGGTCCGTGGGACATGAAGCAGCACTACGACGCCTATCGAAGCTGGGTGCTCCACGAGTGGGAGCTCACGGGGCCTCCGGGCGGCTGGCCCGCACAGCTCGAGACGCTGTACCAGCGACAGCCGGTGTTCGCGCTCGTGGGCGGCATCGTGGAAGGTGACGCCTCGCCGCTGCACGACTTCGCCGAGCGCATGCGGCTGCCGACGATCCTTCCCCAGACGCCGCTGCCGCCCGCGCGAACCGCGACCGACGGCTTCTACACGCTCTACTTCTCGCGGGCGGCGGCGCTCGAGGCAGATCTCCTGGCGGAGCGCCTCGCTCACGGCGCACAGCGTCGCGTCCTGCAGATCGTCCGCTGCGGGGGGCCCGGGGAGGCGGCGGCGACTCGCCTGAACAAGCGTCTGGCATCGGCGGTGGTGACCACGCTCTGCTATGACGGCCGCATCGCGCCGGAAGTCGTTGGTCTCAACGACGTCAGCGCGCCCGGGGCCGCCGTCGTGTTGTGGCTCGCGGCGGCCGACGCCTCGAGGGTTCTCGCGGAACTGCCTCCTGCGACGGGGATCGTCTACCTCTCCTCCAGCCTCCTGGGCAGCCACGCCGTCCGGCCTTCGGAGCGGCTCGGCGATCGCGTGCTGCTGCTCGAGCCGCAGGTGCCGCTCGACGAGCTCGAGCGCCACGCCTGGCGTTCGCTCGTCTGGCTCAAGGCGAAGGGACTCTCCGAGCTGCCACAGCGCGTGTCGCTCAACGCGCTCTACTCGATGCTGCTGGCCGCAGAGGCTCTTTCGCATCCGACGGCGCTCGTGTCGCGTGAGTACTTCCTCGAACGCATCGAGGCCATGGCGGCGCGTTCCCCTCATCGATCCGCCTATCCCGAGGTCGTGTTCGGTCCCGTGCGCCGCTTCGGTTCGGCGGGCGGTTACGTGATGCAGGTTCCGCCTTCGCCCCAGGGCGCCCATCGAAAGGCCGCAGAATGGACCGTACCTCAATCCTGAAGATCGGCGCGGTCGGTCTGCGGCCCGGCCTGGCGCTGATCGCGCTCGCGCTGCTGCTGGCGTCCGCGATCCCGAGCTCCGCGCTGCAGGCAACGCCGGCTCCGCGGCAGCCTGCGGCCAGCGCGAGCGTGGCGACGCCAGCGGCCGGCAAGGCGGAAACCGCC
>Ga0111538_10005891_pt1 | contig 16671 bp, 15 predicted proteins | sample SoiMethybrSBSTD1_FD_79669 | JGI IMG/M metagenome (GOLD analysis project Ga0111538, IMG submission 79669) | Bulk soil microbial communities from a Populus tree surrounding site in Tennessee, USA - Soil MetaG P. TD hybrid SBSTD1 (version 2)... | ecosystem: Environmental > Terrestrial > Soil >...
GACGGCGCCCGGCGTCAGTCGCCCAGCGCGAACAGCCACACCGCCCCACCCTCAGGTACTTCCGGAAACTCGCCAGGACGGATCGCGTTGAGGCGACCCTGCATCCCACGTGCGTCGATGCCCCACCCGGACTGCACCGCGACGTACTGACGTCCGTCGAGCATGAACGACGACGCCTGACCGATGACACCCGAGGTTGTCGGGTACTCCCAGAGGACCTTCCCAGTCCGTGCGTCGAAGGCCCGGAACATGCGATCCGACGTGCCGCCGCCAAAAACCAATCCGCCGCCGGTCGCGATCAGCGGTCCCCAGTTCGCCGACCTGGCAAAGGTGTGCGTCCACACGCGCGCGCCTGTGTCCACGTTCCACGCCTGTACTTCCCCGATGTGATCGGCACCCGGCACGATCGACATCACGTTCCGTGCGCCGGTGAAGGCCGACCCGGGCGAGTACTGCACAGGCATTCCCTCCATGGACGCGCACAAGTTCTCGTTAGCCGGAATGTAGACGAGACGCGTCTGAGGGCTGAAGGCGACGGGCGGCCAATTCTTTCCTCCCCAATGCGACGGGCAGAACTCTGCGACCTTGCCAGTACCGGGCTTGTGCGCCGGATCGACATCGGGCTTGCCGGTCGCGGGATCGAGACCGCGAAACACGGTCTGTCGGACGTAGGGCACGCCCTGGACGAATCGGATGGGCCCGGTCCCGCGCTCCAGGAACCACAAGTAGCCGTTACGAGCCACGTCGATCAGCCCCTTCATCGTTCGGCCGTTCCGCTGGAAGTCCACCAGAAGGGGCGGCGACACTTCGTCCCAGTCGAAAGACTCGTTGGGCGTGTACTGGAAGTGGCCCTTGATCTGTCCCGAGGCCACGTCCACGGCGATCGTCGAGGAGGTATAGAGGTTGTCACCAGGGCGCTGGTCGCCGATCCAAGGTCCGCCGTTGCCCGTGCCCCAATAAGCCAGGTTGGTATCGGGATCGTAGTTCCCGGCCACCCAGACCGAGCCGCCGCCGGTCTTCCACTGCTCGCCGCCCTTGGGCCATGTCTCGCTCCCGTGCTCGCCAGGCGCCGGAACGGTGTAGGTGCGCCAGAGCTCCTTGCCGGTGTCGGCGTCGAATGCGGCAACGAACCCGCGGATGCCGAGCTCTCCGCCCGATGTCCCGACGAGCACTTTGCCATCCGCCACGAGCGGCGCGAGGCTCATGTAGTAGCCACTACGGTTGTCCGCGACCGTCGTGGACCACACCGTGCGTCCCGTGCGCGCGTCGAGAGCCATCAGCACGGCGTCGCTCGCGGCGAGGAACACCTTGTCGCCCAGCAGGCCGACACCGCGCGTCGTCGGATGCCGATTGATGACCGTCGGCGCAAGTGGTCGACGATAGCGCCACAGCACCGTGCCGGTGGCGGCCTCAATGGCAATGACCTGGCTCCCGGGTGTGGCAACGAACATTACGCCGTCGTGCACGACGGGGGCGGCTTCGTGCCCGTTGATCACACCCGTGGACAACGACCACACCGGCTTCAGCCTGGATACGTTGGCAGGCGTGATCTGCGCAAGAGGGCTATAGCCCCATCCGTCGTAGGTCCGACGATTCATCGTCCAATCGCCCTCGTTCGGACTGCGCAACCGCGCCCCGGTAACAGGCGTGTAGTTGCGGAGCACGGCCGGCATGGGCGTAGGCCCGGACGGCGCTTGCGGCGGGAGGAGCGGCGGCGGGGAGTCCTGGCCCCATAGCGCTGCCACTGCGAGAAGAGGGAGTGCGAGCGACACGGGAACGAGAACTCTGGTCATGTCGGGGCGGATGGTACCACGCAGGGTGGGCGCGAGGGGCAACGTCCACACCTGGCGAAACCAAGACCTGGAGGTTCAACTCGAGCAGTCCGCTGATGCGGGACAACCGTCCGTCGAGGGCGGCCGTCGGCGTCAGGCGACGCGTAGTTGTTGTCGACCGCGCGCACGGCGCTGCCGTCGAGCGCCTTGAAGATGGCAACGTCGATCACCAGGAGAGATCGGGGGCGTCAGTCGGTGCGCAGCGCAGTAATGGGCGCCACTGCCGCGGCTCTCGACGCCGGCACGATGGAGGCAACCACCGCGGTGATCGCCAGTTCGCCAGCAGCCAGGCTCAATGCGGCAGGATCCCAGAACGACACACCGTAGAGCTGTGTCGAGAGCAGATATCCGGCGCCCACCGCCATCGGCACGCCGAGCGCGAGGCCGATCGCGGCATGCCGGGCCGTTCCGCCAAGCACCACGCCGAGCACGTCTCTGCGACCGGCGCCGAGCGCCATCCGGAGACCAATTTCGCTCGTGCGCCGCGTCACCGTGTACGCCGTCACGCCGTAGAGGCCGATCGACGCCAGGATCAGCGCGACTACACCGAACAGACCGGCGAGGCTGGCAACCGCGCGCTGCTGATCGAACGACCGCTCCACCTGCTCCTCGAGCGTGCGGATGTCGATCACGGTCAGGTTGGGATCGGCCTCGGCGAGGGCGCGTGACACGAGCGGCCCCACGACGCCGGGTGGCGTGTTGGTCACGAGTAGAAGGCCGCCGACATAGTGCGAGGCTCTCTCGAGAGCCTGCGCCTGCGGGTTCGTGTATCTCACCGTCTGAGCCAGGGAGGCGAAGAACATCGGACGCGCCGGTCGATCCAGCTGAAAGCCCGCGAACTTGGCGTCGCCGACGATGCCCACGATGCGGTACGTGTTGACGTGCTCGGGCAGGTTCAACCCGAAGTGCCGGTCGATCGGATCTTCGCCGGTAGAGAAGAAGCGCCGCACGAATGCCTCGTTCACCACGGCCACGTTCTCCGACAGCTCGTTGTCGGCGTCGGTGAAATAGCGGCCGCGAACGAGCTTCACACCGAGTTGCTGCAGGTAGTGTGTGCTGACACGGTTCCACGACGCCCCGATCTCCGCACCCGGCGGCGCCGGCGGCTTGCCGGCCACGAGCACCGTTTCGCCCCAGTTGCTCGTGAGCGGGTTGTAGAGCGCGAGACCGATGCCTTGCACGCCGGGGACGCGGGCGAGGCGCGCTTCGATGTCCCGGTACAGCACCGTCAGGCGGTCGTCGAGGAAAGCCGCCGACGGTCGACCGATGGAGACGAGCACGCGGCCGTCGCGAGCGAAGCCGAAGTCCTGCCCCTCGAGGTTCCCGAGACTGCGGCCAAGCATGATGGACCCCGCGACGAGCACGACCGACACCGTGGCCTGCACCACCAAGAGCGCCGTGCGTGTCAACGATGCGCCATCACCCGCCGAGCGGCCCGCGCCCCGCAGCGCCTCGATCGGATCGGTGCGTGTGGCAAACCACGCCGGCGCCGCACCAAAGAGCATGCCGGTCAGCAACGCCAGGCCGACGGCGAAGGCGAGCACCAACGGCGACGGAGTGGTCTCGATGGGCAGCATCGTCGCGCCGGCAAACGCGAGGGAGAGCAGAAGCCGGGCGGCGCTCATCGCGACCACGAGTCCGGCCATCGCGCCGCCGATGGCGAGCAGGACGCTTTCCACGAGGGCTTCGACGACGATGTCCCTGCGCGACGCGCCGAGAGCCAGGCGCACGGCGATCTGGCCGCGCCGCGCCACCGCGCGGGCGAGCAGCAGGTTGGCAACGTTCGCGCAGGCGATGAGCAACACCAGCGTGCATACCACCATCAGAATGCGCAGGCTGCGCCCGTACTGTTCCTTCATCAGGCCGACCCCTGCACCGGCGGCAACGACCGTAATCACTTGTTGGGGCAGCGTGCGCTCGATCTCCGGCATGAAGTTGGCCGGATATCCGGCGTCGTTCCGCATCCACTGCCGCAGCAGCGTGGTGAGTCGCGCCTCCATGCCGTCGATAGTGGCCTCCGGCCGCAGCCGGCCGATCACGCGGAGCCACGCGGACTGGCTTTGACGCAGCAGCGACGGGGCGCCAGCGGCGATCAGCGGCTCGTGCTGCAACGGAAGCCAGAGGTCTGGCGGATCGGCGCGCAAGGCCTCCCCGAAGAATCCCGGTGGCGCGATTCCAGCCACCGTGAATCCCTGCCCTTCGATGAGCAGCGTCGAACCGACGATCGACGCGTCGCCGCCGTACAGCCCCTGCCACGCGTGGTACGCCATCACCACCACAGGCGTCGCGGCGGCCTGGTCGTCGGCCGCGGTGAAGACACGTCCAGCGAACGCACCGACACCCAGCGTCGTGAAGTAGCTGCCTGAGGCGTACATGGTGCGCAGCGGCCGAGGCGCCTCGGCCGTTCCGGCACGCCGGACGCTCATGCGGCCCACGAATGTCTGAAACGCCGTCACGTCTTCGAATTGCGGCGTGTCCGCCTTGATGCGCTCGAACAGCGGGAACGAGTAAAAGCCCCATCGCCCCTGGGGACTCCCTTGCACGCAACAGTTGCCGCCGTCACCGATTCGATAGAGACGTGACGGATCGGTCACCGGGAGCGACTTCAGCATCACCGCATGCATGAGGGTGAAAATCGCGGTCGTGCCCCCGATACCCAGCGCCAGTGTAAACACGGCGGTGGCGGTGAAGACGCGCGCCGAGCGGAACTTCCGCAGCGCGTATACCACGTCGTGGAAAAGAAGGGTCACGCGGGGGTTAGACGGATGCCAGGGCGAATTCGTTGCGCCGCGATGGCCGAGGTGCGGGGAATGGGCAAGGCTCCACGCCGGCGCGCGGCGTGTGCATCGGCGAGTAACGCTCAGACGTACGAGAAGAGCGGCGGGAACGCGATCACGACCGCCGCAGCCCAGGCGGAGTAAACCGGCAGGTAGGCAGTCTGCCAACGCTCCATCGCGGTAAAGGGAGCGCGGGCCGCGAGAAAGCGGACGGACACGACGGCCGACCACGCGAGATTCACGAGCAAAATGATGTTCTCGCCAAGCGCGGCGACGCGATTCGGCGTGAAACCGAACTCCGAAATGCGGCCGGCGATCGCCGCAAGCGCGAGCGCATCGACCAGCAGCGCGCTGACGATCAGCAGCAGTTGCAAGCGGTCGAAGAGGTTCGGCGGCGCGCTCGAGTCGCGCGCCGAGGCCGCGTAGAGCACGAGCCCCACAACGAGGACGAGCAGCAGATCGAACGCGATCAGCACGTTCCGCTGGACGTCGATCGGGTTGCCGGTCCACGCCATCGTTGCCAGGAACGCGAGCATCAGGACCGTGAAGAACGGCGTGAAGACGCGCGTCAGTACAGGCGCCATGTTCTCCACCACACTCTGCTTCGCTTCGACGAGCCACGACGCGACGAGCACGGCGCCGGCGATGCCGCACGGCAGCAACCAGTTCTGCACGAGCGGCCTGGCGTCGATGCCGATGGCGTTGAACATCAGCACCGTGAACATGATGAACACCCCGCCGCCGAGCCCGAGCAGGACGAAGTAGATGAACAACTCGCCTGAAAAACGGACGAAGTCCATGCGCACGCTGCCGCGGAACCATTGCGCGGCCGCGTACCCGACACCAACGGCCAGCCACAACGCGATCGGCAGGTGCAGCGCGGTCAGCAGGGCCGTGTTGCTGCGCTCGCCGAACGGGTAGACGTTGGCAAAAAGGGCGCCGGCCGCAAACGGCAGGAGGAGCAGCAGCGTGCGCGTGACGCCGAGCCCGCGCTTCCACGCGAAGTAACCGAGAAGGTGCGGCAGGATCAGCAGGCTGCCGTTCCGGACGTAGAAGGTACCCTGCTCGCTGAAGCCATGTCCCCACAACGCAGGCGCTTTCATCGAGAGCGCAGCCGCAACCGCGAACCCGAGGGCGACAAACGCGTCCGAACGGGCCGCGGCGGTCGTCGTGGCACTGCCGGCATCACCGATTACCAACTGCTTCCAGAGCCGTTCCGAGTGCTCGCGGGCAAACTCGCGCGACAGCTCGTCCAGCCTTCCCATGCGCTTGACCGCGACGAGGAACGCCTCGTCTCCGGCGAGGCCGGCTTCGGTCAGCACGCCCACCTCGGTCCGGAGGTGGTCTTCGAGTTCGGTGATGTCCGCGCTGTGGATCGTGCGTCGGCGGCGCACGAACTGCCGCCACTGCGCGACCTGATCCTCGAGCGGCAGCGGCGCGGGCGTGGCACTCATGCCAATTTCGCTTTCATCCAGATGCCGCGTAGCGTCTCGTCAACCACCTGCCACTGTTTGCGCTGCGCCGTCAGCTCGGCTTGCCCGTTCTTCGTGATCCGGTAATAGCGGCGCCGCCGGCCGTTGTCCGCCGTTCCCCACTTGGCGGCGACGAGTCCCTGCCGCTCGAGCCGATGCAGCACCGGGTAGAGCATCCCGTCGGTCCACTGCAGATGGCCACCCGACAGCTCGGCCACACGCTTGAGAATGGCGTAACCGTAGCTTTCCCCCTCCGCGACGATGGCAAGAACGAGCGGCGTCGCCGATGCGGCGACGAGGTCTTTTCCGAGCTCCATACGCAGCGGCGTTATACATTGCACTGCTAGGTATGTCAACGACATCCCTCGCAAAGGTGGTCGAGAGCTACGTGCGCGAGCGACAGGGACCGAGGATGGCAATTCCGAAAGTCCACACTCCAACTCCCAACCCGCGCCGCAGGAGATACTCTTGAGTCCCGTGCGCGTGATCAGACCTGGCGACTTCGGCGACGAACGGGTAAAGGCGCTGCTGGCCCGGCATCTCGAGGGCATGCACGCCAGCTCGCCGCCGGGCCACGTCTTCGCGCTCGATTGGTCGGCACTGCAGAAGCCGGAGATCAGCTTCTACGCGTTATGGGAGGGCGAAGAGCTCCTCGGTTTCGGTGCACTGAAGGAGCTCGGGCCACGAGCCGGCGAGATCAAATCCATGCGCACGGCGGATGGCCATCTACGGCGCGGGGTTGCTGCGGCGATTCTCGAATACCTCGTCGCCGAAGCCCGCGGGCGCGGCTACGCGCGCCTGTCGCTTGAAACCGGTTCCGGGCCGGCGTTCGAGCCCGCTCTCGAGCTCTATCGGAAGTACGGCTTCACCGAAGGCGGAGCATTCGCCGACTACGAGAAAAGCCCGTTCAACCAGTTCCTGCACCTTGACCTCGTTTCGACTTCCTCGAACGGCGCGACTGAGATTTGACGCGCCGCTTTCGCTCTGCCGGGATCGCGCTGCGCGGCTCGATGCCGAAGCGCCGATCGTTTCGCGCGATGCACCGTGCCACCTCTTCGATCGTGGACTCGAAGTCGGCGTCGCGCGAGTCGATGTAGAGCCACTTGCGCAGCACGGGATGCGGCCTGAGAGCCGGGAACTCGGCGCGAATGGACGCATGGTGATCGTAGTCGGTGCAGACCAGCACACCATGCCACTTCCAGCGTCCGGTTCGCGTCGGCTCGACGAGCACCAGCATCTGCCGCTCGTGGAGGTAGGCCACCAGGCCTCCGAACATCCGCTTCGTGAAGAAGCCGCGGCGGCCGGCGAACGCCTCGAAAATCCACTCGTTGTCGAACGTCTTCATGTCAAACCGCGCGCCCGCTCGGCGCAAGGGTGGTACCGATCAAGGTAGCGAAAATACTGACTCCGGCCGGCGCGTAAGGGACATACTCGAACTGCTGTGCGAGCTATGATTCCCGCATGCGAGCTTTCCTGAAGTTCATTGGCCTCCTGCTCGTGATCGCCCTCCTCGTCGCGGCCGTTGCCTGGTTCTGGGCCGGGCGATCCCCCGGGCCGACGATCACGATCCGGCAGCCGGGCGCGTTCGTGGGCCAGAACTCGTCGCTCGAGATGATGGTCGACGCGCCGGGCGGAAAGTTCTCCGCCATCGACGCCACTGTCGAGCAGGGGGGCAAGACGTTCCCGGTGTTTACCCTGGCGCAGCCGCAGGGCGACATCCGCCAGGAATCCGCCGAGCGGCTCTACGTCATGCGGCCGATGGGCAAGCGCGCACTGCCCGAACTGCAACCGGGCCCCGCACGCCTCGTCGTGCGCGCCTCGCGGCCGGTGCTCTACGGGCTTCGCGACGTCAGCTCGACAACCGCACAGGATGTGACCGTTCGGCTCGACCCGCCGCAGGTCTCCGTGCTCTCGACATTTCACTACGTCAACCACGGCGGAAGCGAGTTCGTCATCTACCGCGCCACCCCGCCCGACGTCGACTCGGGTGTGCGTGTCGGGGACGTCGAGTATCGAGGCTACCCGGCGACGGGAGTGGGAATCACAACCGATCCGGCGCTGCGCGTCGCGTTCTTTGCGCTGCTCTTCGAGCAGGACTTGAACACGGACTTCCGCGTCTTCGCTCGCGATCCGGCCGGCAACGAATCGATCGTCTCGTTCGACCATCAGGTGTTTCCGAAACCGTATTCGAAGAGCCGGATCGAAATCGACGATCGATTCATCGGCCGCGTCGTGCCGGCGATCGCGAGCACTTCTCCACAGGAGAAGATTCCCACTGACGATCTGGTGGCCGGGTTCCTGAAGATCAACGGCGACCTGCGAGTGAAGAACAACCAGTTCCTGACTGAACTGGCAAAGAAGTCGGCGCCGCAAATGCTCTTCAAAGGCCCGTTTCAACAGCTCGGCAACTCGCAGGTGGAGGCGCGGTTCGCCGACACGCGAACATACGTGTACAAGGGGAAGGAGATCGATCGGCAGGTGCATCTCGGGTTCGATCTCGCGGTGACTGCCAACGTCCCGGTCGTGGCCGCCGAGCGCGGGATCATCGTTCACGCCTCCGACCTTGGCATTTACGGGAACTGCGTGGTGATCGATCACGGCCTGGGCGTGCAGTCGCTCTACGGCCACCTGTCCTCGATCGGCGTCAAAGTCGGCGACCAGGTTGAAAAAGGAGGGCAAATCGGCCGGAGCGGGATGACCGGGCTCGCCGGCGGAGACCATCTGCACTTCACGGTGCTCGTCGGCGGCCAGCAGGTCACGCCCGTGGACTGGTGGAGCCCGAAATGGTTCGAGGACCGCGTCCACCGAAAGATCGTCGCGGCCGGCGGCGTGTGATAATTGACTGTTGGGTCCGGCCTCGAGATCCGGACCTCGTCACGGCCGCAGGTGCGGCCCGGGCAGCCCACGCCGCCATGACCTCATTGCTCCGCGTCTTCGTTGCGTTCTTACTGTTGGGTTCAGCCGCCTGCGGTGGCGGCGGCGGTGATTCCAGGGAATCTGCTGCACCCGTCGAGGTGTCCAACCCGGTCGATCCAACAACCGCGGCAAGCCTGAAGGGCTCGATCAAGCTCGAAGGGACGCCGCCGGCGGCCCAAACGATCAACCGGCGGTCCGATCCGTATTGCGAACAGCAGGGTGCAGCCAGCACTCAAAACTTCGTCGTGAGCGATGGCGGCCTGCAGAACGTGTTCGTCTACGTCAAGGACGGTTTGGGCGATCTCAAATTCCCGGTGCCTTCAACGCCAGTGACGCTGGATCAGAGGGGGTGCACCTACCTGCCCAGGGTTTTCGGCATCCAGGCCGGCCAGCCGCTGGAAATCCTCAACAGCGACGAAACGCTGCACAACATCCACGCCTTACCGATGAACAACCGTGAGTTCAATCGCGGCCAGGCCCTCAAGGGACTCAAGTACACGCACGTCTTCACCACGCCCGAGGTCATGCTCCCGTTCAAGTGCGACGTGCACAACTGGATGAATGCCTGGGTCGGCGTGCTGAATCACCCGTTCTACTCGGTCAGCGCCCAGGGCGGTACGTTTGACATCAAGAACCTCCCGCCGGGCACCTACACCATCGAGGCGTGGCACGAGAAGCTCGGCACGCAGACGCAAATGGTCACGGTAGGACCGAAGGAGACGAAGGAGTTGTCCTTCACGTTCAAGCTGTAAGGGTTCTCCTCGATCCGAATCGATGCTCCTTCATCTCTACGCGCTGCTCGTCGCGTTTTCAACGGCGGTGCTGATCTTTGCCGGCGGTCTCGTCACGAGCACCGGATCGGGACTCTCGGTACCCGACTGGCCGACGACGTACGGTTGGTTCATGTTCACGTTTCCGCTGGAAAAGATGGTAGGCGGCATTCGGTTCGAGCACACTCACCGGCTCATCGCCAGCACCGTGGGATTCCTCATACTCGTCCTCGCCGTGTGGCTGCGCGTGGCGGAACCGAGACGATGGGTGCGACAGTTGGGGTACCTCGCACTGGCGGCCGTGATCGCGCAAGGGATTCTCGGCGGCATCACGGTTCTATGGTACCTGCCCGATCCGATCTCGATCGCGCACGCGAGCCTCGCCCAGCTCGTGTTCTGCCTCACGATTGCGGTCGCGCTCACGACGTCACCAGGGTGGAAGCACGCATACGCCGGTCGCGCACTCGCCTCTGACGACCGAACGCTGCGGACAATCGCCATCGCCACAACCGCGCTGGTGTACCTGCAGATTCTTCTTGGCGCCACCATGCGCCACACCGATGCAGGCCTGGCGATCCCCGATTTCCCGCTTGCCTTCGGACATGTGCTGCCGCCGTCGTGGGACGCCAAGATCGCCGTGCACTTCGCGCACCGCGTCGGCGCCGTGATCGCCTCGCTCTTCGCGATCGCGACCGCGGGACACGTGTTCTTTCACCATCGGTCGCGGCCGGAGTTGTGGCGACCCTCTACCCTGCTCCTCGGGCTGCTTGCCACGCAGATCACGCTCGGCGCGCTCACGGTATTGAGCCAGAAGCACTACATCATCAATTCCCTGCACGTCGTGACGGGGGCGTGCGTGCTGGCCACATCGCTCGTGCTCACTCTTCGCGCCAACCGTGGCGCACTTGCCGGGTCCACAGAGGGGGACCGCGCCGCCGGGTCCGAGGAACAGGACCCGGCCTACGGATCGCGCGCAGACGCGCGCACTGTACGTAGAGCGGGTCCTATTGGACCCGCCGGTCCTGCAGATCCGCGTAGGACGGGTTCTGTTGGACCTGCCGATCGCATGAGATCCGCACGAGGACGTGCGTGAAGATGAGCACGCACATCGCCGAAGGCACGTCGGTGGCGGCCGCCGCCCGCAGCGGCAGCGTCGCGCGATCCGATCTGGCGCTGGATTTTCTCGCCCTGACCAAGCCTCGGCTCAACCTGCTCGTTCTGGCCACGACGCTCGCGGGCCTGTATCTCGCGTCACCTCGCGGCGTCGCGTTCGCGCTTGCCGTGCACACGCTCGTCGGAACCGCGCTCGTCGCGGGAGGAGCGGCGGCACTGAACCAGGTATGGGAACGTGAAACAGACCGCCGGATGCGCCGCACGAGCGGCAGGCCGCTGCCGCGCGGACGGCTCGGGATTGCCGAAGGCACCTGGTTCGGCATCGCCCTCTCGGCGGCAGGACTCTCAGAGTTGGCGGTCGGCGCAACGCCGGCTGCGGCAGTTGTCGCGGCAGCCACACTCGTCAGCTACGTGCTGGTCTACACACCGCTCAAGACGCGCACGTCGCTGGCCACGCTCGTGGGCGCTGTGCCGGGAGCGCTGCCGCCGGTCATCGGATGGGCGGCTGCCACCGGCGACATCACGATGCCCGCCATCGTGCTCTTCGGCATCGTCTTCTTCTGGCAGATGCCGCACTTCCTCGCCATTGCGTGGATGTACAAGGACGACTACTCGAGCGCGGGCATTCCGCTCCTGCCGGTCGTCGAGCCGGACGGACGGCGAACCGGACGGCAGGCGCTCCTCTATACGGCGACGCTCTGGCCCGTAAGCCTGCTGCCGGCGGCCGTGGGTCTGGCTGGAGCACCTTACAGCGCCGTCGCGACGAGCCTCGGGATCGTCTTCATCTGGTTGAGCGCCGATTTCGCTCGACACCGCTCGGCGCACGCCGCACGTCAACTCTTCCTGTTCTCCATTACGTATCTGCCGCTGCTGCTCGGGGCCCTCGTGGCCGATCGGTTTTGGAGCTGAAGGCTCTGGGCTCTGGGCTTTCGGCTTTGGGCTTTGGGCTTTCGGCTTTGGGCTTTGGGCTCTGGGCTTTGGGCTTTGGCTCTGGATTCTGGCCGAGAGCCCTAGAGTCGAGAGTCGAGCGTCGAGCGTCGAACGTCTTGAGTCAACCGTGAGCGTCTCAGACCTGCCGCTCGTGAATGCGACGCTGAACGGCGTCGCCGGCATTCTCCTGCTGTCGGGATACGTGCTGATCAAGCGCGGCCACCAGCGGCTGCACAAGCGGTGCATGCTCGCGGCGCTTGCGACGTCGGCGCTTTTTCTCGTGAGCTACGTGACTTACCACCTCAACGCGGGATCGCGGCCGTTCCCCGGGCAGGGTCCGATTCGGCTCGTCTACTTCACGATCCTGATTACGCACGTGGTGCTGGCTGCCGTCATCGTGCCGCTCGCGCTCGTCACGGCGTTCCGCGGCCTCCGGTCGCAATTCGACAGGCACGTCAGGATTGCACGCTGGACCTTCCCGCTGTGGCTCTACGTGTCGGTGACGGGGGTGGTGATCTACGTGATGCTGTACGAGCTGTACTGACCGGTGCTCTGCAATGCGCTGACACTCCACGGACTGCGATAGAATGCGTCCTTCGGCGGCGAACCGGGGCGGCCGGGGGCTGGAGGGTTCAGTGATGTCAGGCTTGCGGCTCGTAGTGGGCGTCCTCTTCACGATGGTCTTCTCCTCCGTCGCGTTCGCCCAGGCGGCCCGGGCCACGGGCACCGTCAAGGACACGAACGGCCGGCCGATCAAAGGCGCAATCGTCCGCGCCATCAATCGCGAGGCTTCCCCGTCGCAGATCACCTCCACCACGGACGACAAAGGCCGTTGGGCCATGATCGGCCTGAAGACGGGAACGTGGAGGTTCGTTGCCGAGGCGCCGGGCTTCAGTCCCGTCGAGGCAAATGCGCCGGTGCGTGTCGCCGGTACTCCTCCGATGGGTTTCACGCTCGCACACGATCCGGGACCCATCCCGGGGGCGCTCGACAAGAACGTGCTGCAACTCGTGACCAGCGCCAATGCCATGCGCGACCGCGGCCAGTACGACCAGGCGCTGGCCGCCTATCAGCAACTCCGCGATCAGAACCCCAAGCTGACGTCGCTTGCTTTCGTGGTGGCCGGCGTGTACCGCAAGCAGGCGGCGTCGGAATCGGATCCCGCTGCCCGCCGTGCGCTCTTGGATCGCGCCATCACTACTTACAGTCAGTTACTGAACGACGAGGCGATCAGCGTCCGCGCCAGGGCCGAACTCGAATCGACGCGCTCTGAGCTGCAGGCGCTTCCGCGTTAACCATGGCCGGTCGCGCTCGTCAGCGGGCCCGCTGGCGGGTCGCGCTCATCATCACTTTGTTCTTTGCGGCGGTGGCCGCTGCGGCGGCCGTCGGCTGGTGGTACGCGCGAGAATCGCCTCCGCATCAGGGCCCTATCCTGCTCGTGTCGATCGACGCCGTGACCGCAACGGACTTGTCGACGTACGGCGCGCAGCGATCCGACACCCCTGCAATCGATGCACTGGCGAGCGACTCCGTCGTGTTCGACCGGGCCTACACGCATTCGCCGCAGAGCCTGCCGGCGCACGTGTCGCTCCTCACGGGACGCCTCCCAATCGACCACCATGTCCGCGACGATGCGGGGTTCTCGTTGTCGCCAGACACGAGCACGATGGCCGCACTGTTGCGCAACCGCGGGTTTGCCACCGGGGCAGCGGTTTCGTCCGTGCTGCTCCAGGAGCGTACGGGAATCTCTCAGGGATTCTCGTTCTTCGACGACGAGATGCCGTCCGGCCTCTCGCCAGAATCCGCAAGCGGTCGGGGCGGCTCGCTGACGATCGACGCCGCCGAGCGCTGGATGGCCACACAGACGGGCCAGCGATTTTTCCTGTTCGTGCAGGTCCCCGGGGCAGACGCGGATGCAGCGGTGATGAGGCTCGCCACTGCGCTCAAGCAGCGCGGACTCTACGACGGCGCGACGATTGTCCTCGTCGCGGATCGCGGCGATGCCGGCTCGGGCGTCACGCTCGACGATCGCGCGTTGCGCGTGCCTCTCATCGTCAAACAGCCTGACGGCCAAGGCAGCGGCCGGCGAGTACTCTTTCCGGTGCAGAACGTCGATCTGCTTCCGACGATTCTCGACCTGGTCCGCGCTCCTGTTCCGGCGGGCCTTCCCGGCCGTTCCCTGCGCGCTGTGCTCGACAATGACGGCACGATCGTGCCGGCGTCGCCAATCTATTCCGAATCACTCGAGGCGTACTTCCGGTTCGGCGGAAATCCGATCTACGCGCTCACCGGGAATCACTTCCGTTTCATCCGCGGAACCGGCGAAGAGCTGTTCCCGCTCGACACGGGAGAGGAGGCAACCGGAGAGGCTGCCGACGCGGCGCGGCTCCGAGCCGAACTGGACGGGCTTGTCGGCACGATGCCGATCGGAGCGCCCTCGCCGATCGAGGCACGCGAAGAAGACGCCTACGCCCTGCTCGGCTACCTGGATACGAGCGGCGCGTTGCCGGCAGTGGACTCGATTCTCGACGCCGATACTCAGAGGAGGATCGTCGAGGAGCACCGGGCCGCCGCCATCCTCGTGGGCCAGAAGAAATACACGGCGGGAATACGGGCCCTTCAGGCCATCGCTCGTGCGCACCCGTCGCTGGTGTCAATCCATTTTCAACTGGGGGTGCTGCTGTCGCGGACAGGTCGAATCGAGGAGGCGATCCTCGAGTTCGGCAAGGTTCGAGAACTGCGGCCGGACGCCTCGTCGGCGGCACGGGCGCTGGCCGACGCGCTGCTCAAAGCCGACAGGATCGACGCTGCACGAGAGCAGGCCGCCGTCGCCGTGATGCTCGCGGAAACCGAAGGACCACCCGAAGTGTTTGCCGCGCACGAAGTGGCCGCGCGCGTGGCATTGAGCGCCGACGATGCCGAGGCCGCCGTGGAGCACGCCAACGCCGCACACGAAGCCGATTCCTCGATGCCGGTGCCGCAATTCGTCCAGGGACGGCTGTTGTACGAAAAGGGCCAGTACGGGGAGGCGGCAGCCAGCTTCGAGCAGGCGGCTGCCGCGCTCAGCGCACACCGTCGATCGCTGGCCGACGTCCATCTCTATCTCGGCGCCGCGCTGGCGCGCCTCGATCGGTACGACGAGGCCGAGTCGCAGTTTCGAGAGGAGCTGCGCGACTTCCCGCGAAATATCCAGGCGTATACCAGCCTGGCGATGCTGTATCGCGCGTCCAACCGCGACGCGGCTGTGGAAGACACGCTCAACGAACTCGTCGCCTCGACGCCGACGCCCGAAGGCTACGGCATGGCGGCGCGGCTGTGGACGATCCTCGGCGATCCGTCCAGGGCAGAAGCGCTGCGGTCCGATGCGCGCACCCGTTTCCAGGGCGACCCGTCGCTCGCGCTGCTTGGCAGGAGCGGACGGTCAATTCAGCACTAACTAGGCCGCCGGCCCTCGATCTCCTTGAACGTCTGTTCGATGAGCCGCTCGTTGTCCTCCTTCGTAACGTTGCGCTCGAGCAATTTCGAGGCGATCTCCACTGACAGATCCACTGCCTCGGTGCGAATCTGCTGAAGCGCGCGGGTGGTCTCCAGCTCGATCTGCCGCTCGGCGTTCTTCACGATCCCCGCGGCTTCAGCCTGCGCCTTCTGCTTCAGTTCCTCACGGAACCGATTGGCATCCGATCGCGTGGCGGACAGAATCTGATCGGCTTCGGCGCGAGCGGCGGCGAGTATGCGCTGCGACTCGACGTGCAGCCGTTCCAGCTCCTGCCTCGCCTTCATCGCGTCGTCGAGCGACTTGCGGATCGACTCCTGCCGCCGCTCGAGCGCCTCGAGCAGCGGCCGCCAGGCGAACTTCGCCAGCAGCGCCAGGAGGACGAGGAACGTGGCAATGGTCCAGATATAGAGCCCGGGATCGGGCTGGACCAGGGTGTTCATGGCGATCGTCCTTTCCCGTCCCCTTACTTCATCAACACGATGAGGAGCGCGAACACCTCGGCGAGAATGGCGACGCCTTCGAGCAGGAAGAGCGGAAGGTTCACGGCGCCGGCGATCTGTGCGGTCGCGCTCGGCTGCCGCCCGATGGCTTCTGCGGCCCCGGCCGCGAGCCGGCCGATACCGAGCCCCGCGCCAATCACGGCCAGGCCCAGGCCGACCCCTGCGCCCATGTATGCAAGTGCAAACCCTTCCATTCCTCTCTCCTTCGTAGGGCGAGTCCTCGTGGACGCGCTTGAATTGCTCAGTGCTGAGCGTGGATGGCCATGCCGACGAACACGGCCGACAAAAGCGTGAAGACGTATGCCTGCACCGCCACGATGATGATCTCGAGCGCGGAAAGCAGGGCAGCGAGCACCAGTGAGGGCACGCCGACTCCCACGCCGACGAGCGCCTGGCCGGACAGGTCGGTGAAAATGAAAACGAACGACAGGATCGCGAGGATGGCGATGTGCCCGCCCGTCATGTTGGCGGCAAGTCGCATCGTGAGCGCAAAGGGGCGGACGATCATCCCCATCAGCTCGATCGGGATCAGCATGATCGTGACGGGCAGGGGCAGCCCGTGCGGCACCATGTTCTTCCAGTGCTGCACGAACCCGTGCGCGCGCGCCCCGGCGATGATGATGGCGAAAAACGTCACCGTCGCAAGCGCCGCGGTGACGTTGAAATTCCCCGTCGCCGTCGTGCCGCCGTGCAGCACCCGGGCCATGAAGGATTCTTCCGGCAGGTGCAGAACCGCGTGGTTGATGAGCGACAGCGCGTCGAAGATCGGGATGAGCCCGATGGCGTTCGCCGCGAGGATGAAGATCCCGAGCGTGAGGAGCAGCGGTGTCCAGCTCCTCGCCCACTTGCGGCCGACGTTGGGCTC
>Ga0111538_10005892_pt1 | contig 16666 bp, 17 predicted proteins | sample SoiMethybrSBSTD1_FD_79669 | JGI IMG/M metagenome (GOLD analysis project Ga0111538, IMG submission 79669) | Bulk soil microbial communities from a Populus tree surrounding site in Tennessee, USA - Soil MetaG P. TD hybrid SBSTD1 (version 2)... | ecosystem: Environmental > Terrestrial > Soil >...
ATATTTTCTTCCTTATTGGCTTCAAGGCATTCAAAATCTTTTTCTACCAGTACTTTCAATGTTATTCCATTTTCAAGTTCAATGGCGGCATCAAAGCCTACTGAACCAGTCCCTGTCCATTCATTGGCAATATCCTTTGGTATTTGTATGGCAGTTGTATTGTTTTCGAATTGAACTGAAATCTGGTCATTATCGCATTTACGCAATATGAAACGAAGAAAGGAATCGGAATTTGATCCCAATTGTATGGACTCTATTATGATCCCCGCGTTTTTAAACTCACGTACTTCCGGTTCTTTAAGCCTGTAACGGATACTATTGGACTGCATCCTGATTTTCATGGTGATTTTTTTCGTAAAACTATCATTTCTAACTTTGCATACCATGATACAAAGAAAAATAATAACAGTACAATCACCTGCCGCACAGCCGGGGTTCATGGGGGCGGGGCACACGGCAAGGGCGGTGATTCAGGTGGATTACAGAGATAGCGACCCATTCATTTTGATGATGGATGATGTGCTGGATAAAAAAGACAGTTCGCCCGCAGGTGGACCTCATCCGCATGCCGGGTTTGAAACAGTTTCCCTGTTGATAGAAGGTGTGATAGGAGAAGGGGAGCACCAGATGAAGGCGGGGGATTTGCAGCTGATGACTGCTGGCAGCGGTGTGATTCATACTGAGACAATTCACACCGAAACGAGAATGAGGTTGTTGCAATTATGGCTGAACCTGCCGAAAAAAAATCGTCATGCTGCGCCGAAGCTGCAACATTTGCTCAGTGAACATGTGCCGGAGGTAAAAAGAAACGGTTTCAGGGTGCGGGTATATAGTGGCAGTTTTGCTGGTGTAACATCACCTTTGGAAAACCAGGCACCGGTGATCATAGCAGACATTGAAATGCAGCACGGCAGCACAATAAATGAAAAGGTTCCAATAGGATACAGCACATTCATATATGTGCTCAATGGCAATATAGAGGCAGGCGAATACAACACAGTATTGAAAAAGGAGCAGGTAGGTTGGTTCGATCGCTATGATGAAGATGGGGAAAGTGAAGTTTCCATTACAGCAGGAAATACCGGTGCGCGGGTAGTTTTATACAGTGGCCAGCCGCAGGGCGACGAGATCGTTTCGAAAGGACCATTTATCGCTGATACAGAAGAAGAAATTCACCGGCTATACCGGGAATACCGGGAAGGAAGAATGAAACACATCGATACAGTTCCCGCTGATCAGCAGGTAATTTGGTAGGTCAATGCTTCAGCGCGCAAAAACATTTTCATGCAAAGGCACAAAGAAAATTCACATAAAGGCGCAAAGGAATGGGAAAAATAAGCCCGGCCAATAAAGCTGGGCTTTATAATATTAATACCTGCTCCTGTTATTATCCCGTGGTTTAAATCCACCGCCTCGTGATCCCCCACCACTTCTTGACCCACCGCCGCCACCGCCACCAGTGCGTGGTTTGTCTTCTGCAACTTTCACCGTGAGGGTTTTGCCAGATAAAGAGGCGCCGTCGAATGCTTTGATAGCAGCCTGGGCCTGCGCTTCATCAGCAAATTCAACGAAACCGAATCCACGGCTTTTTCCGGTATCCCGATCGGTTATGACTTTGGCAGAAGCAACCGTTCCCTGGTCACTGAATATTTCGTGTAATTCCCGGTCGTCTACGTCAAACGGTAGTCCTGCAACAAATAATTTCATGTAGTATATTATGGTTTGATAAGGCCCAAATATAATGCCGCCTAATTTAGGATACAGGTTTTATTTTAAAATTGAGGGGGAATTTCAAATAATATAATATTTGCCCGCACACATTTGTATTAAAAACGCACACTATTTTATTAATTAGCCCTTCCTCCTGTTCTGAATATCAGTCTATTAATGAACCGGTACCTTTTTAGCTGTCATTTTAATCAATAAAGTAAATCAACATGAGAAAATTACTATTCTTTATACTCTTAACCGCTACAATTGGCGCAAAAGCCCAGATCACATTTCCGCCGGACGGCAATAAAAAAGCTTCCGTTTCTGAAGAAATCGGCATCACTAAAGTTAGTATTGAATATTCCAGACCTGGAGTTAAAGGTCGCGAAGGAAAAATATGGGGCAACCTGGTTCACTACGGCTTTGCAGACCTTCACTATGGAACCAGCAAAGCCGCTCCGTGGCGTGCAGGTGCAAACGAAAACACTACAATCGAATTTTCCACTGATGCCTTTGTTGGAGGTAAGCCCATTCCTGCGGGTAAATATGGATTTTTTATCGCAATGGGTCCCGAAAAAGCGATTGTTGTCTTTTCAAAATTCAATACAGCCTGGGGCAGCTTTTATTATGATTCGACATATGATGCACTTCGTGTGGAGGTTCCCGTTATAAAGTCAAACGAAAGTGTAGAAAGGCTAAAATATGAATTCGAAAATCAAACAGATAGTACGGCAGACATCATCCTTCAATGGGAAAAAGTAAGAGTACCATTCAAGGTATCAATAGATCTTAAACAAACGCTGATTGCGGCATTCAGAAGAGAATTTAATTCGGGAATATTTTATCGTTATTGGCAGAACATGCAGATGGCGGCTAATTATTGCCTGGTTAACAACATCAACCTTGAAGAGGGATTATCATGGGCGGATCGCTCTATTCACACGTATTTTGGTGAATCCAATTTTTTAACGCTTTCAACTTATGCCGGTCTTCTTGAAAAATTTGACAGGAAAAAGGAAGCGGATTCCCTGATGAAAATAGCTATTCCCATGGCAACTTCATTGCAGCTGGTGGTGTATGGAGATGGCCTCAACAAGCAAAAGAAACATGAAGAAGCGATGAAAATATTTAAAATTAATTACGATAAATTTCCAACAGATAATTACTCGCTGCTGGGCATGATCATGGGTAATTACTTTCTGAATAAGAAGAGCGAAGCGATAAAGTTTGCAGAAAAAGGTAAAAAGGAGAGCAAAGATCCTGGATGGCAGGGATATTTTGGATCCTTAGCCAGTGATATTTCGAGTGGGAAGGAGATGTTTAAGTAGGATCTTTTTATCATGAATCTCACCACTGTTTTCGACAAATTCAAGTCTATACACCAATTATCTTTCGGCATGGGTCCAGCTTAAGTCGAACCAAAGTTGGAGGAAAGACGGAGAAAAGACGAAGGATAGACGGAGGGATGCCAGGTTCGTACCTATACAGTACAGGGTAGCGACCGATGCGTAGATATTATACCATCTCCATGAGCACACACCAGAAGACGTTGGTATACAGGTCGCTATCCCACAACCAGTTAATTACTATTATCGATTTTAATAGCCGTACATTTGCTACTCAATTTTTTTATATTAATACAATTAATGATGGACAACAAAATGCATGGAACGGTTAAATTTTTCAATTCTGAAAAAGGTTTCGGTTTCATTAAACACGATGATTCCAGTAAGGAAGTATTCGTACATGTAAGTGGCCTGATCGATGAGATCAAAGAGAACGACAAAGTGGAATTTGATGAACAGAACGGAAAGAAAGGGCTGAATGCTGTAAATGTAAAATTGATTTAAATAAATTAATTATCTTTTACAATGAACGATAAGGGCCGCTGATGCGGCCTTTGTTGTTTTGATGAGTTTTCGGAAGAGCGCCATGAATCTTTTATCAGTTCGCCTTTTTTCTAAGCAAAAAATAACGCACACCTAAATCTCCGCTCCACTGATAACGACCAACAAAGTCACCAAAAATGCCAGCACTGGCTGTCGCCCAAATATTTATCCGTCGTGTGGGTGCCGTGGTTACCCGGCCCCTCAGGTTCATCGACAAACCTCCATTTACGTAATCGATAAACCACTCAGGTGCGAGGACTGTCCACAATTTTGGTTTCCATATTTTGATGGCAATGGCCTGAATTTTTGTAAAACTGATTTTCGATCTTTCTTCATCGCCACCGATTGAATTTGCCTGCTGTAGCACCATGGCCAGGATTATTTTATTTTCCGGGACCAGTTTACTGTAAGTTATCATCGGGATTATAATGTTCTTACCCGTTCCCAGAAGTGGTGATGCGGCAGTATTTAAACTGATTTCTATAGAAGCAGTTAATGCTGATTTAGGGTTATCCATGAGCTTATAACCCAGTAAACGAAATGAAATGTCGCCAATACCAAATTGCTTATATCCTGCCGGGGTAGAAAGTGAATTGTAAACTAAAGGAATATCAACACGGGTAGTAAACCGTTTACCAACCTTAACATTGGTACGTAAAATAGTTTGATTCAGATAGAGATTATTTTTCTTGTAGTGCTGCAATTCATTGTAAAATTCGATCCTGGTAAAGAATTGGGAAGGGTCGTCAGCTGCCGCACGGCCTTCTTTTTGTTGCATTGAATCTGATGAATTTTGGGCGGATATTAAAGAAGCCAGGCTCATCATCATCACCAGGAGGGGGATCGTTTTCAATTCATTGTTGGTTGACTTGATTGGTTGATGAAGTTTTCTTCCCTTTTCCAATTGGTATTCCGGCAGTAATATAGAATGATCTGTTGAACTGATTTGGTGATACATCATCAATAACAACATCAATCAATCCGAGATAATATTGAATTCCAATATTCATTCCATTACCCTTCATAAGCCGGTAACCCAATCCAAATGCCAGGCCTCCATCCAATGGGTGATAATCATCCTTTGTTTTCAATTTATAGTCGAGGTCATTCTTATCCTTTACTGTGTTGGTGAACTCATCAAAGGCTTTTGACCGCAGACCAAGCTGGATTCCGGCTTTAGCATAGAAATGATTTTTGAACTGATATTTCATCATTACAGGAACATTGAAGTATCTGATTTTCCGTTTTATCTGTCCACCTGCAAATGCGCTATCGAGCGCTTCATCGTTTAAACTGTAGACCGGGAGATCATCTGCTCCCATAGGTGACTTCACAATCACTCCGGTATTGATCATCCATGCCGGGTTCTTAAACTTGATATCAAAATAAAAACCAAGATTGAATCCAATTAAATTTTTGCCATCCGGCAGGCCGTGTAAATTCGACCAGTTTAACCCTCCGTCCAGGCCGAATTCGATTTTATCAGAATTTAATTTATCGCCCAGCAATAGAGAAATAATCACCTGCGAATATCCACCATGCAATGAAAAGAGTAACCCGGCTAACAACAAACATTTCCTCATAATGCAGACATTGACTATTATAACCCAAAGCGATATTGGATGCCGGTAAGAAATTGATTGCGGGCACCCAAAAATCCGTATTCAACTCTTAGCATATAATGCTTGTTAAGCTGGAATTGTGAACCGACGATAAAATTCCATTTCTCTTTCAGGTTTTTTTCGAGTGAGTATTGAACCGTTGCATTTTTATCGTCATTTAATGCTGCGTCCATCGAATTCAAAAAGTCTCCTGCTTTTGCCAATGCCCTGTTCGCCGTTTCGTGTTTTGCAATATTTACAGGATTCTTCTGATCAACGGGAGGAAGGTTGTTCCACCAATTGTCTACCTCTACCTGCTTGTTTTGTACTTTAGAAGTACCTGCATCTACTTTGGCCTGTAAACCATCTATAGGGATTACTTCATTTAAATTTATTGAACCGTTCGTGCTGGAGGAGAAATTCACCCTGAAGCCGCCCACCCAGAGAGCAATATTGCGTTTTGGATCTTTGAGTTTGAATGATTTGCCGATCCTTGGTCCGATAATAGTTGTAAATACCGGTTTATCAAGCGCACTTACATCCGTCCATGCCATATTCATATCAATTGCAATAAAACAACCTGCTATTCCAAAAGTCGGTGTGATCCCAAACCCAAGAGTAGTAGCATCAAAATTGGCCTTTGTTGAAAAGGAAGTTACCTGGCTCCAACTGTTTTCCGGTCCCGGTACCCAAACGCCTGCATCTATTGATGTTGATGTTTTTGCCTTTGCCATGATGCCGTATACATTCAGGAAAGGAAATATCCAGACATCGGGTCGGAGATTAATAGCATTGGCGCTGGCAGTAGCATCGGTAAATCTTATAATTTCATCAATGTTGTGCAGGGGGCCATTATTAAAACCAACATTCAGGTTACTTAAAACAAGTTCTGATTCCTGCCATAAATAATTGAGATTAATTCCGGCAGAATAGGGGAGATCGTATCCCCTTTTTGTCACTTTTTCCCCCCAGATAGGTAAAACATAAGGATAATCCTGGGCTTTGATGCTATCTGCATATTCCTCTTTGTTTTTACCCACAACTTTGTCTGTAAATACCTGGCAAAAACATTGTGAACCTGTATACAGACAGGATAATATCAGGAAACAAATAATTCTCATAATAGCTGGTTTAATTTGTTATCAATTAATCCCAATAAGCCTGGTGTTATTTGTTTAAAACAACAGGTATTTTCAATTTACCCGGTTTCTGATCAGAGGGTATCCGGTGTTTCTTAGAGTAACTTTACGGAAAGTATTTTAACATTTACGTTCTGCATACCTGCACAGTGAATGTTGATATTAATAATTTGCGCAGTTAAACAGGATTTAAATATAATCTTTTCATAAGTAAATTCTCATTTTTTGTAACACCTGGGGGTTAAATGCAGTATTAATAATTCATACGTACTTTAATAGTTGTTACAACGTGAGTATGCGAAGTTGAACAGATTTATCCAGATGATGGTAGACCACCATTTATATGAATCCTTCGAATGTGGAGGTACTGAAATTTAATGTTTTAGTAACGTCAGAAATTCGACTACTGTAATAAATTGGTCTACATAGCTGTAATTTCGCATTATTTTTGTCTTGCCTGGTAATTTCTATAAATGCTTTCAACTCTGCTGAGTAGTATGCTGATTATATTTTGAGGATAGAAAAGAATCGATCTGCGTCAGTTGTATTTTATAGTCCTGCGCTATTGCATTGAACACAGATAGGAGTGCTATTAAAAGAAAAGAGAGATTCAAACCTTTAACTTTTAACATTTGACTTTTGAAATGCTATCATTTCTTTTTTTTACTCTCAGGCTTTTGCTCTTTAGATTTTGACCTGCCGGATTCAATAAGTGCGGACTGAAGAAGGTACTCAATCTGCCCGTTTACGCTTCTGAATTCATCATCCGCCCATTTTTGCAGATCCTTCAGAATTTGCGGATTCATACGAAGTATAAAAGCTTTCTTTTCTGCCATACATTAATGATGCAGGGTACCGGTGTTTACGATTGGATTAACCTCTTTGTCTCCACATAGCACCACAAGTAAGTTGCTTACCATAGCAGCCTTCCGTTCTTCATCAAGCTGCACGATTTCTCTTTCTGATAATTTCGCCAGCGCCATCTCCACCATGCCAACTGCTCCTTCCACTATTTGTCTCCTCGCAGATACAATAGCTGTAGCCTGTTGCCTGCGCAACATAGCTCCTGCTATCTCCTGGGCATATGCCAGGTGACTGATCCTTGCTTCAATAACTTTTATCCCTGCAGGAGAAAGGCGTTCGTTCAGTTCCTGTTCCAATAATTCATTTACTTTTTCTGTTCCACCACGAAGAGTAACCTCGGCTTTTTCCTCTTCGAAATTGTCGTAAGGACAAATGCCTGCAAGATGCCGTACCGCGGCTTCGCTTTGAATACTCACATATTTATTATAGTCATCTACCTGGAACACTGCCTTGGCGGTATCTTCAACCTGCCATACGATAACAGCCGCAATCTCTACCGGGTTACCTATCTTGTCATTTACTTTTAACGACTGGCCATTCAGATTACGTGCTCTCAGGGAAAGGCGGTGTCTGCTCGTAAATGGATTCACCCAGTAAAATCCACTGGATTTTACGCTGCCGGTGTACGTACCAAACAGCACTAAAACAATAGACTCATTTGGATTGATGATAATAAATCCACGCATCACCAATATCAATAATAAAAAAGCACTGATTGCGGCGAATGGGATTCTGTTAAAAATTAAAGCAATTCCACCGATCACTAACAATACAGCCAGTGCTGCCATGGGAAAACCGGAGATAGGTTTTATGGAAGATTCGTTGGTCATAAATAAGAGATATTAATATGATATCATAAATATATCATTTAATATTTAAATTGACCAAAATTTCACGGAAAGGCGCAAAGTTTCGCAAAGACGCAAAGATTGAACTGAAATATTACACAAATCATTATATTGCATAACCTTGAATCGACTGACTGCCATATTTCTGACCTTTTTATTCCTGTTTAACCTGATAGGTTATAAAGCCTTTTTTTACTACGCCCAGCAGAGATCAGACCTGCAATACGAAACAATCCTTAACGCAGAGCAATATGATGAATCGAATATGATCACATTAAAGGTAGATATGGACATGCCCTACCTTGCTGAAAATACTCTTTTTGAAAGAGTAGATGGAGAAATCACAATTGACGGTCATATTTATAAATACGTAAAACGCAGAATACTGAACGGCCAGCTTGTATTGCTATGCCTTCCCGATTATCAAAAAACCAAATTGCAATCGGCTCGACAGGAATTCTTTGCATTTGCAAACAACCTTACCGCAAGTGGACATTCTTCAACGCCTAAAATTCAAAAGAATGTTCCCTCTGATTACGATCAAAACAGATTTGAATTTAATATTTCACACATCATTGCTTTCATTAAACACGATCTTCCCAAAGATCAACCTATGAATTTATCTCACATCACAGACTTTCCCGAACGTCCTCCTCAATTTGCGTAGTATTCTCTAAACGCATTTTCAGTAGTTCACCTTTCAAGATCATTATATGAAAAAAGGGATCCTGGTCACAGGTCTCATTCTCCTGTTTTTACTGGAGGTCGCAGGGATATATTTCATCATGCCATTTCCAGGTAGCCAGAAAATGGATAGTCTTCCATTTGCATACTGGCTGCACAACAATAAACTCTGGATACGGATCCTTTTGTTGACAATTGTATTGATCTCCTTTATTTCCACTTTCCGCACAACACACAGGCCAGGCAGGATTATTCTGGCAATCGCACTCATACTTTACGGAGTGGTATTCTACTACGCCAACTTGAAATTCCAGGCAGATAAAATTTTTCATCAGCCTAAAACAAAGTCGTTTGCCAATGCTTCCGAAAATAAAGTGGACCGGAAAAAACTTGTGATCGGAGTGATCAGCAACAATGAGGCAAAGGCATATCCTATACAGGTAATAGGTTATCACCACCAGGTTCGCGACACAGTAGGTAACATACCTATTATGGTAACGTATTGTACGGTTTGCAGAACAGGGCGTGTATTCAGTCCTGTTGTTAATGGTAAACCTGAAACATTCAGGCTCGTTGGTATGGATCATTTCAACGCAATGTTCGAAGACGCAACCACAGAAAGCTGGTGGCAACAGGCGACAGGAGTGGCAGTAGCCGGTATTCTAAAAGGCAAAGCATTACAGGAGCTCCCCAGTACTCAGAGTACACTTGAATCATGGCTGATGAGGTATCCAAATTCGAAGATCCTTCAACCGGATACTATTTACAATAAGCAGTATAACTCTTTAAAGGATTTTGATAATGGAACGACTGATGATGATTTAGAGAAAAGAGACTCTTCATCATGGAAATTTAAATCATGGGTTATAGGTATTCAGCACAGCGGTAATTCCAAAGCATACGACTGGAATGAACTCGTTACTGAAAAACTTATACAGGATTCCATGCCAGGATTACCATTAATGATCGCACTTGAAAATGACACGGCAACATTCCATGTACTGAACAGAAATATCAATGGCAATGTTCTCCATTTCGAAAAACAGCCAGATGGTAAACTTTTCGACTTACAGACATCCTCCGTTTGGCAGGAAGATGGACTTTGCGTTCAGGGAATATATAATGGACAGCATCTGGCTAATGTGCAGGCTTCACAGGAATTCTGGCACTCATGGCAATCATTTCACCCAAATTCAATGGTGTATAAAAAATAATTCGTTTAAAAATGAAAATAGCAGGCACGGGTAAATTAACAATTGCATTCATAGTTTGCTTCTTCAGCATTATGTTCAGCGGTATCTCCTCAATGCTGATGTCCGTTTACCTGCCTGTGGTGATAAAAGACCTGATGGGAAATGTTGGGCAGGACAAACTAAACAATGTTGGTGCATACATCAATTCATTTTTCATTTTCGGTTCCATGTTCGGAGGTTTTACATGGGGATATATCTGTGATAGGATCGGCCGGTCGAGATCTGTAATATTAACCACGGCGTTTTATGGTCTCTTTACTGTGCTTACGGCATTTTCCGGATCATGGATATTGGTTAGTGTATTCCGGTTTTTAACAGGGTTTGGTGTAGGAGGGGTGCTCGTTACCACCAATATTCTCATATGCGAACTGTGGCCGGAAAAAAAGCGCGCAGTTGCGTTGGGAATCGTATCAGCAGCCATGCCTGTGGGATTTATTGCGGCGGGAGCTATGAACAACCTGCTTTCCGATTGGCACAATGCTTTTCTGACAGGTTTGATACCAGCTGGCCTTGCGTTGGTTTCCATACCCTTTCTTGCTGAATCGGAAGGCTGGAAAAGTAAAGCTGGGAAAAGTAATAAAAGGATCCCGGATAAAATGTTTGCCCATCAATATCGAAGAAACCTTGTACATGGCTCGGTTATTTTTGGTTCGATGCTGATTGGCCTTTGGGCGGTTTTCTCCTGGGCTCCGACATGGGTTCAAAGTGTAACACCAGATGAAAATACAGCGCAACAATTAAGAGGTACCACTATGATGATACTTGCGCTGTCGGGTTTGATTGGAAGTATATGTTCTGGTTGGATTGCAAATGCAATAGGAGTTCGTAATACACTTATGATGTGCTTTGCGATGTGTTTCATTATGGTATTTATTGTCTTCAAATTAAATGACTCAGTAAATAATTTTACGTTTGCGCAAATGGCGGTGATGGCTTTTTTCTTTGGCATTAGCCAGGGAGCACTGTCTGTTTACATACCGCAATTATTTCCGGTAGTTATACGCGCATCGGCCACCGGTTTTTGTTTTAATATAGGAAGACTCTTTACCGCAACAGTTGTTTTCTTTATTGGAGCTCTTGTTGGCATTCTTGGTGGATACGGAAACGCAATTTTCATTTTTTCATTCATCTTTCTCGCAGGATTAATATTTACCAGCTTTTCAAGGGGCAAAGAAATTAACTATGATAATCTTGTTCAGAATCCTAAACTAAACTAAACCAACATGCCGCACATCAATGTAAATAAAGATCTGCCCGGTATCAGGGCCTTGTTGGAATTTAGTCCTGAAACCGCATCTCCGATCGGTGATCTCGCAAATTTATTGTTGCGTACAAATGAAGGATTAAGCATGGCAGAACGCGAAATGATTGCTGCGCATGTTTCTTATTTGAACGATTGTTTTTATTGTCATCAATCTCATGGAGCTATTGCTGCGTGTTATCTGAATGGCAATGAAGAAATGGTGAACCAGGTAAAACAGGATTATATGAATGCGGATATAAGTGAAAAACTAAAATCGTTGCTAAGTATTGCAGGAAGTGTTCAGAAAGGGGGGAAATATGTAACACCCGGACAGATCGAAACTGCAAAAACAAATGGCGCAACCGATAAAGACATTCACGATACAGTACTGATAGCAGCGATGTTCTGTATGTTCAACAGGTATGTAGACGGGCTGGCTGCAAATACTCCCTCGGATCTTTCAACATATCAATTAAGAGCTCAGCAAATTGTAGAAAAAGGTTACGGAAACCACGTCTTTACATCAAAACAACCCCAAAAGTAATACGATGAGATTAAAACTTTATTTACTGATAGGATGCTTTCTGTTCGCAATGCTTCCTGTTGTGCTCTTCGCACAAAACAGATCCGTTTCTGGTCAGGTTACCGGTCAAAACAATGAACCGTTAACCGGAGCTACTGTTGCAGTTGAAAATTCACCAATAGCGGTAATTGCAGATGTCAATGGAAAATTCAGTATTACGATTCCGAAAGATGCAACGCTTATCATCAGCGCAACAGGCTATGCAACAAAAAATATTAAGCCTGACAATGAAGATATTCAGATTGTACTAACAGAAGACGTTGGAAAACTTGATGAAGTACTGGTTACAGGTCTTGCGACATCAGTCAAGAGAAGAAATCTCGCAAATGCTATCGTTACAATAGATGCCAGGCAATTTAATGGAATATCACGTGCGCAAACTTTTGATGGCGCACTCAATGGTAAAATTCCGGGAGCTTATATTAACAGCAATAATGGAGCACCTGGTGGCGGTTCTTCCGTTAAACTGAGAGGCGTTACATCAATTTATGGAAACACCCAGCCACTGTATGTACTCGATGGAGTATTCATTAATAATGCGGCGGTTCCTGCAGGCTTGAACGCTGTTACACAGGCAAGCGCGGGAGGCAATTCATCGAACCAGGACAATCCTTCAAACCGTATAGCTGATCTTCGTCCAGAAGACATAGCCAGTATCGAAGTTCTAAAGGGTGCTTCCGCATCGGCAATTTACGGATCGAAGGCTGCCGCTGGCGTTATCCTTATTACTACCAAACGTGGATCGCAGGGAGCAACCCGTGTAACATTCTCCCAGGATCTGGGATTTGTGAAAGCGAGAAAGTTCCTGGGAGTCCGGCAGTTTACTGAGGAATCCGCGGCAAGCCTTTCACGAGACCCTGCGGCGAGCGAAGCATTGCGTCAGCAGTTCCTGGATGCACAGGCAGCAGGTAAGATCTACGATTATGAAAAAGAAATGTATGGAGAAACAGGGTTCACTACTAATAGCGTGATAAGTGTTTCCGGAGGTAGTGATAAAACCAGTATTTATTTTTCTGCAATGAACAGGCAGGAAGACGGCATCATCGCAAAGACCGGCTACGCAAACAAAAGTCTTCGGTTTAATGTAGATCACAGGATAAATGATAATATCAAATTGAGTGTTGTATCCAACTACATTCATTCTTCAGCGGACAGGGGACTGACAGGCAACGACAACGCAGGTGTAACATACGGAATTGCCATGTCATCCACTCCTGATTTTGTAGATCTGCATCCGGATCAAAATGGTATTTATCCAAAAAATCCTTTCGCGAATTCAAATTTTATTGAGACGCGTGATAGGGTAATCAATAATGAAGCGGTCAATCGTTTCATTACAGGCGCTACCCTCGACGCATACCTGTTGCGCTCAGAAAAGTCATTTACAAAATTGGTTGCCCGTGCAGGGTTTGATTTCTATAATTTAAAAACCAATGCACTGTTCCCATCGACATTGCAATTCCAGGAAGTAAATCAAGGAACTTCTATCCAGGGCGTTACTAAAAGCATGAATACAAATTATATATTGTCACTGGTAAACAACTTCAAGCCTACTGATAAGCTTTCTCTTACAACATCCGGTGGTATAACCCAGGAAACCGGCGATTTTGAGAACCTGTTGAATGTTGCAACGCAGGTGATCAGTGGTCAGTCGAATGTAGACCAGGCAGGCTCGCTTACTGCAACACAGTTCAGGGCCAAGAACCAGGATAATGGATTTTTTATACAGGAAGAAGCGTTGTTCCAGGATGCCTTATCACTTACCGGTGGGTTACGGTTTGACCGTTCATCCAATAATGGAGATCCTTCAAAATTCTACCTGTATCCGAAAGCAGGTGTTGCATGGAACCTTACGAGAGCCGGGATTATCGGAGACGGATTGTTTGACAATTTTAAAGTAAGAGCCGCCTATGGTGAAGCAGGAAACTTTCCTGCATACGGCAGCAAGTTCACTGCATTTATTGCCTCGAATAATGAAGGACAACCAGGCTCTCTTGTAAGCACGCAACGCGGTCAACCAGACATCAAACCAGAAAAACAAACTGAAGTAGAAGCAGGTGTTGATTTCACTCTTTTTAAAGGAAGGGTGAATATGGATATCACATTTTATAATAAAAAAGTGTACGACTTTCTCATACTTAACAGTTCACCTGCATCAACAGGATTTGCAACACAATGGCTGAATGCGGGCGACCTGAGAAACAGGGGAATTGAGATAGGATTACAGGCTATGCCCTATTCCGGTAAAGACATAAAATGGACCACTACAGTGAATTTCTGGAAGAACCGTTCTATGGTCACAAGATTGTCTGTTCCACCAGTTCAATTAGGGGCACTCGGTAGCGTGCTGATCGGAACTTTCCAGATTGAAGAAGGTAAATCTGCAACGCAGATCATTGGCCTTACAGATGAACCCGGATATATGCCTCCTATAAAAGCATGGGGTGACCAGGAACCGAATTTCCAGATGAGCAGCTATAACGAAGTAACCTATAAAAACAGGTTAAGCCTGCGCTTCCTGCTTCATTGGAAAAATGGGGGCTACAATGCAAATCTGACAAACCTTCAGAGTGATTTTGGTCAGACAAGTCCCGATTGGGATGCCGACAACAATGCGAATCACATTCCTGATGGGTTAGACAGGATCATGAAGATTGGTTCTACTGCAGTTACCTCCATAGTTAATTCGGGTTACTTCAGGGTTCGCGAGTTGGGATTGTATTATGATCTGGGCAATTTTAAATTTGTAAAAGGAATAACAATAGGTGCATCGTTGTATAATTATTTTACGATCACAGAATATCCCAGCTACGATCCGGAAGTTTCGAACTTCGGAGCAGGTTTTTCAACAGGCATAGATGCGCTTCCATTTCCTGCATCAAAGCGTGCTGCAATTCATTTAAGTGTTAGCTTTTAAATATATAATAGCCATGAAATCATTATATAAAATTTATTTTATTTTTTTACTTCTCTTCTCTGCTGTATTTGCGGGATGTGAAAAGGATTATGGCAATCTCAATGGTCCGACCGAAGAAGACCTGCTTACGGACCCTACCAGGGCTCAATTAAATAATCTTGTTACAGGAACCCAATCGGCAATGCGCATTAATGTGGGACTTTATCTCGATGATGTAAGTGTGATCGGTCGCGAAATATATCGTTTTTCGACTGGTGATCCCCGTTATACTACAGATCTGCTCGGTGCAGAAGGAGCAGAGCTGGATCCGAACGGTTTCTACCTTACGAACCCCTGGGCAACCCGATACCGCGTGGTAAAAAATGGCAACCTGCTGATCAAGGCAGCTTCAGCATCAACTTTCGTGACTGATGCAGAGAAAAAAGGATACAGCGGTTTTGCAAAAACCATGATGGCTCACCAATTGCTTTTAAACCTGAACCTGACTTATGAAAACGGCATAAGGGTTGATGTAGCTAACCCGGATCAGCCTGGTCCGTTTCAAAAAAACGATGAAGCCCTGGCTTCAATCGCTGCATTACTTGATGAAGCAAATTCCGATCTTGCTTCCGCGCAGGTATCATTCCCTTTAACATCAGGATTTCTTGGATTTAATGATGCTTCAGGTTTACAAAAGGTTAACAGAGCCCTTGCAGCCAGGGTAGCAGTATATAGAGAACAGTGGCAGCAGGCTCTTGATGCACTTGACGAATCTTTTTTTGATGTGAACGGTGATTTTAGTACAGGCGTGTATCATGTATTTGGCACCGGTTCCGGTGACCAGTTGAACCCAGCATTTTTTCCGAGAAACCAAAACGGTGATGTTCGTCTTGCACATCCAACTTATGCAACTGATATTGAATCAGGAGACAACCGCATCGAAAAAGCTGTTCTGCGCAATGAAGTTGCTTCTTTCCAGGGCCTCAGCAGTAATCGCGATGTGTGGGTGTATACCTCAAGCACTGCTCCTGTGCCTATTATAAGAAATGAAGAATTGATCCTGATTTTTGCGGAAGCAAATATTCAATTGGATAATCTCGCTGAAGGAAGAGATGCGCTCGATGTGATCAGGAATGCGCATGGTCTTGCTAATTTTTCCGGTCCGTTAACTAAAGATGCATTGATAGATGAAATGCTGAAGCAGAGAAGATATTCTCTTTTATTTGAAGGACACAGATGGGTTGATCTACGCAGATATGACAGGCTCAGTGAATTACCTGTTGACAGGCCGGAAGATGATGTCTGGGATATGTTTCCGCTTCCTGTTACAGAACTATAGGACTGAAAAAATTATTATATGGCTTATATACCGGTAGAAGAACACTTGCCAGGAATTACGGGTTTGCTTGAATTCCGTAAAGACACTGCGGCTCCAATAAGGGCTCTTACGCAGGAACTGTTGCGCGGACCTTCAACACTGACGGAAGCCGAGCGTGAGTTGATTGCTACTGTAATTTCATCGGGCAATGAATGCAATTTCTGCTCTGCTGCGCATACTGCGGCAGTTGAAGCTCTTAGTGGCGATTCCATGATTGTAGAACAGGTTAAACGTGATTACAGAACCGCAGCGGTAAGTGATAAAATGAAAACACTTTTACACATTGCTACATTAGTGCGGGTCAGTGGAAAGAGTGTTACTCCTGAAAGTATCGATGACGCGAAAGCAGCAGGCGCTACTGACATTGAGATTCATGACACGGTTTTGATTGCGGCATTGTTCTGCTTATATAATCGCTATGTAGACGGATTAGGTACAGCATTACCTGATGATGTTTCATATTATAAAACACTTGGGGAACGCCTGGTAAACCATGGGTATACCAGGTTGCCCCAGGGATACGATCACCTTAAAAAAAATAAGTAATTGGCTTATATCAACGTACCAGAAGGTGTTCC
>Ga0111538_10005893_pt1 | contig 16662 bp, 12 predicted proteins | sample SoiMethybrSBSTD1_FD_79669 | JGI IMG/M metagenome (GOLD analysis project Ga0111538, IMG submission 79669) | Bulk soil microbial communities from a Populus tree surrounding site in Tennessee, USA - Soil MetaG P. TD hybrid SBSTD1 (version 2)... | ecosystem: Environmental > Terrestrial > Soil >...
GCGACTTCGGCTCGATGTACGCGACCCAGTCGACCGACACCACGGCGCCGGTCTGGGCCGCGGACATCAACCTCCCGGCGCCGGCGGCGCCGAACGGCAACACCAGCGGCTGCGAGCCGGAGGACTACGCGGGCATGCCGGCCGGCGCGATCGCGCTCGTCCAGCGCGGCACGTGCGCGTTCGCGCAGAAGTTCGCGCTCGCCGAGCAGTCCGGCGCGGGCGGCGCGCTGCTGTTCAACGAGGGCCAGCCGGGCCGCACCGTGCCGCTGTGGTTCAACGTCACCGGCCTGCAGGTCCCGTGGGCCGCGCTCTCGGTCGACACCGCGACCGCGCTCTCCAACGGCGTCAACAAGGGCCTCACGGGCCTGAAGGTGCGATTCCGGATGGACTGGCGCCCGGGTACCTACGAGACCAAGAACGTGATTGCCGAGACCAAGAGCGGCGACCCGAACAAGGTCATCGTGGTCGGCGCGCATCTCGACAGCGTCGGGACCGGCTCCGGCATCAACGACAACGGCTCGGGCTCGGCAATGAACCTCGAGATCGCCGAGCAGATCGCGAAGCTCAAGCTCCGCAACAAGGTGCGCTTCGTCTGGTTCAGCGCCGAGGAGTCGGGCTTGCTCGGCTCGGAGGCGTACGTGGCGAGCCTGCCCGATTCCGAGCGGGCGAAGATCGCGGCGATGCTGAACTTCGACATGGTCGCGTCGCCGAACTTCGCGCGGTTCGTCTACGACGGTGACCTGTCGGACTCGCCGCCGCCACCGGGCGGTGCGCCGGCCGGCTCGGCCGACATCGAGAAGCTCTTCCTCGACTACTTCGCGAGCCAGGGCCTCGCGAACGAGCCGACCGCGTTCGACGGTCGCTCGGACTACGGGCCCTTCATCGCAGCGGGCATCCCGGCGGGCGGGCTGTTCACAGGCGCGGAGGAGATCAAGACACCGGAGCAGGTGGCCCTGTACGGCGGGACGGCCGGCGAGCCGTTCGACGTCTGTTACCACCAGGGCTGCGACAACCTGCTCAACCTGAGCACCCGAGGCCTGGACCAGATGAGCGATGCCGCCGCGCACGCGACGATCACGCTCGCCCAGGCCACCGCGCTGCCCCCGCGCAGCGCCGCCGCACCGGCACCGCTCGCCGCGCGTAGCGCAGCGCCGCGGCTGCCGTCCGGAGTCGAGCGTCCCTCGGCCCCGTCAGGCAACTGAAGACCATCGACCCGACCGCCCCGCGCCGTGCGCGGGGCGGTCCGTCACCCACCCGAGGAGGGGGCTGTATGAGCAGGAGCCGTAAGGCCGTCCTTGCCACGTGCGCCGCGACGCTGCTGATCGCGCCGAGCGCATGGGCTACCCACGGCCATGATCCGAAGCCGAGCCCGAAGTCGCCCGACGCGAAGGAGTTCGTGCGCGACGTCGGCGTGCGGAAGATCTTCCGCCACCAGGCCGCGCTGCAGCGCATCGCGCGCCGCAACGGCGACACCCGTGAAGTGCTGAGCGGCGGCTACACCGAGTCGCTCGACTACGTCGTCAAGACGCTGAAGCGCTCGGGCTACAACCCCGAGGTCAACATGTTCAACTTCCCGTTCTGGGCAGAGACGGCTCCGGCCACTTTGAGCAAGGTCGCGCCGCCGCCGACGAAGAACTACCGGTACGGCACCGCGGCCGACGACGGCAGCCCGAACGTGGACTTCATCACGCTCGGCTATGCCGGGACAGGGACGCTCACGAACGCCAAGGTCGTCCCGACCAACGACATCCTCGAGCCGCCGCCGGCTCCGGGCGCGTCGACCAGCGGCTGCGAGGACGCGGACTTCCCGGCCAACATCGCGGGCAACGTGGCGCTCATCCAGCGCGGCACGTGCGCGTTCGTCGACAAGGCCGAGCGTGCCCAGCGACTGGGTGCCGCTGGCGTGATCATCTTCAACGACGGCGTCGGCGCGACGCGCCAGAACCCGGTCTTCGTCCTCAACCAGGTCGACCTGCACATCCCGGCTGTGATCTCGAGCTTCGCGCTCGGGAACGAGCTGTACCAGGCCATCAAGGCCGGCCAGGACGTCCGGGTCAACTTCTCGACGTTCGGCGCTCTGCAGGATCGCTTCCTGCCGCAGGTGCTGGCCGAGACCAAGGGCGGCGACAAGAACAACGTGCTCGTCGTCGGCGCGCACCTTGATTCGGTGCCGGCCGGCCCGGGCATCAACGACGACGGCTCGGGCACCGCCCTGCTGCTCGCGCAGGCCCAGGCGATGGCCAAGCACGACAACGCGAAGAACATCCGTCAGAAGATCCGCTTCGCCTGGTGGGGCGCGGAGGAGAACGGGCTCGTCGGCTCGACCTACTACGCGCACAACCTGTCCCAGGCCGAGGTCAACAAGATCGACGGCATGCTCGACTACGACATGCTCGCGTCGCAGAACTACGTGCGGTTCCTCTACGACGGTGACGGGTCCGAGCCCGGCAACGAGCAGTTCCAGGGCCCGCCCGGCTCAGGCCTGATCGAGAAGATCCAGGACGACTGGTTCAAGTCCAAGGGCCTCGCGACCGATCGCGTGCCGTTCGACGGCCGCTCGGACTACGTCGGCTTCACCGACCGCGGCATCCCCGCGGGCGGCATCTTCGCCGGCGCCGAGGAGCCCAAGACGGCCGAGCAGGAGGCGATCTACGGCGGCGCGGCCGGCTCGGCGTACGACGTCTGCTACCACGAGCTGTGCGACGACCTGATCACGATCCTCACGGGCATCCCGCCGCTGACGGCGGGTGGCCTGCTGATCGAGGACGACACGCCGACGCTCGAGGAGGCGCAGATCGCCGCCAACAAGATGGAAGGCGGCGCGATGCGTGGCCTGAACGAGATGTCCGACGGCGCGTCGTACGCCGTCTGGTACTTCTCGTCGACCAAGAACCCGTGGTCGGCCGCGGCGAGCAAGTCCAAGCTCGCCAAGAAGGCCAAGAAGTACCGCAAGTCCCGCAAGCTGCGGCGCGCCGAGCGCTTCGGCTGGGCCGGGCACTGAGGTAGTTCAGCGGTCAGGCCCCTCGAGCCGGCGGCGGCTCGAGGGGCCTCCGCGCTCAGCCCGTGACGAACTGGTGCCGGACACCCCCGGGCCGCAGCTGCAGCAGGCAGCCCGCGATGCGACCCGTGTGGTAGTCGCTGCCGGGGTTGATGCACAGCGTGCGCCCGATCCGGGTGGCGCCCGCCGACTCGTGGATGTGCCCGTGCAGCGACGCCAGCGGCTGGTAGCGCTCGATCGCCTCGCGGACGGCGCTCGAGCCGGCCCCGATGAGCTTGGGCTCCGACCCCGCCATGATCACCTCGAGGTGCTCGTCGAGCGCGGCGCACGTGTCGAGGGTCGAGTCCAGCGGAGGCACGTGCAGATTGAAGATGCAGCGATCCATGTCGCCCGCCGCGTCGGCGATCGCGCAGATGCGCCGGTACAGCTCGTCCTCGTCGAGCTCGCGGGGCGACGCGAACGGCGTGCGGTTCGAGTAGCCGAGCGACACCATCGTGTAGCCGCCGAACTCGACCACCCGGCCGTCGCAGCCTTCCACCCTCGCCGCCCGTTCGATCGCGCCGTCGACGGCGTGCGGGTCGTCGTTGCCGGGCATGACGAAGCAGCGCACCGGCGAGTCGGCGAGGCGCTCCGCGGCCAGCGCCAGCCAGCGCTCGAACGTGACGAGCATCACCTCCGCGAACCACGCCTCGCGCGCGTCCTCCGACAGGGCCGCAACCCGCTCGACCTCAGCCGCGTTCATGCGGTGCGGGTACATGCCGTTCGCGCGGATGCGGTGTTCGAGCGCGTCCAGCTCCTCGTCCGTGCCGGCGCGCTCGGGCTGCCCGAACAGCTCGGCGACGTACGCGCCGCCGTCCTCGACGACCGGCACCACGACCTTGCCGGTCACGTCCCCGCCCATGACGAGCACGCCGGCCTCGTATACGCGCGCCGCCGCCAGGAACTTGCGCCACAGCGTCTCCGTGCCGTGGATGTCGGACGCGTAGTAGAGGCGGACGGCGTCCGAGCCGCCCGCCTCGTTTCCCCTCCTGACCCGCAAGAACCTCACTCCGGCGGAAGCTCCTTGTACGCCAGCTCGAAGTCGATCCCCTGGCGTCGGCGGACCGCCCGCGAGACGAAGTAGACGACGATCGCCGCGGCGTACACGAGCGCCGCCAGGCCGAGCTTGCCGGGGTTGTCCGACAGGCTCGCGCCCGAGCCCGGATCCCACAGCAGGATCGCGATCGCGGCACCGAAGCCGAGGACCGCGAGGCCGCCGACGACGGTCAGCAGCGGCAGGCCGGCGACGGTGCGCGCGTACGGCGACGCCGCGACCATCGCCTTCTGGCGGTACGGGAGCGCGGCGCCCGCGGCGGCGGTGACGAGCAGCGTTAGCGACAGCCCGAGCAGCACCGACAGCGTCGAGAACCAGTCGGTGAAGGCGTAGATCGCCGTCGACGCGATCGCCAGCAGCGTGACGACGCCGATCGCCACGACCGGCGAGCGCGTCCGCGGATCCACGTACGACAGGCGCTCGGGCATGATCCGGTCGAACGACCACGCGAACATGCTGCGAGAGATCAGCAGCATCGTCTGCGGCAGCCAGATGAGCAGGCCGACCGTGAAGCCGAGCACGATGAGGCCGCCGAAGAGCGCGTTGCCGGACGCGATCGCGGCGAGCTCCGGATACGCCGGCGCCCCGGCCGCGAAGCCGTACGCCGCGGGGTCCGCGAACCCGAGCATGCCGTTGAGGTCGTAGTCGGCGAAGTTCAGATACGCCGGGGTCAGCGCCAGCAGGAAGAGCACCGCGACGAGGACGGCGCCGGGCATCGAGTACAGGTGCGTCCGGCGGCGCAGCCGGATCTCGCCGGCGAAGTAGTTGCTGGAGAAGATGAAGCCGAAGATGAACCAGAACACCGACACCGACTTCAGCGTGGCCTCGAACGAGAAGCCTGCCGAGGCGTAGCCCGCGTCGCTCGCCGATGCCTGCAGCGTGCTCATCGCATCGGTCGTCCCCAGGTTCGCCGCGTAGTCATCGAAGCTCGACGTGAAGTCGCCCGAGCCGGTGAAGATGCCGACGATGATCGGCAGCAGGAACGCGCCGAGGATGTAGAGCACGAACGCACCGACCTGCACGCGGAAGAACAGGCGCGTGCCGCCGAGGATGAACATCAGCGCCGACAGCGCCACGGCGGCCGAGCCGGTGATGAACAGGCCCCATTCGGTCGCGAACCAGTCGCCGAAGCTGAGCCATCCGCTCGAGCCCGTGTAGCCCGCCATCACGCGGCTGAACGCGCCGATCCCGTAGGCGGCGATGTACGTCGTGTAGACGCCGTAGACGACCGCGAGCCAGAAGCAGTACGACACGTTGGCGGCGAAGCCGGCGACCGGATGGAGCGCGCGGCTGTTGAACACGTAGTCGCCGCCGGTGCGCGGCATCACCTGCGCGAGCATCGCGTACAGGAACGCGCCCGGAAGGCCGAGCGCGGCCGCGATGAGGAACGCCAGGATCGCGTTCGAGCCCTGGTAGGCGAACGGATAGAGGATCCAGAAGAACGCGAACGTCAGCGCGACGCTCGACCACATGACGTTGTAGAAGAGCGCGTCCCGCGTGCGCCCCTGGCGCACGAGCCCGGTCGCCCTGCGGGTGAACAGACCCGGCGCACCCGAGGGATCGCGGCTGACGGTGGTGCTCATGGGCTGCCTCCAGGTGGAGAGGACGGGACGGGCGCGCGAACGGGAAGCTCGCCGCGCGCCAGGCGTGGGTAGTCGACGAGACGGTCGGCGCGGTCGGGGCGGCCGGCGGACACGACGAGCAGCTCTTCGCTCGAGTCGGACGCCTCGATCACGACGCTGCCGTCGGGCGCCACGGCGCGCGTGCCACCGACGAACTGCCGGCCCGACTCGCTGCCGACGCGATTGACGTACAGGTGCCCGAGCCGGTTGTCGAGCGCCCGTGCGCGGGTCGCGAGGTCGTGGTCCGCGGCGTACGGGACCATGTTCGCCGACGCCGTGACGAGCAGCTCCGCGCCCGCGCGGGCGACCGCTCGGGCCGGCTCCGGGAACTCGATGTCGAAGCAGATGAGCGGCGCGATCAGCGTGCCCGCGAGCGGGACGATGAGCTGCTCCTCGCCCGCCGTGAAGGCCTCGGCCTCGGGGCCGAAGAGGTGCGTCTTGCGGTACACGCCCTCGAGCCGCCCGTCCGCTCCGATGCACGCCGCGGAGTTGGCGACGGCGCCGTCGAGGCGTTCGGCGAAGCCGACGACGACGGCAGTCCTCGTGGCGGCGGCCGCGCGCGCGATCTCCACCAGCGGCGCCGACGTCGTCGCGAGCGCGAGCTCGTCGAGCCGCCCCAGCGTGTAGCCGCCGAGGAACAGCTCGGGGAAGACGGCGAGGTCGGCCTCGGGTCGCTCGCGGAGCGCGCGGACGACGCGCGCGGCGTTGGCGTCGACGTCGCGCGGAGAGGGGGCGAGCTGGGCGAGCAGCGCGAGCATGCCGCTAGCGGCCGGCGCCTCCGTGGTGGGCCATCGCCTCGATGGCGATCCGCCCGGCCATCAGCGACGTGGCGGGCGTCGCCTCGAGGCTTGGCGCGGTCTCGACGACGTCGACGCCGACGAGCCCGTTACGGGCCACGCCGCGGACGAGCTCGATCGCCTCGCGGCTGGTGAGCCCCCCAGGGGTCGGGCAGCAGGTCGCTGCGGCGTGGGCGGCGTCGAGCGAGTCGACGTCGAACGAGAGATAGACGCCGTCGCTGCCGCCCGCCGCGACCTCGAGCGCGCGGTCGGCGGCCCACGCGGTCCCGCGCTCCCAGATCTCCTCGAGCCAGATGACCGTGATCCCGCGCTCGCGGCAGTACGCGATCTCCGTGCGCGGGTTCATCCAGCCGGAGATCGCGACGAGCGCGATGTGCGCCGGATCGAAGCCGGCGTCGACGGCCCGGGTGATCGGGCAGCAGTGGTTGAGCTCCTCGCCGCCGACGTCGGCGGCGGTGTCCAGGTGCGTGTCGATGAGGATCAGGCCGGGGTTGTCGACGTGCGCGCGCACGGCGCGGACGGCGGGGATCGTGATCGAGTGGTCGCCGCCGAGCGTGACGGGCAGCGCGTCGGCCGCGAGGATCTGACCGATGTCGGCCTGCGCGCGCGCGAACGTCTTCTCGGGGTTGGCGAGGGCGATGTCGCAGTCCCCGCAGTCGACCGGCTGCAGGGCTTCGACGAGGTCGAAGTCGTACATCGCGTTGTAGGTCAGGAACTGGCACGAGACGTCGCGGATCCCGCGCGGGCCGTAGTTCGCCCCGGTGCGCGAGATGTTCGTGGCGTCGAAGGGGATGCCGTAGATCGCCGCGCGCGCACCGTGGGCGCGGAGGGCGTCGGCGTCGGGCGCCACATGCGGCAGCCGCAGGAACGAGCCGGCAAGCCCGGCGTGCAACAGGCTGGTCCACATCGTCGTGTCGGCCGGCACCGGTTCGGTGGCCATCAGCGCTCCTTCCTCGACTTGCAAAAACGCTTTTGCACTTGGTGCGGTAGGAGTCTTGCAAAAGCGCTTTTGCGCTGTCAAGCTGCGGCGCGTCAATGGGCGGCACGGGCGAGCGCATCGGCATCAAGGAGGTGGCGGCGGCCGCGGGCGTCTCGATCACCACGGTGTCGCACGCGCTCAACGGCAAAGGCCGCCTGCCGGAGGAGACACGCGAGCGCGTCCGCGACGTCGCCGAAGCGCTCGGCTACGTGCCGAGCGCGACCGCTCGCAGCCTCGCGCGCGGCCGCACCGGCATCCTCGCGCTCACCGTCGCGCGGGTCGAGGCGATGCCGTTCTCGCTCGCCGACTTCGACTACTTCTCCCAGCTCATGAACGGAGCGAGCACTGCTGCGCTCGAGCGGGGCTACGCCCTCGTGCTCGCGCCGTCGGCCGCCGGCACGGACCTGCTCGACAGCGTGCCGCTCGACGGCGCGATCGTGGTCGACCCGGTACGGGGCGACCGGACGCTGGCGCATCTGCGCCGCCGTGGCGTGCCGGTGGTGACGACGGGCCGCGAGCCGGACGGGGTCGACGACGCTCCGTGGATCGACAACGATCACATCGCGGGCACGATGTCGATCCTCGACCATCTCGCGGCGGCCGGCGCGCGCCGAGTGGCGCTGATCACCACGCCGCCGGTCCACTCGTACACGATCGACAGCCAGGCCGCCTACCGCGACTGGTGCGCCGGCCACGGCAGCGACCCCGAGATCGCGATCGTCACCGGCACGCTGACCGAGGGCGAGGGGTACAGCGCGGCGCTCGAGCTGCTGGACCGCGACGATCCGCCGGACGGCATCTACGCCACGCTCGACCGCCTTGCGCTCGGCGTCCTGCTCGCCGCCCACGCCCGTGGCGTCGACGTCCCGGGCGAGCTGCTGGTGGCCGGATGCACCGATTCGCACGCAAGCCAGGGCGCCGCCCTGACCGCGCTGAGCCTCGACCCGGAGCGGATCGGCGTCGAGGCCGTCGAGAGCCTCATCGCGGTCACGGAGTCGCGCGCCGACCCGCCGGCGCACCGCTATGTGCCGACGACGGTGATCCCGCGCGCGTCGACCAAGGGCGGGTAAGGGGGTCAGACCCCCTTACCCGCGCGCAGGCCGTCAGCGCGTACGAGCGCGCCGATGACCCTGGTACTTGAAGTGCCGCTTGGCCGCGGCCTTGCGGGCGGCCCTCGCGGTCATCGCACGCTGCGGCAGCGCGCCGCGCTGGTTCGCCCAGAACCACAGGGCGTGATCGAGCGCGCCGCGGAACTCGCGCAGCGACTTCAGGGCGTTCCCGTTGAGCGAGTCCGCCTGCTGCTGAGCGAGCACCGGATCGGTCGGGAACGAGTTCATCGTGTCCGCCGGCGGCTGGCCGGTGACCGTGTCGATGTTGTCGCACGCCTCGTGGTAGCACGGGTCGTACTGCTCACCGGCGACGCCGCCGTAGATGGCGACCTCCGCCGGCGTCTTCGGCACCTCGGCGCCGGCGAACAGACCGCCGGCCGGGATGCCGCGGTTGATGAACCCGACGTAGTCGGAGCGGCCGTCGAACGCCTGCGGCTTCGTGGCCATGCCACGCCGCTGGAAGTAGCGCTTGAAGACCTCCTCGACCGTGCCCGAGCCCTCCGGGCCGGCCGAGCCGAGCTCGGAGCCGTCACCGTCATAGACGAGCCGCACGTAGTTCGGCGACGCGATCATGTCGGTGTCGATCATCACGTCGGTGTTGTCGACCTCGCGCTGGCTGAGCGCGGCGGCGTAGAACTGCGAGCCGACGAGCCCGTCCTCCTCGCCGCCGAACCACAGGAAGCGGATCTTGTTCTTCGGGTGCGTCTTGGCGACCGCCTCGGCGAGGTCGAGCTGCCACTACGTGCCGGAGCCGTCGTCATTGATGCCGGGCCCGGCCGGGACCGAGTCCAGGTGCGCGCCGGCGAGCACCATGTGCTTGTCCGACCCGTGCTTCGTCTCGGCCTGGACCTGCGGGAAGAACCGGTCCACGTTGACGCCGTTGGTCTTCAGCCGCACGGTCGGGTTCTGACCGTTCTTGAACGCCTGCAGCAGCTCGTTGCCGACCGCGAAGCTCGAGAACACCGCGGGGATGCTCAGGTCGGTCGGCCCGCTGCGGAAGCCGGCATTCATGCGCCCGGCGCTGTCGCCCTCGTTGAAGAGGATCACGCCGACCGCGCCGGCGGCCTGGGCGTTGGCGATCTTCTGCACGAACGGGCACGTGCCGCGCTGGATCAGCGAGATCGCGCCGCTCGTCGCCGCGGGGAAGTCCGCGGCCTCACACCCGGCCGTGTTGCTGTTGGCCGCCGGGCTCGGGACGACGTTGTCGTTGACCGGCACCACGGGCGCGGTCACTTCCTTGGTCGGCGAGAACTCGAACGTGATGTAGTCGACTGCCGGGCTGTTGTCGTCCGCGGCCGTACCGGGGACGTAGGTCTTGTTGTTCGGCGTGAGCTGCTGGAACTCGGGCGGCGCGGTCTCGCGCCACTCGGGCATGTTGAACTCGACGACCTTGACCTTGAGGCCGGCGCGCTTCATGCGCTCGCGCACGTACGCGACCGAGGCGGTGTAGCCCGGCGTCTCGGTGTGCCGCGTGCCGTTGTTCATGTCGGCGATCGTCTGCAGCGCCCGCTGGTGGGCGACGATGCCGCGTACCGACGACTTCGGCTTGTGCTTGTGGTGGCCGTGATGGCCGTGATGGCCGTGATGGCCGTGATTGCCGCGCGCCTGCGCAGCACTAGGAACGAAGGCGAACGCCGCCAGCATGGCGACGCAGGCGATCAGACGTGGTGTTCGCACGTCTTCCTCCCTCTTTTTGTTCGGCAACCCCCTCCCGAGGGGCCCCTGTTGTGGGTCAGCCTACTACGGGGACAGTCGTTCGGACCGCCACGACCCGTCCTCCTGCAGTAGGAAGTGCTCGCGATCGTGCAGGCGGTCGGCGCGGCCCTGCCACAGCTCGACGGCGTCCGGCCGCAGCCGGTAACCGCCCCAGTAGTCCGGTCGCGGAACCTCGTCCGGAAAGCGTTGCTCGACCTCCCGGACGCGCGCCTCGAGCTCGGCGCGATCCCCCAGCACCGTGCCTTGTGCCGACGCCCACGCGCCAATCTGCGCCCCGCGCGGCCGCGACGCGAAGTAGGCGTCGGACTCCGCGGCGGTCAGCTTCTCGACGCGCCCCTCGAGCCGGGCGGCGCGCTGCAGCGGCTGCCAGTAGAACGTCACCGCCGCGCGCGGGTTGGCGTCGAGCTCGCGGCCCTTGCGCGAGCCGTAGTTGGTGAAGAACTGGATCCCCTCGTCGTCGATGCCCTTGAGCAGGACGATCCGCACCGACGGGCGGCCGTCCGGGGTCGCGGTCGCCAGCGCCATCCGCTCGGCCTCGATGATCCCGGAGGCGGCCGCCTCCTCGAACCACTCCCGAACGAGAGAGAGGGGGTTCACAAGTTCATGGCGACGTACTTGATGTTCAGGTACTCGTCGATGCCCTCGGGGCCGCCCTCGCGGCCGAAGCCGGAGGCCTTGACGCCGCCGAACGGCGCGGCCGGGTTGGAGACGATGCCCTGGTTAAGGCCGACCATGCCGGTCTCGAGCTTCTCGACGACGCGGAACGCGCGCTTGATGTCGCGCGTGTAGACGTAGGCGACGAGCCCGTACTCGGTGTCGTTGGCGGCGGCGATCGCCGCGTCCTCCTCGTCGAAGGAGATGACCGGGGCGACCGGGCCGAAGATTTCCTCCTTGAGCAGCCGCGCGTCGCCGGTCACGCCGCCGAGCACGGTCGGCTCGTAGAAGTAGCCCGCGCCGTCGCGCGACTGGCCGCCGACGAGGATCTGCGCGCCCTTGCCGGTCGCGTCGTCGACGAGCTCGGCGACCTTCCCGCGCTGATCGCCGTCGATCAGCGGGCCGACCTTGACGTCGTCCTCGGTGCCGCGGCCGACCTTCATCGCGCCGAGCTTGCCCGCGAGCTTCTCGGTGAACTCGTCGGCGACCTTGCCGGCGACGTGGAAGCGGTTGGCGGCCGTGCACGCCTCGCCGATGTTGCGCATCTTCGCGATCACGGCGCCCTCGACCGCGGCGTCCACGTCCGCGTCCGGGAACACGATGAACGGCGCGTTGCCGCCCAGCTCCATCGACGTGCGCAGGAGGCCGTCGGCCGCCTGCTCGACCAGCTTGCGGCCGACCTCGGTCGAGCCCGTGAACGTGAGCTTGCGCAGCCGCGGGTCGGAGATGATCGGCTTGGAGACCTCGGAGCTCGAGCTCGACGTGATCACGTTGAGCACGCCCGCCGGGAGGCCGGCTTCCTCGAACAGCTTCGCCAGCGCGAGCATCGACAGCGGCGTCTGCTGCGCCGGCTTGATCACCATCGTGCAGCCGGCGGCGACGGCCGGGCCGATCTTGCGCGTGCCCATCGCGGCCGGGAAGTTCCACGGCGTGATCGCGTAGCACGGGCCGACCGGCTGCTTCATCGTGATGAGGCGCCCGACGCCGTTCGGCGCGGTCGCGTAGCGGCCCTCGATGCGAACGGCCTCCTCGGCGAACCAGCGCAGGAACTCGGCGGCGTAGGCGATCTCGGCCTTGGACTCGGCGAGCGGCTTGCCCATCTCGAGCGTCATGAGCAGCGCCAGCTCGTCGGCGCGCTCGTTCATCGCTTCGAAGACACGGCGCAGGATCTCGCCGCGCTCGCGCGGGGGGTGCGCCGCCCACTCCTCCTGGACGGCCACGCACGCGTCGAGCGCGGCCTTGGCGTCGTCGGCGGTCGCGTCGGCGACCTCGGCGATCGTGTCGCCGGTCGACGGATCCTCGACGGCGAGTGTCTCGCCGCCGCCCGCGTCGCGCCACTCGCCGGCGATGTACAGCTGGGTCGGCGCGGCCTCGACGGCCGCGGTCTCGTTGTCGGCTGTGATGCTCATGCCACCACCGTTTCGGTTCCGAGTTGCTCAGAGATGGAGACGTCGATCGAGTAGTCGATCGGGACGACGATCAGCGAGGGGACGTCGAGGCTCAGGGCGTGCCGCAGATGGCGCCCGAGGTCGTCGACGCCCTCGCAGCGCCAGGCCGGCATGCCGAAGGCGTCGGCCAGGCGCACGAAGTCGGGGTTCGTGAAGTCGGTCCCGAAGTGGCGGCCGAACTTCTTGTCCTGCTTCCAGACGATCGATCCGTACTGGGCGTTCTCCCAGATCACGTTGACGACCGCGGTGCGCAGCCGCACGGCGGTCTCGAGCTCCTGCGCGTTCATCATGAACCCGCCGTCGCCGCTGACGGTGACGACGTTGCGGTCGGGATGCACGAGCTTGGCCGCGATGCCGGTCGGCAGCGCGATGCCCATGCCCGCGAGGCCGTTCGCGATGAATACGGTGTCCGGCTCGTGCGCGGGGAACATGCGCGCGATCCACAGCTTGTGCAGCCCGACGTCGGAGATGAGGATGTCCTGCCGGCCGAGCGCCTGGCGGATCTCCCACAGGACCCGCGGCGGCTGCATCGGGAACCCGTCGTCGTCCTTGGCCGCTTCGAAGCGGCCGAGCACGATGTCGTTCAGGCGCGACCGCGCGGTCGTGACGGCGGTGGTCCCGAGCTCGCGCGCGAGCACGCCGAGGATGTGCGCGATGTCGCCGATCAGGTCGGCCTCGGTGACGAAGTGCTCGTCGACGTCCGGGGAGACGGTGTCGATGCACACGATCCGCTTGTCGCGCTTCGGGTTCCAGTTCGCCGGCGCGTGCTCGACGAGGTCGTAACCGACGGTGATCACGACGTCGGCGTCCTCGAATCCGGCGAGCGCGTAGTCGCGCGACTGCAGCCCGACGGTCCCGCGCGCCCGCGCGTCCTCGTAGTCGAGCATCCCCTTGCCCATGAACGTCTCGGCGACGCCGATGCCGGTCATCTCGGCGAACCCGCGCAGCGCCTCCGCCGAGCCGGTGCGGGCCACGCCGTTGCCCGCGAGGACGATCGGGAACTCCGCGCCGGCGATGACGTCGATCGCCGCGCGCAGCTCGTCGCCGCTCGGCTCCGGCCGGCGGCGCGCGCGACGCCCCGGCAGCGGCTCGCCGTCGACGTCCTCGGCCATCACGTCCTCGGGCAGCTCGATGTGCGTCGGGCCGGGCTTCTGGGCCTCGGCGACCTTGAACGCCTTGCGGACCACCTCCGGGATCACGCGCGAGGAGTACAGCCGCGTGTTGAACTTGGTGATCGGCCGCAGCATGCTCACCACGTCGATGTGCTGGTGCGACTCCTTGTGCATGCGCTCGAGGTCCGCCTGCCCGGTGAGCGCCACCATCGGCGAGCGGTCCAGGAACGCGTCGGCGACGCCGGTCACGAGGTTGGTCGCCCCGGGGCCGAGCGTGCCGAGGCACACGCCGGCCGAGCGCGTGAGCCGGCCGTACATGTCGGCCATGTAGGCGCCGCCCTGCTCATGGCGCACGGGCACGAATTCGATCTGGCACGCGTCGAGCGCCTCGTTGAGATCGAGGGTCTCCTCGCCCGGGATCCCGAAGACGTAGCGCACGCCCTCGGCCTCGAGACATTGCACAAACAGTTCCGACGCCTTCATCGAGTCCTAGTCTTCCGCAACTTCTGGGTGGAGGATGTGTCGGGCTACCCTGACGCGTTCTCCCCTATGCGCCGCCTCGCCCTGCTCACCCTAGCCGCGTGCCTGCTGCTCGCCGCGCCCGCCGCGGCGGCCAAGAAGCGCTTCACGATTCGTGGCGCGGGCTTCGGGCACGGCGTCGGCCTGAGCCAGTACGGCGCGTACGGATACGCCCAGCACGGCGTCACGTACGACGCGATCCTGCGCCACTACTACACGGGCACCGAGCTCGGGACGGCCGACCCGGCGCAGACCGTGCGGGTGCTCCTGCAGTCGCCGGGGACCGCCAGCTTCAGCGGCGGCGTGCGCGCCGGCACGCGCAAGCTGAGCGCCGCCAAGACGTACCGCGTGCGCCGCTACGGAGCCACGCAGGTGGAGCTGCTGTCGCCGCGCGGCAAGCGGCTGGGCGTCTTCTCGGCGCCGCTGCAGGTGGCCGGCAAGGGCAACGTGCTGCGGCTCGGCGGCGCGGGCAGCTACCGCGGGCGGCTCGAGTTCCGGCCCGGGCTCTTCAGCGGCGTCAACGCGATCAACGCGGTCGCCCTCGAGGACTACGTGGCCGGCGTGGTTGCGCGTGAGTCGCCGTCGTCGTGGCCGCAGGAGGCGCTCAAGGCGCAGGCGGTTGCGGCGCGCACGTACGCGATCACGACCTCGCGCGCGGAGGGCGAGTTCGACCAGTACGCCGACACGCGGTCGCAGGTCTACGGCGGCATCGCGGCCGAGACCGCGTCCACGAACGAGGCCGTCACCGCCACGAGCGGCCAGGTCGTCACCTACGAGGGCGAGCCCGTGGTCACCTACTTCTTCTCGACCTCCGGTGGCCGCACCGAGGACGTCGAGAACTCGTTCGTGGGCAGCGACCCCAAGCCGTGGCTGAAGTCGGTCAAGGACCCGTACGACGATGTGTCGCCCAAGCACCGCTGGGGCCCGATCCGGATGAGCATGGGCAGCGCCGCGGGGCGGCTCTCGGGCCTGGTGAAGGGCCGCTTCAAGGGCATCCGCGTGCGCAAGCGCGGTAGTTCGCCGCGGATCGTCACCGCCTACGTCATCGGCAGCGGCGGCCGCACGCGCGTGAGCGGCGCGACGCTGCGCGCCCGCCTCGGGCTGCTCGACACGTGGGCGTACTTCACGTCGATCGGGACGCGCAAGAAGAAGCCGCCGACGGCCGACCCGGGCACGGGCGGCACGAAGCCGCCGGACGCGAAGGTTGCCGGCCCGCGGGCCCGCAGCATCCTCACCGGGACCGTCTACCCGGAGCGCGTCGGCGCCGAGGTGCAGATCCAGCTGCGCCGCGGCGGCCGCTGGCAGACCGTGACGCGCACGGTCGTGCGCCGCGGCGGCCGCTACAGCGCAGCGGTCGCCGCCGCGGGCACGTACCGGGCGATCTTCTCCGGTGACGCCGGCCCGTCAGTGCGCGTCGGCTAGATCTGCCCGCGAAGCGCGCCGCCTTCTGGCTGTTTGGCCGCCTGTGGCGGCATCTGTGATGCTCCGTTCACGATGACCGTCGCTCCCGGAGTCGGCGGTGGACTCGCCACTGTGGTGTTGCGCTCGGCCGCCGATGAGCGCCTCGTCGAGCACGTGCGCGGGGGCTCCTCGGAGGCGTTCGAGGCGCTCTTCGACCGCTATCACCCGGGCGTCCTGGCGTTCTGCGCGCACACGCTCGGCTCGCTCGACGAGGCGGAGGACGCCGCGCAGCTGACATTCCTCGTCGCGCACCGCGACCTCGTGCGGAACGCGCACCCGGTGGCGCTCCGCGCGTGGCTGTACGGCATCGCCCGTCACCGTTGCCTGATGGCGCTGCGAGCTCGCCGCGATCACCCGATCCGAGACGTTGCCGATCCCGCGCGGCGCTACGAGCTCAGCGCCGAGGTCGGCGTGCGCGACGACGTGCGTCGGCTGCTGGCCGACGTCGCGCGGCTTCCCGACAATCAGCGCGCCGCGCTGGTGCTCGCTGAGATCGGCGGTCTCTCGCACGCCGAGATCGCCAGGATCCTCGGATGCCCGCGCACGAAGATCAAGGCGCTGGTGTTCCAGGCCCGCTCGGCGCTGCGCGTCGCGCGGGCCGCGCGCGACATCCCGTGCGCCCAGGTCCGTGAGCAGCTCGCCACGCTGCGCGGGCCGGCGCTCGCCCACGCCACGCTACGCCGGCACCTCGATGACTGCCCGGGCTGCCGCGCGTATCGCGATGCGATCCGCAGCCGGCGGCGCCGTCCGGTGCCGCGGCTGGCCTGGGCCCCGTTCGTCGGCATCAAGCGCACCGCTGCCGGCGCGATCGTCGTATCGGGCAGCGGCGCCGGAGGCTCGGCGCTGACAGGCGGGGCACTCGGCGGCGCCGGCCTGGTCGTTGCCGTGACGATCGCGGCGACCGCCGGGCCGCCGGTCGGACGAGATGTCGCCGTGCCGGTGCGGCCGATCGCCCGTGCCGCCGCACCCGCCTCGTTCCCGGCCCAGCACGCGGGATCGAGCGCGCCCGCGGGCGTCATCGGGATTCGTGACACGCGCGGCACGCCGCTGGCGGGCAGCCTCGCCGGTACCGGAGACGAGGCGGCCACGCCCGGCACGGGAGGACCGTCGGACTCGCAGGAGGCGCCGATGGAGCGCGATCTCCGAGGGCCGGA
>Ga0111538_10005894_pt1 | contig 16659 bp, 13 predicted proteins | sample SoiMethybrSBSTD1_FD_79669 | JGI IMG/M metagenome (GOLD analysis project Ga0111538, IMG submission 79669) | Bulk soil microbial communities from a Populus tree surrounding site in Tennessee, USA - Soil MetaG P. TD hybrid SBSTD1 (version 2)... | ecosystem: Environmental > Terrestrial > Soil >...
ACCCGTCCGGAGAGTCCACCCGATGCCGCACCACCTCCTGATCGTCGACGACGAACCTGCGACCGCCTGGGCGCTCGCCGAAGGCCTGGCCGACGACGGGTTCACGATCGACACCTTCCGCACTGCCGAGGAAGCATGCCAGTGGCTGCGTCACTCGCGCAGCGACCTGGTCATCTCCGACCTGCGCCTGCCCGGCATGAGCGGACTCGACCTCGCCCGCAAGCTGGCGCGCGGACGCAACGCGCAGCCGGTCATCATCGTCACCGCCTACGGTTCGGTCGAGACGCTGCGCTCGCTGCGCGAAGCCGGCGTGGCCGACTGCTTCTCGAAGCCGTTCGCGATCGACGCGCTGCGCCTCGCGGTCCGCCGCGCGCTGTCGGCGCGCGATGCCTCCGCCCGCCGTGAGATCACCCGCCGTCGCCGGACCGCGACGCCGCGCCGGAAGGCCGCGTGAGACGCGCCCCGGTGGTGGTCGGTCGTACGCGCGTGCGCCGTTCGGTGCGCGCCACCCTGGCGCGCCAGACCCAGCGCGAGCGCATGGTGCTCGCACTGCTCCTGGTCGACCGGCTGCGTCCGGTCGAGGTTGCGACCACGCTGCGCATGTCGGTCCGCCAGGTCGAACGCATCCGTGTGTTCGCGCTCGCGCGTCTGGCACGCACCGCCACCTCGGCCATCGACAGCGCTCCGCTCCGGAGGGCCGCGTGAACGCGCCCCTGACCCCGAGCGCCGATCCGCGGCGCGACCTGCCGGCCGGCGAGGCGGCGCGTCGCGACGTGATCGATGCCGCGATCGGATCGCTGCAGCGCGAACAGCGCCGCCTCGAGCGGATCGGCTTCGAGCTGCCGCTCGCGCGTTGTCACGACCAGCTTCGCTACTGGCAGTTCCTGTCCGGAATGTTTGCCGCCGCCGCAACCACCGAGCGTCCCCTGACCCCGAGTCGTGCATGGCCGGTCGACGGTTCCCGGTGAAGCGCGACGCGCTGAAGCTGGTGCGCGGCGGAACGCCGACGCCCCGTCCGGAGGATTCCGATCATCCGGCGCGCTGGGCGCGTCCGCACGTGCGCACGATCGCGATCACCAGCGGCCGCGAGGGTGTCGGACGCAGCCAGCTGGCCGCCAACCTGGCGGTCGCCCTCGGTGAGCGCGGCGCGAAGGTGTTGCTGGTCGATCTCGACCTGCGCGACGGCGGGCTGGATCTGCTGCTCGGCGTTCATCCGCGTCACGACCTGCATCACTGGCTGTGTGGCGACCAGAGTCTCGAGCAGATCGTGGTGGCCGGACCGAAGAACGTGCGCCTGGTGCCCGCCGGGACCGGCGCGCCGGAGCTGGGCGAGCTCGACGACTACCGCCGCGAGTGCCTGCTGCGCGGACTCGGTCAGCTCGAAGCCGAGATCGATCTCATCCTGCTCGACCTGCCGCCCGGCCGGACGCCGCAGGGTGCCGCGTTCGCGCTCGCGGCCGACGACGTGATGGTGCTGACCACGCCCGAGCTGCCGGCGTTCGCCGACGCGTACGCACTGGTGAAGGAACTGGCGGCGCGCGGACTCACGCGGCCCCCGGGACTGATCGTCAACATGAGTGGCACCCCCGAAGAGGCGGCCGAGACCGCGCACCGGATCCGCGTCGTCGCGCGGCGCTTCCTGTCGCTCGAGATCGGGATCTGGGGTGCAATCCCGCTCGATCCCGCTGTGCCGCGCTCCGCGCGACTCCAGGAGCCGGTGGTGTCCGCATTCCCCGACTGTCCCGCGTCCGGCGCGTTTCGCGCCCTCGCGGCCGAGCTGTGGCCCGCTGCACCGGATCCCCTGACCACCGACCGCCCTGAAACCCCCTTGCGTCTGGAAGCCTAGGAGGCACCCCATGCCCCGCGCCGCCGCCTCACCCCGCCGTTCGACTGCCGTGAAGACCCGTCGCGTTCCCGCGCGCCGTCCCGCGTCCGCTGCTCCCGTCGTGCGCGTGGTTCCGCGCCCGGCGGTGGCGGTGCGGCGCGAGCCGGCCAAGGCGGCAGCGCGTCCCGCGGCCAAGCCGGTGCTCGCCCGTCCGACGCTGGTGAAGACGAATGGAGGGCGCCCCGCGTCCGCGCCGATTGCGCGTGCGGCGCTGGCCAAAGCGAATGGTGCGCTGGCGAAGGCGAACGGTGCGCTGGCCGCGGCCAAGGTGAATGGTGCGCGTCCGGTCGCCGCGGTCGCCGCCGCGCCGGCCGCCATCACCTACAACAAGGACAATCTGCTGACGCGGTTCGCGCCGCTCGTGCGCCACGTGGTCGAGCGGATCGCGACCACGCTGCCGCGCAACGTCGATCACGAGGACCTGTATTCGGCCGGCGTGCTCGGCCTGCTCGATGCGCACGCGAAGTTCGACGCGCACAAGGGCGTGAAGTTCGAGACCTACGCGGTGTGGCGGATCAAGGGTGCGGTGCTCGACCAGCTGCGCGCGCTCGACTGGGCGTCGCGCTCGATGCGGCGCAAGGCGCGCAACCTCGACGGCGTCACCCGACAGCTCGACCAGCGTCTCGGACGCGCGGCCTCCGACGAGGAAGTCGCCAAGGAAATGCGGATGTCGCGCGAGGACTTCTATCGGATGCTCGACCAGGTGCGCGGCGCGGTGCTGGTGTCGCTCGACGAGGCGCGCTCCGGCGACGAGCAGGAGCCGACCACGCTCGCCGACCACCTGCCCGACCCGAACGGCATCGACCTCCAGGAGAAGCTCGCCGAGGAGGAGGACAAGCTGCTGCTGCTGCGTCTGCTCGACCAGCTGCCGGAGCAGGAGCGGGTGGTGGTCGCCCTCTACTACTACGAGCACATGACGCTCAAGGAGATTGGACGCGCGCTCGGGATCTCCGAGTCGCGGGTCTCGCAGGTCCACACGCGTGCGATGTCGCGCCTGCGCCTGCGGCTCCAGAACGTGACCGCGGAGGCCGCCTGATGGCGACCGCACCGCATTCGGAATACGGATTCCCCCCGGCGCCGTGGACGGCGCTGCGCGACGCGCTGCTCGCGCACGCGGACGAGCACCAGCGCGCCGGCGACGAGGTGGGCGCTGCGCGTCTGCGCATGATGGTGGGCGGCTGGTGGGAGGAGCAGAACGTGTGGTCCGGGCGGGTGGTCGAGACGCTGCGGCTCCACCACGAGGTCAACAACGCGCTGGTCGGCGTGAGCGGCAACGCGCAGCTGCTGCTGCTCGGACCGCTCGGCAGCCAGCCGGGAGTGCGCGAGCGGCTCGAGACCGTGCTGCGCGAGGCGCGGCGGATCGAAGGATTGGTGAGCCGCCTGCGCGCGCTGCGCGCGGCGATCGAGCCGGGACCGTTCCCGGCGGGAGGGCAGGGATGAGCCGCGGACCGCAGCGGATCGGAAACGAACCCAACCCGGCATTCCCCGGACGTTCGGGTGACGCCGACGAACGGGGCCAGCGCCGCCGTGCTTCGCGCTCGCTGTGGGCGGCGTGCGAGGCCCTGCTGTCGGCGGAGCCGCGCGCGATCGCGCGCGCGCTCGACGCGCTCGCCCAGGCGTTCGACTGCGAAGGGGTCGCGATCCATGCGCTCGCCCCGACCGGAACGCTCGATCCGCTGTGCGCGCGCGGCGAGTGGAAGCACAAGCCCGGCGACCTGCGCGCGTGTCTGAGCGTGCCGCTGCACCGCGCGGACGAGCGGGTCGGCACCGTCGACCTGGTCGCGCGTGCCGGCCGGGGCTGGACTCCGGCGCAGATGAGCCTGGTGCGAACCGCTGCCGGCGCGCTCGGCGCGGCGCTCGGTGCGCGCCTCGAGCTGACGCGCCTGCGTTCGGCGCCCGGACGCGATTCGATCACCGGTCTGCCCGACGCGACCATGTTCCACGGCCGGCTCGACGAGGAGCTGGCGCGGTCACGACGCCAGGGCACTCCGGTCGGTCTGCTGATGCTCGATCTCGATCACTTCGGCGCACTGAACAAGAAGTACGGACGCCCGACCGGCGACCGCACGCTCGCCGAGGTCGCGCTGGTGATGCGCCTGGTGCTGCGTGAATCGGACGTGATCGGACGGCTGGGCGGCGATCAGTTCGCCATCCTGCTGCCCGAGACCGATGCGGTCCCGGCCCGTCGCTGTGCCGAGCGCCTGCTCCACGCGCTCGAGGAACACCGGTTCGAACGGGTCGGCCCGCTGTCCGCCTCGGTCGGAATCGTGACGGCGCCCAAGCACGGCGCGGATTCACTGACGTTGCTCGATGCGGCCGACCGTGCGCTCGGGCTGGCGAAGAAGGCGGGTCGCCGGCGCGTGACCGCGACCCCCGGGCCGGTGGCCCAGTAAGGCGAATGACGATGCGCGGCGAATCCAGTCAGCCCACCGGTCCCGGCGTGCCGCCGGGTGGATCGTGGAGCGCTCCGGCCGGCCACGGCTCGCGCGACCCCGGTCCTCCCGCGCCACGGGTGCGCGTGCTGGTGGTCGACGATGAGCCGAGCGTCGCCGACGTGTGCCGCGAGTTCCTGTCGGGCGAGGGCTACGACGTCACGGTCGCGGACAGCGGGGAAGAGGCGCTGCGCCTGATCCCGACGCTGCAGCCGGATGTCATCCTCACCGATATCAACCTGCCGGGCGTCTCGGGACTCGAGGTGATGCGTCACGCCCGCAGCACCGATCCCGATGCCTGCATCATCGTGGTCACCGGCTACGCCTCGACCGGGAGTGCGATCGATGCATTGCGCCAGGGCGCCTACGACTACGTGACCAAGCCGTTCGATCTCGAAGCGGTCGAGAAGATCGTGAAGCGGGGGAGCGACATTCGGCGGCTCACGCTTTCGAACCGTCACCTGATCGAAGAGCTGCGGACCAAGAACGAGATTCTCAGCCACCACGAACACGAGCTGCGCGAGCGCGTGCGCCTCGCCACCCAGCAGCTCAGTCGCCTCTATGAAGTGGGCAAGGAAATCAGCGCCAGCCTCGAGCTGGGCCCCCGGCTCAAGGTCATGGTCGCGCGTGCGGCCGACATGGTCGAGGCGCCGTCGGCGGTGATCTACCTGCGGGTCGACGCGAGCGACGAATTTCGCGCTCAGGCCGAGCATGGGATCACCTCCGTCCCGCTGATCGACGACGCTCCGCATCTGCTGCTGGGCAGCGATCATCCGCTTGCGCGCTGTGCGATCCGGCAGGAGCCGGTCATCGCCGGATGCGAAATCGGGGATGCGCCGGTGGTTCTGCCGGGTTTCGCCGACGAGCGCGTGGCGTGCGTGATCGGCGTGCCGCTGGTGAGCGAGGGCACGGTGGTCGGGATTCTCGCGGTGTTCGGCAAGCCGGGCGGCTTCACGGTCGACGACCAGGACGTGCTGACGCTGTTCGCGTCGCAGGCGGCGATCGCGCTCCGCAACTCGCAGCTCTACGAGCACGCCAAGAGTCTCGACCGCCTGAAGTCCGAATTCGTGGCGGTGGTCTCGCACGAGATCCGCACCCCTCTGACTTCGGTCAAGGGTGCGATCGAGCTGCTCGCCGACGAGCACTACTTCCAGAACAACGAGCAGCAGATGAAGCTGCTCACGATCGCCCACGCGAACGCCGAGCGGCTGCTGGTCCTGATCAGCGACATCCTCGACTTCTCGAAGCTCGAGTCGTCGTCGCTGCCGATGAACATGGAGACCCAGCGGATCGAGCCGGTGCTGCAGCAGGCGGCCCACAACCTGCGCACGCTGATCGAGGAGCGCCGGATCCAGCTCGAGGTCGTGCTCGCGCCCGACCTGCCCGATCTGGTGATGGACGCGAACCGGATTGCGCAGGTGGTCACCAACCTGCTGTCGAACGCGATCAAGTTCTCGACCGAGGGCGGCCGGATCGAGGTGATGGCGGACCTCGACGACGGAGCGGTGCGCGTCAGCGTGCGCGATCACGGCGAGGGCATCGCGCCCCAGAGCCTGCCCAAGCTGTTCCAGAAGTTCAGCCAGGTCGATTCGAGTGCGACGCGACGCGCGGGCGGCACCGGGCTCGGCCTCGTGATCTGCAAGGGCATCATCGAGCAGCACGGTGGCACCATCCAGGTCGAGAGCACGCCCGGGCTCGGCAGCACGTTCTATTTCGTGCTGCCTTCGTCGCCTCCGGTCGCGACGCACGAGCACGCCGGCTGATCGCGCGCACGCGCGAACCCTTCCTTCATCACGAAATTCCTTCTGCACCTTGACCTCGGGTCGCACCGCGCGATAGCGTGCGTGCGACGCAAGGATGCTGTGCGCGAAACCCAACCATGGGGTTCGCGTTCCTCGACCCACGTACGAGCGCCATGGACGACGCCGTTCGCCGGGGCGTGCACACGCCCCCTGATCTTCGCCGACTGCCGGCTTCCGTCACCCGCAGCGTGATCGCTGCCGGGGGACTCGCGGTCGTGCCTGCGCCCAATCCGCTGCCGCACGGCTGGACGCCGGGAATCGCCGCGCTGGCGATTGCCGTGATCGCGGTGCTCGCGATCGCAACCGCGCTCCTCCAGCTGCGCCCCGCGGGCGGCCGCCGCCGAGCCGGCCGGGTCCGCCACCAGGGACGTCCGTCGTTCCGCCGTCCCGGCGACACGCTCGCCACGGTCCATCTCATCAGCGCATCCGAGGGCCCGTTCGCGGTGCAGGGTGTGATCGAATCGGTGCGCGAGTTCATGTTCCGCGGCGAGCGCGTCCTGATGGTCGACGCCGGACGGCGGATCGACCTGCACGATGCGTTCGGGCGCGATGCGCGCTGGGGATTCGGCGAATGCCTGCAGGGAACGTTGCCGCTGCTCGGCGTGATCCAGGAGACCGGCTACTCGGGCCTCTACCTGCTGGCCCGGGGCTCGACCGGCGCCGAGACGTGGAGCGCGCTCGGCCGGCTGCTCGACGACGCCGCGCCCCACTTCACCCGCGTGATCCTCGCGGTCGATCCGGCGTGTCCCCACGCGGCCGGCGACGCCCTGCGCGGCCGCGTGGTGGAAGGCTGGTGGGCGGGCGGCGTGCCGGTGCCGCGCGCCGGGCAGGCGCTCGCCGAGCGGATCGGCATCAAGTTCCACGGCCTCACCCTGCGCTCGACGATCGAGGACGCGATCGAAGCGCTGTTCGATCTGCCTACGCCGCCGGCTCCGCTGCCGCGCGCGGTGATCGCCGAGCAGCTTCCGCCCGGGGTGCGCCTGCTGCCGAAGACGCCGCCCGCGCCGGCCGCGCCGCCGCGGCCCGAGGTGATCGACTGGAATGACGCGGTCGGCGAGCGGCTGCGCTTTCTGGCATGGGCTCGACGCCTGCACGAATCCACGTCGGGAGCGGTCTGACCGCTCGCAGTTGCGCGCAGTGCGCCGGGCTGGCTAACGTGCCCGGCTTCGCTGTCCGCACCCCCGGAGGATCCGCATGCGCATCCTGGTGACCGGCGGAGCCGGATTCATCGGCTCCACAGTGGCCGATCGCTTCCTGTCGCTCGGCCACGAGGTCGCGATCCTCGACGACCTGTCGACCGGCTTCCGCGAGTTCGTCCACCCGAAGGCGCAGTTCCATCACGCCAGCGTCGCCGATCCGGCCGCGGTCGAGCGGGTGTTTGCGAGCTTCCGTCCCGAGCTCGTGGATCACCACGCGGCCCAGATCGACGTCCGTCACTCGGTCACCGATCCGGTCCACGACGCCACCATCAACCTGCTGGGTGGACTGGTCCTGCTCCAGGCCTGCACGCGTCACCAGGTGCGGAAGTTCGTGTACGCCTCGACCGGTGGCGCGCTGTACGGCGAGGGTCGCATGCTGCCGGCGACCGAGGACCATCCGGTCAATCCCGAGGCGCCGTACGGCGCCAGCAAGCACGCGCTCGAGCACTACCTCTACATCTGGAAGCTGCTTCACGGCCTCGACTACACCGTGCTGCGGTATCCGAACGTCTACGGACCGCGCCAGAATCCGCACGGCGAGGCGGGCGTCAACGCGATCTTCATCGGCCTGATGCTGGAGGGCCGGCGGCCGAAGATCTTCGGCACCGGCGACCAGGTGCGCGACTACCTGTTCGTCGACGACGTGGTCGACGCGAACGTGATCGCGCTCGAGAAGGGCAGCGGCGAGATGCTCAACATCGGAACCGGGGTCGGCACCTCGGTGCTCGACATCGTGCGCGAGCTGAACGTGATCCTCGGCACCGCGATCGAGCCGATCCACGAAGCGGCGCGGCCCGGCGAGATCCAGCGCATCTTCCTCGACGCGTCGCGCGCACGCGCCTCGCTCGGCTGGGCGCCGAAGGTGTCGTTCCGCGAGGGTCTGCGCCGCACCGTCGAGTGGTCGAAGGCGAATCCACTGCCGACGCGCTAGTCGCTAGCGCACCAGCCGCATCGCCAGGAAGCCGAACGTCTCGCGGCGATTGACACCTGCGACGTGGTCGGCGTCGTCGATCCACCGCCGTCCCGCCCCGAGCATCAGGTCGACACCGCTGCGCGGCCACCAGCGGACCATGCCCTCCAGCTCGCGGGTGCGCTCGCTCGGCGGCGTGAACTTCCACACGTCGACGTCGGGCGAGCCGGGGACGAACGGATCCTCGAGCCCGCTGTTGCCCAGCTTCTGATCGGCGGCCCGCAGTCCGAGCTGCCAGGCGTCGTTCGGATCCCAGCCCAGGCGCAAGGCGATCCGCAGCGCGTCGGGACCATCCGGCCAGCCGAGCGGCTCGCCGTGCGTCTCGAACGCCCGGCCGAAGAACGACGTGTACACGTAGCGGCTCACGCGGGTCGCTTCGACGCCGCCGGTCGCGCGTCCGCCCATCAGGTCGGTGACGCCTTCGAGCCCGAACTGGAAGCCGAGCTTGTTGGGAATGTCGCCGGTCTTCGCGTGCAGATCGTCGATCAGGACCTCGCCGTAGACCCGCAGGCCCGGCACGATGCGCCATGCGATATCGGACGCGATCTGGACGTTGTTGCGCAGCGCCACCCCGGAGTCGGGCTCGTCCTGAACCTGGAGCCGCTGGACCAGCACGTAGGGAATGACGCCGACCAGGTAGAGCGGCTGCCACGCCTCCGAGCGGTAGCGGGCGGCCTCGGACAGGCCGATGCGCAGGCCATCGAGCGGCTGCCACTCGATCCGGTGTGCGGCCAGCTGCTCACCGCCGGCGGACGCGAGCGTGCCGTTGATTGCGATCGCGTCCGCGCGCAGGAACTCGATCCGCGCGCGCATCGAGAGCGCCGTGATCGGCGGCGCGGTCTTCGACAGCAGGAGGGATCCCTCGAATCCCGGGCCCCAGTGGAACTGCCCGCGACCCAGCCGGACCGCCCAGTTGCCCGCGTCGTCGGTGTAGGCGAGCGAGGCGGCGACCATGTGGGTGACCAGGTCGTTGCCGGGCACGATCGGGTCGGCGAACGACCGCGCCTGGTCGACGCGCCCGATCAGCAGGTCGGTGAACACGCTCCAGTGGCCGGTTCCGCCGCCGATCCGGGTCCGGACTCCGCTCCCCGAGGCAAAATGCGAGGCCTCGCCGTGCTGGACGTCGCCGCGGCCTTCGAGCCCGGCCGAGAGCTCGAACCGCTCCTGATGGGGACCGGTCCGGCTCCAGAGCCGTGGAGTGGACCCGCCGACCGGCAACCCCAGGGTGTCCGGGAGGTCGCGGAGCAGGGCGCGCCCGAGCCGGGCCCGGGCGATCGTGGACGCGGCGGATCGGACCGTGTCCGACCCGGCCGGCCCCGCCAGCTCGAGAACCTGCAGGGGCCGCATGTGCAGGCGCCGAAGCCGCAGACCGGGGCCGTATGCCGGGCCCTCGAGGTCGAGGATTCGTAGTTCGGCTTCGAGTGGATCGCCGACCGGGATCTCGTCCACCGGACCACCGCGGGCAGAGCGTGCACACGCCGTCATGATCAGGAGAACGAAACAGAATTGACCGAAGGAGCGGCCGGCGGACCGGACACTTCTTCCGTGTGTGTGCGATCCAACGAACCCTGCGGCCACGATCATGGCGCGCGACTCTAGCAGACACGCGAGGCCGGCACGGAAGCCGGGCGGATGACGACGAACGCTGTATTTCACATGGGGTTCTGTAACCTTTTTCCTTTTGCAAAGCCATGCCTCCCCGTATTCTTGGGGCCGCTTTACCTCCGGTTCACTCAACCCCGAACCGGTCCCCGCCGCACCCCGTTGTCCCCAGTCCCACGGGAGGTCCCTCGATGGTTCGTTTGCGACTCTTTGGCGTTTTCATCCTGGCTGGCGTTCTTGCCGCCGGAGCCGCGTTCGCCCAAACCAGCAAGCTCAATCCGCGCGCGCGCGTTGCGATTGCCCAGCTGAATTCGGGCATGACGGCAGCGGCCGCCCGTGCGAGCGGTGAAGCCGTGACCGAAGAAGGAAATCTCGACGCATTCATCACCGGCACCGTCAGCCGTTCAACGCTCGAGGCGCTGGGTGTGCGGATTCGCACCGAAGTGCCGGGCGCGGGCGTGTTCACCGCCGACATCCCGTTCACTGCGGTCGACGCAGTGGCCGCGCTGCCGGGTGTGCGTTCGATCCAGGGCTCGGCCCCGGTCGAGCTCGAACTGAACGCCAGCGTGCCGACCACCAACGCCCACGCGAACCGCGGGGCGGGCCCGACGTTCACCGGCATCAACGGCGCCGGCGTGCTGGTCGGCGACGTCGACACCGGCTTCGATTACAAGCATGGCGACTTCCGCGATGCCGCGAACAACACCCGGTTCGTCAACATCTGGGACCAGACGGTCAACACCGGGCCGAACCCGGCCGGCTACGCGTATGGCACGGAGTGGTTCCCGGTGAGCATGAACCCGCCGTATACGGCGACCCAGACGGCGGTCGACGGACACGGCACCCACGTGATGGGAATTCAGGGTGGTGACGGCAGCCAGACCGGTGGCGCGATTCCCGCGTTCACCTACGTCGGCATGGCCCCGATGGCCGACCTGATCGGCGTCAAGACCGACCTCACCACCACGCACATCCTCGACGGCGTTGCCTACATCTTCGGCCGTGCCACCGCGCTCGGAAAGAACGCGGCGTGCAACCTGTCGCTCGGTTCGCACTTCGGACCGCACGACGGCACCAGCTCGTTCGAGTCCGCGCTCGACGCGATGACCGGCCCGGGCCGCATCATCGTGAAGTCGGCGGGCAACGAGCGTTCGCAGGCGCGGCATGCGGAAGTGTTCGCGGCCGGCGCCGGCACCAACATGACGTTCACCGCCTCCGGTTCGGGAGCCCTCCGGACGCTCGGGTTCGACGGCTACTACGAGGCGACCGAGAATCTCAACGTCCAGATCACGACCCCGAACGGCACGATCATCGGTCCGGTCGCGATGGGCGGGATCAATGCGGGGTTCCCGGGGACCACGACCGCGAACGGCCAGGTGTATCTGGAGAACGGTGCGTTCCTGACCGCGACCGGCGATCGCGAGGTCTACGTCGAGATCAACATTCCGAACCCGACCGGTGGTGCGACCTGGAACGGGACGTGGACGATCACGTTCATCCCGGTGGCGCTCGGCGCGGCCAACGGCGAAGTCGACATGTGGCGGTTCTTCAACTCCACCGGCACGACCGGCAACTTCGTGGTCGGTCTCCAGGAGGAGGAACTGGTCAGCGAGCCCGGCAATGCGCCGTCGCTCATCACCACCGCCGCGTACTCGTCGAAGCAGGTGTGGACCGATTGCCGTCCCGGCAACGTCAGCTTCACCGGCGCTCCGCCGGTCGGCGCGCTCGCCACGTTCTCGAGCATGGGCCCGACCCGTGACGGACGGCAGAAGCCCGACATCGCCGCACCGGGAACCGCGATCGGTTCGACCCGTTCGTTCGACATCGCGATCGCGTGCCCGGCCGGCGCGTCGCTGAACCTGAACGACGGCATCAACCACGTCATCAACCAGGGCACCTCGATGGCCGCCCCGCACACCACCGGTGCGTGCGCGCTCATCATGCAGAAGTACGGCGCCGTGACCCCGGCGTTCATCAAGACCTTCCTGAGCGGCCGCGCGATCATCGATGGCAACACCGGGGCGCCGTGGAACAAGGACTGGGGCAACGGCAAGCTGTTCCTCGGCGACATGGTCGATCCGACCGTCACGGTGGTGGCGCCGAACGGCGGCGAGGTGTTCGTGGCCGGCTCGCCGATCAGCTACCAGTGGAACGCGAACGACAACGTGCTGGTGACGAATGTCGACCTGTACCTGTCGCGTGACGGCGGTGGCAGCTACACGCTGATCGCCGCGGGCGTGCCGAACACCGGCAGCTACGGCTCGACCGCGACCCTGCCGGCGTCGACCCAGTGCGTGCTCAAGGTGGTGGCGGCGGATGCTGCCGCCAACTCCGCCCAGGACGTCAGCGACCTGAACTGGATCATCACCGAAGGCCCGACGCCGACCCTGATGTCGATGATGGCGGCGGACGTGACCGTCGACGGCGTTTCGCTGCGCTGGCAGTTCGGCAGCACCGCCGGGTTCGCGAACGTGGTGGTCGAGCGTTCGACCGAGGCGGCGGGTGTCTACCAGGTCCTCGACGCGCGCGCGTCGATCGAGAACGGCGTCAGCACGCTGGTCGATCGCACGGTCGCGGCGGGCACCACCTACTGGTACCGGATCGTCGGTCTGAGCGGCACCGGGGCGCGGACCGTGTTCGGTCCGATCGCGGCGACCGCGGGCCAGCGCGTGACGGCACTGGCGCTGAGCCGCATCACCCCGAACCCGACCACGTCGGCCGCACGGGTGGACTTCGCACTGCCGACCGCCGGCCACGTGAAGGTGTCGATCCACGACCTGCAGGGTCGTGAGATCACGCGCCTGGTCGACGGTGATTACCAGGCAGGTGTCTGGCAGGCCATCTGGAACGGCCGCACCGAGCGTGGCGACGCGCCGGCCGGTCTGTACTTCGTTCGTCTGCAGGCGATGGGCAAGGTGCTCAGCCAGCGCCTGATCGTCAGCCGCTGATCCGTTTGCCGTGCCGGGATCCGGGGCTCGCCCCGGGTCCCGGACGCGGCTTTTTCACGGCGCCATCCGGAGCGCCGGACATCGTTCCCCCGATGTGGGAGGCCGCTCCCCCGGCGTGACCCTCCCGAGTTTCCACGGCCACGGAGGTGCGCCATGAATCACCGGATACCCCGTTTCGCATTGCTCGGCATCCTGCTGCTGGTTGCCGCGCCCGCGCTCGCGGATCTCGGCAAGCTCGATCCCACGGCTCGCATCGCTCTGCAGCGACTTCGCTCCGGCGAATCGGTCCAGGCGATCCAGACCGAAGGTCGTTTCTCGGTCGGATTGTCGAGTACCGGTGGGGGCGAACTGGACGTGTTCGTGGTCGGTGACGTGACCCGCGCCCAGCTCGAGGCCGCCGGTGCGATCGTGCGGACCTCGGTTCCCGGCGTCGCGACCGCGTGGATCCCCGCCGACCGGATCGAGGACGTGGCGGCGATCGCCGGGGTCGTGCGCATTCACGGCGCGCAGATCGACGAAGTCACCAACGACCTCGGTTCTTCCTCGACCGGCGTCGGCCTGTATCGCGGCGCGGGCCCGGCGTTCGCCGGACTCAACGGCGCGGGCGTGATCGTGGGGAACGTCGACACCGGCGTCGACTACGACCACGAGGACTTCAAGGACGCGCTCGGCAACACCCGCATCCTCAAGATCTGGGACCAGACGAACGCGGTCGGTCCGGCTCCGGCCGGGTTCGCCTATGGCACCGAGTGGAACTCGGCGCAGATCAACGGGCTGATCTCGACCGCCGGTGACACCCATGGCCACGGCTCGCACACCATGGGTACCGCGGCGGGCGACGGCAGCAAGGTCGGCACCGCCGGCTCGGCGCCCGCGTTCACGTACACCGGAATGGCGCCGATGGCGGACATCATCGCGGTCGACGGCTCGGTTGCCGGGTCGTTCTCGCGCGCCCAGATGGCCGACGGCGCGAACTACATCTTCCAGCAGGCGACCCTGCTCGGGAAGAACGCGGTGGTCAACATGTCGATCGGCAGCCAGTTCGGGCCGAAGGACGGCACCGATCCGTTCGAGCAGACGATCGACGCGCTCTCGGGTCCCGGCAAGATCGTCGTGATGTCGGCCGGCAACGACCGCAGCCTGCCACTGCACATGGAGTGGTTCCCGGGCAATCCGAACCCGACCATGAGCGCGACCGGGAGCAACGCAGCCGCTCGCTTCATCGCGCTCAACGGCTACTACGAGGCGTCCGAGCAGATGACCGTCACCGTCACGACGCCGGGCGGTGCGGTGGTCGGGCCGATTCCCGTCGGAGGGACGACCGCCGGCGCCTACCCCGGTCCGCTGACGGTGAACGGCAACGTCTACATCGAGAACGGGCTGTTCCTGACCTCGACCGGCGACAAGCAGGTCTACATCGAGTTCAACTCGCCGGCGGCCGGTCCGTCGATGGCCGGCACCTGGACGTTCACGTTCACGCCGGTGGTGGTCGGCCCCGCGAACTGCGAAGTCGACCTGTGGCGCTTCACCACCAACATGACGACCGCGAACTTCGTGGTCGGCAACCAGCCGACCGAGGAGATCATCAGCGCGATCGCGACCAGCGTGAACTCGGTCGCGGCCGGCGCGTGGGTGACGCGGCGGAACTGGACCGACTGCCGTGCCGCGAACTGGAACGACCCGACGAACGTTTCGTTCAGCGGATCGGTGCCGGTCGGGAACATCGCGAACTTCTCGAGTCAGGGTCCGACCCGCGACAACCGCTTGAAGCCCGATGTCGCCGGGCCGGGGACCGCGATCGCATCGGTCCGCTCGACCGACACCCCGCTCTCGACCTGCACCGGCGCGACCACCGTGCTTCCCGGCCAGGCCCACACCATCAACCAGGGCACCAGCATGTCGGCGCCGCACGTGACCGGCGCGATCGCCCTGTTCTACCAGAAGTACGGCGCGCTGACGCCGGCGCAGGTGCAGAACCTGCTCCACACCCGCGCGGTGGTGGACCCGTTCGTCACCGGTTTCGGGGCGGCGCCCAACAAGGACTTCGGCTGGGGCAAGCTGAATCTCGGCGACATGGCCGATCCGACCGTGCTGGTCACCGCTCCCAACGGGGGCGAAGTCTACCCGGTCGGCGGCGCGATCAACTACACGTGGAACGCGACCGACAACGTCGCAGTCACCAACGTCGATCTGTTCCTGTCGCGTGACGGTGGCACCAGCTACACGCTGATCGCCGCCGGCGTGCCGAACACCGGCAGCTACGGCTCGACCGCGACGCTTCCGACCTCGAACAACTGCCGGCTCAAGGTGGTGGCGAGCGACGGATCGACCAACGTCGGGCAGGATGTCAGCGACCAGGACTGGGCGATCATCGACGGCCCGACCCCGACGCTGATGTCGATGATGGCGGCGGACGTGACCAGCGATGGCGTTTCGCTGCGCTGGCAGTTCGGCGCTGGTGGCTCGTTCGCGAGCGTTTCGGTCGAGCGTTCGACCGAGGCGGCGGGCGTCTACCAGGTGCTGAATGCGCGCCCGACGATCGAGAACGGCGTCAGCACGCTGGTCGATCGCTCGGTCGAGTCCGGCACGGCCTACTGGTACCGGATCGTCGGCCTGACCAGCAGCGGCGCGCGGACCGTGTTCGGTCCGATCGCGGCGACTGCCGGCCAGCGCGTGACGACCCTGGCGCTCAGCCGCATCACCCCGAACCCGACCACCGCGGCCGCGCGGGTCGACTTCGCGCTGCCGACCGCCGGCCACGTGAGGGTCTCGATCCACGACCTGCAGGGTCGCGAGATCACGCGTCTGGTCGACGGTGACTACCAGGCGGGTGTCTGGCAGGCGATGTGGAACGGGCGGACCCAGCGTGGCGACGCGCCGGCCGGCCTGTACTTCGTTCGTCTGCAGGCGATGGGCAAGGTGCTCAGCCAGCGCCTGACCGTCAGCCGCTAAAACACCGCTCGTTCGTCGGTTGAACGGCCCCGGAGCCGAACGGTTCCGGGGCCGTTCGCTGGACGGCTCATTGGAGGCTGGTCGAACCGCATGTTACTGTCCCCGCCCTCGATCCGCGGGCGGACCCATCCCCTCGCCTGCGGGCATCCGGGAACGCGGGTCGGACGCCCGCATGGCCCCGCGGACCGCCGCGTCGAGGCCCAGCCCCCACAGAAGGAGACCGCATGCGTCCCGGTGACCCCGAGGCGCTGACCCAACCGTACGATCCGGCCCGCATCGAGCCCCGCTGGTATCCGGTGTGGGAGGAGCGGGGCGTGTTCAAGCCGCGGCCCGATTCCTCGGGCAAGCCGCCGTTCGTGATCTCGATCCCGCCGCCCAACGTGACCGGGTCGCTCCACATGGGCCACCTGCTCGGCGAGTCGGTGCGCGACGTGGTGCTCCGCTGGCAGCGGATGGAGGGCCGCGAAGTCCTGTACGTGCCGGGCAGCGACCACGCCGGGATCGCAACTCAGAACGTGGTGGAGAAGATGCTCCGCCAGGAGGGCTCGTCCCGCCACCAGCTGGGCCGCGACGCGTTCGTGTCCAAAGTGTGGGAGTGGAAGGAGCACTACGGCGGACTGATCCTGCGCCAGATGCGCGGGTTCGGCATCACCGCCGACTGGTCGCGCGAGCGCTTCACGCTCGATCCGGAATACTCGCGCGCGGTGCTGCTGGTGTTCCAGAAGCTCTACGACAAGGGTCTGATCTATCGCGGCCACCGGATCGTGAACTGGTGCCCGCGCTGCCAGACCGCGCTCTCGGACGAGGAGGTGGACCACGTCGAGAAGGAATCCTCGCTGTGGTACATCCGCTACCCGATCAAGGATTCC
>Ga0111538_10005897_pt1 | contig 16656 bp, 14 predicted proteins | sample SoiMethybrSBSTD1_FD_79669 | JGI IMG/M metagenome (GOLD analysis project Ga0111538, IMG submission 79669) | Bulk soil microbial communities from a Populus tree surrounding site in Tennessee, USA - Soil MetaG P. TD hybrid SBSTD1 (version 2)... | ecosystem: Environmental > Terrestrial > Soil >...
CTCGCTCCGACGGCCGAGCCGGAGCACAAGATCATCGACATCATGGAAGCGCTGAAGGCGAGCCTCGCCGCCGGCAAGAAGCCTGCGCAGGCCGCGGCGGACGATAAGAAAGCGGAGGCCAAGCCGAAGGCCGCCGCAAAGAAGCGCGCATCCAAGTAGCGCTAATGAAGGCGTACTCCACGCGCGAGGTCGCCGAGCTTCTCGGCCTCTCGACGGCCCGAGTCCGCGCTCTGATGCGTTCGGTGACGCCGCAACGCGGCGCGTCGGGTCGCGCATCGTTCACTTTCCAAGACCTCGTGCTGCTGCGCACGGCGAAAGGGCTCATCGACGCGAACGTGCCAGCGCGGCGCGTCACGAAAGCGCTGCAGGCCCTCGCGAGCCAGCTGCCGACGGACCGGCCGCTTTCCGCCGTGCGCGTCCAGATCGACGGCGATCGCGTCATCGTTCGCGACAGCGCGAGCAGCTGGGAGCCCGAATCGAAGCAGACCGTGCTCGACTTCTCGATGCGCGAGCTCGGCGACAAGGTCGCACCGCTCGCGCGCGAGTCCGTGCAGCACGCGTTGCGCACGGCGTCATCGGCCGATGACTTGTTCCAGGCCGCGCTCGAGAGCGAAGAGATCGGCGCGACGGCCGACGCCGAGAGCGCCTATCGCAGCACGATCGCCGCGGATCCCGCGCATGTGTCGGCGCACATCAACCTCGGCCGGCTACGTCACGTAGGAAAAGCGCTCGAAGAAGCGGAGCAACTCTACCGGCGAGCAATCGAGCTCGAGCCGAGCCATCCGACGGCGCGTTTCAATCTGGGCGTCGTTCTAGAGGATCGCGGCGCAACGAGCGAGGCCATCGAGCAGTACCGCGAAGCGGCCCGGCTCGATCCGCGAGTCGCCGACGTCCACTTCAACCTCGCGCGCCTTTATCAGCAAACCGGTGATCAACAGGCCGCGCTGCGCCACTTCTCGCGCTTCCGCGCGCTGACTCGCGACCCTCGCTAGGCGCGCTACTAGCCGGCGAACGCGCCCACCGCAAGGGCGATCAACAGGATCGGCAAAAGAATCACCGGCACGACCAGAAGCGTATTGCCGAGCGCCTTCCAAGCCGAGAAGCCCTGCACTTGCCCGAGGCACTTCAGGAAGACGACGAACGCCCACACGGCGATCACAGCCTCGACCACGAAGAACGAGAGCAGCAGAACGGTGAGACCAACGCTTCCGTCGAGTCGCGGCGTTGCAGTCGTGAACAGCTCGTTCCCGAACAGCGCGACCTCGGGAATCCACAGCAGCAGCGACCAAATGATCGGCACGCTGGACCAAGCTATCGCGGCACGGATGTGCTCGCCCGATGCACTCCCACCTATCCAGCTACCCGTCCACCGAAGCAACAGGCCGCCTAGATACAAGGTGATGATCCCGCCAACGACGCCGCCAGCCGCGGCGGCCACGAAGATCACGGGCAGGCTGAGCGTGTCCCCGGCACTTCTTTCGCTCGCGCGGTCCAGTGCTTGGCCGAACCCACTGAGCGCCGCGAGCAGTAGAACGAGATCGGTTGGATTGCGCGCGACGATCTGCGCAATCGTCGCTCGCGGCCGGGTCCAGATCGAGAACCATGGATTCAGGGTGCCGGACTCGAGCGGCTTCTCGATGTCCGCGACGGGTGCCCCCGGCGGGGCGTAGGGGTTATTCGCCATAGCGGCCCGTAGTATAGAGCGCGCCAGCGGAGCGTCAGCGTAGCGGCTTAGGCGAATGCGATCGTAGGAGCTCGGCGAAGTCCTGCGCGGCGACGGGTGTGCTGAAGTGGTAGCCCTGCATCTCGTCGCAGAGTCGTTCGCTCAAGAACGCCTGCTGCTCGGGCGTCTCGACGCCCTCCGCAACGACGGTCAGGCTCAACGTCTTGCCCATCGCGATGATGGCTTCCGCGATCGCGCGATCCTCGGCATCGTTCGGCACTTCGCGAATGAACGAACGGTCTACCTTCAGCGTGTCGATCGGGAAACGCTTCAAATGCGCGAGCGACGAATAGCCCGTACCGAAATCGTCGATCGCTAGACGCACGCCGAGCTGCTTGATGGCCGTCAGCACACGCACGGCGCGCTCGGCGTTGTGCATGATCGTGCTTTCGGTGACCTCGAGCTCGAGCAATTCCGGAGCGAGGCCGGTCTCTGCGAGTACGCTCTCGATCTCGCTCACGAGCCCTTCGTCGGCGAGCTGCCGCATCGAGAGATTCACGGACAGGCACACGGGCGGCAGGCCCTCTTTCTGCCAAGCGACGGTCTGCGCGCACGCCGTTCGAAGCACCCACGTGCCGATCGGCACGATGAGCCCCGTCTCTTCGGCGAGCGGGATGAAGCGCACCGGAGACACCGAGCCTAGCTCGGGGTTGTGCCAGCGCAGCAGCGCTTCTACGCCGGTGATCTCACCGGACTTGAAGCTCAGCTTGGCCTGGTAGTGCAACGAGAGCTCGTTGAGCTCGAGCGCGCGGCGCAGATTTGTCTCGAGCGATAGCCTCTCGATCGATTGCGGCTTCATGCCGCTCGTGAAGACCTGGAAGTTGTTCTTGCCCTCTTCCTTCGCGAGGTACATCGCCATGTCGGCGTTCTTCATGATCGACTGATCGTCCTGTCCGCCGTCGGGATAGAGACAGATGCCGATGCTCGCCGTGACGCGGCACTCCTGACCGAGGATCACGACGGGCTTCATGACGACGCCCAAGATGTCGCGCGAAACCGCAGCCGCTCGCGCCTGATCGACCTCCTGCAGCAGCACGACGAACTCGTCGCCGCCCAGGCGCGCGACGACATCCGCCGCACGCAGGCATTCGCGCAAGCGCACGCCGATCTCGCGCAGCAATACGTCGCCGGCCTCGTGGCCCAACGTGTCGTTGATGACCTTGAACCGATCGAGATCGATGAATAGAACGGCGAGCGTGCGACCGTAGCGGCGTGCGGTCTCGATCGACAGCCCGAGCAGTTGCATGAACATCAAGCGATTCGGCAAGCCGGTGAGCCCGTCGTGCGTCGCGAGATACTGGATGCGTTCTTCCGCGCGCTTGCGCGACGAGATGTCTTCGACGACCGAGATGTCGTACAGGCAGGCGCCGCTGCGGTCGCGTTTGCTCGCGATCGTGAGCCCGACCCAGATGGCCGAGCCGTCCCTGCGCAGATAGCGCTTTTCCATCTTGAATGACTGAATTGCTCCCGAGCGCAGCTGGTCGCGCAAGTCGTCGGTGGCATTCGCATCGCCGGGGTGCGAAATATCCTTGACCGACATCGCGAGCAGCTCCTGCTCGGTATAGCCGAGCATCGAGCAGATCTGCGGGTTCACGTAGCGGAAGCGTCCGCTCTCCTCGACGTGCGCGATGCCGATCGCGGCGAGGGCCATCGTCGATGAAAAGCGCTCCTCGCTCTCGCGCAGCCGGTCGAGCGCATGGGCGCGCTGATAGAAGCGCCCGATCTCCGCCGCGGCGTTGCGCAAGAGCTTCAGGAATTGCGGGTCCGGCGCCGCGACGCGCGGCGCATAGAAGTCGAGCACGCCGATCGTCGCGCTTCCCGCTTTCACGGGAATAAGGAGCCCGGTGTTCCAGCCGTCGGCCTCGGCGGGCTCGACGCGCGACGTGTCCGGATTGCGCGCAGTGTCGCCGATCCAGACGGGCCCGCCGCTCAGCCAATGCGGCAGACGATCGCCCGCCGAGAGCACGGAGCGCCGCTGCTGGCCGTCCGAGTTCCAACCTACTTCGTGGCGCAGCGTGTCGCGTTGCGGCTCGACGCACCAAAAGTTGCCGGCGCTCCAGGCTTGCGCTTCGCACATCGCGCGGATCGCTTCGGCCAAGCCCGTCGCGACGTCGTTGGCTCCGGCGAGCATGTGCGCAATCGAGTGCTCGAGATGATTGAGGCGCTCGCCGCGCACTTGCGCACTGACGTCGCGGGCGATGCCGCGGTAGCCTTTGAACTCATTGCGCTGATCGAAGACTGGCTGGCCGCTGAGCTGAAAATAGCGAGCGCTCGCGGGTTCCGAGCCGAGTCGATGTAGCACTTCACGAAACACCGCGCGCCGCTCGAGCATTGCGCGGAGTGGCTCATGAGCGACGGTTGCTTCGGGCTTGCCGAAAAACTCTTTGCTCGTCTTGCCGATTATATTGGCGAGGTCGGGATCGGGCTCGCCGCTCGGCTGGTACACCGTGAAGCGGTAGTGAGCGTCCTGCTCCCAATAGAAGTCGGCCGCGAGATCGATTACGGATTGCAATCGCTCGTCTGCAACACGGGAGCTCGCCGTGCGCTTCGGCAGACGTTGCGGCGTCATCCGCGCAACGCGTTTACTCGGACTCATGTGCCCGCCCAATGACACTTCGAAGAACGGGGAACGTTGGGGCCCACTACGGCCCCCGATCTGTCGCGCCAGTGAGAATAAAGGGGTGGCGCGCCCGCGATTGCGAGATTGCTCTCACTAGGCGCGCGGCGAGTGCGACGCAATTAACGTCTGCGAGAGATTCGCCCCTCGCGGGGCTTAGCGGCTAGCCCGGGCCGGCCATTGCCAGTAGCTGCGCCGCCAGCTTTGGGCCCGTGGCCCCGTCTTCGTGCTTGAAGAAAACCTGGGCTTCCGTGACGCCGGAAGCTTCGATTCGGTCGAGCCAGCGGCGGAGGTCTTCCGCCGTGTAAACGACGCGACGGAGACGTAGATAGGCCCAATCCGCGGTCCACGGCAGCGGCTCGAACGACTCGTCGCTCTCGCTCTGCACCAGCGCGGCGTTGCGCGACTCGAGCAGCTTGAAGATCGCCGGCACGTTCCACGACTCGTTGCGAAACTCGAACGCGACGCGCAAACCTTCCGGCAAATCGCGCAGGAAGCCCGCGAGCGCCGCTTCGTCGCACCGCGCGTGCGGCGGAAGCTGGACGAGTATCGAGCCGAGGCAAGGGGACAAGTCCGCGAGCGCGCTCAGCAGGAACTTGAGCTCCTCGCCGCAATCTCGTAACCGCTTGATATGCGAGATTCGCCGCGGCGCTTTGATTGCAAAACGAAAAGAATCAGGCACTTGGGAACGCCAGCCTTGGATCGAGGCCACGTTCGGCATCCGATAGAAGGTGTTGTTGATCTCCACGATCGGCAGCCGCGTCGCATAGTGAGCGAGCATCGACTTGGCCGCGAGCTTGTCCGGATAGAACTCTCCGACCCACTCTTTATAGGAGAAACCGCTGGTACCGGCGAGCAAACGCATCGAGCCACCTTTTTTCGCGAAGCGGGACGAGACGAGCTATGCTTGAGACGACCCAGGCCATTCGACCCTCTGCGCCTCGATGCTAGAGGCGCCCGTGGACAGCTCGCAACTGGCGTCTTGAGCGCAATCGAGAATGGAGCAGTACGCCCACATCCGAGACCAGCTCATCGCGAAGCAAACGGAGCTCGCGCGCCGGTTAGTGCGTCTCAAGGAAAACCTTACGGCGGGACGCAGCGCGGACTCGCAGGAGCAAGCGCAGGAGCTCGAGAACGCCGAGGTCGTCGACGCGCTCGGCAACGAGGCCCGCAGCGAGATCAGCAAGATCGCGAGGGCGCTCGACCAGATCAAGAACCACACCTACGGCATCTGCGTCGACTGCGGCGAAACGATCCCGATGGCGCGCCTCGAGGCGCATCCGTTCGCAGACCGCTGCATTCGCTGCGCGACGGCGCTCGAAGGCGCGCGCCGACCGCGCTAGCGGAATAAACCGACCCGTCGTGCGCGAGTGCCGCTACGCGGCGGTCGCTCTCGCTTGCACCTGTGCCGCGGCCGGCGCTACCCACCGCGCCCACAGCGCCTGCTCGGCTTCGCGCGCACGCGCCGCGGCCGCCGTCTTGACCGGCCCGTAGCCGCGCACCTGTTCCGGCAGCTTCGCGAGGTCGACGGCGAGCTCGAAGCGGGAGTCGTCGACCTCGTCCGCGATGCGATCGAGCAACGATTCGTAACGTGCGAGCAGCTCCCGCTCGAGACGCCGATCCGCACTCCTGCCGAACGGATCGAGCTTCGTGCCGCGCAGCCAGCGCAGCTTCGCGAGCACACGCAGGATCGGCAGCACCCACGGCCCGAGCTCGTACTTCTTCGGCCGCCCCGTCGCGGGATCGGGCCGCGCGAACAGCGGCGGAGAGAAGTGAAAGCTCATGCGCGCGCGTTCGCCGAAGCTGCGTTTGACGCTCTCGATGAAGCCGCTCTCCGTGTGCAGCCGCGCGACCTCGTACTCGTCTTTGTAGGCGAGCACACTGAAGTAATTGCGCGCGACGGCGTCCTGCAGCGCGCTGCTGCCGGGACGCACGCGCTGCTCGACGGCGGCGATGCGCGCGAGCCGCGTGCGATAGCGCTCCGCGTAGGCGCGATCTTGGTAGCCGACGAGAAATTCCTCGCGCTTCGCGATGGCCTCGGGCAGCGACGCGGACACGGGCTGCACGCCCTCCATGGCGAGGCGTTCGACCTCGACGAGGCTCTCCGCTGCGAATCTGCCCCAATCGAACGCGAGCTTGTTCTCCTCGACGTTACGCCCGTACAGCTCGAGCGCTCGGTACAGGGCGTCGCCGGACACGGGCAAGAGCCCGCGCTGAAACGCGAACCCGAGCATCAGCACGTTCGCGCCGATGCTGTCGCCGAGCAGCGCCGCCGCGAGGCGCGTTGCGTCGAGCGTCGCGACGGCGCCCGAACGCCCGGCCGCTCGCAGCGCGGCGACGAGCCGCCTGACCGGAAACTTGAAGTCGCGGTCGCGAATGAAATCCGACGGCATCTCCTCGTGCGTGTTGACGATGACGGCCGAGCGCTGCGGCGACAGCATCGACAACGGCTCCTTGCCCGCGGCGACGATCAAATCGGCGCCGAGCAAGAGATCGACCTGACCCGCCGGGATCCGCATGCCGTGCAGGCTCTTAGGATCGGCCGCGATACGCACGTGCGACAGCACGCCGCCGTACTTTTGCGCGAGCCCCGTCTGGTCGAGCTGATGAACCGCTTTGCCTTCGAGATGCGCGGCGAGGCCTAGCAATCCGCTCGCCGTCACGACACCCGTGCCGCCGACGCCGGCAACCAACATGTTGTAGACCCCGTCCAGCGGGGCCTGCCGCGGCTCCGGCAAGCTCGGCAACGACGTCGAGGCGAGCGGCCGCGGTGGATTGCGCTCCGAGCCGCGCAGCGTCACGAAGCTCGGGCAAAACCCGTTCAAGCAGCTGAAGTCCTGATTGCACGAAGACTGATTGATGCGCCGCTTGCGCCCGAACTCGGTATCGAGCGCCATGACGGAAAGGCAATTCGACTGCACGTTGCAGTCGCCGCAACCTTCGCAGACGAGCTCGTTGATGACGACGCGCCGATCCGGCGTCGGCACCGTGCCGTGCTTGCGCTTGCGGTGCAGCTCGGCCGCACACGTCTGATCGTAAATGAGCGCCGACACGCCGCGAACCTCGCGCAGCTTGCGCTGCAAGCGGTCGAGCTCGCCGCGATGATGCACGGTCACGGACGGAGGCAAGCCGTTCTCGCCCCTGTATTTCTGCGGCGCGTCGGTGACGACGATGATCGGGCGCACGCCTTCGCCGACCAATTGCTGCGCGACGCCGGCCACCGTCAGATGCCCCTCGACGGGCTGGCCGCCCGTCATCGCGACGGCGTCGTTGAACAGGATCTTGTAGGTCATGTTGACGCCGGCCGCCACGGCGGCCCGGATCGCCAGCGTGCCGGAATGGGCGTAGGTGCCGTCGCCCAAGTTCTGGAACACGTGCGGCGTCTCCGTGAACGGCGCCTGGCCGATCCACGTGGCGCCCTCGCCGCCCATCTGCGTGAAAGTGACGGTGTCGCGGTCCATCCACGCAGCCATGTAATGGCAGCCGATGCCGCCCACGGCGCGGCTGCCCTCGGGCACACGCGTCGAAGTGTTATGGGGACAACCCGAGCAGAAATGCGGCTGACGCTGCACGTCGTCGTCGACGGCGGCGAGACGGCGATCTTGCTGCTCGAGAAAACGCACGCGCTCCTCGATCTCAGTGCTCGAATGGAAGCGCCGCATGCGCTTCGCGAGCACGCGCGCGATGAGCGCCGGCGTGAGCTCGCCGGTTCCCGGCAGCAGCCATTCGCCGCGTTCGTCCTGCTTGCCGACGATCAGCGGGCGGCGCTTCGCTTGCCAGTTGTAGAGCTGCTCCTTGAGCTGGCTCTCGACGACGCCGCGTTTTTCCTCGACGACGATGATTTCCTCGAGCCCTTCGGCGAATTCGCGAATCGCCTCGGGCTCGAGCGGCCAACTCATGCCGACCTTGAACAGCTTGATGCCGACGTCGCCGGCGCGCGCGGCGTCCAGCCCAAGATCGTTCAGCGCCTGCAGCACGTCGAGGTGCGCTTTGCCCGTCGTGACGAGCCCAAGCCGCGGATAACGGCTGTCGATGATCGTGCGATTCAGCGCGTTGGCCCGCGCGAACGCGAGCGCCGCGGGCAGCTTGTAGCGATGCAGGCGGAGCTCTTGATCGTTCGGCGGGTCCGGCCAGCGAATGTTCAGACCGCCGGCCGGCAGCGCGAAATCCGGCGTCACGATCTCGAGAGCTTGCGGCAGCAACGCGAAGCTCTGCGTCGCGTCGGCGGTCTCTTGCGTGACCTTGAGCCCGACCCAGCAGCCACTGAAGCGCGAGAGCGCATAGCCGTAGAGCCCGAGAGATACGATCTCCTCGAGGTTCGCCGGGTTCAGCACCGGCATCGACGCGTCGATGAACGCGTACTCGCTCTGGTGCGGCAGCGACGAGGACTTGCACGTGTGATCGTCGCCCGCGACCGCGATGACGCCGCCGTAGCGCGAAGTGCCGGCGGCATTGCCGTGCTTGAACGGGTCGCCCGAGCGGTCGACGCCCGGCCCCTTGCCGTACCACATGCCGAACACGCCCTCGTGGCGGGCGCCCGTGAACAGGTTCGCTTGCTGCGTCCCCCAGATCGCGGTTGCGGCGAGATCCTCGTTCAATCCCGGTTGAAAACGGATGCTTGCGGCGTCGAGGTGCGGCCCAGCGCGCCACAACTCGCGGTCGAACCCACCGAGCGGCGAGCCGCGGTAGCCCGAGACGAAGCCCGCCGTGTTCCGGCCGGAGAGCCGGTCGCGGTAGCTCTGGGCGAGCAGGAGCCGAACGAGCGCTTGCAGACCGGTGATGAAAAGTGGACCGGTTTCGTCGAACCGATACCACCCGTCCAGCCGTGCGATCTGCCTGAGCTGCAATGCCTCTCCTGTTCCCCGATGCGCAGGGTGGCCGCCCGGCATTATGGGCTATTTCGTTCTACGGCGGGGGCGGTTCATCGAGCGTGCAGCACGTCCGCTAGCAGCTCGGCGTCCACGTTGCCGCCAGAGAGTACGACGGCGATTGCGGCACCAATCGGTCGCGGCTCGGCGAGCACGGCCGCAAGCGCCGCCGCTCCCGAAGGCTCAACGACGATCTTGAGGTGCTCTGCCGCGAGCGCCATGGCGGCGCGTATTTGCGTGTCGTCGACGGCGCGAGCGCCGGCGAGCTCGCGTTTCAGGATTGCGAAAGTGATCGCGCCGGTCGTCGGCGCGCGCAGCCCGTCGCACAACGTCGTCCCGCCGGGCGCGATGGTTCGCCGCTCACCGGCCGCGAGCGACGCGGCGAGGTCCTCGAACCCGCGCGGCTCTACGGCGTACACGTGGCAGCTCGGCCATTCGGCTTTGAGCGCAAGCGCGCAGCCGCTGGCGAGCCCGCCGCCGCTGCAAGGAGCGTAGAACGCGTCTATTTTCAGATGCCGCGCCCGCGCCGTGCGCGCGAGCTCGAGCGCGAGCGTGCCCTGCCCCGCGACGATGTGCGGGTGATCGAACGGCGGCACGACTGCCGCGCCGCGCCGCTCGGCGATCCCGGTCGCGATGGCCTCGCGGTCCTCGCGTTCGCGGTCGTACAGCACGATTTCCGCGCCGTGCTCGCGCGTCCGTTCGATTTTGATCTTCGGCGCGTCGGCCGGCATCACGATCGTGGCCGGCACCTTGAGCCAGCGGGCGGCGAGCGCGACGGCTTGAGCGTGATTCCCCGATGAGAACGCTACGACGCCGGCTGCGCGCTCGTCGGCGCTGAGCTGGAGCAGCCGATTCAGCGCGCCGCGAATCTTGAAGCTGCCCGTGTGCTGCAGGCACTCAGCCTTGAACAACACCCGCGCCCCGACGCGCGCGTTGATGGCTTCCGACTCGAGCACCGGCGTCTCGACGACCCAGCCACGCAAGCGCGCGTCCGCGTCGATGACATCGGCGACTGTGGGCAGAACGTTCGTCATAGATAGGCGTCGGCGCCTAGTCTACCGCCGCGAGGCGCAAGAGTGTCGGGCACCCTTGGCCGCCCCCGCCGCTCGAATGCAGCGACGTGCCGCTATTCTTTGATCAGCGATTCGACCTCGTCGAGAACTTCGTCGTCGCTGACCGCGACCTCGATGCGCTGCGATGGGTCGGCACCCGGCAAGCGTCTCGTGTTGCCGGCCGCCAGCGTGGCGACATAGCCCGCGATCTCGTCCGGGGTTTTCTCACCGGGCGCGACGATGGCAATGGCGATCTGCACGACCTCGAGATCGGCCGTGTCGCCGTCGACGATGCCGATCATCGAGTTCGCGCCGGACGTTGTACCGCCGATCAGCCCGGAGACGATGGCCTTACCGGCACCCGTGATCGTGATGCTGAGCTTCGAAAACGCGATCGCGTCCACACCGAGGTGGGTGGCCAGCAGCCGCGCAGAGTCGCCGGCGTTGTAGATGCGCTCCGGGAGCTTCTTCGGGCGGTAGCGGCCGATCATTTCGTCGTACGCGCGCTTCGCGTCGACGACGTACTCCTGCAGCATGGGATCGGCGTTGATTCGATCCGAATCGACGATCTGCACCTCGTAGCCTTTGTCAGCGAGGATTTTCGCAACGTCGGCGTTGAACTGCGCACCGAACACGATGCTCTCGTCGATCAGGCCCTGCGTGTCGACGACCTTTGCCCTCGTGATCGCCGCCTCCGCGGGCAACAACGCGATCGACTGCGGCCGCGTGGCGCCGCTTACGAACTCGTCAGTGAACCCTCGCTCCGCAAACGCATTGGCGCTCGCAAGAGCCATCGCCAGCGTTACGACTGCTTGCATCTTGATGTTCATATCACTGCTCTACCTTCAGCATGGTGGTAAGAAGTCGGAGCCGACCCATCACGATCGCGCGATCGGGGGCCGACGGCGCCTGCTTGACGTACGTGAGATACGCCTCGGCCGCGTCGCGCGTACGCTTTTGCTGCTCGTAGACTTCGCCGAGGCCGCGGTACGCGGGGGCGAACGTCGCATCGGTGTCGATCACGCCCCGATAAGTTTCTTCGGCGCGTTGCAGGTTCGCGGCGTACGCGGCGCGACCTTCCTCGGTTTCGAGTGCCTCTGCCAAGCGCTGCGCGTGCGTCTTGCGAGCGTGATCGCGCAGGTTGTGGCGTTTGTCGGAGTTGGACAGCGCCTCGGCGTCGATCGAACCTTGCGCGCCCATACCCTGCCACGCGTCGCCGAGCAGGTTCCTGAGCTCGAGGTCGTTGGGATAACGCTCGACGAGCGATTCCGCAAGCGCGACCGCCGTGTGCGGAAAATCGTCCTGGACGTAGTCCTCGATCGTCATCGCGCGCATGGCCATGACGGCCGCCTCGAAGCCGTCGTGGTGGCGCTCGCGATGCGCGGCTCCGGCGACGAGCGCACGACTCGTCTCGGCGCGCGCCCGCACCTCGGGGTGCGTGCTCCAAACCGTAGATGTGCGCGGGCTCAAACCTTCGTAGTCGCGTCCGAGGATGTCGAGCACGTCCGGCAGCGCGTGTGGGTCGTAGCGGCTCGCGAGCAACACCTCGATCGCGCGGTCGTCCGCTTCCTGCTCGAGCTCGCGGCTGTAACCGTAGATCGACGTCTGCAGGCCGAGTGAGATCACGCCGCCCCACGGACCCAACCCGCCGAGCACCATGCCCGCGATCGTCTTCTTGCGCGTCGCGCGATGCTCGATGATGCCGTGGTGACCGGCGACGTGGTTGATCTCGTGCGCGAGCAGGGCGGCGATCTGATCCTCATCGGCCAACCGCGCCAGCATTCCGGTGTGAACGTAGACGTGGCCGTTCGGTAGCGCGAACGCATTAGGCGACGGGTCGCGCAGCACGAAGAACTCGTACTCGATGTAGTCGTCGGTCGGCTGCGGGCGAATCTCGTGGCCGACGCGCCTCACGAGCTCGAGCGTCTTCGGCTCCATGTAGAGCAGCGACTGCGCGCTGAAGTAGCCCTCGAGGTCCTTCGACTCCTCGATGAGGCGCCACTCGTCTTTATCGATCGGCACCTCTTCGTAGACGCCGCCGGCGGACGCTGCGCAGATATAGACGAGCCCGGCAATCCATTGCAGCGGTCGTCGCATTGGAGCGGGAGTCCTTTCCAGCACGAGGTGGCAAATCGTACAGCGCGCCCTTTGCGACCGCCGCGCTGGGGTCCCCGGACTGTGACGCAAGCCACAGACCAGGCGTGACGGAAGTCGGCCAACGGCCGTTCGGAGGCTCGTCCCCACTGGAGTACTTCCCAGGTAAACTCGCGCGGCTTCCGTCACCTCCGGCTAATGAAATTCGATGACTGCTGCGCCGCTCGTCACTCTCGATCATGTCGACGTCGATCTCGCTGGCACGCCCGTGTTGCGCGACGTCACGTGGCGGCTCGCACGCGGCGAGCATTGGGGCGTCATCGGCGCGAACGGCAGCGGCAAGAGCACGCTGCTCGGCTTGATCGCGGGCACGATCTGGCCGGCGCCCGGCGAACGCGGCACGCGCCGCTACGACTTCGGGTCCGGCGAGGAAACCGACGCCGTGCGCGCACGCGACGAGATCGTGCTCGTGGGCCACGAGCTGCAGGATCGCTACGCGCGCCGCGAGTGGAACTTCACTGCGCTCGACGTCGTGCTATCCGGCATCTACCGCACCGACGTCCCGCGCCGCAGCCCGGCCGCGGGGCAACGGGAGCGCGCGCTCAACGTGCTGCGGCGCCTTGGCGTCGCGGAGCTCGCGGCGCGGCGCTTCCTCGAGTTGTCGCGCGGCGAGCAACGACGCGTGCTGATCGCTCGCGGCGTCGCCTTCGAGCCTTCGGTGTTGCTGCTCGACGAGCCGGCGAGCGGGCTCGACGCACGCGCGCGAGTCGAGCTCGACGCCATGCTCGCGCTCGTCGCGCGCGAATGCACGCTCGTCTGCGCCGCGCATTTGCCGCACGACCTGCCCACGTTCATCGGGCGCTACCTTCGTATCGAAGGCGGGCGCGTCGCAGCAATCGAGCGGAGCTCGAGCGAGCGCGGCGCGGCGCCGCCCGACAGCGCGCCGAGCACGGCCGCGACGACGGGCGTCCCGGACGGAGCGGCCCCGGCTCGCGTGCCGCTGATCGCGCTCACGCATGCGGATGCCTGGCTCGCCGGCCGGCGCGTGCTGGACGACGTGACCTGGCAGCTCAACCCCGGCGAGCACTGGCTCGTGACCGGAGAGAACGGCTCGGGCAAGAGCAGCTTCCTGCGCGTCTTGCACGGCCAGCTGCGACCCGCGCTCGGCGGCAGCGTGGCGTGGCCCGCGCTCGGCAACCCGCGTGACGTTTGGCAGCTGCGCAGGCAAGTCGCCTGGGTTTCGCCCGAGCTGCAGGCAGCGTACCGCTATCCGTCGACGGTGCGCGCGTGCATCGCCTCGGGCTTCACGTCGAGCGTCGGAGCGACGCGCCGTCCCACCGCCGCGGAAGCGCGGCGCGTCGACGAGTTGCTCGACGAGCTCGAGCTTCGCTCTCTCGCCGAACGGCTGCTCTCGACGCTGTCTTATGGCCAGGCGCGGCGTGCGCTGCTCGGCCGGTTGCTCGCGAACCGTCCACGCGTGTTGTTGCTCGACGAGCCGTGGGAAGGGCTCGACGCGCCGATGGCCGAGCTATTGAGCGCCACGCTCGAAAGAGTAGCCGCCGACGGAACGCAGCTCGTCTGCGCATCGCACCTCGCGACGCACCGCTCGCATTTCACGCACGAGCTCACACTCGCCGCAGGGCGCGTCGTCCGGGCGGGGCCGACGCGCGCGGCTCAGTGATGGTGCAAGCGGCGTACTTCGCGGAAGTTGCGCCAGTGTGCCGCCGCGAGCGCAACGCTGGCCGCGACGTTCACGACCACTTCGACGGACGGATCCCAAGCGCTGTGGCCCCAGAGCGCCGCCACGGCGAGCGTTACTATCGCAAGCGCGCCGAACGCCACGATCTCGAAACGCCGATGCACGCGATATCCAAGTCCGAACCCGAGGATGCTGGTCGGGACGACGAACCACAACATCAGCGCGTGGAAATGCCCGTCGCCGCCTATTACGAGCGCAGTGACGGGCAATAGCGCAATGACGAACGGCATCGCCAGACAATGGACGATGCAGATCGTCGAGAGCGCGATCGCCACTCGGTCGACATACTTCGAAATCAGCATCGGGACGTCGAGGGGGATTCAACAAAACTCGGCCCGCGAGCATACCGTAGTTTCTTGGGATCCCGCCTCTTTTCTGGTGGCGTCGCACGCCCGGCGCTACTATCGCCTTCGTGTTTGCGAGTGGGTCGCTCGGGGTGACGCATGGAGCTTCGCGGCAAAACTGTTCTGATCACGGGTGCCGGCCGGGGGCTCGGCGCGGCAATGGCCAAGCGTCTGGCCGCGCGCGGCGCCGACCTCGCGTTGGTCGACCTCGACGAGCGCGGCCTCGTCGCGGTTCGCGACGCCGCCCAAGCGCTCGGCGCACGCGCCGAGACGTACTCCGCGAACGTCTCCGTCGAGCAGGAGGTCGTCGGCACGTTCGATCGCGTCGTCGCCGACTTCGGTCGGCTCGACGGCTGCGTCGCGAACGCCGGCATCTTGCGCGACGGCCTGCTCGTCAAAACGAAGGACGGCGCGGTCACCGGCAAGCTGAGTCTCGAGCAATGGCAAGCCGTCATCGACGTCAACCTGACGGGCGTTTTCCTTTGCGGCCGCGAAGCGGCCGAACGAATGATTCGCTGCGGCAACGGCGGCTGCATCGTCAACATCTCGAGCCTGTCTCGCGCCGGCAATTTCGGTCAGAGCAACTACTCGGCGGCCAAAGCCGGCGTCGCGGCGCTGACCGTCGTGTGGGCCAAAGAGCTCGCGCGACATGAGATCCGCGTCAATGCCGTCGCGCCCGGTTTCATCAAGACTGAAATGGTCGCCAGCATGAAGCCCGAGATACTCGAGAAGATGGCCGCAGGGATCCCGGCCGGGCGGCTCGGAGAGCCCGACGAGATCGCAGCCACTGTGGAATTCATCTTCACGAACGACTACTTGAACGGACGCATCCTCGAGATCGACGGCGGTCAGCGGCTCTAGGCCAGCGGATCTGGGAGACAGTAGTGAGCGATGTCGCAGGCGCGGCGGACGACCGCACGGCCTATGCCGGTTTCTGGCGCCGGTTCGCGGCTTGGGCGATCGACTGGTCGTTGATACTGATCGGCGGCGCCGCGCTCCGTATCGTTTTGGAGCTCGTCGGCTTGGGCGAAACGCCGCAGGTGACGCTGCTCATCCTAGCCGGCTACCTGCTCTACTGCGCGCTGCTCGAGAGCTCGCCCTGGCAGGCCACGATTGGCAAGCGCGCGCTCGGGATCAAGGTGACGAACCGCCGCGGCGAACGCATCGGCTTCACGCGCGCCGCGGCGCGCTTCATCACGAAGTTGCTGTCCCTGCTGACGATGTTCCTCGGCTTCCTGTTGGTCGTCGTGACACGACGGCGGCAGGCGCTGCACGATCTGATCTCGGGGACACTAGTCCCATTCGACGGAACGCAGCGGCTATCGGCATGGGTCGTTGCGATGTTGGCTGCGGTCGGCTGCGTCCCGTTCGTCGCCGTGCTTGCGGCCGTTGCGCTGCCTGCCTACGAGGAAATGACGATTCGCGCGCAGGTCAACGATGGATTGGCCCTTGCTGCTCCGCACAAGGCCGCGATCGAATCCGCATGGCGCAATTCGCAGCGCGACTTCGCCCCCGTGAGCTCCGACTCGCTGGGCAGCAGCATCCAGCTACCCGTGCGCGGGCGCTACGTCGAATCGATCGAGATCGTGTCGGGAATGATCATGATCACGTACGGCAATGAGGCCAACTTCGTGCTGGCGGGCAGCGTGCTGACGCTCGTGCCCGCGGTCGACGCCGCGAACGGCGCGGTCGGCTGGGCGTGCGGCTACGGTCCCCCGCCGGCGGGCTTCGAAGTCGCCTTCGAAAACCACGGCGGCTACACCACTATCGACGAGCACTGGATTCCACCCGAGTGCCGACGCACCGCTCCATGAAAAACCAAGCACTGTTCTATCGCCTCGGGTTTGCGCTGGCGGGCCTCCGAACGACGTGGCGCAGCGAGCACAGCTTCAAGACTCACGTGGTCGCGGCGGCGGCCGTAGTTCTCGTCTTGCTGTGGCTCAAACCCGCGCCGCTGTGGTGGGCGCTCGCTGCGCTGACGATCGGCTCCGTGCTCGCGGCGGAGCTGTTCAACACGGCCGTCGAAGGCCTCGCCGACCACCTGCATCCCGAGCAACACGCGGCCATCAAAGCCGTCAAAGACTGCGCCGCCGGCGCCGTGCTGATCGCGAGCATCGCGGCACTCGGCGTCGCCGCCGCATTCATTTACGAGCTCGTGCAGCGCTAAGGACGCAGGTCTACGACGTAGCCGACCGCGAC
>Ga0111538_10005898_pt1 | contig 16656 bp, 16 predicted proteins | sample SoiMethybrSBSTD1_FD_79669 | JGI IMG/M metagenome (GOLD analysis project Ga0111538, IMG submission 79669) | Bulk soil microbial communities from a Populus tree surrounding site in Tennessee, USA - Soil MetaG P. TD hybrid SBSTD1 (version 2)... | ecosystem: Environmental > Terrestrial > Soil >...
CCGATATCGGCACCTCGGCCAACCTCGCCACCGCCAAGTTCACCCTCAAGGACTTCGTCAGCCACCTGGTGCCCAAGTCCTTCGCCGAGGCGATGGCCAACAACGAGATCCTGCAGATCGTGGTGTTCTCGATGTTCTTCGGCGTGGCGCTCGCCGCGCTCGGCGAAAAAGGCAAGGCGATGGTGACCGTGATCGACGAGCTGGCGCACGTCATGCTCAAGATCACCGGCTACGTGATGAAGCTCGCGCCGATCGCGGTGTTCGCCGCCATGGCCGCGACGGTCGCGGTCAACGGCCTGGAGATCCTGCTCCGCTTCGCGGTCTTCATGGGCGACTTCTACATCGGCCTGTTCATCCTCTGGGGCCTGCTGGTGTTCGCCGGGTTCGTGGTGCTCGGGCCGCGCGTGTTCAAGCTGCTGAAGCAGATCAAGGAAGCATTCCTGCTCTCCTTCGCGACCGCCAGCTCCGAGGCCGCCTATCCGAAGATCCTCGACGCGCTCGACCGCTTCGGCGTGAAGCGCAAGATCTCCAGCTTCGTCATGCCCATGGGCTATTCGTTCAACCTCGACGGCTCGATGATGTACTGCACCTTCGCGACGCTGTTCATCGCGCAGGCGTACGGCATCGAGCTGCCGATCGCCACGCAGATCACCATGCTCGCCATCCTGATGCTCACGTCGAAGGGCATGGCGGGCGTGCCGCGCGCCTCGCTGGTGGTGATCGCGGCGACGCTGAACCAGTTCAACATCCCGGAGGCGGGCCTGCTGCTCATCCTCGGTGTCGACGTCTTCCTCGACATGGGGCGTTCCGCGACCAACGCGGTCGGCAACTCGATCGCCTCCGCGGCGGTCGCGAAGTGGGAAGGCGAATTGCTGCCCGAGGCCGAGGCGGCGGAGAACGAGCGGCGCATCGAAGCGGGCGCCGTCGTCCCGGCGTGAAGCTGCACGCACTGGCGCTGCTGCTGGCCGCGGGCGCCGCGCTCGCCCAGTCGGAAGACACGCCGGTCGAGCTGACCGGAACGCTGGCGAAGGTACGCGCCGCGAGCGCGATCACCATCGCCTACCGGGAGTCGTCGGTGCCCTTCTCCTACCTCTCGGCGAAGCACGAGCCGATCGGCTACTCGATCGAGCTCTGCCGGAAGCTGGCGGAGGCGATCGGCGAGGCGATCGGGCGCGAGCTTGCGCTCAAGTGGCTCGCGGTCACCTCCGAGACGCGCATCGACGCGATCACCTCCGGCCGCGCCGACCTGGAATGCGGCTCCACCACCAACAACCTCGAGCGGCAGAAACAGGTCGCCTTTTCGCCGATCATCTTCGTTGCCGGCACCAAGCTGCTGGTGAAACGCGGCTCGCCGGTCCGCTCCTACCGCAACCTCGCCGGCAAGACCGTCGTGGTGACCGCGGGGACCACGAACGAGCAGGCGATGCAGGAGATCGCGCGGCGGTTCAAGATCGATTTCAAGATCATCAAGCAAAAGGATCATGCCGAGTCCTACGCGCGCGTAGCCGAAGGCAAGGCGGATGCCTTCGCCACCGACGACGTGCTGCTCTACGGCCTGGTCGCGCAGCACAAGGCGCAGAAGGAATATCAGGTGGTGGGCGAGTTCCTCTCCTACGACCCCTACGGCATCATGTTCCGCAAGGGCGACACGCAGCTCGCCGAGCTCGTGAAGCGCGCCTTCCACGACCTGGCCGAGGACGGCGAGATCGAGCGCCAGTACAAGCGCTGGTTCCTGCAGCGGCTGCCCGGGTCGGGCGGACAGAGCCTCGACCTGCCGATGAGCCCGCAGCTCGAGACGTTGATCCGGGCTATGGCGGCCAAACCGGAATAGCCCGCGTGTGCAGTATTACCGCCGGATTGCCGTACCGGCGTCGTGCCGGCGCGGATGAGCGGCAGGCTCTACGATCCTGTTTCGCGTAGAGTGACACGCGCGATTCGGTACCCTAGGGGGGAGCCATGAAGCGCTGCATGAAGTGCAACAGCCTGATGCCCGAGGACGTGGCGAAATGCATCCGCTGCGGCTTCGATTCCAGCCCGGAAGCGATCGTGCCGGTCAGGGACGGCAAGTTCCGCAACGGCCTGGCGCTCGCCACACAGAGCTGGCGCGTGCTGATGCTCGACAAGGAGCTGCTGGTGTTCCCTCTCCTCTCGGGCATCGCCTGCTTCCTGCTCCTCGCGTCCTTCGCCGGCGTCGCCTTCCTCGTCGGGGTGAAAGTCCGTGACCCGGAGCACATCGACATCGTCCATTGGGCCGTGCTGTTCGTTTACTACTTCATCAACTACTTCATCATCGTCTTCTTCAACACCGCGCTGGTCGCGTGCGCCATGATCCGCTTCGGCGGCGGCAATCCGACGGTACGCGACGGCCTGCAGGCGGCGCGCGAGCGGATCAAGCTGATCGCCGCCTGGGCGCTGCTGGCCGCCACGGTAGGCGTGATCCTGCGCATGATCGAGGAGCGCGTCGGCTTCCTCGGCAAGATCGTGATCGCGATCCTCGGCGCGGTCTGGACGATCGCCACCTTCTTCGTCGTGCCGGTGCTGGTGGTCGAGAACCTCGGCCCGATCGAGGCCGCGAAGCGCTCCGTCGAGATCGTGAAGAAGGCCTGGGGGGAGTCGATCGTCGGCAACCTCGGCGTGGGCCTGCTCACCTTCCTCGCCGTCCTGTTCCTGGTCGTGCCCTGCGCGCTGCTCACGATCGTGCTCGCGGTCAAGGCCGGCAGCATCGCCGTCGCCGTCATCGGCGCCGTCCTGACCGTCGCGCTGCTGGTGCTGATCTCGCTGGTGAGCAGCGCGCTGCACTCCATTCTGCTCAGCGCGCTCTACCTCTTCGCCACCGGCGGCCGGGTGCCGCCGGGCTTCGAGCCTGGACGCCTGAAAGCCGCGTTCGCCGCGAAATGATGAAGCCGCTGCTCCTCGTTCTGTTGCTGCTGGCGGGCTGCGCAAGCCCTTACAAGCCCGACGTCGAAGGCAAGCCGGCGGCGACTTTGCGCATCGCCTCGGTCCACTCCGCGGAGTCGCGCGTTGCGGCTCTGGACGGCGAGTGCGTGCCGTTCGTGCGCTCCGACTGGGAGAAGCGCTCGCAGGCCATCGCGATCCTGAAGGACAGCAATTCGGTGTACCAGAAGGTGCCCGCCGGCAAGCCGCTCACGCTTACGTTCTTCACCCAGACGACCACGGTCGAGAAGGACGTCGCCACCGACGCGGTGTGCGCCGTGGCGATCCGCTTCAATCCCGAGGCCGGCGCGGAATACGAGGCGGTGTTCGCCGGCGACAGCGAGAACTGTCGCATGGAGCTCGGCAAGATGCTGCCGTTGACCGGCCAGGGCGCGCGCACCGCGCCGGTGACCGGCGCAGCCGAGCTCCCGGGCTGCTAGGAATTTTTCTTTAGACGAAATTCCAGATGACGGCGCACGTCGGGCCACTCGGCGGCGACGATGCTGTACATCACCGTATCGCGGATCGTGCCGTCGCGCCGCGGCCAATGATGGCGGATCACGCCGTCCTTCTTCGCGCCCAGCGCCTCGATCGCGCGCTGTGAGGTGAAATTGAAGTTGTCGGTGCGCAGCCCGACGACTTTGCAGCCCACCTTGTCGAACGCGTGCGCGAGCAGCAGCAGCTTGCACGCGGTATTCACGTGGCTGCGCTGCACGCTCTTCGCATACCAGGTGTAGCCGATCTCGACCCGGTCGGCCGGCAGGACGATATCGTGGTAGCGGGTCGAGCCGACGATCACCCCGCTCTTCAGGTCGCGCACCGCCCACGGCAGCATGCTCTTCGCCTCCTGGCCGGCGAGCGCGATCTCGAGCCAGGCACGCGTCTTCCCCGGCTCGGGCACGGTGGTGAACCAGAGCTCCCAAAGCTTGCCGTCGGCCGCGGCCGCCTCGATGCCCTCGAGGTGGGAAGCAGCCAGCGGCTCGAGGCGAACACCGTGGCCTTCGAGGGTGACGGGACGCGGATCGATCATTTTTCCCCTTATTTTGCCGAGTGTAAGGCATGGCGCTTGCACGTTTTGGCCCCGCCATGGCTGAGCGTTACCGGGTGATAGCAGGCCACCCTCTGCGCTATCTCCTCTCTGTCCCTGCCGGGACGTCGGGAAGACCCTTACCCATCCTCTGTTTCCTGCACGGCTATGGCGAAGCCGCGCCGCGCGACATCCGCCGTGCCCTCACCCTGCACGGGCCGCTGCGCTCCTCGAGCAGCGCCCGCGTCCGCCAGGAGTTCATCGTCGTCGCGCCCCAGCTCCTCATCGGCGGTGACCTGTGGAATCGCTACGCCGACGTCCTGCGGCAGATCGTCTCCGAGGTACGCAGCGAGCACGGCGGCGACCCCCGCCGGCTCTACCTGACCGGATTCAGCTTCGGCGGCAACGGCGTCTTCGACCTCGGCGCCGCCCAGGCGGACCTGTGGGCCGCGCTGTGGGCGGTCGATCCCACCCGCGCACCGACCAGGCGCCTGAAGCGCCCGGTCTGGCTTTCATTCGGCGAGATCTCGCGTGCCCGCAAGGACGCGTTCATCGACAACCTGGAGTTGAAGCCGTCCGGCGACGGGGGTGACCGGGCCTGGCAGGACGAAGGCCTGGACCACGTCGGCTCGGCCACCGCCGCGTACGCCGACGAGCGGATCTACGACTGGCTGCTGTCCAAAACACTTCCCCGGGGGAAGTAAAATCGACAGATGCAGATCTCCTCGGCGGCGCGTTCGGAGTTGGCGCCCGGCGGCAAGCTCCGCGTCGGCCTGAACTACGGCAATTTCCTCCTCGTCCTGAAGGACGGTCCCGGCGGCGAGCCGCGCGGCATCGCCCCCGACCTCGGCCGCGAGCTGGCCAAGCGGGTGGGCGTGCCCCTGGAATTCCTCAGGTTCGACCAGGCCGGCAAGCTCGCCGACGCGGTCAAGGACGGCAAGTGCGACGTCGGCTTCCTCGGCGCCGAGCCGCAGCGCGCCAACGAGATCGCCTTCACCGCGGCCTACCTCGAGATCCCCGTGACATTCCTGGTGCCGGCGGGCTCGTCGATCCGCGCGATCGCCGATGTCGACCGCGAAGGCGTCCGGATCGCGGTCGCCGATCGCAGCGCTTACGACCTGTTCCTGTCCCGGAACGTCAAGAAGGCCCAACTGGTCCGCGCCCAGGGCATCGATGGATCGTACGAGCTGTTCGTGCGCGAAAAACTGGACGTGCTCGCCGGCCTCAAGCCGCGCCTGGTGAGCGACGCCGAGAAGCTTCCCGGCTCGCGCATCCTCGACGGACAGATCACCGGCGTGCAGCAGGCGGTCGGCACGCCCAAGGCGCGCAGCGCCGCGGCGGCCTACCTGAGCGAGTTTGTCGCCGACCTGCACAAGTCCGGGCTGGTGAAAAAGATCGCCGCCGACCACGGCGTGCGCGGCGTGGTGGTGAAATAGCCATGGAAAATCTTCGCGTCTACTGGCGGCAAGGTTGCTCGAGCTGCGTCAAGGTCAAGGAATACCTGACCGGCATCGGCGTGGATTTCGAATCGATCGACGTCGGCGTGCGTCCGCAAGCGATGGCCGAGCTTGCCGAGATGGGCGTGCGCAGCGTCCCGGTCGTCGCGCGCGGCAAGGAGTACGTATTCGCGCAGGCGCTCGAAGACGTCTCGAATTTCATCGGCGTCGAGTTCCGCCACTCGCGTTTGCCCCCTGAAGTGCTGATGCAGAAGTGGCTGCACGTGCTTTCTGTCGCGCAGCGCCACGCGCAGCAGATTCCGCAGGACAAGCTCGGCCAGCGCGCCACCCCCGGCCGGGACCGCAGCATCCGCGACCTCGCCTACCACGTGTATCAGGTGCCGGAGTCTTTCCTCGAATGCGTCGAGCACGGCGTCGAGGACCTGCCGTCGATCTATAACGCCGCGCCTCCGGCGAATGGCGACATCTCGGCCTTCGGCGCATCCATCGAGAAGCGCCTGCAGGCCTGGTGGGCAAAGCGTCCGGATTTCAAGAAGCCCGTGAAAACCTACTATGGCGAGCGGCCGCTGCACGAGCTGCTCGAGCGCTGCGCCTGGCACTCGGCGCAGCACGCGCGGCAGATCGTCTCGGTGCTGAACGACTTCGGCATCGCCGCGCAGCCGCCGCTCACCGAGCGCGACTACGCCGGCCTGCCCATGCCCAAGGGGCTCTGGGCATAGACAAGGAAAAAGCCAGGCAGGCGCTCGACAAAGTCTTCGGCGACATGGCGGGCGCCATGGCCGCCGGCATGGCCTTCGTCGGCGTGCGCACCGGCCTGTTCCGCGCCATGCAGGGCAAGGGCGCGATGCGGAGCGAAGACGTGGTGCGCGCTTCCGGCCTGCAGGCGCGTTACGTCGAAGAATGGCTGAAGGGAATGGCGAGCGCCGGCTACCTCGAGTACGACCCGCGCGCCGGCACCTTCCTCCTTTCCGATGAGCAGGCCTACTTCCTCGCCTCGGACGAGACCGACCATTTCGTCGGCGGCCTGCTGGCGATGGTGCCGCCGCTGCTGCGCGTCGCGCCCGAGGTGGCCGAGGCGTTCCGCCACGGCGGCGGCGTCGCGTTCGAGGAATTCGGACCCGATTGCGTCGCCGCGCTCGATCTCGTCAACCGCGGCCAGTACGAAAGCCGCCTCGCGAGCTACTGGCTGCAGGCGGTTCCGGAAGCGGCGAAGCGCCTCGCCGCGGGCGGGCGCGCGCTGGATGTTGGCTGCGGCTCGGGCAGCGTCTGCGGCGCGCTCGCGAAGGCATACCCCGCCGCCGACATCGTCGGCATCGATCCCGACCCGGAATCGATCCGGCGCGCGCAGCAGTCCTTTCCGGCAGTGAAGTTCCTGCAGGAAACCACTTCCGGGATGAGCGGCGACGGCGGCTTCGACCTGATCACGCTGTGCGACGTGCTGCACGACCTCGCGGCGCCGCTCGACACGCTGCGCGAGATCCGCACCCTGCTCAAGCCCGACGGCGTCCTGTTCATCGTCGAGCCGAAGGCGGCCGACAAGCTGGAAGATAACCGCAACGCCGTCGCCACAACCTTCTACGGCTTCAGCCTTTTCCACTGCATGACGCAGTCGCTGGCGCGCGGCGGTCCGGGGCTGGGAACGTGCATGGGGCCGGCAGCGACCGGGAAGCTGGTGCGCGAAGCGGGCTTCGGCCGCTGCGACCCGCTCGACATCAAGAGCCTGACGAACCTCTTCTACGCCGCGCGTCCCTGATTCGAGCGCTTGAGGAGCGCTTCGAACTCCACCGGGCCGAGCGGCGTGCTGAAGTGATGGCCCTGCCACTGCTCGCAGCCCAGCGAGAGCAGCTTCTCGAGCTGTCCCTTGGTCTCGACGCCCTCCGCGGCGACGGTCAGGCCGAGCGTGCTGCCGAGCGCGGCGATGGTGCGCACGATCGCCTCGTCGGCGGGATCGGTGTCGACCGAGCGCACGAACGCGCGGTCGATCTTCAGCTTGTCGACCGGCAGCCGGCGCAGGTAAGCCAGGCTGGAGTAGCCGGTGCCGAAGTCGTCGATGGCGAAGCGCACGCCGAGCTCGCCGATGCGGCGCATGGTCTCGAGGTTCTCCTCGATGTGCGACATCAGCACGCGCTCGGTGACCTCGAGCTCGAGGCGCGAGCCGTCCAGCCCGTTCGCCGCCAGCGAAGCGCGCAGCTTGTCGACGAATGCGTCTCCCTGCGCGAGCTCGGGCGCCGAGACGTTGACCGCGTACCAGGTCCGCCCCGGCTGGGTGCGCTGCCAGGCGCCCGCCTGCGACAGCGCGCGCTCGAGCGTCCATTCGCCGAGCGCACCGATCAGGCCGCATTCCTCGGCGAGCGGCACGAAATCCTCGGGCTGCAGCAAGCCGCGCTCGGGATGGCGCCAGCGGACCAGCGCCTCGGCGCCGACGATGCTGCCGCGGCCCCGCAGCACCGGCTGCCAGTGCAGCATCAGCTCGCCGCGCATCAGCGCGCTGCGGAGCTCGTTCTCGATGCGTAGCCGTTCGCCTGCTCTCGCACTCAAGGCTGGCGTGTAGAAGCTGAAAGTGCCGCGGCCCCGCTCCTTGGCGTGCTGCAGCGCGACCTCCGCGTTCTTCGCCAGCTCGCCGAAGTCGCGCCCGTCACGCGGATAGAGCGCGATGCCGATCGACGCGCCGGCGGTGACGACGTGGCCGTCGATCCGGAAAGGCCGCGCCAGCACATCGAGCACGCGCCGCGCCAGCGCCCCCGCCTCGTCGCCCGAGCGCAGGCCGGGCGCGAGCATCAGGAACTCGTCGCCGCCGGTGCGCGCCCATTCCTCGTGCATCACGCCCTGCAGCCGCTCGGCGACCGCGCGCAGCAGCACGTCGCCGGCCTGGTGGCCGAGCGCCTCGTTGACCAGCCGGAAGCGGTCGAGGTCGAGCATGAGCAGCACCAGCTCGGAGCGGCCGCGTGCAGCGCCGAGGATCGCCTGCGCGACGCGCTCTGCGGCGAGCGCGCGGTTCGGCAGGCCGGTGAGCGCGTCGCGCGTCGAGAGATGCTCGATGCGCAGCTCTGCGCTCTTGCGCGCGGTGACGTCGGCGCCGGTGCCGCGCAGGCCGCAGAACCGGTTATGCGCGTCGCGCATCGGCACCGCGCTCACCGAGTGCCAGATCGGCACGCCGCCGCGCTTGAGGAAGCGGTGCACCAGTCCGCGGCAGCCTGCTTCGTGATCGGTGAAGCAAGGCTCGCCTGCCGGCAGAAAGTCGACGACGCGGCGGCCGAGCAGATCGGCACGCGGATAGCCGAGCAGGCTTTCGGCGCGCTCGGAGAGATAGGTGTAGCGGCCGGCGACGTCGGTCTCCCAGACGTACTCCTCGGAGGTCGTCGCGACATCGTCGAAGCGCCGCTCGCGCTCGGCGAGCGTGCCCTCGGCCCGCTTGCGCCGGTCGATATCGGTGACCATGCCCGACATGCGCAGCGCGCGGCCGGCGTCGTTGCGCTCGATGACCCGGCCGCGGGCGTGCAGCCATTTCCAGCCGCCGTTCGCGGTGGCGACGCGGAATTCCGCCTCGTACTCCGGCGCCTCGCCCTTCAGCGCCCGCACCCATGCCGTCGCGGCGCGCTCCTTGTCATCCGGATGGATACGGCCAAAGAGATCGACGCTCGGCGAATGGCGGGGCGAGGTCGGGTGGCCGAGAAAGCGCACCCAGCCATCGCCAGCGGAGAGCTGGCCGGCCTGCGCATCGAAATGCCACTCGGCGAGGTTGCCGCCGTCGAGCGCGAGATCGAGGCGCTCCTTGGCCTCGAGCAGGCGGCGCTCGGCGAGGCGCTGCTCGGTGACGTCGTGGCCGACGCCGCGGTAGCCGGCGAAATTGCCGTCGTCATCGAGGCGCGACTGCCCGGAAATGATGTGGAACTGGCGCGCGCCGCGCTCGTCGACGCGCGCGATTTCCAGGTCGAAGAACGCCTGTTGCGCGGCGAGGCGCTCCAGGTGCGCCCCGAGCGCCGCGGGGTCGACCTCGACGTTGGGAATCTCCCAGAAGCGCCTGCCGTAGGCCTTGGTGCCGCGGAAAAACAGCGCCACCGGCCCTCCGCCCGAGAGCCAGGTGATGCGGTGCTCGGCGTCGGTCTCCCAGAACCAGTCGGCGGAGAGCTCGGTGAGGCCCCGGAATCGATCCTGATTTTTTCTTAATTCCAGAATCTGCTTAACGTGGCGCCGCGAGAACAACACCATCACCAGGTAGACCACCGCCGCGGTGATCAGGAGAAGCTGGATGACGTCGGCCACTGGCGCGCCGCCTATTTCGCGACGATGTCCCGGATCGGCGGCGCGACCTTGAGCACTTCCTCGATCGTGGTGTGTCCCGATCCGACTTTCATCGCGCCGCTGATGCGCAGCGGCTTCATGCCTTCCTTGAAGGCGATGTCGCGCAGCTTCTCGAGGTCGGCGCCGCCCGCGATCAGCATCTTCACCTCGGAACTGAAGATCAGCACCTCGTAGATGCCGACCCGGCCGCTGAAGCCGGTCATGCGGCACTCGAGGCAGCCGACCGCCTTGTAGACGTGCGTCGGGCGATTCGACTTCCACGGCGAGACCAGCGCGTCCCAGGCGGCGTGGTCCTCGGCGCGGTTGAATTCCACCTTCTGCTTGCAATGCGTGCAGAGCGTGCGCACCAGGCGCTGGGCCATGATGCCGTTCAGTGTCGCGTTGAGCAGGTACGGCGCGACACCCAATTCCAGCAGTCGGGTGACCGCGCTCGGCGCATCGTTGGTATGCAGCGTCGAAAGCACCAGGTGGCCGGTCAGCGCCGACTGCACCGCCATCTCGGCGGTCTCGAGGTCGCGGATCTCGCCGACCATGATGATGTCCGGGTCCTGCCGCATCAGGGCGCGCACGCCCTCTGCAAAGCCGAGCTCGATCTGGTGCTGCACCTGCATCTGGTTGAAGGACGACTCGACCATCTCGATCGGGTCCTCGATGGTGCAGACGTTCACTTCCGGCGTCGCCAGCGTCTTCAGCGTCGAGTAGAGCGTCGTGGTCTTGCCGGAGCCGGTCGGGCCGGTGACCAGCACGATGCCGTTCGGCTTCTCCGTCATGTCGTTCCAGCGCTTCTTGTCGTCGTCCGAGAAGCCGAGCTCCTTGAAGTCGCGCACCAGCACTTCCGGATCGAAGATCCGCATCACCAGCTTCTCGCCGAACGCGGTGGGCAGCGTCGACAGTCGCAGCTCGATCTCCACGCCGTCGGCGGTGCGGGTCTTGATGCGGCCGTCCTGCGGCCGGCGCTTCTCGACCACGTCCATGCGCGCCAGGATCTTGATCCGGCTGGTCATGGCGGCCAGCACCGTCGGCGGAATCTGGTAGACCTGGTGCAGCACGCCGTCGATGCGGAAGCGCACCACGCCCTGCTCACGGCGCGGCTCGACGTGGATATCGCTCGCCCGCTGCTCGAAGGCGTACTGCCACAGCCAGTCGACGATGCGCACGATGTGCGCGTCGTTGGCGTCGAACTGCTTGTTCTCCTTGCCGAGCTCGACCAGCTGCTCGAAGTTGGACAGGCCCGAGACGCCCTGCTGCTTCTTGCTCGCGCCCTTGATGGACTTCGCGAGGTTGTAGAACTCGACCTGGTAGCGGTCGATGTCCGCCGGATTGGCAATGACCCGCCTGATGTCGCGCTTGATGATCGGCGCGAGCTCCTTCTCCCAGTCGCGCGAGAACGGCTCGGCGGTGGCGATGGTCACTTCCTTGCTCGTCACGCCTACCGGCAGGATGCGGAAGCGCGTCGCGTAGGCCGAGGACATGACCTCGGTGACGGCCGAGAAGTCGATCTTCAGCGGGTCGATGTGCAGGTATTCCATGCCCACCCGCTTCGCCATCCACTCGCTCAGGAACTCGATGCCGAGCGCCTTGTGCGGCGGCGCGACCTGCTTCCATTTCTGGTCGGCGACCGTCACCAGCGGGTGCAGCCCGCCGCGATAGTAGCGGCGCTCCTTCTTCAGCTGCTCGGCTGCGACCGGGTCGGCGAGCTTGTCCTCGACCAGCCAGTCGAGCACCTCGCCCAGCGTCAGGCGATGGTCGACAACCGTCGGCTTTTGCGCGTCCTTGTTGACCGCTTGTTGCATGGAATCAAGACTATATCCCTTTCCCTGGGAAACCGCCCGGAGCCCTGACGCGTTCGGTGTCAGGATCGTTTGCCGACGCGGAATATGTCACCTAACCTTTCTCCATGGTGAAGTGTCCGCACTGCGGCGGCACAGCGATGACGCTCGGCGAGAAAGCGCTGCTCGGTCCCGGGCGCGCGGTGCGCTGCCGCGCCTGCGGCAAGCGCGTCGCGACACACTGGATCGGCATTCTCGCCGCGCTGCCCGCGTTCCTCGGCGGCTACGCGTTTCTCAACGCGGAGTCGACGCCGCTCGGCCTGATGTGCGTGCTCGCCGGCGTGGCGGGCATGGCGCTGCTGCAGACCTTCGTCGTGCCGCTGATGAAGTCCGAGTGAATACGCTTTCCTCGCGCTGGACCATGCTGGCCAAGTGGTGCACGCCGCTGGTCTGGATCGCCCTCACCATCTTCCTGATCGTCGGCGGCTACCACGAGAAGGAGGAGAAGCTCGGCGCCGGCTACTATTCGCTGGTCGTGGGCTTCGGCGTCTTCGGGCTGCTGACCTGGTGGTTCATGGTCTGGGATCTCGCCGACGAAGTCGTCGACTGCGGCGATGCGCTCCTCGTGCGCCGTGGAGAAATCGAAGAGAAAATTCCGCTCACCAACATCCTGCGGGTCAGTGAATCCCCCTTCTCGGAATCGGTGCGCATCGTGGTGCAGCTCATCGTCCCGGGCCAGTTCGGCCGGGTGATCGCCTTCATGCCGCAGAGGCAGCCGGCGCGGATCAATCCCTTCGCGAAGAATCCAGTCGTCCAGGACCTGGCGAACCGGGTCGTCAGCGCGCGAGATAACGCTCGTCGAGAGTCTTCCGCACGAAAGAGCGCGCTTCGTCCCGGTTGAAGGGCGCGCCCTCCTCCAGCTTGCCGGCGTACTCGAAGAACGGAATGAACAGGTTGCCCTGGTCGGGCTGCGCGCGTAGCGCGAAGCGACCTTTGCCTTCGAGGTCTCGCCAGGCGGCACGCACTTCCGCCCAGAAGGGCTCGGTGGCCGTGAAGTAGCGGCGCGCCGGCTCGAAATCGAAATCGCGGATGCGGTCGTAGCGCGCAACGCCGTACTCGCGTCCGAGCGTGCGCTTGTCGGCGAGGATGAGCTTGAGATTGTTCTCTTCCTGTACCCAGCCGAGGGGCGTGACGGTGTGGCGGTTGGTGCCGACCAGCACCTGGTAGTCCTTGCGTACGCTGAACTCGCGGCGCGGCAGCGGCCGCCAGGTCTCGTCGCTGATCCAGGTGGAGTTGCTCTCGCTGTGTTCCCATCGCCCGCGCGCGGCGTAGCGCGGCGAGTCGTCGACCTGCAGCACCGTTTGCGTCCAGGCTCCGCGCCGCTCGCCCTCCGCGACAGGCTTCACCACCCAGGTGTTCGCACCTTCGTAGGCAAGAAGCTTCTGCGCCTCGTAGCGCCATTCCTGCCGCCAATGGCGCTGTACGAGCGGCTCGCTCTCTTTTCCGGCGAGACGCATGAGGAGGATGTGCTGCAAGGCGATGAAGTCCGGACGATCCTCGGCGGCGAAGACGTACTCAGTGGCCCAGCTCTGGTACGGCGCGTCCGGCTTGAGCGCCGGATCGAAGCGCACCACCTCGAGGAAGTCGAACGTGACGCGGTACGACCCGGTCATGGCGAGGATCGCGCGGCGGTCGCGCTCGAGCGCGCTCAAGCCAGGCTCGCGCAGCCTGCGCCACGCTTCGCCGGGCTCCTTCTCGAGCGCCACCGGCGCGCCGCGCGTCGTGCCGCCGCGCGGCTTGAGCTTCGCCTCCTCCGGCGGCCAGGCGAAAATGTATTGCTGCGCGAGCGCTCCCGAAACCGGAACCAGGAGCAAGAACGCGAGGGCGAGCAGGCGCATTTGCCGATTGTCGCGCATACTCATTGCATGAAGAGGCTCGTGCTGGCCTGGCTCGCAGCGCTCGCGTCCTGCTCCCTGCCGCCCAACGTCTCGGTCGGCCATCGCGTGATGCTCGACGGCGCCCGGGCGGGCTTCCAGAGCTGCGCCCTTTCGGTCGAGTTCTCGGGAGCGCCGCGCGAGCTGCATCCCAACGAGGCGGCGCGCTACACCTCCGGCCTCGGCCCGAAGGCGAAGTGGCAGGTCGACGGCCTGGTCTACGAGGCATTCAGCGCATCCCAGACCGCGATCTGCGCCTGCCGCGACGCCGAGTTCTCCAATGCCGACATCCGCCAGACCGAGCTCACGCTCGCCCGCAACCCCAACGTGAAGACGCTGCCGGTCGCGACCGCGCCCTTTCTCAGGAGCGCGATCGGCCTCGACGCGCCGTACGGCACCGGCGGTGACGTCGTCAGCGACCAGGCCCGCCTGCTTTTCCCGCAGAACGCGCGGCGCTGCGTGTTCATCCAGGGCGGCCGTTACCTGCCGAGCGCACCGGAAGCGCTGAAGAAGTTCTACGCCACGCTGGAGCCGATCGGAAAATGAGCGGCGCCCTTGCCGGAGATGTGAAGTTCCGCGAGGTGTGGGCCTGGAGCATGTACGACTTCGCCAATTCGGCGTACACGACGGTGGTCATCACCGCGGTGTTCGGCGCTTATTTCGTCTCGGTGGTCGCCGGCAACGCGCCGTGGGCGACCTTCGCCTGGACCGCGGCGCTGTCGATCTCCTACGCTGCGATCCTCTTGACCGGGCCGCTGGTCGGCGCCTGGGCCGACGCACACGCGGCGAAGAAGAAGCTGCTGCTCTTCTCCACCGGCGGCTGCGTGCTGTTCACCGCCGCGCTGTACTACGCCGGGCCATCCGCGGTAGCGCTCTCGCTCGTGCTGGTCGCCCTCTCGAACTACTTCTTCGGCACCGGCGAGAACCTGATCGCTGCCTTCCTGCCCGAGCTCGCCGACTCTCGCGCCATGGGCCGCGTGTCCGGCTGGGGCTGGTCGTTCGGCTACCTCGGCGGCCTGGCCGCGCTCGGCATCTGCCTCGCCTATATCCTCGCGGCCGGACGTCCGGCGACCGAGACGGTGCCGGTGACGATGCTCATCACCGCCGGGTTCTTCCTCCTCGCCGCCACGCCGACCTTCCTCTTCCTGCGCGAGCGCGCGCGGCCCCAGCCGATGGAGTCGCCGTGGAAGCGGATGCTCGAGACCGCGCGCAATGCTGCCGCTTACCGGGACCTGCGCAACTTCCTCTTCTGCATCCTCTTCTACCAGGCCGGCATCACCGCGGTGATCTCGCTCGCGGCGATCTACGCCGAGCAGGCGATGAAGTTCACCACGCAGCAGACCATCACGCTGATCCTGGTGGTGAACATCACCGCCGCGATCGGCGCCTTCGGCTTTGGCTACCTGCAGGATGCGATCGGCCATATCAAGGCGGTCGCTCTTACCCTGGTCGGCTGGATCGTGATGGTGGTCCTTGCCGGCCTTTCCGACACGGCAACCATGTTCTGGCTCGCGGCCAACCTCGCCGGGCTGTGCATGGGCTCCTCGCAGGCCGCGGGGCGCGCGATCGTCGGCTATCTCGCGCCCCCGACGCGCCTCGCCGAGTTCTTCGGCCTGTGGGGTCTCGCCGTGAAAGCCGCATCGATCTTCGGCCCTATCACGTACGGTGCGGTGACCCTGGCCTTTCCGGGCAACCACCGCCTCGGGATCTTCGTCACCGGGATCTACTTCGTCATCGGCTTGCTGCTCCTGAAGACGATCGACGTCGAGCGCGGAAGGCGCGCGGCCCTGCAATAGCCCGTTCGGCCTCGGCATGCACTTTGCAGCAGTTGGCCGATGGTCTCTGCTGCCCTCCTCAGCATCGCCGCCACCGCATTTGCCCTGCCCGGGTCGCTGCGCCTTGGTGACCAGACCCTCGCTGCCGCAAGTTGTGCAAGGCGGGAAACGCTCGGGCTCAGCCACTACACCGCGACGCTCTATGTGCGCGCCGGCGATTCGGCGCCGCTCGCGCTGCTCGATCCGAACCGGGCCAAGGTGTTCGAAATCGGCATTCTGAGCAGAGCATTCATGCCGCCGGAGATCCCCCGCAAATACCGCCGCGCGCTGGACGAGTTACTGGACGACGACGACATGGACCGCCTGCGGGAGGCATACCGGGCGCTGCGTCCCGGCGACCTGGTCCGCGTCGCCTACCTGCCGGGCGCCGGGCTGAACCTGAGCGTCAATGGTCAGCGCGTCATTGCGACGCCCGAGCACCGCGTCGTCGAATCGATCCTCGTCACCTGGGCGAACGGCAAGCCGCTCGACCAGCACCTGCGAGCCACGCTGGCCAAACACCCCTGCCCCACGTCTGTCACCGGATGACCTTCATGCGAACCCTCCGCACTGCCCTGCTGCTCCTCGTTCTTTGCGTCCCGGCCGTGCATGCCCAGAACCGTGCATCAGGCTTACCCGACTTCACCGAACTGATGAAGAAGCAGGGGCCGGCGGTGGTCAACGTCACCGCGACGCGCAAGAGCGCGCCGGCGCCGCAGGCCTCGGCGGGCGCGAACAGCAACCGCCAGCGCAGCGAGCGAAACGAGCGCAACGCCCCGCCCGAGGACCCGATGCTCGAGTTCTTCCGCCGCTTCCTCCCCGACCCGAACGACCGCGAAGCACGCCAGGGCCTCGCCTCGGGCTTCATCATCAGCGAGGACGGCTACATCCTCACCAATGCGCATGTGGTCGACGGCTTCGACGACGTCAGCGTGCGCCTCGCCGACGCCAAGCGCGAGTTCAAGGCCAAGGTCGTCGGCTTCGACAAGCGCACCGACGTGGCGCTGCTGAAAGTCGAGGCGAAGGGCCTGCCGGTGGCGTCGCTCGGCAGCTCGAAGGCGCTGCAGCCCGGCGAGTGGGTGGCGGCGATCGGCTCGCCGTTCGGCTTCGCCAACACGATCACCGCCGGCATCGTCAGCGCCAAGGAGCGCTCGCTGCCCGACGAGGTGTACGTGCCCTTCATCCAGACCGACGTGGCGGTCAACCCGGGCAACTCCGGCGGGCCGCTGCTCAATCTCGCCGGCGAGGTAGTCGGCGTGAACTCGATGATCTACAGCGGCACCGGCGGCTACATGGGCGTGTCGTTCGCCATCCCGATCGAGGTGGCGATGGAAGTGAGCAAGCAGCTGCAGGCGCAGGGCAAGGTGGTGCGCGGCCGCATCGGCATCGCCATCCAGCCGCTCACCAAGGAGCTCGCCA